>Ga0224559_1001607_pt1 | contig 12250 bp, 11 predicted proteins | sample 714S33034metaG_FD_180676 | JGI IMG/M metagenome (GOLD analysis project Ga0224559, IMG submission 180676) | Peat soil microbial communities from Stordalen Mire, Sweden - 717 S3 30-34 | ecosystem: Environmental > Terrestrial > Soil > Wetlands > Peat | place: Sweden: Norrbotten County, Stordalen... | reverse complement strand
CCGGTGGCTACGCGCGCCACGGTCGTCCGCGACCGCAACAGAATCTGCCCCAGCGCCATGACCATCAGATACCAGACCCAAGTGATCGCATAGTCCTGCCAGCGGAAGCTGGCGTGGTAGAGGCAGACGGTGAGGAAGCAGTCGGTGGCCACGAGCGCGGCCAAGGGAGCCAGCATCTCCCGCCACGGCCGCCGCGCGCCAAAGTAAAGCAGGGCGCCGCCCACCGCAGTAAAGTTCCACCAACCAGCGTGGGGCAGTAAACGGCTCAACACGGCAACGGCAAGCAAAAGATAAGCGGGCATGAAGACCTCGAATTCCAAGATTTCCTCGTCTCCTGGAGTAAAAAAGAGACGCGGGCAGCGCGCAAAGCGCTGTTTCCATTCTGCGGTCCACGCGCCGCCGGGTCAACTGTAAAGTTTGACGTCATGAATACATTTTTCATTTAATCAGGGACTGATTACCGCTGCTCTTGCCCGTTCATCACCTCGCCGGCATCGTCAGGCCGCATCGCGCCGGCCGGTGTGCGGTCCAGTTCCGCGCCGCCTCCTATAATTCACCCTATGGGCGAACCCGGAAACCCTAACTCTTTTCTCCCGGCGCGGCGCGCGGCCGAGTTGCGCGCGGAATTGCGCCACCACGAGCATTTGTACTACGTCCTCGACCAGCCGGAGATCACCGACGCCGCCTACGACGCGCTGATGAATGAGCTGAAGCGGATCGAGGCCGCGCACCCCGAGCTGGTCACCCCCGACTCGCCTACCCAGCGCGTGGGCGGCAAGCCGGCCGAGGGCTTTCGCAAGGTCGCGCACTCCCGGCCGATGCTCTCGCTGGACAACGCCTACTCCGAAGAGGAGCTGGCCGCTTGGGACGCGCGTGTGCGCGAACTGGCCGAAGGATTGCCGGTCGAGTACGAGGCCGAGTACAAGTTTGACGGCCTCAGCGTGGCGCTGCGCTACGGGCCTGCGGACGGCGGAGGCTCAAGGCTGATTGCTGGCTTGACCCGCGGCGACGGCCAGACCGGCGAGGACGTGACCTCGAATATTCGCACCATTCGCAGCGTACCGCTGACGATTTCCGCCGAACAACTGGAGAAGGCCCGCCTGCCGCAGGCCTTCGAGGTGCGCGGCGAAGTGGTGATGCCCGAGGCGGCCTTCCTGCGCCTGAATGAAGAGCGTGAGCAGCAGGGGCTGGCGCCGGCCGTCAATCCCCGCAACGCCGCCGCAGGAACGCTGCGCACCCTCGACCCTGGCGTCGTCGCCAATCGCCGCCTGGTCTTCCTGCCTTACTTTCTGCTGGTTGAGGGCGAGTATTTTCTCGAAAGCCAGAGCGCTACCCTCGATGCGCTTTGGAAACTCGGTTTTAAAAGAGAATTTTCCCGGACGGTGAAGGCGAAAACCGTCGCACAGATGATGGACTTCATCAACCAGACCGAAGCCAGCCGCGCCAGTCTGCCCTACGAGATCGACGGCGTGGTCTTCAAAGTGGATTCCCACGCCACTCAGCAGCGGCTTGGCTACACGGGCCGCGCCCCGCGCTGGGCCATCGCCTACAAGTTCACCGCTCAATCGGGCGTGACCGAGCTTCGGGCCATCACCGTGCAAGTGGGCCGCACCGGCAAGCTGACCCCGGTGGCCGAACTGGAGCCGGTCTTCATCGGTGGCACCACGGTGAGCCGCGCCACGCTGCACAACGCCGACTTCATCGAGCGGCTGGGGCTGAAGCTCGGCGATTGGGTGCGCGTCGAGCGCGGCGGCGATGTAATTCCCAAGGTCGTCGAGGTCGTGGAAGACGCCGAACACGCCCGCGGAGCTCTTTCCTATACGTTTCCATCGGCGTGTCCAGAGTGCGGAAGCGCTGCCGTCCGCGTCGAGGGCGAGGTGGACTTCCGCTGCGTGAACGCCGATTGCCCGGCCAAGCTGCGCGAGAGCCTGCTCCACTTCGCCTCGCGCGGGGTGATGAACATCGACGGGCTGGGCGAAGCCGTGGTGCAGCAGTTGCTCGATCGCGGCTTGGTGAAGAGCGTCGCCGATCTATACAGATTGAAGAAAGAAGAGCTGCTGACGCTGGAGCGTTTTGCGGAAAAATCGGCGACGGCCTTGCTCGATGAGATTGAAGGCTCCAAAAAATCCGGCTTGGCCCGCCTGCTGATGGGCTTGGGGATTCGCTTCGTGGGCGAACGCACCGCGCAACTGCTGGCCGAGGAGTTCGGCTCCATCGAGGCGATTGAAAGGGCCACGGCCGAGGAACTGGAGCGCGTCGAAGAGGTCGGCCCGCGCATTTCGCAGGCCATTCTGGAATTCTTCGCGCAACCTGCGAACCGGGCGCTGATCGAGAGCCTGAAAACCGCCGGAGTACGGATGACAGCCGAGAAAAAGCCGCGTTCGGCTCATCTGGCGGGACTGACCTTTGTGCTCACCGGCACGCTGCCCACGCTCACCCGCGAGGAGGCCAAGGCGAAGATCGAGGCCGCGGGTGGCAAGGCGGCTGCGACCGTCAGCAAGAAGACCTCCTACGTGGTGGCCGGCGAGGAGGCTGGCTCGAAACTCGACAAGGCGCGCGAACTCAAAATTCCAGTACTCGATGAGGCCAGCCTGCTGGCGCTAATTGAGGCCGCTCCGGCTTCGAATTGAGCCCCGCATTCACGCTCGAATAACGGCCGAAAAAACCGGGAATTGGCTCCTCCACGCAGGCAGCTTCCGCCTGCTAGGAAGTGCGGCGGGCGGCCAGGACCGGATGATGCTCGATAGCATTCATTTCGCGTTCCCGCTCCCGCTCCCAAGCCGCGGCGCGCCCCTTGCGCGAGGCATAGCGGGGCGGCTCGCCGACGGCGGGAAGCGCGGACTCCGCGTTGCAAATCGCAACCTCTTCGGGGCGCGGTTTGGCCGGCGCGGCAATCAATTCCATTCGGTTTTCACAGCGGGGAGTGCGCGGATGCGTCCGGCGCGGGCGCCGAAACCAGCCGTTTTTTGAGAGTTTTTCCGCGCCTTTGTGGCCTTAGGGAAAAGGCTCTACACGCCCAGGCCGAACTCGCTGGCCTGCTGTTCGCCGGCGTTGGCGTAGAAGTCGTAGGGGGTGCGGCGCTTGAAACGGTAGCGGTTGCGCAGCTCAAGGCCGGCAAAGAGGCCGAGCGCGGCCACTGTGATTCCCACCGAGATCCAGCCGATCACCCGCAGGGCGCAGCATCCTCCCTTTTCGTCTGAAGGGGTTTCTTCTGCGGCGGTCAGGGCTTCGGGGTCAGTGGGCATGGGCTTGTCTTCCTCCTGCTCAACCATGATAGCGCAGTTCGGAGCGGAGCCGTTTCCGCCCCCAGCTCCCGAAGACGGGCCGTACCGAATGCGGAATCCTTCGACGAACTCGGGAAAGGCTCTGGAGCGCCCGCCGCGAGGGGACCAACCGGGCTTCTTGGGAGGAATACGGCCAATTCCTGCCTAGTGCTCATACCGTGTGAATTGGTAATGGTTCCAGATCAAATGCGGGCGTGGACGCCCGCACGACAGCCGGCCTGGAGACCAGCGCTACAATTCGGTCTACTCGACGGAGTCGATTAGCTTGAGCCACGAAGCTTTTGTCTCGGCTGGCAGGAAGCTGGCGCGGATGGAGTGGCGGGCGAGCTGGCGGAGTTCGTCGCGGGTGAATTGCTGCTCGGCGTGGGCCAGCAGGTACTCGTTGGCCAGGTCGGAGCCGAAGAAGGCCGGGTCGTCGGAGTTGAGCGTGACGGTGAGGCCCAAGTCGAAGTAGCGGCGCAGCGGGTGAGTGGCGAATGAAGCGCAGAGCCCGGTGCGGACGTTGGAGGTTGGGCACAGCTCCAACGGCACCTCCTGCTGCTTCAAATCCTCGATCAGATGAAGGTCCTGAATGGCCGAGATGGCGTGTCCGATGCGCTCGGAACCGATGGCCAGCGCCTCCCAAATCGCTTCGGGTCCGGTGGTTTCGCCGGCGTGGTTGGTGAGCTTCAGTCCTGCTTGCGAGGCTTCCTGGTAAAGTGCGTGGAACGCCTCGGAGCCGGTACGGCGCTCGTCGCCGCCCAGTCCGATGCCGATGATCGAGGGGTGGGCGGGACGGAGTTCGGCGGCCTTCTGAAAGACCCGTTCGGCCTCTTCGACCGTGAAGTGGCGCACGGCGTCGAAGATCCAGTAGATGGAGACGCCCAACTCGCGTTCGCCGCGCTCCCTGGCCCGTTCCAGGCCGGCGAAGATGGGGTCAAAGGATTCGGCTTCGTAGTTGCGCCAGAGGTAGATGACGCCCACCGAGATAAAGACCTCGGCGTGGACCACGCCCTGCGCGGCGAGGTGCTCGATCATCCGCCAAGCGGCCAGTTCGTAGTCTTCCGGGCCGATCAGCAGGCGCGTAACGGCCCGGAAGGACTCCAGAAACTCGGTGAAATTCTTGAAAACGTAGAGGTCTCCGGCCTCGGCAAGCGTGAGCGGGAGGGCATCGTGGCGGGCGCTCAGCTCGACCAGCGTCGAGGGCAGGATGGTGCCCTCCAGGTGCAGGTGCAGCTCGGCCTTGGGCAGGCGGCGGATGAAGCCTTCAATCGCGGTCACTTCTTTAGTTTAGTACCGAACGGCGCGAGATGGATTGGAGGGCTCCTGTATCCCACATCTGCCGCAAAGAACGCGGCAGATATGGGGCACCCGGACAAAGAGCTGTATGCCAATTTCTGTTCTTATGCGACCGCAACGCGCAAGCCGCGCATTGACTCCGAGCGATAGGCTTCGCTTTCGATCACAAAGGTGATTCGTTCTGTCTCATGATCTGGCCGCAATAATCCGAGTACTTTAGCAACTTCATACCGAACTAACACCAGCAAGAAGAGCAAAGAAGTGAAAGCCATGTAGAGGATGGTTGCTATCCTAAGGCCTTCCATGATTTCCACTAGCTTGGATCGAGTCTTCGGGTCAAGGCGTGAAATCTTGAGCGCAATTTGTTGCGATAAATCGACGAAATCCTTGTCCTTCTTGGCCCTTTCCTGCTCCCTCAAGCAGAGAATATACGTCAGGAAGGTGATCCTGTGGCCAAAGCGCAACATTCCGCAAATCAACATTTCGAAAATTCGATATGTTTCGCTATCGAATGGGAGTTCGCCACTCATTCCTAGACGAAACAACTCAAACCGCAGTTCAAAAAGGCGCTCGCGAAATGCATCCAAAAACAGCCGCTTGATCCCTAGGCTCCACAAAAGCCAGAGTGAGCATACACCTATAACCCAACTCAGAAGGTAAATGGGACTTTGCATCGTCAATAATCCTCCGGACTCGTTTCGCCTTCCTTGCTTAGATTACTTGAACGTCTGCGAGGGTCCAGCAATTTTTGCATTTCTGATCCCTCGCTGGATACCCGTTTGATGTGCCTTTTGCGGAGATACCGTTCTCCTGCACCCCATACACTTGCCACCGAGGCAACGCCCCAAGGAACGGTAACAGCCATCCACCGATTTGCTTTCAAATCTGCCACGACCTTGAAGCTTATATCGGCCAAGGTCTGCCTTCCCGCTAGTTCTCGAATGCCATAAAGGATACAAACACAAGGGGTAAGGACGCATAAAAATTGCATTAAGCGTTCCCAACCGACGGAAATCACCTGCAACCGACGCATCCGATATTGATGGTCTAGCTCTTTACGAGTGGGCATGCACCTGTATTGTACACAAACTACGGCACTCTGTTGAGATTACCCTACTTCTGCCCCGCGAACTCCGACCGGTGGCGGCTGTAAAGAAAGTAAATCACCAGGCCGATCACCAGCCAGATGAGGAAGCGGAGCCAGGTAATAATGGGCAGCCCGGCCATCAGCAAGAAGCAGAAGAGGACACTGAGCGCCGGAATGACGGGGCCAAAGGGGACGCGAAAGCCGCGACGGCGCTCCGGCTCGCGCACCCGGAGCACGATCACCCCGACCGAAACCAGGACGAAGGCGAAGAGGGTGCCGATGTTGGAGAGATCGGCCAGGGTGCCAATGTCAAAGAGGCCTGATGGGATGGCGACGACAAAGCCCGCCACCCAGGTGGAAAAGGCCGGCGTGCGGAAGACCGGATGGACATTCGAGAAGACCTTGGGCAGCAGGCCGTCCCTGGACATCGAGAACCAGACGCGCGACTGGCCGAGCTGGTAGACCAGGATCGAAGAGAGCATCCCCATGAGGGCGCCGAAGAGAACCACCAGCCTGATCCAGTGGAGGGAACGGCCGCCGGGCAAGAGGGAGAGCTTTTTGAGGGCGTTGACCACCGGTGCGGCGTCGCCCACCATCGATTGCCAGGGCACCAGGCCGGTGAGGCAGACGGCCACGGCCACATAGAGCACCGTGCAGACGGCCAGCGTGGCGATGATGCCGATGGGCAGATCGCGCTGCGGGTTGCGGCACTCCTCGGCGGCCGTCGAGACCGAGTCGAAGCCGATGTAGGTGAAGAAGATGATCGACCCGCCGGTCAGCACGCCTCCCCAGCCGTTGGGCATGAAGGGGTGCCAGTTGCCGGGATGGATGAAGCCGATGACCGCGAAGATGAAGATCAGAATGGCGATCAGCTTGAAGCTGACCATCATGTTGTTGGTGCTGGCCGACTCGCGAATGCCGCGCACCAGGACCACGGTGAGCAGCAGCACGATGAGAAAGGCGGGAATGTTGAAGCCGAAGTGCCAGCCGGGATGGTAGAGCCAGTTGCCGGCCAGATCCTGCAGGCCCTCGGGCAGGTAGGCGGGCGAAATCCAGAGCGGCGCCGGATGCAGGCCGAACCAGTCCAGCAGGTCCACGACGTGCGCGGCAAAGCCTACGCTGACCGTCATGTTCGAGCCGGCGTACTCCAGGATCAGATCCCAGCCGATGATCCAGGCGACCAATTCGCCCATGGTGGCGTAAGTGTAGGTGTAAGCCGAGCCGGCGATGGGGATCATCGAGGCCAGTTCGGCGTAACAGAGGCCGGTGAGGGCGCAGACGAAGGCCACCAGGATCATCGAGACGGCGATGGCCGGACCGGCGCCGGGACGGCCCGCCATCGCCGTGTGGTGAATCACGAACTCGGCCAGCGGCGTGTTGATGACGCTGGAGGCGTCAAGCTGCTCGCCGGAGATGGCCGTGCCGATGACCGTGAAGATGCCCGAGCCGATCACCGCCCCGATGCCCAGCGCGGTCAGAGACCACGGGCCCAGGGTCTTTTTGAGCCTGTGCTCGGGTTCTTCCGAGTCCCGGATCAGCTTATCGATGGACTTGCGGGCAGCTAGCTGGCTAAGCAGGACGGTTCTCCTCATCCCGCTGCCGGCTGGAATCTGTGGGTGGCAGAACCCTGCCGACCAAGGGGATTCCCTCGTACGGGGGGCCTCCGGCGCAGTGAACCGGGAGGGGGGCAGGTAAGCTGAACTCCGCACCCGGCGCGTCTTGCGGGCCGGCGCGGAGTCTCAGTCGCTTTTGCGGGGACGTGCCTTTAACGCTTGGAGATGCCGCGCGCCATCTTCTTAACTTTTTTCTTTGCCGAGCCGCGCGGTTCAGTCCGTTTGGCCTTGGGAGCAGCCTTCTTGCGGGCGGCGCGCTTCAGTTGCTTTCGTTCCTGCTTGTCTTCAATCTTGGCGGTGTCGGCCACTTGTAACCTCTTTCACTCGAATCTCTTCAGGGTCTCCCGCAAACCGGGCGGATATTACTCTCAATGTTAACAGGGTTTGCGCAGCGGCGAAAGCTGAGCGGGCCTGGCGAGCAGGGCTGTTCAGGCTGAATGTAGCGGGCGGCCCAGGCTGGGTGGCGGCCCGGCCGCGCGCGAAAAGCGGCGCAGGCCCTGTTTCCAGCGTACAATGAAGATAGACCTGAGTCTCCAGACCTATTTTTCAAGAGAACAGCAGCCTGCTCGGCTTTTGCCTTCTCCTCGCTCCTGACGAGCTTCGCACCGCACGCTACAATCACCTGTTGACCGGAGTCCGCTATGCGTTCCGACCAGATTCACCGCGCGCTCGCGCAGGGAATGAACCGCTTTGAAGTCTGCCAGTTAGTCGCCAAAGGGGTCAAGGCTACCCACAAGACCGGCGCGCGCTTTGAAGATTCGATCAATGATGTGCTGCAGTACCTGGGCACGCACGATACTCCCCGAGATGGCATTCACCCAGCCATTCCGCAGGTCAGCGTCAAAAGCCTCAAGCCCGCCGCGTAACACGACAGAGTTGTCCGAGACCAGTGGTCAGGGACCTGGGGCCCATGTTCCCCAGGTGGCAATCGCTTTAAGCAGGCTTCCCAGCCTCGTTCAATGGGGCCCAAATTCGCTATAGACGCAAAAGAGGGACGGCATCGCTGCCGTCCCTCTTGGTTTGAATTCGAACTGGTTGGAAGGGGTTAACCCTTAGATAACCTGAACGTTTTCAGCCTGCCAGCCCTTGGGACCCTTGGTCACGTTGAACTGGACGCGCTGGCCCTCTTGCAGCGAACGGAAACCGTTCGACTGGATGGCGGTGTGGTGGACGAAAACGTCCTCGCCGTTCTCACGGCTCAAAAATCCAAAACCCTTGGCGTCATTAAACCACTTGACTGTGCCTGTTTCCATTGTGTGTTGCTCCTGTACTACCGATTTACCGCGAACGCAATGTGGAAGTTTGCGAGTAGGCGGTTACCGGAACAGGCAAGAACTTCAAATCGAATTCTACGATTAAATAAAGTGTAGCACGGATTTGGATTCTGGACCGGAAAGATTGGGCTGCGGCAAAAGGTTGCCGAAAGAGTTCCGTTTTGGGAGAGGAGGCTTTTTCGCTAGTTGCGGGACGGCGAGGAGCACGTGCAATGCGGCCTGGGGGCAAATGTGGGGGCGAAGCTGGAAACGAGCCTGGAAACGATTTCAGCCGCAGTGTATGGTGAGGAATATGGCGACAGAACTCCCCGGTCCTTCCCCGGCGATGGCCCCGGCGACGGCCCCGCCGCTAGCCGAGCCGATGGCCCAGATGCTGAGCGTCGCGCAAATTTTGAATGCTCTGAGGATCGATTACGCAGACGCCACGCCTGGCGCCGCTGTCGAGGAGCCGGAGCCTTACCTTGTGATTCCGGGGCACGACGGGCCCCGCTGGCTGATTCCCGCGCGGTCGCGCGCCGCCGCATCGGTGTTGAGCTCGTGGCACCCCTACAACCTTTCCAGCCGCTTGAAATGGCTGGCCGTCTGCACGGCCGCGCGCACCGGTCTGTTGCGGTTTGCCGGCTCGGTCGCGAGCGTGGACGTCAGCCGCCGCGCTGCGCTGCGCTGGTTTGAAAGGTGCGGCATTCGCTCGCGGACTGGCGAGATGGTGATTCTGGTAGGCAATCCATCGCCCGACAGAAAACTGGTTGTCTTCATGCTCGATGACGACCATCAAATCGCCGCCGTGCTCAAGGCAGGACTGACGGCGGGAGGTGGGCAGAGCGTCCTCCGCGAAGCTGAAGCGCTCCGCCGGCTGGAGCCGTACAGTTGGGCGCCGCGGCTGCTCTCGGTTCACCCCGAGTTGCGGGCGGCGGCGCAGAAGTTTGTGCCGGGCGCCATGCCCGATCGCCGGTTCCGGCCCGAATACATGGAGATGCTCTGCCAGCTGCCGCGCGGCGGAGAGGGCAAAAGCCTGGCGCAGGTGGCCGTCGAAATGGCGCGGCGGCTCAGCCCCTTCAAAGCCCGGCTGGAGGCGCTGGCCCCCGGCCTGCTCGACCGCGTTTTCGACTGCCTCGATGGCGACGCTTTTGTTCCCACCCTGCTGGTGCATGGGGACTTCGCGCCCTGGAATATGCGCCGCAACGCCCAGTTGGGTTATGTCCTGGTCGATTGGGAGTGGGCCGACTTTGCCGGCCTTCCGGCCTACGACCTGCTGCACTTTCAGTTCAACGATGACCGGCTCTTCGGCGAAAAAGCCGGCGGCTACGCGGCCATTCGATCCCGGCCGATCTGCGCCGAGTACCTGCGCCGCATGGACCTCGACCCGGAGCTGCTGCCGCGGCTGGCCCTGGCCTATCTGCTCGACCAGCTTGAATCCCATTGCCGGCAGCGGGGCGGGCAGCACATCGCCTACACCTTGCGGCAACTGGAGGCCGTAGCCGGCCAGTCCGGCTCCATCTCCTGATCCGGCCTTCGCATTCCGCGTGCGGCATGGCATTTCCCGCAACGATGCAGACCGAAACCGCGGCTCTCAAACCGGCGCGACCAGCAGGGAGCGGCGGTCCTGAACGAACCCAAAAAGCCATAGTATTGCGGGAAATGCTCTAAGCCACGCACAGCCTGCCCGCCGCAATGGCCTGGGCGTAAATCTCCATCAACAGGTTGTAGTTGATCTCCGCGGTAAATTTGCTAAGAAAAAGATTGCGGCAATTCACGCGCATCCGCTCGTACTCTTCGCCCAGGGGAAAGCGCAGGGCCGCAGCGATAAGCGCCTCGGCATTCCCTGGTGGAAAGCGGCAGCCGGTTACTCCCTCTTCCACCAGCTCGCGCACGCCGCCCAGATCCGTCGCGAGAACCGGCGTTCCCTGGGAAAAGGCCTCGACAACCGTGCGCCCGAAGGTCTCAAACCACTCGGAGGGAAAGACCAGGACCCTGGCCTTCGCCATCTCGCGATAGACCGCCTCGGGCGGCTGCAATCCCAGGAATTCGATCTTCCCGTTCCTGGCCGCGCAGGAGCGCACCTCGCCGGCCATGGGGCCATCGCCGATGATTTTCAGCCGCAGCGGAATGCGGCCCGTATCCCATGCCGCCAGCAGCGTCCGGATCCCCTTTTCCGGCGAAAGCCGTCCGACAAACAGCGCGGCGTCTTCGGCGGTTCTCTCTGCCTTCCAAGTCTCCGAGGCAACAAAATTAGGTTTCACTGCGACTTTTTCAGCGGGCAAGCCGCCGCGAACCAGAATTTCGCGCTCAAAGCCGGAAACCGCGATGAAGAGATCGACGCGTTCCCAGGTGCGCAGCAAGCGATGAAAGGCATAGGCCGCCGTGACCACGGCGCTGCCCGCCCGGCTGCCGCGATAGCAGCCATGGAAGACGCCGTCGAGCGGAAGCGGCTTGCCCAGGCAGTCCGTGCAGATCACTCCGCGGCGATAAAGCAAGGCGTTGGCGCAGTGCATCCTGAAGTTATGCAAGGTCTGCACCACGGGAACTCCGGCGGCGCTGGCTTCCAGGATGATCGAGGGCGACAGCATCGGAAACCAGTTGTGAACGTGCACCACATCCGGCCGGAAGGATTGAATCGCCAGCCTCATACGCTTTCGCGCGCCGGGTGAATAAAAGACGGCCGCGGAGGCCATCAGCTTACCGCGCAGGCCGCGGATGGCTTCATTATCCTGCTCCAGCAGCTCCACGCCGTGGCCATGACTCCGCAGCAACTCGGCCTCGTCGCGCACCACCGCGTCTTCGCCGCCGCCCAATTGATACCGGTTATGCGCTATGAGAATTTTCATGAAGTTGAAATCAACCGGCGGCCGCCGCCACCAAAGGTCAGATCCAAAGCGCGCCGATGCCCTTGGAGCCTTTGCCCGTATGATGTATGAACTCCTTGTGGATATAACTTCCCTTGATCTCATTCCAGAACTTGAAAACTTCCTTGGGCGGCGCGCATGGAGTTATGTCGTGAAAAGCGACCAGGCCGCCACCGCGAACCAGCGGCGAATACATTTCAAAATCCTTGCGCACGCCTTCATAGCTGTGATCGCCGTCGATGAAGAGAAAATCCAGCTTATGCCCTTGCAGAATTTCATGGATGCCGGACAGGGTCTCGGGCTGGTGGGAGTCCTTCCGCAGCAAGAATAGCGATTGCCCTTTGCGAATAAATTTACTAAAAAGCGGCCTTTGAGCGAAGCGGTAGAAGTTACCCAGAAAAGTCAGGGAAAAATCGATGCTGATGATCGTGGCCTCCGCGGCGGCGAGTTGCGAAAACACAAAAAGCGTGCCCCCACGGTAGGTGCCGATTTCGAGCAGGTATTGGCATTGCCGCTCCTTTACCAGCTTGGCTAGTTCAATGAATTCGGAGTCGGATTGCTGAGGCCGGATCGCGGGGCACTGCATGGCGGTCTCAACCAGTTCTTCCGGAGTTGCGCATTCCGGCATTCTCTTGATCTTCCGCAATAAGGAAACAATCGACAATGCGCCGAGCATCACGGTGGTAGGCTTCATTTGCTATCTCCAGTTCATTGGGTGGCGCCAATCTTGAGCGGTCTTGAAATTCGCGAACCGCGCGACCAGCAGAAGGTTCATTCAGCGCGCGCGAAAATACTCCGCGCGCGGGTGGCGGCGATCATTCCAGCGGACGCGCCGAGGATGATTGCAATGATGATGTACAGAATATAGAAA
>Ga0224559_1001605_pt1 | contig 12252 bp, 7 predicted proteins | sample 714S33034metaG_FD_180676 | JGI IMG/M metagenome (GOLD analysis project Ga0224559, IMG submission 180676) | Peat soil microbial communities from Stordalen Mire, Sweden - 717 S3 30-34 | ecosystem: Environmental > Terrestrial > Soil > Wetlands > Peat | place: Sweden: Norrbotten County, Stordalen... | reverse complement strand
AGCGGACTTCCTGCTCGACCGAAAATTGAACTTCCATACTCAAAGTGTTGCAGTAGAAGGATTCTCTGTCAAGCCAAATTTTGCCGGACAGGTGGGCGGGTGGCCCCAGTCTCGGTGACTTTTTCTATTCAACAGCGCTGAGGGAGCCACCCATATCGACGCGCCCTTCTGGATGCACTCCCATGCGGCGGAATCGCGCAAAGATTCCACGCCAAAAGCGGCGCTACTTCTCTTCGGCGCTGGATTTCTGTTGCACCGCGCGGATGGTCTGGACGATGGAGGTCATCAGATCGTCCAGTGTCCGGCCCGGCGCAAGCGTGCAGCCGCTGAAGGTGTCGGTATCGAGCTGCTGTTTGGCGCAGGTCAACAGCACGCCATGCATGTCCATCACCGTGAAGTTCAATACCGTGTTGGAGGGAACAGGTTTGGGAGGCGCTGTGCTGAAATTGCCCGCCGGAGCAGCCTTGAGGGGCGGCGTTGTACTTGTGGAGGCGGCCATCTGTGCAGCAGAGAAGGCAAGGAGGACGGCGAGGGCCAGAAGCGTTGCAGCTCTTTTCATAATTACCTTTCTACTTGCTTGTGTCGGAATTCCGATGGTAATTGAAGTATCGGCAGAATGGCAATATCGATCACTTTTATTGAGCGGGTGTCCCCGGTCCCTCGCTTTTGGGGACCAGGGGCACCCTCAACTGGATAAAGCGCTGTATGAGACCAGGGCCACCCACCACTCTATTCCACCTGCGAAGAAGGCGACGCGCTGGTTGCGGCCTTGTGGGATCTGAGGCAGGGACGCGGCACTGGAATCGTATAGCATGGGCGGCAACGACTTCACTTAACAGGATTCAGCACCACTAATCCATCCGAGTGGGCTGATATAAATTCGATGAAAGACCAATGTTGGCAGCAGGCCAACTGCATCGAAGGCAACTCTGCGACGGGATTTCACCACGTCCCCATACTAAGCTATTTTTCAGAACTCATAGGTTAGGCCGGCATAAAACGACCTTCCAGGCCCAGGCACCTGCGTCATTCCTGTTTTGTCGGCCCAGTAGCGCCCTCCCAGTGGTAAAGCGCAATTCCGGTTGCCCAAATTGTCGACTCCTGCATCGAATCGAAAATTCCTCGCATCGGATCCCAATTTATACCCCGTGCGCAAGTTCACCAGTGCATAACCAGGAACGTGCAACTCATTGCGAACCTCGTCAACCTGCACTCTTGTCCAAGACAGCATTTTCTGTGAATTGAACGCTTGATTCCACGGGACATAGCAGTCCTTCCCCAGTGATAGCGCCAGGCTGGTTCGATAACTCGGACTGAAGGGGTTTCTATGTGGCCGGCATCCTGCTGTCCAATTCATCGGCGTGTAAGTGCTGTGCCACCGTTCCGCCTGGATTAATGCATTACTTCTGCTGTCCAACTCATAACTACCAAATCAGCGGCATGGGTAACTGCTCCCCCAGTTGCCGTGTCCTGGAGGCAGACGCTAGAAGGTCAACGGCTGCGGGCCGTTAGTTATTGCGTTTGAACGGCACACTGACCGTACACCTAAATCAGAAATTACCCACAGCCCACGCCTGCACTTGACAAAGTCCTCCACTGCTGTTCGGCTAACGACTAATTTGCTGCCAGCAGCCACACGATGTTTGAGGTTGAATTACCTTGAGTCAGCGGGTTGGAAGCCGTCTGATCGCGCGTTACAGCGATAGTGTATTGACCAGGTCTGCTGTAGCGGGGGAGGATGATTTTGACCTTGACCAAAACTGCCGGTAATGACACCGATTGCAACGGGATGAATTCGGCTGAGTTGGATGGAAGACCCCGAAGCGTCCCGGCGTTCGATAGGTCGATGGTCTCAGGAATCGCCGCCATATTGTAGGCCTGGTGCGGCACGTTCGATCCGCGCCACAACACCACGACGAGTGCAGCGACTATCAAGAGACAACAACCAATCGCGGCGGTGACCATCAATCTTCGCCACCGCGACTGATATTGTGACCGCAGTTCAAGCAGCCTTCTCATGCAGACAGAACAATTCGCCGCATGATCGACTCTCGGGTCCGACAGGGCGATCTGTTTGGATTGTCTGGCAACGCTTTCCAGAAACTCTTCGTCAGGACAGGAGCCGACAGGTGCAGTTCTCCCGTCGAGCACAAGTTCCTGATGTTGCCTTGTGACCCATGCATCAAGGCGATTTTCAGCACGAGAGAACCAATGCAATCTCATTGAGACAATTCTCCAGGTTGGGAGAGATCATGGAGCCCCGGTGTACTTCGCCCAAGAGTTGAGGCACACGATTGACTCCGAAGGCCATCCACTCACCCAACATAATGGAATTATCCTTTGGATGCCAGTCGGCTTTCAGCTTGTTCAAGCCATCGATGGCCAGTGCATAGGTTAAAAAGCCTTGTCCAAGATTTGCGTTCTCCAGAGCTATGCCTGCAATCTGGCTCGCCGCGAGCACACGCATCCGCTTGTCATGCGCCAACTGTCCGAGATCACGGACGCCAATAGGGCCAGGCTTGAGTTTGTAAGCCGCAACAATGCTTCGATCTTTATCAAATATCGGAGTTGCTACAGCAGCCCCACTTGCCACTGGACGCTGCCGCAGCCACGAGACACCCGAATCTCCGGGCATCCCGTGGATGCGATCGCATTTTCTATTTCTTCGCGCCTCCGAAGTCATACGACAAGGTGGCTATGGGGGAGGGCTTGTAACTCAGGCCGTTGTTGCTGGCGTCGATTTGCAGGTTGGCGCTGAAAAGCAGATGATCGGTTATTTTGCCCTTTTCACCGATGACAAATGTTGTCTTCGTACTCGCGCCGTTAAAGAATGGAGCACCTGTTACATAGTTTTTGTTGAGATCTATGGTGCCAATCGACTCACCAAATACTTTGATTCCATCGTTTGACAGGTGACGCACCAGCAGGTCAGCATTCAGATTGACACGATTGCTAAGAGCATAATCTGCTCCGGCTGAAAATGTAATGATATTGGGCAATTTCTGAGCCTTCAACTTGTCGGTAAAGTTAATTCCATTAATCACGTCCAATGTTTCAGTTTTTGTTGTATCGCAATGGAGCGACGCATCGCAAGGAATTCCGGTAACAGTTTTATATGTAAAACTGCCTACATCATTTACATCGTTAACGGAACTTCCATTATACTGATAGCCGACATTGGCATGTGGAGAAACTCGGCCGTTATAGCTCCAAGCCAGGAATGGGCGAATGCCAGTAGCACCAGAACCTAGCATATTCAACGGATCGCCGGTTGGAAGACGATACTCTATTCCAAGCGCCACCCCTTGACGACTCTTTTTTAACAACTCATATTTGGCGCGTAATGTTATATCGCCAAGACCGCTTGCCGTCTGCTCCTTGGAGTTCAGTGCCGTGAAGCTATAGTCATCCATGGGAACGATATATGTGACGCCGCTTTCCGTTACTGGAACATCTACTGCTACAGACTGGTTGCATAGGCTTTCTCCGGTTTTTATAACATACCAGTTGTCATCTACACCATAAGATTCTGGCGCACAAGAAGTATGAAAGCTCAAATTGGTTCGGGACCAGGGAATCACGGCTGCCACTTCAAGCCGATCCGTAATTCCGTAGGATAGGTACGTGTTAATACTGTGTATCTTGAGAGATGCTGATGCCTGAATATAGTTGTATCCCTTAGCATATGGATCAGCCACCCCTCCACTGTAGATGAATGAATTTAGACTCTTGCCGCCAGTTTTGGAGAACTGCATCCACTGATAAGAGGCGCCAAAATATAGGCGGTTGCGTCCGATGGTCTGCGGCAGATCGCTCAACAGTGGACCTAGGTCGGCAGGCTTGGCAGCAAGAGCGCCGTTTTCAAAAGTAAAGATATATCCGGCCGAGGTTGCAGCCGAAGGCGAAGTCGCTACCTGGCTGGCATACTGATAGCCGAGACCAAACGCAGATGCAATCGGGATCGTCTGTAGATTCTGGTAAAAAGTTCCATCGGTCCAATGCAAGACATCTGTTACCCCGTTGTTCGCTGCCAAAGTTGGTAGGCAGGCAATTTTGCCTTCATATTTTGACGTATTGCAAATCGGCTGGCCGGTGATGGCAATCGTCTGACCGAGGGCGGGCAGGACGGCGAGGGCGAACAGGAAGACGGCGAAAGATGCTAGACGAAAGTATTTCATGGCTGGCTTCTCCTTCAAAGGAAATTCCCGGAGGTCGTCTGCCCGGGACTCTCAGCGCCAGATCAATCCAAAATATCTGGCTCGATCATATATGCGCATTTCGTTGGGAAAAGGGGACATGATTTTTGAAATATTTTTTATCTGCCGCCGATTCAGTTACTTGCGGTTGAGGATGGAAAGGAATGCAGAGCTGGAGCGGGTTTCTGGATGGTGTGGGGCGCGGCGTGGACCGGGAGGTCCACGCGACAGCCGGCCGGGAGGCCAGCGCTACCTTCTCCGTTGCCGGCGCTACCTCTTCCGGCGTGGCGAACTGTCTGGCTTCAGCGCGCTTTGCCGTAACTAACGTTTTGGATCACCCAGACGCCAGCTCGCCTTTGGAAGGAGAAGGTGGCGCTGTTGGCTACGGTTTGCTTCATGCCGCCGGCGACGATCTGCATGGTCTGTCTGCACTCGGCCTGAGCGGAGTCGCCGGAGACGCGGAGAGATTTTTCCTGCAGGTCCATGTGGATGGCGCTGGCGGCGCGGAAGCTCTGCTGGGTGTTGCTGACTTCCTGCGCGCTCATCGTCGGCCAGATCTGGCGCAGTTGCTCGATATTGCGGTTTTCATAGGCTTGGCGGTAGGAGTTCATGACCGCGCGGACACCGGCCTCGTCGGGCGGCTTGGGTGCCGCGGGCGTCGGCTGGATTGGGGCGGGCGTCGGCTGGATTGGGGCGGGCGTCGGCTGGATTGGGGCGGGCGTCGGCTTGGGCTGGACAGGCTGCGGCACGGGTTGCGGCTGCGGCTTGGGCTGGACAGGCGCAGGTTGCGGCTGGATTGTCGCGGGTGTCGGCTGAATGGGCGCAGGCGTTGGCTTGGGCTGGACGGGCTGCGGCGCGGGTGTCGGCTGCGGCTTGGGCTGGACAGCAGGCTGCGGGGCGGGAATGCTCAAAGAGGAAATCTCAACCTGGCCGCGCGGCGTAAACTGCCGGGAAATTGCAATGCTCGTTCTGCCTCCGCTAATTAGTTGCAGATTATGCCAGCCGGGAACAACTTTGACGGCCAAAGCGCCGTTGGCATCGACCGCGCCTACATCCTTTCCATCGAGGAGCAGATCGGCGCGGGGCGTGGCGTTGTGCAGCAGAAGTGTGGCAGCGGTGGGCAACTGCTTCAAGTGAATGACCACGGTCTCCGTGGGATGAGCCAGGGTAACGACCTGCTCGGGGGAAGGCTCGTAGCCATCCTTTTCAACGTGGACCCGGTAAGAATGGCGCAGAGTTCCATTGAGGGATAATTGCGCGCCTGAAGTTGCATAGGCTGTCCCGTCGATCAGGACCATGGCATCCTGCACGCCGGGGGTCTGCACAATCAGCTTGACCGCGGCGTCTGGAGTGGGCAGCGGTCCGGCAAGCGATTGCGGCTGCAGCGTGATTAGCACTGGTTCCATGCCGGCTGTGGCGTTCAGGCTTTGGGTAACGGGCATATAGCCGGGCAGCACTGTGCGCAGGGAGTAACCGCCGGGCGGCAGCGAGAGAGCGCATTGAGGCGTGACGCAATCCTGGCTTTGCCCGTTGCCCTCGATATGCACACTGGCCCCGGCTGGAGCGGTCACAACGGAGACAGCGACGAGCGCGGGAGCGGGGACGGGATTGCTGTCCGCATGACTGAAATACAGGATCGTCAGTCCACTGACACCAATGGCCGCGGCGGCGCCGACCGCCCAAGGGATCCAGCGGCGGGTTGGACGCTGGACCGGAGAGGCACGGAGGTCTTGCTTGACGCTGGTCTTAGCGGACGACTTCGTTTTGCGAGACTTCTTGACCTCGCGCGCAACAGCGGCAGGAGTTGCAGGCAAGGGGGCAGACGGGACTTCCCAATCGAGCGTTCGCACATATTCTGAATTGTCCGGCGCAAGCACTTCTTCGGTGGGCGCTGCCGCGCGAAACGCATTCTGGGCAGCCTGCTTTTGCAGTTCACGCTGCCTTGCAGCCTGTACTTCCAGTTCACGCCGTATGGCCGCTTGCTCTTCCAGTTCATGCTGCAAGGCTGCTTGCTCTTCCTGCGCACGCTGCCGGGCTGCCTGTACTTCCTGCGCACGCTGCCGGGCGGCTTGCTCTTCCTGCGCACGCTTCCGGGCGGCCTGCGCTTCTCGCTCTCGTCGGAGGGCGGCCTGTTCTTCCTGCGCACGCTTCCGGGCTGCCAGCTCTTCCAGTTCACGCTGCTGGGCGGCCTGCTCTTCCAGTTCACGCTGCTGGGCGGCCTGTTCTTCCTGCGCACGCTGCTGGGCGGCCTGCTCTTCCTGCGCACGCTGCTGGGCGGCCTGCTCTTTCTGCTCACGCTGCCGGGCGGCCAGCTCTTCCTGCTCACGCTGCTGGACAAGCAACTGTTCAAGCTCCAGCAGTTGCGGCTCATCGGGAAAACGGTCGAGAGCCAGAGAAATCCGCTGTTCGGCGCTCTGAATATCCTGGCCGAAGATCAGAGCGCGGATTTCGTAGCAGAGAGTCTTCAGTTCGCGCTCTCTCTGTTCACGCTCCTGCCCCTGGACCGCCTGCCGGAACAAGGTTTGGAGATCAGGCGCACTGGCGTCCAGTGCCTCGACATTCCGGAGCAGTTGCAGAGCGCTGGCGTAACGGCGCTCGGCCAGCTCATGACTGGCCTGCCGGGTGAGCACTTGCACCTGAGAGCGTTTACGCTGCTCGGCGAGGGCCTGGGAGACTCTGGATTGCAACTGCAGCGCGGCGGAGTTGCGGGGATCCAGAGCGAGCGCCTCGCTGACCTCGTCCCGGGCAGCCTCCAGCCGCTGAGTATGCAGGCTGTTCTCGGCCCGCTCGATGGCCACGCGCGCTTTTTCGGCACGGCTCAGGCTGGCGCGCACCTCGTCGCGAAAGGCGGCTAGATCGAGGTTGGAGTTGTCGACCTTTACGGCCTCTTCAGCCAGATCAAACGCGTCCTTGAAGCGGCGCTTCTCCAGAGCCTCTTCGGCTTGCATTTTGAGTTGGGCAGCCTCGTAAGCGCGCTCCTGGCGACGCACGATCTGCTGCACCTCGCGGAGCAGGTCCAAGGCACGCGCATGATCACGGTCGAGTTTGAGCAGTTCGAGCAGAATCTCCCTGGCGCTGCCCCAATCCGCTCGCGCCATGGCAGCTTCTGCCGATTCCAGGTAATGGCCGCCAATCTCCCGCCGCAAATGAGTCTCCACCAGCGAGAGGTCGAAGGCCATTTCATCAGCCGACTGATAGCGGTCTCTGGGTGACTTTTCCAAAGCCTTCTTGATGACTTCTTCCAGCTCCGGCGGGCAATTTCCCATAAAATCCGACAACAAGCGCGGGGAGGAGGTCATGATGCGCACGATTGTCGAGGCGGTGTCGCTGCCGGCAAAAGGAAGCTCGCCAGTGAGCAACTGAAAAAGCACGACGCCCAAGGAAAAGATGTCGGTCCGGTGGTCCAGCTTGGCCCCGGTTGCCTGTTCCGGGGACATATAGTGCAGACTACCGATCAACTGCCCGGTGCGAGTCATGGCATGAGCGGAACTCTCCGAGAGCCGCGCCACGCCAAAATCGACCAGCTTCACCGAATCATCATTGAGCACAAAGATATTTGCCGGTTTAATGTCGCGATGCACGATCTTCCGGTCGTGAGCGAACTTCAACCCGGCGCAGACCTGCGTAATAATATTCAGTTTCTTGAGCAGAATCATGGCCGGCGGTCCATCGATCTGCCAGCGGTCCAGGCTGCGGCCGTCCAGGTACTCCATGACAATATAAGGAGCGTCGCCCTCCTGCCCCCAATCATAGACTGTGACGATATTGGGATGATGCAGATTGGCTGTAAACTGCGCCTCGCGCTGAAACCGCGTGATGAGTTCAGTTTCGTGGGCATAGCTGGCAAGAACCATCTTGATGGCCACTGGACGGCCCAGCGTGTCCTTGGCCTTGTAGACCACACCCATGCCGCCGTGGCCGAGGATAGCTTCCACCTCGTATTTACCGATTCGGCTTGGTCTTTCCTCGCCCACGAGTACAAATCCCCAACGACAGAAATTTCTATTCTACTCTTGACCGAAACCGTGCTGCCTGACGGCCTATTGCTCAAAAAATCCGCTTCCCAAATTACAGTATTGACACAAGTTGAACCGGAAGTTCCTCATCTTGTGTTGTTAGAATTACTGTCAGAATACATCAAGGGCCGAAATGCCAGAGACATCCTCTTTGTTCACCAAAGACGCTGGAAAGTTGACGGAGAGATCCATTGAAGCCTGTTGATGGACTGATTTGACAATACCACGCTACCCAAGAGGCAGGAAACCGCCGACCGAGACCGGAGTTCCCGCAGTTCATCGAAGCAGGGCCGCGAAGTATACCGAAGAGAAGAACTCCGCCCGTTCCATTAATGAAGCTGTGCGCCAATGCGGGCCTCCAGTTCGCGAATCTCCGCGGCGCGCTCTTTGTCATCTGCATAGCCGGGGCGCAGGCGCGGTTGCAGCCGGTGCAGTTCCGCCAGGGACTGGACGGCTGACTGACGCGAGGCCTCCTTCACTGCCGGACTGGCCGCACCGAGATCAAGATGAAAATTGGCCAAACGCAGCAAGCCATCCATCACCACAACCGTGCTCTCCACCGAGTCATTGGCGCGCAGATTGGCATTCAGCAGCCGCATGGCTGCCTCTTCGCTGGCAATCGCCGCCGCGAAATCATGCTTCTTCCCAAGCACCTCCGCCAGATGTTCCTCTGAACCGGCCAGATCGTTACGGGCCATGCCGTCCTGCGGATTGAGCTTCCAAAGCGATTGAGCAATCGCCAGTTCGCGCCGGGAGGAGTCTTCGGCCTTGGCCAGATTGCCCAGCCGTAGATAGAGGCGGGTCATGTCGGAGTAGCCCACCTGCTGATCGCGCATGGCCTGAGCATCGTGAGGATCGATCTCGGCATCGCGGCCGGCAAGCGCTTCGGCGCGCGCGTAAAGCTCAAGCGCCTCGGCCGAACGGTTGAGATGAGTGTCAGTGTCGGCAATATCGTAGGCTCCGGCGATCCATGAGTGGCGAACCTTGATGTTATCCGGCTGCTGGCGCAAGAGCCGGTCATAAACATCAAAGCCGTCTCGATACGCACTGAGGGCCTGCTGCCAGTTTCCTGCATTCCATTCCAGATTGCCCAGGCGTCTCCCGCAGCGGGCCAGCAATCGTTGGTAGGCCGCATTCTCCGGCTGCTGCCGGACGAGTTGGCGCACCAGATCGAGAGCCTGGTTGTAGTTGGCTCGAGCCAGATCGTCGCGCCCATCGGTGGATTGCAGATCGGCCAGATCAATCAGCGCGGATTCCAGTGCATCTTTGACGCGCTCATCCTCCGAGCCTGAGTTGGTAAGCGTGTGAAAAGCCGCAATCGCCTCCTCATACATCCGCGCCGCCGCCTGATTGTCCCCCGCAATACCGACCAGGTCGCCCTCATGCGTGAGCAAAACTCCATAGGCGTAGCGGCCTTCCGGATCACGATAATTGGCCAGCAGGCGCCGTGCGGCTTCATAGCTGGCCATGGCGCTCTTTTCGTCGCCCAGATTGGGATTGCCGGGATTGCCCTGAATGTCACCAATCTTTTCGTATGCCCAAGCCACTTCGCGTTGCAGTTTGGCGTCACCGGCAGAGTCGCGCTCCAATTCTGTCAGGTAGCGCAGAGTCACTTCAACGATATGTTTTCTTACTGGCGTGGAACCGGGCAAATCCCGAATCTGGTCATGCACATCAAAGAGCAGGGTATTGGCGAGCTGGTGTACATCCGCAAAGCGCTGTTCCGCGCGGGCGCGTTGAGCCTGCTCCTGCTTCATCTCGTAATAGGTTGCGCCGGTGCCAGCCAGCACGGAGAGAGCCAGCGCCACACCAGCAGCCACAGCCAGCCTATTGCGCCGCACGAACTTGCTGGCGCGATACATAAATGTGTCCGGCTGGGCATGAACCGGCAATCCATTGAGGAACTGCGAAATATCCTCGCTGAATCGTTCGACCGACGAGTAGCGCCGCTCAGGTTCCTTGCGCAGCGCCATGAGAATGATGGTGTCGAGATCGCCTTGCAGCTTTCGCCGCCATACCGCCGTGGTTGTCACGGGGCTTCCGGGTTTGGCTGTTTGATCCGCGATGCGCTTCGAAATAGCGGTGCTTGGCCGCTCAGGCTCCACCTCGCAAATCACCCGCATCATCTCTTGAAATGCGCGGTCGGGCAAAGCATAGGGGCGGACGCCAGTCAGCAGTTCATAGAGAAGGACGCCGAGCGAATAAACGTCGGTGGCCGTGGTGACGGATTCACCGCGCACCTGTTCGGGGCTGGCAAATTCCGGCGTCAGAGCCACCTTGGTTGTCTTGCCGCTCTCTCCCTGATCCATCCGCAACTGCTTTGCCACGCCGAAATCAAGCAGCTTCACAAGGCCGTCCGAAGTGACAAGAACGTTGCTCGGCTTCAGATCGCGGTGAACAACCAGGCGCTGATGCGCGTACTGAACAGCGGCGCAAAGCTCGCGGAACAGTTCAAGCCGCGCGCGCAGGTCCAGACGATGACGCTCGCAATACTCGGTAATGGGCAGGCCATCAACGTATTCCATCACGATGTACGCGGCGCCATCCGGCGTGGTTCCGCCGTCGATCATGTGAACGATACTGGGATGGTTTAAACTGGCCAGAAATTGCCGTTCCGCAAGAAACCGTCGAAGAATCTCTTCGCTCTCCGCCCCCGGCAGCAGCACTTTGATGGCGACTTCCTGCTGAAAATCGTCGCTCCGATGCGCCAGATAAACCACGCCCATGCCGCCCTGACCGAGCCGGCGGACGACGCGATAGTGCCCAATTTTCTGGCCCGCCGCGTCGGCATTCGTCTCATCGGCATCGGAGGCCGCGAGTGGGGCAAGCCCCGGCGAGTGATTGAACGACAGCAGTTCCTGCACAAAGGCTGCGTCAACGCCGCATTCCGCACAGCGCAAGCGCACGAAATCAGCTTGTTCTTCTTCAGGCTTTTCCAGTGCGTCGGCAACGATTTCTTTAATTTCCTGCCACTTCTCAGGCGTCATCTCATTCATGCTGAGGGCTTCTTTCCGTTCATTTGAGAGCAATCCACATTACACAATGCGCAAACCATCTGGATTAGGGGACATTTTATTTTGGAAAAAATCAGGCGGCCGGGAGGAGCTGGCTCTTCAGAAAGAGCCGACCGCTTTGCAGGTCACGCTTGATGGTGCGCGGCGCAAGAGAAAAGTGGAGAGCTATCTCCTCGACCGACAAACCGCCGAAGTAGTGCATCTCGAGGATTTTCCCTTGCCGTTCATCGAGGGCGCTGAGCTTCTCCAATGCCTGGTCGAGAGCGAGCAAGTCTTCCGCCTGCTGCGCCGGAAGCGCGAAATCGTCTGGTATCTCTCCCCGCAAGTCTCCGCCGCGCTTTTCGGAATACTTGCGCCGGGCATGATCTACCAGAACCTGGCGAATGACGCGCGCGGCAAGGGCAAAAAACTGACGGCGATCCTCGTGCGGGAGCGCTGAACCCTGGAACATTCGCAGGTAGACTTCATGCACCACTGCGGTTGGCTGCAGCGTGAGTCCTGGACGTTCGGACTGGAGAATCGAAGCGGCCAGCCGCCGCAGATCGCGGTAAATCAAAGGGATAAGCTCGTTCACTGCCGCCTTGTCCCCGCTACTGGCTGCCTGAAGTAATCGTGTGACCTCGCTCATCGCTCTAGCCTTTCACAACTGTTTAGTCTATTTGGGGAATCGCACTGATTATAACCTGGTTTCACAAGTTTCTTGTGAAAAATGCCCGCTCTGCTGACCGGTCTGCGCATTGCTATTAATCAAGTCATCAACAGTAACGCTTGTCAAACCCAACTTCACCGAAACCGCACCTCACTCTTGGACTTGAACAAGCAGCTTATTTGCAATGGTATAAGAGATTTTCGCTGTATGCTGTCGTTGATATTCGTCTGCTCTTCCCCGGCGCGCAAGCACAAACCTCTATCTCACAGAGTGGTATGAAATGGCGGCAAAAAAAGAATGTCCCCTCGCGGACACCCTTTGCGCATATGTGAGTAACGGGCAGAACTCCGTAGCCGGAAGCTCGATTTCAGCAAGGG
>Ga0224559_1001604_pt1 | contig 12254 bp, 10 predicted proteins | sample 714S33034metaG_FD_180676 | JGI IMG/M metagenome (GOLD analysis project Ga0224559, IMG submission 180676) | Peat soil microbial communities from Stordalen Mire, Sweden - 717 S3 30-34 | ecosystem: Environmental > Terrestrial > Soil > Wetlands > Peat | place: Sweden: Norrbotten County, Stordalen... | reverse complement strand
AAAGCCGACCTTCAGATCCTGGGGGACGCCTCCGATCCAAATACCGCGAACATACTGGTGAATTATGCATCCGGCATCATCAATAATTATCTCGTCTCCATCAATGCCGATCAGATACCTATGCGTATAATCCCGGAAGTTCGGATGCAATACAACCCTGAGCTCAAAGGCGTTTTTATGTTCGTTCCGGGTATCATGGCCATGCTGTTAATGCTGATCTCAGCATTGATGACCTCTCTCTCCATAACACGGGAAAAAGAATTGGGCACCATGGAGTTGCTTTTGGTTTCACCACTTCGCCCTATCCAAATCATTATCGGAAAGGTAATTCCATATGTACTATTGGCCTTCATAGACTCATGCATTATTCTTGGAATGGGAAAATTTGTATTTGGTGTACCTATCGAAGGGAATATAGTCCTGCTTTTAGCTGAAAGCCTTCTTTACATCACAATGGCACTGTCGCTGGGTATTCTCATTTCGAGTATCACCAATAGCCAGCAGGTGGCTATGACTCTCTCACTCGTAGCACTTATGTTGCCCACCATTCTCCTGTCGGGGTTTATCTTCCCGGTTGAGAATATGCCGGTCATTCTTCAAGTGCTTTGCCACATCATGCCACCAATGTATTTTATCACCATCATCAAAGACATCATGTTGAAAGGTAATAGTTTTATTTATATTTGGAAAGAAACTCTCATTATGCTTTTATTCACTGTGACGTTTATCATGATGAGTATTAATAAATTCAAGATCCGGTTAGCTTAAAAGCAAAATGAATACGATACTATTCATAATTCAGAAAGAGTTCATACAGGTTTTCCGCAATAAGATGATGTTGCCGATCATTTTTGTGGTGCCATTAATCCAGTTGATCATCCTCGTTCATGCCGCCACTTATGAGATGAAGAACATTAAGGTCTCGATCATTGACCTGGACATGTCTTCAACTTCGCAGCAAATGATCAGTAAATTTGAAGGAAGTCCGTTTTTTATCATAAATAACACTTCTTTCTCTGAAAAGGCAGCACAACAGGAAATGAAGAAGGGAAATGTCGATATGATCCTGCACATCCCTTATGGATTTGAACGCAGACTGGTAAAGGAAAACAAATCCAAGGTGCAAATTATCATTAATGCAATCAACGGGGCTAGCGCCGGACTGATTGATGCCTATTCAACGATGATCATCCTTGATTTCAACCGGGAGATCCTGGTCGACTTTTTGAGTCCGGATATACTGGCAAACACGCACGACATATCTATCACTACCAACTACTGGTACAATCCAAAACTGAACTACAAGACCTACATGGTTCCGGGCATACTCTGCCTGCTCGTTACCATCATTGCCTTTCTCTTGTCCGGGATGAATATTGTAAGAGAAAAAGAAATAGGCACCATCGAACAGATTAATGTTACTCCTATTCGAAAGGTTCAGTTTATTGCTGGTAAGTTACTCCCTTTCTGGATCATTGCACTGTTTGAACTCGCATTTGGACTGACCATTGGGAAACTTCTTTTTAATATTCCTATCATTGGAAGTCTCGGATTGATATTTCTTTCGGCAGCTGTTTATATATTTGTAATTTTGGGATTCGGGTTGCTGATTTCCACGATGACAAATACGCAGCAGCAGTCCATGCTGGTTTCTTTCTTTTTTATGGTGATCTTCATCCTGATGAGCGGTCTTTTTACATCGATTGAGAGCATGCCTGAGTGGGCACAAAAGCTTGACCGGATCAATCCAATTGCTTATTTTATCCGGATCATGCGGATGGTGATGTTGAAAGGATCTGATTTTCATGATATAAGGGAGTCATTTTATTCCCTGGTAGTTTATGCCTTGGCTATTATAAGCTTTGCCGTGTGGCGCTATCGTAAAGTTACCTGAGAAAAATGCAACGCTGGAAAAATATCCGTATCCGTAAGCGCCACAGGTGGCTTCTTATTCCTCTCCTGGTGATCGTTATCCTGCTGGCCATTGCACGGCTGTTATATACTATGAAAGATGATGATCCTGCAAAGGATGCCTTTCTGAAAATTCGCGAAAGAGGTTATATGATAGCCCTGACTGATAAAAATTCGCTGGATTATTTCATTTATCATGGTGAGCCAATGGGGTTCCAGCTGGAACTTCTCCAATCTTTTGCCGATTACTTAAAAGTACCGCTGAAGATCATTGCCACGAATGACATTTCCAGCCTTTATTATTATCTCGATCTGAATGTTGGTGATGTTATTGCCTGCGACCTGCCAAAGACAGGAGAGGGAAAGAGGATGGTTCAATTCTCGCAAACCCTGTTTGAAACAAGGGTTGTACTGATACAGCGCAGACCTTTTTCCAACAAAAAAGCCGGAATGACAAAATTGATCAAATCGCCTTCTGATTTTTGGAATGATACACTTTATATCCAGAAAAATTTGTTTAAAAAGCCATTGCTGGCACGATTCCTTCGAAGAGCAGGACAAAAGCTTAAGTTGATTGAGGAAGCGAATAAAAGCGTTGAACAACTTATTGGTATGGTTTCGGAGGGAAAAATTAAATATACCATTTGCGACGAAAATGTTGCGATGATGGTCAAACGAGCTTATCCCAATATCGATGCAGAGTACTGCATTACAGGGTTTTACAATTACGGATGGGCTGTGACACATTCTTCAGGTACCCTGTTGATGAAGATCAATGAGTGGATCACTGAAATCAAAAAGACCAGGGATTTAAAACAAATTTATTTTACCTATTTCAACAACCCTGTTGTTCCCAACTATTTCCGAAATGAATTCTTTTCTGTAAAAGGTAACAAGTTGTCTCCCTTTGATGATGTGATCCGGAAGCTGAGCAAAAACATTTCATGGGACTGGCGGTTGCTGGCTTCGCTGATTTACGAAGAATCGAATTTTCACCTGGGTGTCGTCTCTTCACGAAATGCTACAGGCCTGATGCAGTTGATGCCCGCAACAGCGAACAAATTCGGAATGGACAGTATTTCAACACCTTCACAACAATTAGTGGCAGGAGTTAAATTTCTGAAATGGCTTAACAGCCAGCTTTTGACAGACATCCCCGATCGTGGCGAGCGTATCAATTTCATCCTGGCAGCTTATAATGTGGGGCTTGGGAAGGTTCTTTCAGCCCGTAACCGTGTGATAAAATATGGGAAATATCCTAAGAAATGGAATGGAGATGCCGGTTATTTTTATATCCGTCGTTCCTTTAATGAAACACCCCTTTCAGCAGATTCGATTAATGATCTTCTTATGTATGGGGGGGCAGAACGTTTTGTATCGGAAATCCTTGAACGGTACCAGCATTACAGGAACAATATTCCGGAATAATTATGAATTATGAAAGTTAAATTATGGTTCGGGATGCTTAATTGTCTTGTCAATCTTTAACTTTATTCCTTAACTCCTTTAAATAGAACTCACAGATCTCCCTGATCGATTGTTCCAGTGGTATAAAATCAAAACCAAGTGTTTTCCTAAGTTTCTCGTTGGTATAAAAATATTTCTGTTGTGTAGTAAATGCCATCTCTTTTGTAATTACAGGCGTTGATTTTGTGAAAAATGTTCTTGCCGCTTCTATTCTCCAAACCATATCGGTCACGAAATGGGGAATTTTGATTCCTGGCGCCGGTTTGCCTAAATACTTCGCCATCATCCCAAAGAGCTGCTGGTAAGAAATATTATCAACTGAAAGAATAAACCGTTCATTAAAGATGCTTTTGTCCATGAGTTGGATCATGGCTTTTGCGATATCCCTTACATCCACGTAACCGTTGATGCCGTCAGTATAGAATTTCATCCCTTCCCAAACCAGACGGAATAATCCTGAATTATCGTCCCAGAATCCCGGACCGAGGATGAATGATGGATTCACAATCACAGCGTTCAGACCTTCTTCCATTCCACGCCATACTTCTCTTTCCGCCCCATATTTACTGATGCTGTAAATGGTGTTTTTTCGTGAAGTCACAAAGTAATCTTCCTCACCCGTGGCATTTCCATTCAACCCACGGCCAAGAGCAACTACAGAACTTACATAGCAGAACTTTTGAACACCTTTATCCAGAGAAAGGTTAACCAGGTTTGCTGTGCCCCCGATGTTTACTTTCAGCATGGCTTTATGGTCCCTCGGATAAAACGAAACCACCGCACCAACATGATAAACCTCTTTTATCTCATTCAATGCATCCCCAATAGCGTCGAACTCCATAAGGTCAGCATCGAACCATTCTATATTTTTCAGTAATACATCGGGATCATCAGAATAATAGGAAAACACCTTTCGCACCATGGAAGTATCGCTGCTCTTTCGTTTGATCGCCCGTACTTTTCTACCCTGCCGGGCAAGGTCAAATAAAACATGTGAGCCAAGCAGTCCAGTACCTCCGGTAACCAATATCATAATTAATAATTTTATGGCTGCAAAGATAAGGAAACAAGCGGAATTGTATGAGTACAACCTATCGTGCATTCACCCTGGTGCTATTGCTGATCACTATAGCCTTTCGTCTACAGTAAAGAAGCTAAAAACCGGAAGAAAAACAATTCGTTGAACCAAAGATTAATGACAGTACTTGTCAATCATCTCATCGGCCTGTGAAAAACCAAGTTGTTTGACTTTCCAGAAGTCGCTACAGGCTGCTTCAGTGTTTTGCATCCTCATTAAAAGGATCCCCCGGTGATAATATGCCTGAGCAAATCCGGGATTATAATGAATTGCCTGATTATAATCAGCAAGTGCCAGTGAATCATTTTGAAGAACATCCATGTATAAAATTCCACGGGCATCATAACAGCTGGCAAATTTGGGATTCAGGTCGATGGCTGTCGAATAATCCTTTAAGGCTTCCTCATTTTGCCGACTGTTATAAAAGACAATACCCCGGTTATAAAAACAACCGGCATAATCTGGATTTATCCGTATGGCCTCATCGTAATCTGCAACTGCCCCTTCAAAATCTTTATTCGAATATTTCGCCATTCCTCTAATATTGTAAGCAAATGCCGCACGTGGTGACTGAGAAAGCGCATGGTTAAAAAGGGTCAGCGTGGTTGTCCAGGTTTGTGAACGATAATAAGAATAAACAGAGAATAAAAGGGCGGGAACTATCGCCATGAAAACCAATCCTGGTTTCGGAATCCGGAATCTAATTACAACCCAATTCATAATGATAACCAGCAAAATAAAAATACCGGTAAGTGGAATATATCCATAGCGGTTGGCCATAAATCCATCTTCAAGGAGGACTACCTGTGAAGGAAGGATCAGCAAGAGGAACAGAAGGATGCAAGGGACAACGGGTTTTGGTAGATTTTTTGATTTTTTAAGAAAGATTAAGAGTATGGGGATGGCGATGAATACGATAGGGGAAAGGTAATAAAGAATTGGAAGAAACCCTGCTGATTTAATGGGATAAGCATAGATTTCTGAAAGGTTGACAGGGAGGATCGTTTTGATTATATATCCGTCCAGAGAATAAAAAACCATAAATATCCTCTCAATAATGGAATAGGATGTAATTGATTGGGTATTTCCTATATCGGTTCTGAAAAATAATGTGATCAGACCAATTATCAAGCCAAAAGCGAAATAAGGTATTTTTTCTATAATGGTTCCTGACGAGCATTTCCTATTTACCATATAATCGAGAAAGAACAGAATAAAAGGCAGCAGGACACCGGATGATTTTGATAAAAGAGATAGCAGGTATGCAAGTATCGAAAGAGCAAGGAAGTGATATTTTGACTTTTCAATATAAATAAAATAAAAAATGAGTGACAGTAAGATGAATGTCCCGGCCAGTATGTTGCTCCGGGCAGAAATCCATCCGATGGAATCGACGTTCATAGGATGGATAGCAAAGATTAAAGCTACAAATAAGGCTAAAACACTTTTTTTCAGGAATTTCTTTGCTAACATGTATACCAGGATAATATTCAGAAGATGCAATAAGAGGTTTGAAAACCGGAACCAGTAAGGATCCATTCCCCCGATCTTATAATCAATGGCATAGCTTAGAAAGGTGAGGGGGGTAAACATATAAAGTTTCTCAGCATAGAAGAATTGAGGAAGTGTGGCCAGGGAAAGATTCCTTACCATGGGATTATTCACTACATTTTCTTTATCATCATATAACAAAAATGACCCTTTAAGGGAAGTTCTATAAATTATCCCTGTCAATAGTAAAATAAAGAATAGTCCAACAAGAATGGTTTTTTGGTTATTCGGTGTAATTGTTTTCTTTTTCATGATTAAGAAAAATAAAAGTACAATCTAAAGTTCCAAATATAAATTAAATTTGTTCAGCTGAAAAAACATTATTCTTCAATCATTCAATCAGATCAGCAACTTTTAATATTATATTTGTAAAAGTTGATGCCCGCGGAATATATCTGCAGCTGATTACAATTATTACGCGATGAAAATAAACATTATAGGGGCAGGGGTTGCCGGGTTGTCGGTTGGATGTTATCTGCAGATGAATGGCTTTGAAACGGAGATATTTGAAAAACATTCTCATGCCGGAGGACTTTGTACCAGTTGGCAAAGAGGTGATTATACATTTGATGGCTGTATTCATTGGCTGCTGGGATCAAACCCAAGTAATCCCTTTTACCTACTTTGGTCAGAATTAATAGACCTGTCTTCAATCGAGTTTATAAATCATGAATTGAAGATGGACATTGAGGTAAAGAACACCCTGGACCGGCACGGAAATAATGTATTTCACCTTTATACTAACATTGACAGGTTATCTGCCTACATGATCGATCTTGCTCCGGAGGACAGTACTCTCATAAAAAAACTGATCCGCTCGATGCGAAAGATGCAGGGGTACGAGATCCCACCGATGATACAATCGGTTCCTGAACTTCTACCCTTTCATAAAAAGATCAGATACATAAAACATCTGCCCTTATTGTTTTTCCTGATGAGATGGAAAAAACAAACAAATTTCCGCTATGCCAGGAAACTAAAGAATCCTTTCCTGAAAGAAGCGTTTCAATTGTTGTTTGATGGTGATGATATACCACTGCTTATCATCACATTACCACTGGCGTTTAATGATAAAATGGGTGTTGGATATCCGGTTCGGGGCTCATTGAATTTTGTACGTAAGATTGAAAAAAAGTACCTCGACCTTGGCGGTAAGATCCGTTACAATTCAGGTGTCGATGAAATAGTCACGGAAAACGATCATGCCACTGGAATTGTGTTGACAGATGGCACCAGAATTTCTTCCGGTATCACCATTTCTGCTGCCGACTGGCATTATACTTTGTTTACGGCGTTGAAAGGGAAATATACAAACAAAAAGATCCAGGCGCTTAACGAACAGCAAGACCTTGAAGTTTATTACTCTGTATTTCTTCTTTCCCTGGGTATCTCCCGTTCGTTTAAAGAAATGCCTCACATACAGCGGTTCCCACTTGGAAAGGAACTTGTTTCACCTGATGGCACAAGTTATTCACGAATGGAAATGCACTGTTACAACTATGATCCCACTCTGGCACCAGAAGGCAAGTGCGTAGTCACCGTAAAATATTATTCCAGGAATGGAGATTATTGGATTGGCTTGAGAGGATCGGATCCTGAAAAATACAAAAGGCAAAAAACCGCATTTGCAGAGGAGATCATCATGATCCTGGAAAATAAATTTGGTGGGATCCTCAATGCCATCGAAGAAACAGATATTGCGACACCCGCTACTTATCAGCGTTACACAAACAACTGGAAGGGAAGTATGCAAGGTTGGTTACCCGGTAAAAATCTTACTGCACCTTCACCAGTGAGTTGTGTTCTTCCTGGACTTCAGGATTTTTATCTTGCCGGGCATTGGACACAACCAGGGGGAGGGTTACCGGTAGCCATCAAATCGGCCCGAACTGTTGCCCAGGTGATTTGTAATAAATTAGATAAACCATTTGTCGTCATCAAATAATTTCCTGCTTTTTAAAATCATTTCTGATTTTCAACGTTTCTATTAATAAATTTGTATCAATTTAAAAACAAGACAATGAAAAAAATGATCTTATCCGGGATGTTCGCTATGATCATGGCGTTCAGCCTTTTTGCACAAACTACTGAAAGGAAGCCGATGTCTTCTGCCGACAGAGCTAAAACAACAATCGAAAGAATGTCGGGCATGGTCACGTTCACTGACAAGCAAAAAGCAGGTGTGATTGACATCTACACTTCTTTTTACGATGATGTACGTGCACAGCAGGCTTTTCGTGACCCCTCCAAACTGGAGCCATTGGAAAAAGCCAGAGATGCTAAAGTTGAAAAACTTCTCAAAGATCCAAAACTTTACAAGAAATACTCGGATGCCGCGATGAAGTTAAAGACAGACATGCAGGAACACCAGCGTAAGCAAGGTATGCATTAACAATTTTCCTGATCGTCAAAAGCCTGCATAGTGAAAAAGAAAATTTATAGTCTTGACCTTTTTTATGCAGGTGCTCCGGCATCATTCGTGATGCGAAGCATGGAAGAAATTGAGCGGGAACAGGGTGGATTTGTTGACGATCCTCACCGGCATAATTTTTATTCTGTCATCTGGTCATTCACGGCTACAGGAAAACATATTATTGATTTTCATGAGTATGCCATTGAACCCCGCTCTATTTTTTTTGTTAGTCCATGGCAGGTGCACCAGGTTATTACAGATCCCGGTTCAAAAGGAATGGTAATACTCTTTACACCTGAATTTCTTCAAAAAAACAGCATCCGTGAAGACTTCATTTCCAACCTCAGGCTATTCCGTGATTGTGATGAAACACCTCCACTCCCCATTGATGAACCTGTTTTTTTACGGCTGATGACTTTTGCAGATGCCATGAACAAAGCCTTTGAATCATCTGATGAGCTGAAATTCGAGACCATAGGTGCCTACCTGAAATTGTTCCTCATTGATTGCAATGGACTTTGTACTTTGTATCCTGATTCAAATACCCAGAACATTGAAGTTGGAAGAGCTTTGGTTCAGCGGTTTAAAGAACTCGTGGAACAGCACTTTTCCGAATGGCACCAGGTTCAGGATTATGCGAAACAACTTAACGTTTCACCAGGGTATCTCAATGAAGTGATCAGTGCGGTCATTCATAAACCAGCCAAAGAATATATCCTGAACAGGCTGATACTTGAAACCAAACGGTTATCGGTTTTTACAACAAAAAGTATCAAAGAAATCGGGTACGAACTTGGCTTCGGCGATCCATCACATTTCAGTAAATTCTTTAAAACCCTCACAGGAAATTCCATCCTCGGATTCAGGGAAGCTCACCATTTGTAACCCATCCTCGATTTATACCATTGTTTCCTGTGTTTTGCCATTTCCCGGCCAGGCACCATGGTTTACCTTTGTAGTCATAAACTAAAGAATTAAAAACCATGAACCAGACAGAAAAAACAAAGTGGTCAATTGACCCAACACATAGTGAAATTCATTTTAAAGTTAAACATCTCGTAATAGCAAATGTTACCGGGGGTTTTGACAAGTTCGATGCTACCGTCTATTCAAACGGTGAAGATTTCACTGATGCTCAGATCGAATTCAAAGCCGATGTGAATAGTATCAACACAAACCAACCCGATCGCGACAATCATCTCAAATCAGCCGATTTCTTTGATGCCGCCAATCATCCTGAACTAACCTTTGTCTCTAAAAGCCTCAGGAAAAAAGGAGATTTAAGTTTTGTTCTCTCTGGCGATCTGACAATCCGTGGCACCACAAAACCTGTAGAACTGGAAGTTGAATTCGGCGGGATCGTAAAAGATCCATATGGAAATACCAAGGCCGGTTTTGAGCTGACAGGTAAAATTAACCGCAAGGAATTCGGGCTTCATTGGAATGCCGTCACCGAAGCAGGTGGAATGGTAGTTTCAGATGAAATAAAACTGATGATGAATATTGAACTGGCGAAGAACTGATCTTGGCCGGTTCATTTAAACCTATAAAATAATGCAAGCAATTGTTCATAAGGCCGGAACCCGGGGCCATGCCGATTATGGCTGGCTGAAAACAAACTATACTTTTAGTTTTGCCAATTATTATGATCCCGGAAGGGTTCATTTCGGAGAGTTACGGGTTTTAAATGATGATTTTATCGATGCAGGAATGGGATTCGACAGGCATCCGCATGATAACATGGAAATCGTTACCATACCTCTTGAAGGACGAATCGAACATAAGGACAGCATGGGAAATACAATGCATATCCTGAGTGGTAATGTACAGATCATGTCAGCCGGAACCGGTATTTTTCATTCGGAATATAACCCTGACCCTGATCATCCATTGAGGTTGTTACAGATTTGGGTCTATCCGAAACTGAAAAATATTACACCCCGTTATGATCAGAAAACATATGATGTTGCCTCCAGAAAAAACCGCTGGCAACGGGTCGTTTCGCCAACAGAAAGCGAGGCAGTGTGGATCAATCAGGATGCATGGTTCTCAATGATTTCACTGGATAAGGGAAATAAGGCAGACTATACATTTCAGAAGCCCGGAAGCGGCGCCTATGTTTTTATCATAGAAGGATCGGCTGATATCTCGGGAACACAACTTGACCGGCGTGATGGAGGCGGATTCCGCGACACCACTTCACTTTCATTAACTGCCCTTGAAAATTCCGAGATCCTGCTGATGGAAATCCCGATGCAGGCATAAGCCCTGAAACAGAATTTCCAATTTTTGCTACTTTTGCAGAAAAGAAAGCGAAAATGAACTTTATCGAGGAACTTCGCTGGCGTGGAATGATCCAGGATATAATGCCAGGTACGGAAGCACAGTTATCCAAGGAAATGACAGTGGCATATATCGGTTATGACCCGACTTCCGATTCCATTCACATCGGGAACCTGGCTTCGATCATGATGCTGGTACATTTTCAGCGAACCGGGCACAAACCGATGGTATTGATTGGTGGTGCTACAGGCATGGTTGGCGATCCTTCAGGAAAATCAGAAGAACGTAACCTCCTCGACGAGAGCGTGCTCAGGCATAATCAGGAATGTATTAAAACACAACTGGAAAAATTTCTTGATTTCACCAACCCGGTGAATCCGGCAGAAATGGTAAATAACTATGACTGGACCAAAGAATTCGGTTTTCTGCAATTCCTAAGGGAAGTCGGTAAGCATCTCACCGTAAATTACATGATGGCCAAAGATTCTGTGAAGAACCGGATGGAATCGGGTTCCGGGATCTCATTCACTGAATTCAGTTACCAGCTTTTACAGGGTTATGATTTTTGCTGGCTATTCGAACATAAGAACTGCAAACTCCAGATGGGTGGTTCAGATCAATGGGGGAATATTGTTACCGGGACAGAATTGATACGCCGTAAACTGGGTGGTGAGGCTTATGCCCTTACTTGTCCGCTCATCACCAAGGCAGATGGCGGTAAATTCGGAAAGACAGAAGCCGGTAATATCTGGCTCGACCCAAAGAAAACCTCCCCTTACAAATTCTACCAATTCTGGCTCAACACCAGTGATGACGATGCCGCTGACTACATCCGGAAATTCACTCTCCTGACAAAAGAAGAAATCGATGAAGTGATCCGGAAACATGCGGATGCACCTCACCTGAGAACATTACAGAAATTGCTGGCCAAAGACATCACCATCAGGGTTCATTCGGAAGAAGATTACCTGGCTGCCATAGAAGCCTCTGAGATCCTGTTTGGGAAAGGTACAACTGAAACACTGAAGAAATTATCTGAAGATACTCTTCTTTCGGTCTTTGAAGGAGTACCGCAAAGCGAAGTAGCGAAGGTCGAAATAGTTAATAAAATCAATATTGTTGACTTCCTCGCAGAAACCACACAGATCTTTTCTTCAAAAGGAGAAGCCCGGCGAATGCTTAAAGAAGGTGGTGTGGCCGTGAACAAAGGAAAGGTCACGGAAGACTTCGAAATTAATGAATCACAGTTGTTAAACAACCGGTACCTTTTGGTCCAGAAAGGAAAGAAAAATTATTACCTCGTTAAGGTTGTGTAGACCATTCTCTATTTCACAAACTGCTTTGCATAGTATTTCGGCGTAAGCTTTTCTCCTGTAGCTTTTTCGATCATATCATTCCAGTAATATCTCATACCCGGTTTGAAAACATATTGCTTCAGATAATTGCCAACTTCTTTTTTCCCGGTAAAACTCTGGAATTTGTAATCATCTGATTTCAAGATGGTACCGACAATATGATAGTATAATTGGGATGCTAGCAACTCTCCCAGCA
>Ga0224559_1001603_pt1 | contig 12260 bp, 12 predicted proteins | sample 714S33034metaG_FD_180676 | JGI IMG/M metagenome (GOLD analysis project Ga0224559, IMG submission 180676) | Peat soil microbial communities from Stordalen Mire, Sweden - 717 S3 30-34 | ecosystem: Environmental > Terrestrial > Soil > Wetlands > Peat | place: Sweden: Norrbotten County, Stordalen... | reverse complement strand
AGGGCGCCCCCGAATTCAAGCCCCAATACGCGTGAGGCGGCCGATGTTGTCCGAGTCACCACGCATCTTCATCAACGATACGACGTTGCGCGACGGCGAACAGGCGCCTGGCGTCGCCTTCTCCGCGCGTGAGAAGCTCGCGATCGCGCGGGAGCTCGCAGCCGCCGGCGTCGATGAGATCGAGGTCGGAACCCCGGCCATGGGCGCCGATGAAATCGAAGCCATCGCCGCTGTCGTGGCGGACGGCCTGCCTTGCCGCAGCGTGGCGTGGTGCCGTTTGACCAAAGCCGATGTCGACGCCGCGCTTGCAGCCGGCGTCGCCCATGTGAATATCTCCGCGCCGATGTCGCGCCTGCAGATGAAAGTCAAGCTCGGGGCGGACGTCGATGACGTCGCGTTGCGCGTTCGCTCGGTCATCGGCTACGCGATTGATCGCGGGCTCACTGTCGCTCTCGGCGGCGAAGATTCCTCGCGCGCCGATCCGCGCGACATTGGCCGCATCGCCCGCGCGGCGGCGGCGGTCGGCGCGACGCGGCTGCGCTTCGCAGATACGCTCGGCCTGCTCGATCCGTTCGGCGCCTTTGACGCGGTGAAGCGGGTTCGCGAGGAAACGGATCTCCCGCTTGAATTTCATGGTCACGACGATCTTGGCCTCGCCACAGCCAACACGCTCGCGGCGATCCGCGCCGGGGCGAATTGCGCCAGCGTGACGGTGCTCGGGCTCGGCGAGCGTGCGGGCAACGCAGCGCTCGAAGAAGTCGTGATGGCGCTCGGCCATGCCGTCGCCGGCTGGACGGAGGTCGATCCGCTCCGCCTGCGGCAGTTGGCGCGCCTTGTCGCCGACGCCGCCGACCGGCCTATCGCCGGCGCCAAGGCGATCGTCGGCGCCGACATCTTCACCCATGAATCCGGGATACATGTCGCGGCGCTCATGAAGGACGTCCGCACCTATCAAGGCATTGATCCGGCGACGCTCGGGCGGCGAAACAAAGTCGTCATCGGCAAGCATTCAGGTCTTTCGGCGATTACCGGACTTTGCGCGGAGCTCAGCCTCGACATCGATCGCGAACAGGCGGCGCAGGTGCTTGTGCTCGCCAAGCGCCGGGCGCGCCTCAACAACCGCCCCCTCGGACGCGCCGATGTTGCGCGGCTCATCGAGGAAGTGCGCGGCGGATTGAAACATTCGATCGCCGCAGCCAACCATGTGGGAGCGCCGGCATGAGCCTCGCGACATTGGCTCCCGCCGCGCGGCCCGTCACGCGCAGTCTGTGGCGAATGATGTGGCGCGACATCACCTGCGTTCACCAGCGCGATCCCGCGGCGCGAAACACCTTCGAGGTCGCGCTGCTTTATCCCGGCGTTCATGCCATCATCTGGCATCGGCTCGCCCATCGCCTTTGGACAGCGAACTCGAAATTTCTCGCGCGCAGCCTCTCGTTTCTGGCGCGATTCCTGACCAACGTCGACATTCATCCGGGCGCGACGATCGGCGAGCGGTTCTTCATCGATCATGGCGCCGGCGTCGTGATCGGCGAGACCGCGATTGTTGGCGATGACGTGACGCTCTATCACGGCGTGACGCTCGGCGGCTCATCCTGGTCGCCCGGCAAGCGGCATCCGACCGTCGAGGATGGCGTGTTGATCGGCGCCGGCGCAAAGATTCTCGGCAACATCACGATCGGCCGCAGCTCGCGGATCGGGGCCAACTCCGTCATCATCGAGGATGTTGCGCCTGAAGCGACCGTGGTCGGCATACCGGGGCGTCTCGTCCGCAAGGCCCGCAGAGGGGCCGGGCCCGACGGCCGCATCGATCTGGAGCATCATCTCATTCCAGATCCGGTCGCCGACGCCATGTCCATTCTCATCGACCGGATCGCATTTCTCGAGGCGCGCCTCGGGCATCTGCAGCAACGCGTTGGAGTCGGCGCCGCCGGCAAGGCGCACAGACACCTGCAACACGAGGAAGACGTGCTATGAGCGCTCTCGAGCAATTGCGCAAACTCTCATCCGCCGAAGATTTCTTCGATGCGCTGGGCGTCAGTTACGATCCCACGGTCCTGCGCGTCGCGCGCTTGCACATTTTGCGTCGCATGGGTGAATACCTTTATCACAGCGGCGCCGGGACCGGCACCGACGATGAGGTCTGGCTTGCGTGCCGCGTCTTCCTCGAGAACGCCTACAATGATTTCGTGGCGTCCTCGCCGATCGAGCAACGCGTATTCAAAGTGCTGAAGGACGCGGTCAAGCCGAAGGAAGAGCCGCAGAAGCCCTTCGTTTCGCTTAGCACGCTTACGGTGACGCGCGAGCCCGAGAGAACAGAATCGCGCTGATCGAGTTGGAGGTTTAGTCGTCATGCATATCCTCGTCTGCATCAAACAGGTGCCGGACAGCGCCCAGATCCGGATCAATCCGGTGACTCAAACGATCATGCGCCAGGGCGTGCCGACGATCATCAATCCGTATGATCTCTTCTCCCTCGAAGAAGCCTTGCGGCTCCGCGATACGCTCGGCGGCGAAGTCACCGTTCTCACCATGGGACCGCCGATGGCGGCCGATTCGCTGCGCAAGACGCTGGCCATCGGCGCTGACCGCGCTGTGCTTCTAACCGACCGTTCCTTCGCCGGGTCGGATACGCTGGCGACGAGCTATGCGTTGGCGCAGGCGATCCGAAAGATTGGCGAACTGTTCGGCAAGCCGGACCTCGTTTTCGCCGGCAAGCAGACGATCGACGGCGATACGGCGCAGGTCGGTCCCGGCGTCGCCAAGCGGCTCGACCTCCTGCAACTCACCTATGTGTCGAAGATCTCCGAATGCGATCCGGAAAAAGGCGAGATCGTCGTCGAGCGCCGCTCGGAAGGCGGCGTGCATGTTCTGAAAACGAAGCTGCCCTGCCTCATCACAATGATGGAGGGCTCCAATGTCGTCCGTCGCGGCGCGATGAAGGATGCGCTACGGGCGGCGCGGGCCGAGATCGTGACCTGGAGCGCCAAAGAAGCCGGCATCGAGGACATAACCAAATGCGGACTTAAGGGTTCGCCGACTGTCGTCAAGAAGGTTTTCGCGCCGCCGCCGCGATCGGAGCGCGCCATTCTCGTCGAGCCGGGCGATACCGCCTCGCAAGCCGCCGAAAGCCTGATTGACACCTTGTTCAAGCGCCAGCCGACGCTCGAACAGGACCTGGCCAAAACCGCCGCAGAATATTGAGGAGCCCGACATGAACGACAAGCCAGCCGCCCCCGCGCCGGCGCCGAGCCGGGCTTCCATGAAGAAAGAGCTGCCGGAGCATTTCCGCGGCTATAAGCACGTTTGGGTTCTCGTCGAGATCGAGCGCGGCGTCGTACACCCGGTCTCGTATGAACTGCTCGGCGCCGGCCGCAAGCTCGCCGACAGTCTCGGCGTCGAACTGGCCTGCGTCGTGCTTGGCGCCCCGGGAGAGGCGATAAACCAGGCAGCGCGTGAGGCCTTCGCTTATGGCGCGGACGTCGCCTATCTCGTCGAAGATGAAATTCTCGCCGATTATCGCAACGAACCCTTCTCGAAGGCGATGACGCAGCTCGTCAACGCCCACAAGCCCGAAATTTTGTTGATGGGCGCGACGACGCTCGGACGCGACCTCGCCGGCTCGGTTGCGACCACGCTGCTGACAGGGTTGACGGCCGACTGCACGGAACTCGCGGTTGATGCCGATGGGTCGCTGGCGGCGACGCGGCCGACCTTCGGCGGATCGCTCCTTTGCACGATTTACACTTTGAACTATCGCCCGCAAATGGCGACCGTGCGGCCTCGCGTGATGCCGATGCCCGAGCGCGTCGAAGGGCGCGAGGGACGCGTCATCAGGTTCAAGCCTGATCTCGACGAGGAGAGCATCCTCACCAAGATCCTTAAATTCGTGCCCGACAGGGACACCTCGAAATCCAATCTCGCCTATGCCGACGTCGTTGTCGCCGGTGGCCTCGGCCTGCAGAGCGCTGAGAATTTTCAGCTCGTGCGCAATCTCGCTAGCGTGCTCGGCGCGGAGTTCGGGGGCTCCCGGCCATTGGTGCAGAAGGGATGGATTGGCTCCGATCGGCAGATCGGCCAAACGGGCAAGACGATTCGGCCGAAACTCTACATTGCGGCGGGCATTTCCGGAGCCATTCAACATCGCGTCGGCGTCGAAGGCGCGGATTGCATCGTCGCGATCAACACAGACAAGAATGCGCCGATTTTTGGCTTCGCCCATATCGGGATTGTCACCGACGCTGTCCGGCTCCTGCCGGCTCTCACCGAAGCCTTCCGGAAACGCCTGTCGCCGCATAGCCGCGACCGGCTCGCAGGCTGAGCCTTGAGGAGATTGAAATGATCGAGGAAAGATTCGACGCAATCGTGATCGGGGCCGGCATGGCTGGCAACGCCGCTGCGCATACGATGGCCGGCCGGGGCCTGAAAGTCCTGCAACTTGAGCGTGGTGAATATCCTGGTTCGAAGAATGTGCAGGGCGCGATTCTTTACGCGGACATGCTCGAGAAAATCATTCCGAATTTCCGCGAGGACGCGCCGCTTGAGCGCCATCTGATCGAGCAGCGCTTCTGGATGATGTCCGACCGGTCGCATACCGGGATGCAGCACCGCTCCGACGATTTCAACGAGGAAAAGCCCAACCGCTACACCATCATCCGCTCGCAGTTCGATCGTTGGTTCTCGAAGCAGGTGCAGGGGAAGGGCGCTGTCGTCATCTGCGAAACGACGGTTACCGAACTCGTACGGAACAGCGAAGGCAAGGTGATCGGCGTGCGCACCGATCGCGACAGCGACGTGATCTTCACCGATGTCGTCGTTCTCGCCGAGGGCGTCAGTGGTCTTCTTGGCACCCGCGCGGGCCTGCGCCCGACGCCGAAACCGGATCATGTCGCGCTTGCGGTCAAGGAAATGCATTTCCTACCGCAAGAGACAATCGAGGCGCGCTTTAATCTGCGCGGCGATGAAGGCGTCGTCATCGAAGCCGTCGGCTCCATCTCGAAAGGGATGACCGGCATGGGCTTTATCTACACCAACAAGGAAAGCCTCTCGCTCGGCATCGGTTGCCTCGTTTCAGACTTCGCGGAGAAAGGCGAAACCCCCTACGGCCTCCTTGAAGCCTTCAAGAAGCATCCCTCGGTCGCGCCGCTGATTCAGGGCTCCGAGGTGAAGGAATATGCGGCGCATCTCATTCCTGAGGGCGGCTACAAGGCGATCCCGGAACTCTTTGGCGATGGCTGGGTCGTCGTCGGCGATGCGGCGCAACTCAACAATGCGATCCATCGCGAAGGCTCAAATCTTGCGATGACGTCGGGCCGCCTCGCGGGTGAGGCGATCTTCCAGGTGAAGTCCCGCCGCGATCCGATGACCAAGGCGAACCTCGCTCTGTACAAGAAAATGATCGACGATAGTTTCGTCATGAAAGATCTGAAGAAATACAAGGATATGCCTGCGCTTCTGCATACCAATTCGAAGAATTTCTTTCTCACTTATCCCGATCTTGTGTCGAAGGCGATGGACAATTTCCTGCGCGTCGACGGCGCGCCGAAGGTCGAGAAAGAGAACGCCTCGATACGTTCATTCATCAAACAAAGGTCGCTGCTCGGTCTCTTCGGAGACGCCTTCAAGCTGGCGCGGGCGTGGCGCTGACAAACAATTCGCAAGGGAGATTGATCATGGCCACGGAATTCGCGCGGGTCGAAGAGAAGCTCTACCAGAATCGCTATATCGTCGATGCCGGAAAACCGCATATTGTAATCGAGCCGCATACGACGCCGTCCAAGAACTTGCTGGCGATGACCAAGGTGTGTCCAGCGGGTTGCTATGCCGAGAATGATCTGGGGCAGGTGGAGATCATCGCCGACGGATGTCTTGAGTGCGGAACGTGTCGCATTCTCCTTGAGCCGACTGGCGAAATCACCTGGAGCTTCCCGCGCGGCGGATTTGGCGTCCTGTTCAAATTCGGATGAGGCGGTCGCCGATAGCGCGTAGCTTCATGGGCCAAGCTGAGCGGATGTTGGGCTCCGACGTGCTTCCCCGCTGGGGTGGTGTTGGAGCAGGACGTTTGAGGTCAAGATCAGTCATGCTTGGCGCCTCGCGCCGCATGATTTGATCCGGACCGATACAATTTCGAACTCGTGGGCCCTGAGGCCGACCGAGAGCTTCGAGGCGTATCGAAAGATGAATAGCGCCGCCGCGCCCTCTTGGGCTTCCGATCAGCGTTGTAACCACTTTTAAAGGCGCGAATTTAACCCGCGGCTCCTCAGCTTTGCTACGCGCCATCGCCGCAGCGGGTCCGCGCAAGCCCTTTCGCTGGCCAAAATCATAGGATAATTCAGTGTCGCGGAGTTTGAAACGTCGTGATTTTTCATCACGGCGCTAACCGGTTTGCGCAAAGTCAATGCAACTAGTGAATGCTCATAGACAATATAAACGATCCATGTTTGTAAGGAAATAAAGCATGCCCGTGGTTACCTTCAGATCGCCGATAGCCAGAGATAAACGCGTCTACGCGACAGCGGGGGACACCCATACAATTCTCGCGCTGGCTCGCACGAATGGAGTCCAGATCCCCTTCGAGTGCGAGGAGGGCGAATGCGGATCCTGTCTGATCAGGGTGGAGTATGTTGACGGCAAGCCGAAAATGGCGATCGCTCTGACTGAAAGAGAAAAGGTCAAGCTGCGCGAACTCGGCAAGATTACCGAAGAGCAGATCAAGGACGCCGAAGTGAATGACGTCGCGCCGCCCTATCGGCTCGCCTGTCAGTTCATCGCGCGCGAGGAGGAGATCATCATTCACTACACTGGCGAGCCGGGCGGCGCCTGATCTTCCGGCGAAGCGCCATTACGCCGCTGTGCGGCATCCTGCTGAATAAGGTTACGACATGCAATCGGTCGAAGAGTTTCTCGCCTACGCCGTAAAACTCGAGGAAGAAGCCGCGCTCCGTTTCGGAGAGTTGGCCGATGTCATGCAGTCCTGCGGCAACCGCGACGTCGGCAAGCTGTTCCGGCGTCTTTCGGACTATTCGAGGCTCCATCTCGCGGATGCCAAAGCAAGGAGTGGATATCGCGACATCCCGGATCTGAAGCCCGGCGAATTCGACTGGCCGGATTTCGAGAGCCCGGAGTCGGCGGCGATCTGGGCCGCCGATCCCTTCATCGGCCGCGAACAGGCGCTGGAAATTGCGCGCGACGCCGAACAGGCGAGTCTCGATTATTACAGGAAGATTTTCGATACGACGGCTGATCCCGAAATCAGGGTTCTGGCCAAGGAGTTCGCCGAAGAGGAGACCGAGCACGTCGCCGAAATTGAAAAATGGATCGTCGCCCACAAGTTGGGCGCGCCGCTCCCGGTCGATCGATGAACCTGCGCTTTCCGATCAGATTTAGACCATCGGGCCGAAGGTAATATGCTCAAGGTTCTCAGTCAGGAGCGACTTGGCATTGACCAAATTATCCGCTCGGTCGGTGAGCGTTCCAGGATCACGAACGCGATCGATTTAAGAAGCGTCGAGCGGGATGCGGGTGGAAAGGCGGTTGCTGCTTTTTCTCATTCCACCCTTAGGCGCCTGAATCGGCCGGACCGATCGGCAGCGTCATCTGTTCGCCGCCTCGGGCGCGCGTTGAATCTTCGCCCGCGCGAGCCGGCGCGCTGGATCTCTCTTCCGCCAAGGAAGACGGCAATGATGAGTCGGTATGAGCGGGTTAGCGCTCATATCGATGGCCGCAGGCGGGCGCTGCGTCGGTGGGGCTCATAGGGATAGCCGTACCAGCCGTAATAGGGGTAACCGCCAGGTCGGCCCGGCGATAGTCCCGTCGGGGATCCAGCCATCATAGCGATGGCAACGATAGTGGACAGGCTCCGCCTTCGTCCGCGTTGCGGCATGTCGCGTCTGAAATGGTCTCCTTCGACGTCTGCTGCTCTGTTGCATCGCCTTTGCCCTCGTGTGGAATATCGTCGTCTTGCGCTTTTCCTCGACGCCGGTCGATCGGAGCGCGTTCGCCCTTAAGTTGATCTTTGGCGGACGGTAAGGCGATCGCGATTTAACGCGGCTCGGAACGACACATTTGTCGTGACAAAACCGCGTTGGCGTCAGCAGACTTTCATTTCTTGAGCAAGGAGAGGAACTTGCGGTCCTCCCTGAATACGTGATTTGCAACCGCGGAAAATGCGAGGAATTCGACCAGATCAGCCGATGTGGTCTTGCCGGCTGCGGCGGCCGCTTTCAGTTTCCACGCCTGTTCGATGAATTCGGCGTGACTTAGTCGGTGCGCTTCCAGGTTCGTTTAATGACGCCGAGCGAGAATGACCGCGCCGTCGGCGAAATGCCGCACATCGGACAGCGGATAGATGGAAGTCAGCCTCTCGGGTTCGTTGATTTGCAAATGCAACTCGTCCAGTTTCCGACGGAGTTCCACATCCGTCGCACTATCGAGGATCAGCATCGAATTGCCTCGAACTCAAAGCACCTGAGCCAGTACCTCAAATTGAGCCTGCCACCGCCCGGCACATTTACTGTCTTCCAGCAAGGGACGGGTTTGCGGATCTATCCTGCAGCGCCGCCGCATAGAGCATTTCTCCGCCGTAAGCCTTTTCCAAGCGATCGTTCACAATGGGCGCGCGGTCGCCATCGTCGAGCAGCGTGATCAGCAAGGGAAATCGCAGGATCACATCCTGGAGGGTGCGATCGGCGGGCCATTTTGCGCCCGTTTCTGATTTGTTCATCAAACACCCGCTTTTCTCTCGCAAGGGAGCAAGCGCTCTGAAACCGCCGCGAAGCCCCGGCTCAGGCCAATTGCAGGCGGAGCCGGCTTCGCAAGGGCGCTGCGCGAGGTTCTCGCGAGGCTGAAGGCAAGCTTGGCCATTTGTAAGGCTGCCCGCGACATTCGCGGGGAAGCTTGTCGAACTATGGATCTTTCCCGGATCAGGCGTTATGTTAAATGTTCATAGTTTTTAGATCATATTTGGATAACTGTATCGAGATGCGGAGAAGCGTATTGGCGTCACCCTAAATCCGCTTGGGATCAGACGGCGCCAAAACTCGTTGGCGTTTCGGCTGTTTTGGAGGCGCGACGCGGCCCGCCCGTCACTTCTTGAGTTTCGATTGTCGATTTTCATTGCGAGCCGGAGATGTCCGTATGGACGAAAGCGGCCATGCCTCTGAGGGCGGGAAAACTTCGCCGGAGCCGTCGGCGGATCTTGACGGGACCGGGCTGGAAAATGCGATCCTGCTGGAGCAGATCCGCGTGCTTTACGAGACGCACGCGATCGTCTTCGTCAATATCGTCAACGCGTGCCTTGCAGCTTACGTGCTGCGCGGCCTTTTGCCGCTCGGAGTCCTCGCCGGTTGGGTCGGGCTCTTCTGCATTGTTGTTTTGGCGCGTTTCCTCGACTGCCGGCGTTATCTGCGAGCGCAGCCGCGAGCGGAATTGGCCGCAGCCTGGGGCCGGCGCTATGCCGCCGGCGCGACGGCGACGGGATGTCTTTGGGGTCTGACCGCCGCGGTCATCCTGATTACGCCGAGTCCGGCCGATCACGCGTTTATCGCCTTCATCGTCGGCGGCATGATCGCTGGCGCCGTCGCCGGCGAGTCGGCCTTTCTTCCGGCGCTCATCGGATTCGCCGTTCCAGCTGCGCTGCCTGTGTGCGTGGCTTTCTTCGTTCGCGGAGATTCCCTGTCGATGGTCATGGGATTGATGATCGTGGCATTCGTCGCTGCGCTTGGCTTGGTCGGTTTTCGCGTCAATCGCTGGATTGCTTCCATTGCCCGCCGTGAGATCATACAGAGGGATCTAGCCGCCGATCTTGTGCGCCGGATCGCTGAACGGCAGGCAGTCGAACGTGTGCTGCACCGTAGCGATGGAATTTTACGGGCCGTCGCCGCGAGCGCGACTGAAATGCTGCGTTCGCTCGACTTCGACCACTCGATTCCGAAGGCGCTGGAATTGATCGGCCTATCGATGGGTGCGCGCACAGCCCACCTATATGTGAACGACGACGCCGAAAATTTCGGTCTCTTCATGCACTATACGTGGAACGTGCCGGGCGCAGCGCCGACGATCGGAAAGGGCAATCTCTGGCCATCTGCCAAAACTGAAGCAGCGGATTCCATCCCTGCTTTACTGGCGCAAGGAACAGTACAGTTCATCAGCGCCGATGAGGCTGACGAACCGATCCGGCGATTCCTCGACGCCTGCGGCGTCGAGTCGTTTCTTCTGGTTCCTGTTTTCGTGGGCGCGAGTTGGTGGGGAGCGGTCGGCGTCGGAGATGGCGCGGCCAGGCGCACATGGACGAACGTCGAGATCGACGCGCTGCGCACTCTCGCGGACATCATTGGCGCCGCAATCGCCCACGCCCGCGACCTTAGCGAGATCGCGGACGCCAGCCACATCGTTGAGAATAGCGCGACCATCCTCTTCAGGCTTGAGCCGAAGTTCCCTTTCGCAATCACATATATTTCCCGAAACATCGACCGGTACGGCCACAGCCAAAGCCAGTTGCTGTCCACGCCGGGCAGTTATCTGGAGCTGTTCCATCCGGGCGATCGCCCGACCGTCCTCGGCCGTCTCGCCGATATAGTTGCTGGCAAGGCAACCGAAACCGCCAACGACGTCCGGATCCGCTCAATGACTGGGGGCGCGAACGCTTACATCTGGATTGAGAAGCATATGCATCCCGTCTGGAGCGGCGATCGCAAGCTCGTCGCACTCGAGGGAATTCTCATTGACGTCAACGACCAGAAGGTTGCGCAGGCGGAAACGGCGCGCTTGAGCAGCACGGATCTGCTCACGGGTCTGCCCAATCGCATGGCGAGCATCGAATGGCTACAGAAGGCATTCGCGGAGGCGAAGGAGAATGGCAAAGCTTTCTCGATTCTTTACCTCGATCTCGACAACTTCAAGGATATCGTTGAGACCCTTGGCCATTCGGCTGGCGACGAACTGCTCAAGGCGGTGGCGCAAAGATTGGGCGGCGTATTGCGTGAGGGCGATCTGATCGCCAGGGTTGGCGGCGACGAGTTCGCCATCCTGTGCAATGTGGCTGATCGCGCCGTCGTTGGGACGCTCGCAGGCAGGATCGTCGGCGCGATTTCCGCGCCGCAGACGATCGGCGGAAGCGTCCTGCGCGTAACGGCGAGCGTCGGCATTTCGGTTTATCGGGACGAATTGATGAAGCCCGAGGATATGATGCGTGAGGCGGATCTCGCCCTTTACAAAGCCAAGGCCTCCGGACGCGACAGATATGTCTTCCATGCCGAGGCTCTCGACGTCGCCCTGCGTGAACGCGTGACGCTGGTTGACGAGCTCTGGGCCGCGCTCGATCACGGCGAGTTTGAAGTCTATTATCAGCCACAGGTCGATGCGCCGACGCAAAAGATTATTGGCGTCGAGGCGCTCCTGCGCTGGAACCACCCGCGCCGTGGCCTGCTCACGCCCGGATCCTTTATTGCGATCGCAGAGAAGACCGGAATGATTGGCCCGATTGGGCAATGGGTGCTGACCGAGGTCCGCCGGCAGTTGCGGATCTGGAATAGCGAGGGGATCGCTCCGCCGATCACCGGCGTCAATCTGTCGGCGGCCCAGCTGATTGCGCCGGCTGAATTCTTACACAATCTCATGGAGGGATTAAGCTCTGATCAGCTGGACCCTCGCAGTCTCGAACTCGAGCTGACCGAATCCGTTCTCATTGACGCGACCCGCGGCCATGGCGAATTTGTGAATCAGCTGCGGGCGCGCGGCGTACGAATTGCGATCGACGACTTCGGCACAGGCTATTCGTCGCTCGAATATCTACTTGTGTATCGCGTCAGCCGCATCAAGATCGCGCAGCAGTTCGTTAGCAGGCTGCCCGGCGATTCCGGCAGCGCCGCCATTGTGCGCGCCACCATCGGCCTCGCGCAGGAATTTGGCATCGAGATCATCGCGGAAGGCGTTGAGACCGCCGCCCAATTGGAGTTTCTCGTCGGCGCCGGTTGCCAGTGCATCCAGGGCTTCTACTTCAGCCGTCCCGTACCCGCCGGGCAGGCGACCTTGCTGCTGCGCCAGGGCGTGCTCGCGGGCGCCGCCGCGCGCGAAACGGCTGCGCCCTTCGCTGGGTGATTCTCACTGCGATTCGGCGACTGACTGATGAAAAACTGCTTGGTCTGTGATTGGAGTCAATGCCAGACCTAAAAGGCGCGCCATCTTCCAGAATCCCAGGCACATCAGTGACGCTTCAGATGATCGAAACGGGGACGACATGGAATTGGACAGCCGGGCTCCGA
>Ga0224559_1001602_pt1 | contig 12262 bp, 9 predicted proteins | sample 714S33034metaG_FD_180676 | JGI IMG/M metagenome (GOLD analysis project Ga0224559, IMG submission 180676) | Peat soil microbial communities from Stordalen Mire, Sweden - 717 S3 30-34 | ecosystem: Environmental > Terrestrial > Soil > Wetlands > Peat | place: Sweden: Norrbotten County, Stordalen... | reverse complement strand
AAATGTATATGAAGCAAACATTGAGAAAGTGCACGTCGGCGATAATGCTGAAGTGAGGGTTTTATCCTTACCCGACAGGGCTTTTGAAGGGAAAATCGATAAAGTACTCAATGTACTCGACCCAACCAGTAAAGTAATCAAAGTCCGCGTGGTTTTACAGAATCCTGATTATATTCTAAAGCCTCAAATGTATGCCAGTGTTCTGGTTTCAACTCCGGAGGGACGGGAAGCTCTTTGCATTCCAAGTAAAGCGTTGGTTTTCGATCGCAGTCGTTACTATGTTCTGATCTATAAAGGGAATGGTAAAGCAGATATAACGCCGGTTGAGGTGTTGAACACGTTGGGCGATAAAACTTACCTTAGTTCAGGTGTAAATGAGGGAGATAGAATTATCGCAACAATAGCTCTCCAGATTTACAGTGAGCTAAACAATTAACCACTCAAACAAGTTTAGCTGATGACTAAGGTTTTAAAATACATAGTAGCGTTTTCATTAACAAACAAATATTTTATTTTGTTTGCTTTAGGCGTTTTGATAATAACAGGAATAATCACATTCAGAGATATGCCTATAGAGGCATTTCCGGATGTTACGAATACCGAGATAGATATTATTACCCAATGGCCCGGCAGAAGTGCTGAAGAGGTAGAAAAACATATAACCATTCCTATAGAAATTGCGCTCAACCCGGTGCAACAAAAAACAAGCCTCCGCTCTACGAGCATATTCGGCTTATCCTATGTAAAAATTATTTTTGAAGACGGAGTAAAAGATCCCCAGGCAAGGATGCAGGTAATGAGCCTTATAAATAATGCAACGCTTCCATCTGGTATAATTCCTGCTATTCAGCCACCAACAGGCCCTACAGGGGAAATTTTCCGGTACACTTTAAAAAGTACATTTCGAGATGTCAGGGAGCTAAAAAGAATCCAGGACTGGATGATCGACCGCCGGCTCAGGTCAGTGCCTGGGGTAGGCGATCTTAACAGCTTTGGCGGTAAGACAAAAACGTATGAAATTAAAGTAAATCCCGGCAAACTTACATCAATGGGTCTTACTCCTTTAGATGTCTTTACTGCGGTGCAAAATACCAATATAAACATTGGCGGGGATATGCTGATTGAGAATGATGAAGCTTATGCTGTTCGTGGAATAGGTCTCCTTAATGATGTGAATGAAATAAATAATATAGTCATTCAGAATAATAATGGTGTGCCTCTTCTGGTGAAAGATGTAGCAACCGTAGAGATATCTAATTTACCCCGTCTTGGCTGGATAACCAGGAGCGATGCTTCTATCGGTTCAAACGGTAAGCGGATTGTCACCAACCAGGATGATGTAGTTGAATGCATCGTCGTAATGCGGAAAGGGGAAAATCCTTCAGATGTGGTTAAAGGAGTAAAAAATGAAATTGAGAAACTAAACAGATATGTATTGCCTGCCGATACTAAGATTGTACCATATTATGATCGCTCTGATCTTATTTCTTATGCTACACATACTGTTTTACACAACCTGGTAGAAGGTATGTTGTTGGTCATATTGCTGGTATCCTTATTTCTGTTCAATTGGCGAACTACCCTGATTGTTGGCATTATCATACCAATTTCATTGCTATTTGCATTTATTTGCCTGCGAATAATGGGGATGACTGCAAATTTATTATCAATGGGAGCCATTGACTTTGGGATTATAATTGACGGAGCAGTGGTAATGGTAGAAGGAATGTTTGTAGCATTGACTTCCAGGGTCAAAGAATTGGGGATGGAAAGATTTAATAAGATCTCCAAGATGGGTATTTATAAAACAGTTGGAACTAAAATGGGTAAAGCCATATTTTTTTCAAAAGTCATTATAATAACAGGTCTTATCCCTATTTTCGCTTTCCAGAAGGTTGAAGGGAAAATGTTCTCCCCGCTGGCTTTTACCCTGGGCTTTGCATTATCAGGTGCCTTGATAACCACCCTTACGCTCGTACCCGTGCTTGTTTCCATTCTGCTTAATAAAAACATACGTGAAAAACATAATCCTTTTGCGCAATTTATTAACAGGTTCATGCTGCGTGGATTTGAATTTTCATTCAAATGGAAAAAATTTGTTTTGATCATTGCTGCTATTATTATTGTATCTGGTTTATTTTGTTTCAAATTTTTAGGTTCCGAATTTCTGCCTGAATTAAATGAAGGTGCTATCTGGTTGCGTGTTCAGTTGCCTTACAGTGCTTCCCTTCAAAAAGGAGTGGATGTGGCCATTCAGACACGAAACATTTTGATGACCTTTCCGCAGGTGAAATGTGTCGTGTCACAAACCGGGCGTCCTGATAATGGAACCGATGTTACAGGGTTTTATAACAATGAATTTGATGTGATTATGGTTCCGGAGTCTGATTGGAAGCCGAAGATCTCTAAAGAGGAATTGATTGATCAGATGAATAATAAGCTTTCTTCCATACCCGGAGTAACCCTTAACTTTTCACAACCAATTATGGATAATGTAGAGGAAGCTGTATCAGGAGTAAAAGGCTCTATTTGCGTTAAAATTTTTGGCGATTCGTTAAATTACATGGAGCAAAAACTAAACGAAGTCTATACTATAATGAAAAAGGTTCGTGGCGTAGGAGACCTTGGAGTGATCCAGAATATTGGTCAGCCGGAAATTGATGTAGACCTGAGCCAGGAAAAGATGGCAGTATATGGTGTGACTACTGCAAATGCCAACTCAGTAATGGCAATGGCTATAGGCGGTCAGGCAGCCTCTACGCTTTATGAAGGGATTGAAACTTACGATATCAGGGTGCGGCTCCCTGAAGAATTTCGCAAGTCAGAAGAGGATATTGGTAATTTATTGGTTCCTACTCAAAACGGATCTAAAGTGCCGATAAAGGAATTAGCAACAATTACCAGGAAAACAGGGGCATGTTTAATTTTCAGAGAAGAGGATGAAAGATATTCAGCACTTAAATTTTCAGCGGTCGGACGCGACATGGGTAGCACTGTTGCAGAAGCACAGGAAAAAGTGAATGAGAAAGTCACTCTCAAAAGAGGCTATAGAATGGTCTGGCAGGGAGATTTTGAAAACAAAGTGCGGGCTCAGAATCGATTGGCGCAAGTGGTGCCTGTCAGTCTATTGCTGATATTCCTTTTGTTATTCAGCATGTTCGGAAATCTGAGGGATGCAGGGTTAGTATTTCTGAATGTTCCATTTGCTATCGTAGGAGGAATTTTATCCCTGCTGATTACAGGTACTGATTTCAGTATTTCTGCAGGAATAGGTTTCATTGCTTTATGTGGAATTTGCATTCAGAGTGGCATTATCCTTATCACAATCTTCAAAGAAAATCTGCATAATTTAAGGGATGAGGATTACTTCTCAATGTATACAGCTATTAAATTAGGGGTAAGTAAAATGATCCGGCCCGTGGTCATGACAGCATTAATGGCAGCTCTTGGCTTATTACCGGCAGCGCTTTCCCATGGCATCGGTTCAGAAAGTGCAAGACCTTTGGCACGGGTAGTAATTGGTGGCATTCTGTTTGCAATGATCTTTTCATTATGGGTATTCCCTCTAATATTTAGCTGGGCTTACAGAAAAGTTGGCAGAAGATCTTAACAATATCAGATAGGTGCAACAAAATGAAGGTAAACACCGGGAATTCCCATCCTGTTCATTGACAAATCCAGCCGGATCACGATATCATAATAGGTTGTAAAATCCAATCCTGCTCCATAACCGATTAGCAGGGTATTTTCAAGGGAATTGAGTTTGTTGCTGATGGTACTTTCATTATATGTATATCCCAAATCAACGAAAAGATTAAGATATAAGGCATATGGAATGGTATTGAATTTTACGCTTCGTAAAAAATCCAACTTTTTGACATGTTGCGGAAGAAGAGAAAATTTCAAATTGTTCTTGAAAATGATAAAATCCTGACCATCGACAACATAATATTCATATCCCCTCACATAATCACGACCATAACCAAGTGCCTGTTCTAAAAAATAGGTTGATTTGGAAGTAAAAGAGATCTTCCCTGTTAATCCTGAAGCAAAGTACCACCTGTTGCACAACTGCCAGTATTTTCGGAAATAAGACATGATGGACAATGTATTCACATCGTCTCCGAAAAATCCAGTTTGAAGTAAATTAATATCAAAGTAATAACCCTTCAACGGGTAGTAATGAATGTCGCGATGATCATCCCTGTATTGATAAAAGAAACTGAAATAATGAAATGTATTTGTTGTATTATCAAATGAGTAACCGGGAACTTTCAGGAGCGAATCGGAAAAATGATATTGATTAAAATGTATCTCAAAAGTTTGCTTCGTATAAATACCGGGTCTCCATAACAGTTGAAAAAAACTATCCCAAAATTGTTTTGGATAAACCTGATCATCTTTATAATAAACAGGTTTGTTGTCCAGGCTTTGTTCTATCACTTCATGGTTTCTCTCGTAAGCCATACCGAAGCCCACGCCTATCGTTTCTTTTTTATTGATGTATGGAATGTTATAAGAAAACCCGTATTTTTGATTAAAGCCAAAATGTACCGGGAAAATCAACGTTTCATTTCTACCCCGTACGTTAAAAAAAGTCACGTTAGTGCCATAGGTAAATCTACCCAGATCCATAGTTTCCAGCCAGGAATTAAAATTCCGGTCGGAGAGCGCAAAAAAAGGCCATGGCCAGATATACCATCTTTCAACTACCCTGATTATTATATTGATTTTATTTGGTGCCCCTTTAAGGTGTAATGTGTCAACAGTAACGAAATTGAACAAGGATATATTAAACACATTTTCACGGTTTGTTTTAAGAACCAAAGCCAGGGAATCTATCCTTAGTGTATCCCCTTCCTGAAATCTCAATTCCCTTAAAATTATTGAAGGTTGGGTTATCTTGTTTCCGGATAGAATAATCTTATTAATGATGACAAATTTTGAACTATCGGAAACCCCTTTAGTAATCTGATGCTCCTCACTAAAGCTTTCCTTGCCGGTAAATAACAAAATAATCAACAGGATCCGGAGGATATTATTCATAGAGGCTGGAATTCGAGGATCTAACTTTAAATTGAGCAAATTAATAATAAAGCCAGTGGGGTTTAAATTGTTTCAACGTATTGTATTCCAAAGTTGGCAATGGGATTTTTATGAAATTTATTATTGGGAGACACAGTTGAAGAGTCGGCGAGTTAGTTGGAATCCGGATCAGGTCCGCGTCTGCAGATATAAAAAATTTGCGATACCGTTGAAAAGAAGGAGTTGGTTGTCCATTATATTCTATAATATTTTTTACAGCCCCGGTCATTCCGCTGGCTCCATAACCAATATCGGCGTTCAGCCATTTGGGGAAATCTGAAGAATGGGGGAGAAAGGAACTGATGTTACAAGAAATCCAATAGGATTGCCCGTTGTAGTCTTTCAGCATTTGCTGAATAAAATTCTTTCCCAGCTCACCCGGGTTATATCCTGCATATACGGTTGGATGGAATGAAAATTTTAACGTGAATTTCTGCTCATTCCAGGCAAGTTGCTGGCTGAGAAAAATTGCTGCACCCACAGTATTTGCAGCCAGATCGCCAGGTGAAAAACCCCACTGTGAGGAAAAACCATCCAGAATTTCAACGTTCAGCAAATAGAGAAACCCCAGTAAACCTCCGTAATATGCAGACTGATGCTGGTCCATTCCGGCCCAGCGGTAGGAGGAGTATCCTATAAGACTGATATTATAAGCCGTAGTAGCATGCCCGCATTTATCCATTTGCTGCCATTCATTATTATCATTGAAGAAATGGAACCGGGCATGTGGATAATTTTTGTACCATAAAAAGTATAACCCACCGAATGTGCCTAAATAAATCGCACCCTGAACAGAAAGTACTCCGATTAGTCTTCCTTTATGTATTTGGCAGGAAGCGGTATATGGGAGAAAGGCATTCACAGTCAGGAATGAAGCAACCAGACAAATAAATGCTTTCCTTTTCATCTCACAAAGTGAAGGATTTTTATTTGACTGTCCAAGTAAAGTGGAAGTAATTTAAAGAAAAGTACACAAACATAAATCTTGTAAAATCTGTTTCTTTATAATAAGGGCTCTTGATAACCATTGCTCAAGCATTATTCTTGGGCATAATCATCCTTCAGGGAATATCCAACCCAGTGAAGCAGATCAAAAGATCACAAAGAAAATCAAAGAATGTGGGATTCTGTTGGATATGGCAGTCTTGGATCATATCATTGTGGCCGGGGACCGGTTCAAAACTCAAGGCACACATATTTTCGTGCAATAAAATGTAATAATTTGCATTAATACGTGCGTTATTTTGTATATTTGCACAAAACAAGAGGATGGAACGGTTTGCATTAACAGCATTGTCGAAGTGGAAAAAATCAAAGACCAGGAAGCCTTTGATCATCCAGGGAGCCAGACAGGTGGGTAAAACCTGGCTCATGAAGGAATTTGGCAGAAGAGAATATGAACAGGTTGTTTATATCAACTTCGAATCTTCCGATTCCCTGAAATCAATTTTCAGGGAAGATTTTGATATTAACAGATTGATCACTGCATTTCAAATTGAAACAGGGATCAGGATACGGCCTGAAAATACATTGATCATTCTTGATGAGATCCAGGAAGCTGAAAGGGGAATCACCTCCCTTAAGTATTTTTGCGAGAATGCTCCGCAGTATCATATCATCGCTGCCGGCTCCCTTCTCGGGATCACCTTGCATCAGAAAACATCGTTTCCCGTGGGGAAGGTGGATTTTCTGACCCTCTACCCCATGTCTTTCAATGAATTTTTATTGGCCCTGGGCCAGGAACAGCTTTATGAACTGCTGCAAAGCAATGACTGGCCGATGATAACGAACTTCAAATCAAAACTTATTGGCCATCTCCGTCATTATTATTTTATTGGGGGAATGCCAGAAGCTGTCAGTTCTTTCATCAGTGAAAATGATTTTGATCTGGTAAGGACCATTCAGAATAGTATTTTATCAGCCTATGAGCATGATTTTTCAAAACATGCGCCGGCGGAGATTGTTCCCCGGATAAAAATGTTGTGGCAATCAATTCCTTCCCAGTTATCAAAAGAGAATAAGAAGTTCATTTACGGTGTCGTTAAACAAGGAGGCAGAGCAAAGGAGTTCGAGCTTGCTCTGGCCTGGCTGACAGATTGCGGCCTGGTACACAAAATTCAGCGCATTTCGAAAGCGGCCATTCCGTTGGTTGCATACCAGGATACATCGGCATTCAAACTGTTTATCCTCGATGTCGGGCTGCTGTCTGCCATGGGAGGCCTGACCAAACAGACCATTCTCATGGGAAATTCAATATTCAGTGAGTTCAAAGGAGCCCTCGCTGAGCAGTTTGTCCTGCAGCATCTTAAAACCCGGCAATTCGTTCAGATTTTCTACTGGTCATCCGATACCTCCCGGGGAGAACTGGATTTTGTAATCCAAAACAACGATCGTGTTATTCCGATTGAAGTAAAAGCAGAGGAAAACCTGAAAGCAAAAAGCTTGAAATCCTTTTTTGAAAAGTTCAATCCGACAATTTCTGTAAGAACTTCAATGTCCGATTACCGAAAAGAAAGTTGGCTGGTCAATGTTCCGCTGTATGCGATCGATTCTTTTTCTTTCTGAATATAGAAATGAAGCTTCAGCAGTCCGGTCATATGCCTGCCTTTTTTTATAGTGCGTAAAGTAACAAAACCCACAAGGTTCATCGTCACTTTTAACCAGGTAAGATCAACAAATTGAATTTTCATCTTCCCTCCTGGTTTTTATCATTTCCAATATCTTAGAATGCCTTAAGCAAAGTTAAATTTAATTACATGAGTCCACTCTGAAAACCCATTTTAAAATTTTTATTTATATATCTTAGTATTTTTGCTGAAGAGATCGGTAACTGAACAACTACAAAAAATGATCAAACTATCAGACTGATGAAAGAACCTTTAAAAAAGGAACCATCGAAAAAAGGATTACAGAACAAGAATCGGGTCATACAAAGTAAGAAACCTGCAACCCCGGCTAAAAAAAACAGGCATACTGAATTGGCAGGATTGGCTATTATAATCCTGTTGGGAATTATTATTTATTCAAACTCTTTTGATTGTTCATTCCATTTTGATGATCTTGACAGCATCGTCAACAATGTTAAAATCCACAATTTATCAGATGTGAAAGCCTGGTGGAACTTCACTCCCAGCCGACCTGTCGGTACGTTCACATTTGCCCTTAATTATCATTTTAACCAGCTTAATGTGCAGTATTATCATCTTGTTAACCTTATCATTCATCTTATCAATGCATGTCTTGTATGGTGGCTTGTGTTGTTGATCTTTACTTCGCCGGTGATGAAAGATCAACCCATTGCAAGGAATAAAAATGTTTTAGCTTTTTTCACGGCCTTACTATTTGTTTCTCACCCGCTTGCAACTCAATCTGTAACCTACATCATCCAGCGGTTGGCTTCTATGGCTGCAATGTTTTACATGCTTTCCCTGGCATTTTATTTGAAAGCCCGGCTTTCAGGCAAAGGAAATATATCCAAAACCCTGTTGTTTACCGGGTCGTTTATCTCTGCCCTACTGGCCATGCTGACAAAAGAAATTGCATTTACACTTCCTATCGCAATTGTGCTTTTTGAATTTTTCTTTTTAAGGACAAAGGGGCATTCAGTAAATTTCAGGGATTATCGTGTTATCCTGTTAACTGCAGCATTATTGGGAATAATCCTGATCATACCCTTAAAGTTTTCTTTCAGCATTTTCAAACCTATTCCTCCAAGGCTTGGAAATGCTTATACAATAACCCCGTTCAATTATCTTTTCACAGAGTTTAGTGTTATTCTGAAATACATCCAGCTCCTTTTTCTGCCCGTAAATCAAAAACTGGATTATGATTTCCCGATCTCAAATACCTTTTTTGAGATCAGACCCCTGGTAAGTTTCACGGTTCTTTTATCGTTGATCATACTTGCTGTACTTTCTTTTAAAAGATACAGGATCATTTCTTTTGGCATTTTCTGGTTCTTTCTCACATTATCGGTCGAATCGGGTTTCATTCCCATAACTGACGTGATCTTTGAACACAGAACCTATCTTCCTTCATTTGGGTTTTTTCTTATTCTTACTTCAGGTATTTATCTTTTACTCTGGAATAAAAATAAATACATTGCAATCCTTCTTTTCGTAATCATTGCCGGATCAAATTCTATTTTGACCTATGAAAGGAATAAAGTCTGGAGAGATGACTTGTCACTCTGGAATGATAATATTGCAAAGACCCCAAACCTGCCACGGGCATTTGTCGACCGTGGCTTTGCCTACAGTGTTCTGGGCCAGTGGGACAAGGCAATAGACGATTACTCAAAAGCGATAGAAATTTACCCCGGTTTTACAAAAGCATATGTTGACCGGGGAGTTGCCTATGCTAAACTTGGGCAGTTTGAAAAGGCAATAGACGATTGTTCCAGGGCGATTAAAACTGACCCTAAAAATACTGAAGCATATTACGACCGTGGCATTGCCGATGTCAACCTTGGTTTGTTTGCCCAGGCAATAGCCGATTGCTCGAAGGCTATAGAGTTTGGACCAGAATCGGCTAAAATTTATTATAACCGTGGCGTTGCCTATGGAAAGCTTGGACAGTTCGACAAAGCAACAGCCGATTACTCAAAAGCAATTGAGATTGATCAAAATTATTCCCCACCCCACTTTAACCTTGGCATTATCTATTTCAATCTTGGGCAGTACGAAAAGGCAATTGAAAACTTTTCCAGGGTGATAGAAATCGACCCGAATAATACCAAGGCATATTCTGCCCGGGAAATTGCAAACGGGAAATTGCATGGTGAAAACAGGTAATACGACTGCCGACTACTGACCGCTGACTGCAACTGTGCCAACATACTTGATAACATGCTTGGGCATGCCGTTAAGTAAATTAACGCTGTCCAGGCATTCAAAGTAAACAGCAATGTTTAGCGATGACATCTCAGGTCTTGTAAGTGTTATCGTCCCGGTGCTGCGTTGTGCTTCCTGGTCGAACTTCCAGATAATGTTTCCGGAAATATCAATGCCGTAAGCCTTAACAGGATCACCGTCCTCTTCAGCATTTTGAGGATTGCTGTCGAATGTCCCGGTTATTGTGTCTGCCACGGTGGATGTCAGAACGACATTGTCTACAAAAGAACCGTCGTTTTCACATAGCACAAACTTGTTGGGATCAATTTCGTCTGTATCACCAATAAAACAATGTTTCATGTTAATTGAAACCACACGATTGTAAGGTGCCATATCCGTTATCGAATCGGCATAAGCCGGGTTTATGTATTTAAGCATAGGGCAGACTAAATCACGGACCTTTTTGAACCGCCCTCTGCAAGCCAGTTGAGCAGGCGTTTTAGGGTCATTTACATTAATTGGTTTCGTTCTCATAACGTTTCTACCCCAATGTGTAGATAAAGTCACGTTGCCAATACTATTCCTGGCTCTTCCTATTTTTGGATTTTCTATTATCGCCATAACGTTATATTTTTAATGGTTTGTACTTCATTTGTAATTCGTAATTCTTGAATTTAATTCGTCTTTCGTAATTCGTAATTCGTAATTCATTTTTCAGTAAGTACCGTCCCTACGTACTTTATCACATGCTTCGGGTTGCCGTTGAGCAGGTTTACCCGGTCAAGACACTCCAGGTAAATAGCAATATTCAGCCCCGACATCTTCGGCCGGGTAAGGGTAATAGTTCCTGTACTCCGGGTCGCAGCCTGGTCGAACTGCCAGATTTTTTTCCCTTTAACATTAAAGCCATAGGCTTTAACAGGATCTTTGTCTTCATCAGCATTTTGAGCGTCACTGTCGAATGTAACGGTGATTGTGTTTGCAACAGTAGAAGTAAGAACTACGTTAGCAACAAAAGAACCATCATTATCACATAAAACTAACAAGCTGGGATCAATAGCATAATTTTTGCCAACCAGACAACTTTTCGTGTTGATTGCCATATTATGGTTGAAAGGTGATACTTCCTTCACCGATCCGGCATATGCCTCGTTGATAGGATCGGTTACCTGAGATAATACATTACTGAGCCTTTTGAACCCCAAACAGTAAGCTTTCTGTGCAGGCGTTCTGTAAAAAGGTTTGGTTCTAAGTATGTGATGTCCAAACTTGTCCGTATAAAACTCAACATAACCAAGATTTTTCCGGTCTTTGCGTGGTATTGGATTTTCTATAATTGCCATAATCTTATGATTTTTAGTTTATACTGTATTTATAAGCAGCCTTTTTACTTCAAAAGGCCTGATCAGGATTTATTTCGTACCTGACTTGTGGCAAATGTAATATAAATAATTTCCGGCTAATACAAAATATAGTAAAATACAAGACATTGCGCTAATTTTTCCGCATTTTTCCGCATTTTTCCACTTATATATCCATTCCCCCATCGAATTTCATAACTCTTGCCTGCCGTTAAGCAGGTATAAATCGTAAATACAATCGTAAATCCACAACCGTAAATCGTAAATTATCTTTTCCCCCACTAAAATATTTCACGCAACTATTCCGGTTTTTTGGATTATATTTATAGTTGTATGAAGTTTACCTCCGGAAAAGATAAAAAAGAGGACCTGTTTTCATTCACAGGTATAAAGTCCATTTACAAGCTTTATGCTCCGCGATTTCTTGGATTATGTTACAGATATTGCGGTAATCGTGAAGATGCAGAGGATATCATGCATGATGGATTTCTGAACATCATCCGGAATGTTGACCAGTTCCAATCACGGGGAGATGGATCCCTCGAGGCCTGGATGAAAAGAATTATGGTAACGACCTCACTTAAATACTTGCGTGATCATAAAAAATACAAGAAATACCTTGTGTTTGAGCCTGTGAGTGAGCAACAGGATATTCCGGATGAAGAGGATAATCAGTCATACCCTGAGATATCTCAGGATCAGTTATTGAAACTGATTATGGAACTTCCGCTGGGATACAGAACCGTTTTTAATTTTTATGTACTGGAAAATTATTCTCACAAAGAAATAGCAGAAATGTTGCACTGCTCGGAAAACACATCAAAAACTCAGTTGATGAGGGCCCGGGCATGGCTTCAAAAACGCATTAGGAATTCTGAAAAAATTGAAGAATATGGACACAAAGAAACATCCTGTCGATGACCTGTTCCGAAAAGGACTTGCTGACCTGGAAATGAGTCCTTCGGCTACCGGTCAATCTCAGTT
>Ga0224559_1001601_pt1 | contig 12264 bp, 11 predicted proteins | sample 714S33034metaG_FD_180676 | JGI IMG/M metagenome (GOLD analysis project Ga0224559, IMG submission 180676) | Peat soil microbial communities from Stordalen Mire, Sweden - 717 S3 30-34 | ecosystem: Environmental > Terrestrial > Soil > Wetlands > Peat | place: Sweden: Norrbotten County, Stordalen... | reverse complement strand
GCACGGCTGCGCTGGCGAAAAATTCCGTCATCGGAGTGGAGGATCTGGCCTGTAACAATGGCAGTTGTCTTTCGGCGATGCTGGGCAAGTCGATGAGCAAGATGCAATCGCGGGAGGCGGGCCATTCTTCTTTCCCGATCTACACGCCGGCAGAGGAGCAGAATCCCTCTATCCAGAGGTTTGCTGAGCCGGCCAGCGGCACGCCGGGCAGCGGCGTCGAGAACCACGTCCCCGCGGCTAACTTCACCGGCGAAGACGATGACTCCAGCGAGCGCCAGCGTCTGGTTGATGCCATGGAGCGATCCGGCTGGGTGCAGGCCAAGGCGGCGCGCATTCTTCGCCTAACTCCGCGCCAGATGGGCTATGCCTTGCGCAAGCACAATATCGAAATCAAGCGTTTCTGAATCCGCCGGTTCCGAACTCTCGCTTCACTGCGCGTAGATTCTTCCGCTGCAAACAACGTCTCCACCGGGCTCTCAGAGCTGTCTTCCCGTGCCACAAACTTAGCGGAATCGTGTCAGAAATCCTGTCTGATTTGCGACAAAACCTCCTTGGTGGTGATCTCTTGTCGTGATTCCAACAGCGAAGCTGAATGCCTAATTCAAACAGTATCAACGACTTCCACTTTGGCTTTCGAGTTGCAAGTGTCCCTGATAACACCCGCAGTCCGGGAATCTCGAATGCCACGGAGGATGCCATGGAAACAGGCCATCGCAAGGAAGCCGCGCTGTTGCGGGTCATGCAGCCCTCCGCTGCGTGGGATGGAGAATCAAGCTGCAACTCGATGAATGCGAGCGGCAAGTCGAGTTGCGGGTCAGTGGCCCAAGACGCTGAACAAGGAGACGCTGAACAAACTGAACAAGGCAGCCTTGCCCCGGAGATTTGGGAGAAGGTCAAAAACCACCCCTGCTACAGTGAGCAGGCTCACCACCACTATGCGCGCATGCACGTGGCCGTTGCGCCGGCATGTAACATTCAATGCAACTACTGCAACCGCAAGTACGATTGCTCGAATGAATCCCGGCCCGGCGTGGTGAGCGAACGGCTGACGCCTGAGCAGGCGGCCAGAAAAGCGCTGGCCGTGGCCGCCCGGATTCCGCAGATGACGGTGCTGGGTGTCGCCGGCCCCGGAGATCCGCTTGCCAATCCGGAGAAAACCTTCAAGACCTTTGAGTTGGTCACCCAAGCGGTTCCTGGAATCAAGCTCTGCCTTTCGACCAACGGACTTATGCTGCCCGATTACGTAGATAGAATACAGGCTCTCAAGATAGACCATGTAACGGTGACCATCAACATGATCGATCCCGTGGTGGGCGCAAAAATTTATCCGTGGATTTACTATCAGGGCAGGCGCTACACCGGCGTTGAGGCCTCGTGGATTCTGCGTGAGCGGCAACTGCTGGGCCTGGAGATGCTGGCCGAGCGTGGCATTCTCTGCAAGGTCAATTCGGTGATGATCCCCGGCATTAATGATCGCCACTTAGTCGAGGTCAACAAGGCGGTCAAGGCGCGCGGTGCTTTTCTTCATAGCATCATGCCGCTGATCTCCGCGCCGGAACACGGCACGGTCTTCGGCCTTTCCGGGCTGCGCGGACCCTCCGCGCAGGAGCTGAAGGAGTTACAAGATCGCTGCGAGGGCGGGATGAGGATGATGCGGCATTGCCGCCAATGCCGCGCCGATGCCGTAGGGTTGCTCGGCGACGATCGCAGCGCGGAGTTTGCCAAAGAGAAAATTCTGGAGATGGAAGTGAGTTACGATCCGAAGCAGCATCAGGCCTATCAGCAGAAGGTGGCCTGCGAGCAGGAAGCTGTGGTGGCGGCCGGCCAGGAGGAGCTGAAAACGCTGGCGGGCGAGCGGAGTGGCATTTCGATTCTGGTTGCGGTTGCCAGCAAAGGAGGCGGCCGCATCAACGAGCACTTTGGCCACGCCAAAGAGTTTCAAGTCTATGAAGTCAGCACGGCGGGAGCCAAGTTTGTCGGCCACCGCCGAGTGGATAACTACTGCCAGGGAGGCTATGCGGAAGAACATAGCCTGGAGACCGCGGTCCGCGCCATCAACGATTGCTGCGCGGTGCTAGTCTCACGCATCGGCCCCTGTCCGCGTAAAGGCCTGCTGAGCGCGGGCATAGAGGCCGTCGATAGCTTCGCTCTTGAACCGATCGAGGCCGCGGCGATTGCCTATTTCCGGGAATATCTGGAGCGCATCAGAAGCGGAGCAATTGTCCATCGCGAGCGCGGCGACGCGGAGCTCCGTCAGGGCGCCTTGATTGCATGAACCCCGATGTGTGGAAGCCGCGCGATAAGTTAGGCACTTCCAGCGGAACAGAACCAGCGCAAAAAGAAGGGAGACGCGATTATGTCGAATACGATCCGTGATGACGGCATTGTGGAACTGACCGGTCCTCCCCGCTTTGAATATGGAGAAAAGGTCCGGGCCAGGGTCATGGTCTTCAACGACGGGACCTTTCCTGGCAAGGATATAGGCGAACGGCTCGTGAAAAAGGGCGAGGTCGGCTATGTGGTTTCCATCGGAACATTCTTGCAGCAGTTTTACATTTACGGCGTCGAATTTCTGTCCAGTGGCCGCCGTGTGGGTATGAAAGGCAGGGAGTTGGAACCTGTCGAGGCTGGGCAGAGTAAAGAAGAAATCCAAACGAACTGCGCCACGCCGCTCTGAAGTTGAAAAGTTGCGTCGTGATAACTTAGCCTGGCGATGAGATTTGCGCTAAGCGGCCGTCGAAAGTAACACCGGAGGCAAGCAGGTTGGCTCCAGTGCAAGCGGGAGCGACGCGCCGGATCGAAGCAGCGGTTCCACAATGAAGCCCAGGCGGCATTGTGGCAATTGAATTCTTTTAGCCGGAAGCGGCTGGATAACCCTTGAATGGAGAAGCAAAATGAAGGTTATGATTCGCAAGAGCAAATCTGGCAAGCTTTCGGCATATGTCGCTAAAAAAGACCTGGAAGAAGCCATCGTCGCGGTGGAAAAGCCGGAGATGTGGGGTGGGCTGATTACACTTGCCAATGGTTGGCAACTGGAATTGCCCGCCATGGACGCCTCCACGGCATTGCCTATCACCGTCGAGGCGCGCAAGTTGCAAGAGAGCGAGGCCGTGGCTTGAAAGCGCTCTTTTCGAGATAGCAGCGTCATTCAGGCTAGTACAAGTCGCAGGCTGTGCCTTTGGATGGCCTGTCTGCCAGCCCCGATATGCGCTGAATAATCAGCCTACGGAATGGCGGCCATAAGTTAGTCAAGATCGATTCTGTTAGCCATAATCTCTGGTTTATATCGTTGACTTGGTCGCATTCACTACAACAAAAAGTCGAGAATGTCGTGAACGACACAGGGCTGAATTATTAAAAGTGAACACGTAATATGTTGAATACACAGGATATAGGCGATTTTAAAGTTTGGCACGACGATTGCAATTAGATAGGCGTACACCGGAACGCGGGAATTCATATTTGATTCCAGCATCCCGGTTCCGGCGCTCACTTGGCCGCTGTTCACATGATGTAGAGGAACAGGCCAGTGATGAGTTTTTGAAACCGAAACGAACTAACAGAATTGAGGAGAGGGAACGATGGCTAAACTTCGGCAGATCGCATTCTACGGCAAGGGTGGAATCGGTAAGTCCACCACATCGCAAAACACTTTAGCGGCGCTTGCGGAGTTGGGGCAGAAGATCCTCATCGTCGGCTGCGATCCGAAGGCGGATTCAACGCGCTTGATCCTGCACGCCAAGGCGCAAAACAGCATTCTCAGCCTGGCATCGGAAAAGGGAAGCATCGAAGATATCGAACTGGAAGAAGTGATGAAGTACGGTTATAAGCGTATCCGCTGTGTCGAGGCCGGCGGCCCGGAACCGGGCGTGGGATGCGCTGGGCGCGGTGTGATTACCGCGATTAACTTCCTGGAGGAAAACGGCGCGTACGAGAATCTGGACTATGTATCTTATGACGTTCTCGGCGACGTGGTTTGCGGCGGATTTGCGATGCCCATTCGCGAAAACAAGGCGCAGGAGATTTATATCGTGATGTCAGGCGAGATGATGGCCATGTATGCGGCTAATAACATCTCCAAAGGCATTCTGAAGTATGCTAACTCGGGCAGCGTGCGGCTGGGCGGCCTGATCTGCAACGAGCGCCAGACCGACAAGGAACTTGACCTGGCGGAAAACCTGGCCAAGAAGCTGAATAGCAAACTGATTCACTTTGTGCCCCGCGACAACGTGGTGCAGCACGCCGAGCTTCGCCGCATGACGGTCATCGAATATGCGCCTGACTCCGCGCAGGCCGATCACTACCGCACTCTTGCCAAGAAGATTCACGCCAATGCCGGAAAGGGCACAATTCCTACGCCGATCACCATGGATGAACTTGAGGACATGCTCATGGAGCACGGTGTTATCAAGAACATCGATGAATCGCTGGTCGGTAAAAAAGCAGCCGAGGTCGCGGCCTGAAACTGATCTCCTATCTAGCGCCGGTCGTAGCCTGAAGGCCGGCGCAGACACTCTAAATTCAACCGGGGCGAGGTGCATATGAGCGGAAATGCTGGAATAGAAGAAATCAAAGAGAGAAACAAGCAGTTAATCAGCGATGTATTGGAGGCATATCCGGAAAAAAGCGGTAAAAAACGCGCCAAGCATCTTGCCAGCTACGAAGCGGAAAAGGGGGAGTGCGGGGTCAAGTCGAACATCAAGACTCTTCCCGGCGTGATGACCATTCGCGGCTGCGCCTATGCCGGATCGAAGGGCGTGGTGTGGGGGCCGATCAAGGATATGGCCCATATAAGTCATGGGCCGGTAGGTTGCGGCCAATACTCCTGGGCCTCGCGGCGCAACTATTTCGTAGGTACGACTGGCGTGGACGCATTCGGAACCATGCAGTTCACCTCGGACTTCCAGGAAAACGATATTATCTTTGGCGGCGACAAGAAACTGAACAAACTTATCGACGAGCTGGAGGGGCTATTCCCACTCAGCCGGGGAATTTCAATTCAGTCGGAGTGTCCCATCGGCCTGATCGGCGATGACATCGAGGCAGTATCGCGCAAGAAGAGCAAGGAGATCGGAAAGACCATTGTGCCGGTCCGCTGCGAGGGCTTTCGCGGCATCTCGCAATCGTTGGGTCACCACATCGCCAACGACGCGATCCGCGACTGGGTCTTAGACAAGCAAACGGGCAAACCGGCGCGCTTTGAGAGTACGCCGTACGACGTGGCGATTATCGGCGACTATAACATCGGTGGCGACGCATGGTCTTCGCGCATTCTGCTTGAAGAGATGGGCTTGCGGGTCATTGCGCAGTGGTCTGGCGATGGAACACTGGCCGAGATGGAATCATCTCCCCGGGCCAAACTGAACCTCATTCACTGCTACCGATCGATGAACTACATTTCGCGCCACATGGAAGAAAAATACGGTATTCCCTGGGTCGAATATAACTTCTTCGGGCCGACGAAAATTGTTGAATCTTTGCGCAACATCGCGTCCAACTTCGACGACAAGATCAAGGAAGGCGCCGAGCGCGTAATCGCCAAGTACCAGGCCCTGACTGACGCTGTTATCGCCAAGTACCGCCCGCGCCTGGAGGGCAAGAAGGTAATGCTGTTTGTCGGTGGCCTGCGCCCTCGCCACGTCATCGGAGCCTATGAGGATCTGGGCATGGAGGTAATCGGAACCGGCTATGAGTTTGGCCACAATGACGATTACCAGCGCACTACACACTACGTAAAAGACGGCACGCTGATCTACGACGATCTTAATAGCTTCGAGTTCGAGAAGTTTGTTGAGCGTGTGAAGCCCGACTTGGTAGGCTCCGGCATCAAGGAAAAGTACATCTTCCAGAAGATGGGCGTTCCCTTCCGCCAGATGCACTCCTGGGATTACTCTGGCCCGTACCACGGCTATGATGGTTTCGCCGTCTTTGCTCGCGATATGGACATGGCGGTCAATGCTCCCGTATGGAAAATGACCAAGGCGCCCTATTAAACAACGCGGATATTCGAGAGGAGAAATCACAAGATGAGTCAAAATGCAGAGAAGGTGATCGATCACTTTGAGTTATTCCGCGGGCCCGAATACACGGAGATGCTCGCCAATAAGAAATGTATGTTTGAAGATCCGGTTCCGGCCGAAGAACTCGAACGGGTAAAGGAGTGGACCAAGAGCTGGGAATATCGCGAGAAGAACTTCGCTCGCCAGTCGCTCACCATAAATCCCGCTAAGGCTTGCCAACCGCTGGGCGCGGTCTTCGCGGCGCTCGGATTCGAGGGCACGCTGCCCTTTGTTCATGGTTCTCAGGGATGTGCCGCGTACTATAGAAGCCATTTCTCGCGGCATTTCAAGGAGCCTACCGCAGCTGTATCTTCCTCGATGAGCGAGGATGCCGCTGTCCTGGGCGGGCTGAGCAATATGCTGGATGGCTTGGCTAACGCTTACGCACTTTACAAGCCGAAGATGATTGCCGTCTCAACAACGTGTATGGCGGAGGTTATCGGCGACGATATTAATGCCTTCATCAAGAACGCCAAGGAAAAAGGATCGGTGCCGGCCGAGTTTGATGTGCCCTTTGCGCATACTCCAGCCTTTGTCGGCAGCCATGTTACCGGCTATGACAACGCCATGAAGGGAATTATCGATCACTTCTGGAATGGCAAGGCGGGAACAGCGCCAAAACTGGAGCGCCAGCCCAATGGCAAGCTGAATTTTATCGGTGGATTTGACGGCTATACCGTCGGTAATATGCGCGAAATCAAGCGCCTTTTCGACCTTATGGGAGTTGAGTACACTTTTCTCGGCGATAACAGCGACGTGTGGGACACGCCCGGCGACGGCGAGTTCCGTATGTATGACGGCGGAACAACATTGGAAGATGCGGCCAACGCAATCCACGCCAATGCCACCATCTCCATGCAAGAGTTTTGCACGGAGAAGACGCTGGACCTGATTGAAGCCGCCGGGCAGGAGACGGTCGCCTTCAATCACCCCATCGGCGTGGAAGGTACCGACCGCTTCTTGCTCGAGGTTTCGCGGCTCAGCGGAAAAGCGATTCCCGATGCGATTCGGAAAGAGCGTGGGCGGCTGGTGGATGCAATTGCCGATTCAAACGCTCACATTCATGGCAAGAAGTTTGCGCTTTTCGGCGATCCGGATCTAACTCTTGGTCTGACCTCATTTCTGCTTGAGTTAGGCGCCGAGCCTGTGCATATTCTTTCCACTAATGGGGGAACTACCTGGAAAGAAAAAGCTGAAGCCCTGTTGGCAGGCTCCCCGTTTGGCAAAGACTGCCATGTATATCCGGGCAAGGATCTATGGCATATGCGCTCCCTGCTTTTCACTGAGCCTGTCGATTACCTAATCGGTAACACTTACGGAAAGTTCCTGGAACGCGACACCAAGACTCCCTTGATTCGCCTGGGCTTCCCGATCTTTGACCGTCACCATCATCATCGCTACCCGGTCTGGGGCTATCAGGGTGGACTTAACGTCCTGGTGAAGATACTTGACCGAATCTTCGACCACATGGATCAGACAACAAGTGATGTGTCGAAGAACGACTATAGCTTCGACATCATTCGCTAGCCTTTTCTCCTTCCGCGGAATGGGCGCTATAACGGAGCGCGCATTCCGTGGCAACTTAAGCTCATAAGAAATCTTTGTGGCATACAGGAGCGGCTATGGGTACTCTTGGCTCAAAAATACAGCAGGTCATGAACGAGCCGGGTTGCGCCACAAATCTGGCCAAGCAGAACACAGAACGGAAAAAGGGTTGTAATAAACTGCTTGCTCCAGGAGCCGCTGCTGGCGGTTGCGCCTTCGATGGCGCCAAGATTGCTCTTCAACCTATTACCGACGTAGCTCATCTGATTCATGGGCCGATCGGTTGTGAGGGCCACTCCTGGGATGCTCGCGGCTCAAAGTCCTCCGGCCCACTGCTTTATCGCACCAGTTTCACCACGGCGATGAATGAGCAGGATATAATCTTCGGCGGCGAAAAGCACTTATACCAGGCGATCAAGGAAATTGTAAGAAAGCATAATCCGCCTGCGGTTTTTGTCTATCAAACCTGTGTGCCGGCCATGATCGGCGATGATCTGGAAGCCGTCTGCCGGGCGGCCGCTAAAAAGGTTGGCAGGCCGGTAATCCCGATCAACGCGCCTGGGTTTGTGGGCTCGAAGAATTTGGGCAACAAGCTGGCCGGCGAGGCGCTCCTTGACTATGTAATTGGCACCGAGGAGCCGGAGGAAACCACGCCGTATGACATTAACATTATCGGCGAATATAACCTTTCGGGCGAACTGTGGCAAGTTAATCCGCTTCTTGATGAACTGGGCATTCGCATCCTGGCCTGTATCTCGGGAGATGCGAGGTATCATCAGATCGCTTGCTCGCACCGTGCCCGTGTTGCGATGATGGTTTGCTCTAAGGCCCTGATCAATGTGGCGCGCAAAATGGAAGAGCGCTACGGCATACCATATTTTGAAGGATCATTCTACGGCATAGGCGACACCAGCGAATCGCTCCGCAAGTTAGCTCAAATGCTGGTGGCGCGCGGTGCTCCCGCAGAACTGCTGGAGCGCACCGAGGCCCTTATCAAACGCGAGGAAGCTCGCGCCTGGCGCGATATAGCTCCATACAAGGAACGGCTGGCAGGCAAGCGGATACTCCTTTATACCGGCGGGGTCAAGTCGTGGTCGGTGGTGGCAGCACTGCAGGAGGCCGGCATGGTTATTACCGGCACCAGCGTGAAAAAGTCCACTCCGAGCGACAAGGAGCGCATCATGGAACTGGTAAAAAGTGATGCGCATATGTATGACAATCTGAAGCAGCGCGAAATGTACCGCATACTCAAAGAAGAGCGCGTCGACATCATGCTCTCCGGCGGGCGCACGCAGTTTGTCGCATTGAAAGCCAAGGTTCCGTGGCTCGACATCAATCAGGAGCGGCATCACGCCTATGCCGGCTATGTGGGGATGGTTTCGCTGATCCGCGAAATAGATAAAGCCCTTTTCAACCCTATCTGGGAACAGGTGCGCAGACTGGCTCCGTGGGAATGCGAGAAAACGGAAAACGCGCTTCGTCTTCATATATTTTAGGTCAATGGGTGCCAGGGGAAGAGTTATGGAAAAGATAACTGTCAGTCAAAAGTGTTGTACCGTCAATCCGCTCAAAATGAGCCAGTCTATCGGCGCAGCCCTGGCTTTTATGGGCGTTCACAACGCCATGCCCCTCTTGCACGGTGCGCAGGGTTGCACCTCCTTTGGACTGGTTCTGTTTGTGCGCCACTTTCGCGAGGCCATTCCGATGCAGACCACGGCCATGAGTGAAGTGGCCACGGTACTGGGCGGATTCGAAAATGTGGAGCAAGCCCTGGTCAACATAGTAGGGCGCGCCAAGCCGGCATTCATCGGAATCTGCACTACGGGAATATCTGAGATCAAGGGCGACGATGTTAGCGGTTTTCTAAAAGTGATTCGCGCGACTCACCCTGAATTTGACTCGACAGCCCTGGTCGATGTTTCGACGCCGGACTTTGAGGGGGCATTTCAGGATGGGTGGGCAGCGGCCGTCACCCGCATGATCGAGGAGCTGGTTGAGGTTCCGCTGCTGGCTACTCAAGCTTCCAAACAGATTAATGTTCTTCCCGGATGCCATATAACTCCAGGGGATATTGACGAACTACGCGACATCATCGAGTCCTTTGGGCTTGATCCAATCTTTCTCCCCGATTTGTCAGGTTCGCTGGACGGCCACATTCCTGAGGAATTCTCTTCGACTACCATGGGCGGAGTTACCCTCGACCAGATCCGCAGCATGGGATCGTCAGCCTGCACGATCGCCATTGGAGAACAGATGCGCGGTGCGGCCATTACGCTTGAGCATCGGACCGGAGTTCCCTACAGGCTGTTCGAGAGACTTACCGGACTGGCGGTCAACGATGCGCTCATGAGTTATCTGTCCAGCATCAGCGGCGCAGCAGTTCCGCGTAAATACCGCCGCCAGCGCGGTCAGTTAGTCGACGCCATGCTGGATGGGCATTTCTACTTTGGCGGAAAGCGCGTGGCCATTGCCGCCGAGCCTGATCTTTTATCCGCAATGGCGCAATGGCTATGTGAAATGGGGTGTGTGATTCAGACAGCTGTGACGACCACGCAGTCGCCGGCGCTGGAAAGAATCACCGCTAAAGAAATTGTACTGGGCGACCTGGAAGATCTGGAGATGCGCTCGGCTGGCGCTGATCTGATCGTGACGCATTCACACGGACGGCAAGCGGCAGAGCGGCTCAACATCCCATTGTTTCGCATCGGGATGCCGATTTTCGATCGTTTGGGAGCAAATCATCAGGTTTCGGTTGGCTACCGCGGCACACGTGAACTGATCTTCGAGGTGGGAAATATATTTCTGGCGAATGCCCATGAACCCACGCCTGCAAGCTGGATGTGGGCAAGCAGCGATGTTCAGCACGGCGCTTTTACCGCAATGCAGTGAAAGTCAGATAAACAGCAAGGGGAGGAATATGAAAGTCGCATTTACTACAGAAGATGGAAAACACGTCGACTCTCACTTTGGCTGGGCGAAAAAAATTGCCGTCTACGATGTCTACCCGGATCACTCTGAGTATGTTGGTTGCACGGAATTTGACGGTAACCTGGCCGAAGACGGCAACGAAGACAAGCTGGCTCCCAAGCTCGAGGCCATACAGGATTGCGCCATCCTCTATGTGGCGGCGATTGGCGGCTCGGGAGCGGCGCGTGTCGTGGCCAAAAATGTACATCCCGTCAAGGTTGCGGAGACGGAAAAGATAGAAAGCATTCTGTTGCAGTTACAGCGAGTGCTCAGCGGGAATCCTCCGCCGTGGCTGCGCAAGGCACTGCATAAAGGCCAAGCGCGCACCATGAATTTCGAAGATGGAGTGGTCTATGAATGAGGCTGAGGTGCGCGTGGATACGCTTGCCTCGCATCGTTTCTTGAGAGAACTGGTCAAGCAGTGGCGGGCACAGGACACTTACGGCTCGTGGGATGCAAAAAGCAACGCTGATTTGCTGCAGCCGTACATCCTGACCAGGGAACAGAGGCGGCAGATGCCGACGAGCGGCAATCCCGATGCGGCGACGCTGTTGCGCATCGAGTTGTTTTATAACGCCGTCGGATTGGTGGTCGAGCAGGCAATCGGTGTGATGGCTTCGCCACTTATGAAATTGCACCAGGAAGGATTTGGCCGTATCGTGCTTACCGCTGGGCGGCTGATTGTAATCGACAAGCATCTACGCGATATTCACAAATTCGGCTTTGAAAGCATGGAAATATTAGAAGCCGAAGGAGAAAAGCTAGTAGAAAGTGCTCTGCAATGGATCGAAAAATACTCTGAAGTTGCGCATTCATGAAAGGGAGTATGTATGGAAACAGTAACGGCGGCAGCTCAATCTTTTACTCGTGATGGCAGGTCTTGGTCCCCAGCCTATTTGCTGGCGATAGATGCCGAAACCTGCATCGGCTGCGGCCGGTGCTTCAAGGTTTGTGGGCAGTCGGTAATGTCACTGCAGGGAATCACCGAGGACGGCGAGATCGTAACTCTGGATTCCGACGAGGAGATTGAGCGCAAAATTATAACCATCGTCAATCCTGGAGCGTGCATAGGCTGCGCCGCCTGCTCGCGGGTATGTTCTAAAAACTGCCATACGCATGGTTCATCTTAGGGGGAGAGATATGACGCCACAGGCCATCTATCAGCTTTTACATTTGGCGAACGCGGCGACCGTCTGCGATCCATTTGACGGGCATGTGCTGGCCTGTATATTGGCGGCCAGTGTGAGCGAATGCCACACTGGCGGTTCGTTTACGAATGCTCTGGGTGTTCATGGTGACGCGCTTCGCGAGCTGATTGATCGATACTTTCCGGGAACCCAGGAGAAGCTGGAACCCTTTGGCTTAGACAGCGTGCCAATTATCAGCGAAGATGAGCGCTGCTTGCGCGAACTGCTGTGGCGCTTTCGCGCCGTGCCGTCACGGCTGAATTCGCTGCTATCTTTACTTGTAGCCCACAGAGCTACGCGGCCCAATCACCTATGGCAGGATCTTGGACTTATGAACCGCGGTGAGTTGTCCAGGCTCATGCAGCGGCATTTCGTGCAGCTGGCGAGCCGCAACACGCAGGATATGAAATGGAAAAAGTTCTTCTATCGAATGATTTGCCGTGAAGAAGGGTTTAGTATGTGTGTGGCTCCTTCCTGTTCGGAGTGTGGAGATTTTACGTATTGTT
>Ga0224559_1001600_pt1 | contig 12264 bp, 11 predicted proteins | sample 714S33034metaG_FD_180676 | JGI IMG/M metagenome (GOLD analysis project Ga0224559, IMG submission 180676) | Peat soil microbial communities from Stordalen Mire, Sweden - 717 S3 30-34 | ecosystem: Environmental > Terrestrial > Soil > Wetlands > Peat | place: Sweden: Norrbotten County, Stordalen... | reverse complement strand
CCGGATATGCCGGAGAGCGCAATAGCAAGCGGGTGTATAGATTTTGTTCTTTCACCTGAGAATATCGCTCAAGAAATTGTACGAATTGCGCGAAGAGATAACACCCAGAATTAAAGGAGTAATCATGGGCATCGCTAAAGACAAGAAACTGTCAGCAGCAAACATAAAACTGCGCCGCCGTGCGGAAGACCGGTTGCGCGTGAAAAAGGCTAAATTGCATTCACCCCGGACAGAGGAAGCCGCGCGGAGGCTCGTCCATGAACTTGAGGTACACCAGATCGAACTGGAAATGCAGAATGCGGAGCTTAAGCGGGCCCGGGAAGAGATTGAGTTATCGCGGAATAAGTATACCGAACTATATGACTTTGCACCCGTCGGCTATTTCACCTTTGATACGCGCGGACTGATACTTGAGGTAAATCTTGCCGGCGCTCAACTGCTGGGAACAGGGAGGCGACTGCTGGCCAATAAACCCTTTATCAGTTTTGTTGCTAGTGCAGACGAGAAGAAAATTTTTTCTAATCACCTCGAAAGTGTTTTGCAAAGACAGGGCATGAAGAAATGTGGAATCAGAATCAAGGGAAAAGACGGAAAGGTCATCCATGGCCAACTTCAGAGCGTCGCTCTGAACACTATCGAAGGTAAGGACGATTATATCCTTTCCTCAATTGTTGATGGCACGGTTGGCAAGCAGTTAGAAGAGGCGCTGCGAAAAGCACATGACAAACTGGAGTTCGCTGTAAAGGAGCGGACTCGCGAGCTGACCGGGGCGAATGTCCAGCTCACGCAGGAAATAGCCGAACGCAAGAAGATGGGGGAGGCGCTAAAGATTTCTGAAACTAACTATCGCAGTCTCTTTGAAGCGGCCCAGGATGGAATATTAATTCTTGATGCCGAAACAGGACAAATAACGGATGTGAACCCATTCTTGTTAAAAATGTTGGGTTATTCACATGAGGATCTCTTAGGAAAGAAACTCTGGGAAATTGGCACATTTAGAGATATTGAAGCATCGAAAGCCACCTCTTCGGAATTGAAGAGCAAAGGATATGTTCGCTACCATGATTTACCGTTGGAGACGAAAGACGGGCGTCCAATTGCCGCGGAATTTGTCAGTAATGTCTATCTTGTCAATCATCATAAAGTGATTCAGTGTAACATCCGCGACACCACTGAACGGAAACTTAACGCCGAGGCTTTACAAAAATCTCACAACGAACTGGAACAACAATCTGTCAAACTCCAGACGGCTCTTTCTGAGATTAGCACATTGAAAGAACAGTTCGAGGCGGAGAATATTTACCTCGTTCAAGAGAGAAAATCGAAAAATCGCTATGATCATATTATCGGGCAAAGTGATGGTCTCAAGTATGTCCTCTATCGAGCGGAACAAGTTGCACCTCAGAAAACAACTGTCCTCATTCTCGGGGAAACCGGTACGGGTAAGGAGCTGATCGCTTTTGCCATCCATGACATGAGTCCCCATAAGGGACGGCCATTGATCACGGTCAACTGTGCCGCTCTGCCGGGTAATTTAATTGAGAGCGAATTATTCGGCCGGGAGAAGGGGGCATTTACCGGAGCAGATACCAGGCAGATAGGCCGGTTCGAGATTGCCAATGGTTCCACTCTTTGCTTAGACGAAATCGGGGAGTTGCCGCTGGAGTTGCAGGCTAAGCTGCTTCGGGTGATTCAGCATAACGAGTTTGAGCGCCTGGGTTCGTCCCATACCATAAAAGTCGACGTGCGGATTATAGCGACGACCAATCGAGACCTTGAGGAAGAGGTCCGCAAAGGCCGGTTTCGGCAGGACCTTTACTATCGGCTCAACGTATTCCCCATCACTGTTCCACCACTGCGGCTGCGCAAAGATGACATCCCGCTCATGGTCCAGGTCTTCATGGAACGATACTCCAGAAAATTGGGCAAACAGATTACGACGATTCAGAAGGAGACGATGAAGTCGCTGCAGGATTATCCGTGGCCTGGGAATGTTCGGGAATTGGAAAGCATCATTGAACGGGCCGTGATCTTGTGCCCCGGGCCGGTTTTGCAACTGGCAGATAAACTGGAAATTTTATCACCAACACTTTCATTCGCCATGAGGACATTGGAAGATACGGAGAAAAGCCAAATTCTGAAAATCCTTACGGAAACCAAATGGCGTATAGAGGGAAAAGACGGAGCCGCAGCTATTCTGGGCATTCACCCGAGCACCTTAAGAGCGCGGCTGCATAAGCTGGGGATGGTGAGGCCGGAGACAAAATAACCAGATTAGCAGGCTGTCCACCATCCTTCAAAGTACCCCTCAACATATTGATGTTCTACCAAATACTGAGGCCAAACTAATCATCTCATGCTTGCCCGCTGTCCTCTTTTGTTAATCTAAATATCTGTTATTAAATAATGAATCCAAAATTATGATTTTTCTTCGGCTATTGGCAGGCTATTTGCTATTCAATTGTCATAATACTTTTTAATCCCACTCCCAAGCGCGAGTTCTTATCATTTATTGGGGAAGGTTATAACTTAATGAAGGCTGCGAAAAGTTACTCAAGAGAAAAATAACGAGGAGTATAAGTACTCGAAGATTAGTAATAAACAATTGTGAATTTAATAACTTTTAAAAGGAGAATGTATGAAAAGATTTAAGGCTCAGCAGGCTTTTTTTGCGTTAATTATGTTAGCAGTAAGTGTTTTTTTATTTACAGGATGCAACAGTGATAGTGATGAGGCAGCGCTGGTAATAGCCCAAGTAGATAATGTCCTCCCCGGAACATGTGGTGAAGCGGGACCAAAGGTGAATTCGTCAACTCCCGCTAATAATACCGAGAATGTACCGATCGAAACATTGATCACGGCTACCTTCAATGAGGCGATGGATCCGACAACGATCGCATATACCGATCAGGGCGACCCACAGGTGGTCGCGTTTACGCTCAGGGATAATAACGACACAACAGAAAACACACAAGGTACCGTCGCCATGGATGGCTCAGACACAATAGCGACCTTTAAGCCAACTATAGCTCTCCATGGGGATAGCTGGTATACGGTGACTATTACCAAGTATGCCAAGAGATTATCGGACAACACCCCACTCGGCTGTAGCTATCAATGGCAATTTAAGACGGTGGCTCCGTAAGGCATGAGGTAGTGTAAAAGCAAATTTAGATTAGGATTAAGGGGACAGGTTGCTTCTCAAAAGTTAGCCTGTTCCCTTTTCTTTACAAGCCAATTATGTTTGCCTGCCGGAACCGGCGTGGGGGAGAGTTGTAACATCTAATCCCTTGTCGCTGCGCTCCTGGGATAGTTCGACTAACGCTTCAAACTTTACTGCGTTCGTTTTCAGCGAGTCTCACTAGTACCCTCAACATATTGAGGTTCCACCAAATACGGAGGGCAAAAAAATTATTTTATACTTTTCTACTGTTCTCTGCTATTAATATAAGCCACCGTTATTAAATGATAATAATAACTTTTTGATTCTGCTTACGCACTTGGCAGGCTATTTGCTATTCCACCATATATACTTTTTAATTTTACCCCAAAGCGATTCTTATTATTTATTGGGGAAGCGGATTATAAAAAAATCGAAGGCTACGAAAAGTTTTTTAGGAGTTAAATAACGAAGGCATCATTAAGCCGGACAGGCTTTCCACAATCGGCTATGGCAAGACAAACCCGGCAGTATACGAAGCGGCGCCTAAAGAGATTTACTCCAAAGCGGCAAAGGCAAACATGAGAGTTCTTTTTGAAATAGTCGTGCAATAGGAGAATCGTGTTAAGGATCCGAAAAGGTGTTTTACAGGGGGGCGCGCTAGTGGACGGCATATTGCTGCTGGTTGCGGGAAGCAGCAAAAGATATGAGAGACAAAACAGTTATATGTAGAGGAGGCTATAAAATGAAGAAGTTACTTTTTGGAACATTGTTTTTGGCGTTGGTACTTATATTACCTGCTCCAACGATGGCCAGGGTAAATGTAAACGTTGGTGTTTCTCTGCCGCCCATCGTATTTGGCGGACCACCGGAGTTGGTAGTGATACCGGAGACGAATGTCTATGCTGTCCCTGGCGTAGATGCGGACATTTTTTTCTACGGTGGTTGGTGGTGGCGTCCGTGGCAAGGGAAATGGTACCGCTCGCATAAATATGATTCAGGTTGGGGCTACTATCGAGGGAGTCCATCTTTTTACCGAAGTGTACCCTCAGGTTGGAGGAATGACTACAGGCAAAATCGTTGGAAAGGGAATCAATGGAACCACCAAACAGTACCCCACCAGCAAGTCCAACAGAACTGGAGGAGTTGGGAAAAGAATAAACATTGGGAGAAGCAAAATAGTTGGGGTGTCCAAAATAAGGACCGAAAAGGATCACAACAACAGCAGAAGCATGAACAACAGGGAGACCATGAAAGAGGAAAAAATTAGAAAAACAGGATTTCTTGAGGAAATGTTTAGGATGTGCAAACAAAAAATTAAACAGGAGGTGTAAAGATGCAAGCAATAACAGTAAAAAGAGTGATCATGTTCGTAGCTGCCGTGTTCTCCATGAGTTTGATGGTTGGGTGTCCCCATATGGATAAAAATGGATGTCCGACACAATATTATACTGCCTCTGAGCCGGAAAAGGTCGTCATCCTGGCGTCTGAACCAAGGGTTGAGGAAAAAGTTATGGCCGCCGCAGCGGAGCCAACGACTATTGTCCTTGCTTTTGAGGACATACATTTCAATTTCGATAAGTCGACCCTTACGCCAGAAGCGCAGAAGATCCTGAAAAGGAATATCCAGATTATGAAAGATAATCCTAATGCTCATGTCCGCATTGCGGGTTATACATCTGCTTCCGGCACTGAAGAGTACAACCAGAAGTTAAGCGAAAGAAGAGCAAAAGCTGTTGAGGAATATCTCATTAACGAAGGTATCATTGCACCGGACAGGCTTACCATGATCGGCTATGGTGAATCAGACCCGGCAATGTACGAAGCAGCGCCCCAAGAGCTTTACTCAAAAGCGGCAAAAGCAAACATGAGGGTTCTTTTTCAAATCGTCGTGCAATAAGAGCATCGGGTTAAGGGTCCGGAAAGATGTTTTATATCGATCCGGACTCTTGCGTTTAAAACAAAATAGCTCGGAAAAGACTACGGCATGTCCAAACAGGTCGACAGCAATATAGAACAGGCAGGTGGCAGACTAACCCATTTGATAGGTCTGAGCGGAACCAGTTATGCCGGTATCCGTCGATGCCTATTGGCTATTCTCGTGGTACTTACCATGTTCATACCGGGTGTTTGCCTTGCCGGGGAGCCAATTGATACAGGCACTCCCGAAGCGCCCAAACCTGTTTTGTTCTGGGAGACTGGCGTTGGCAAGAGCTACCTCATCCCAGCCCTCGAAAACCCTGTCTTTCTCCTTCTCCTCAGCGGGTACGACCGGCTTGCTTATCCTAATGATGTGGAAAATGGGAAAAAAACCTATAGTTCGACACTGTCAACCACCTGGGACCACATCGTTACGGAGCACTGGGTGGTCGACCAGGATCCCTTCGCCATAAATCAGCTCGGGCATCCATATCAGGGAACCATGTTCCATGGATTTGCGCGATCGGCTGGCCTCAATTACTGGGAAGCGCTTCTCTATGACAACGTGGGCAGCTATCTCTGGAAGATGGGCGGGGAGACAGATGATCCTTCTATCAATGACCAGATCGCCACCGGCATTAGTGGGAGCTTTTTCGGGGAGGCGCTCTTCCGGATGGCCAGCCTCGTGCTCGAGGGCGATGGCGAAAAACCAGGGTTCTGGCGCGAACTGGGTGCAACACTGCTCTCGCCATCCACGGAGATAAACCGTCTTTCCTTTGGAGACCGCTTCAAGCCCGTGTTTCCGAGCCATGATCCAGCCACCTTCTGGCGCTTGCGGCTCGGCGTAAGTCTGAATACAGACATGAGCGACCAAGGCAACTCGAGCACCATCAAACAGAACGAGGCAAGCATGGACTTCTCCATGGCCTACGGGCTCCCCGGAAAGCCCGGCTATACCTATACGCGTCCTTTTGATTACTTCCAGCTTGAATTCACCAGTGTCAGCACCTCAGATAACCCTTTCACTGACATCATGATCCGAGGCCTCCTACTCGGAAAAGACTACGAGGCAGGCAACACCTATCGCGGGATATGGGGTATCTACGGCGGCTATGACTACATATCGCCGCACATCTTCCGCGTCTCCAGCACCTCCATCTCTCTCGGTACTACCTTTCAATGGTGGCTCTCCCAAGCGATAGCGCTTCAAGGCTCGGTTCTCGGAGGAGTTGGTTACGCTGCGGCCGGTAATGTCACCCAAGTGGGCGACCGTGACTACCATTATGGCGTCGCCCCGCAGGGACTCCTCGCGCTACGCCTCATCCTTGGCGACAGGGCCATGTTCGACTTAACAGGGCGCGCGTATTATGTGAGTGGCATGGGTGGCGGGGATCCGGGTGGAACGGAAAACATAGACCGCTTGGACATGGGATTCACCGTTCGCGTTTACGGCCGTCACGCTCTCGGGATACAATACATAGCGTCTATCCGGAATGCGCAATATCCCGATCGGGCCGACAGTAACCAGAGTACGGGAACCGTCAGCATCGTTTACACATTACTTGGCGGCGACGGGTTCGGCACTGTCGAGTGGCGCGACGCTGACAGAAGCTGAGCCAAGAAAAGGAAAAATGATGAGAAATAGAAGATTCCCACGCCTTGCGCTGTTTTTAATTGCCGCTTTATTATCAGGATGCGCAGTAGTTCCGTTTTTACCGTTTCTTCCAGTTATGGGATCCGCCTACGATGGTTATGTTGTCTGGAAAAGTGGCAAAGCGACAAAATATTATCCCTTTGATCTCGACATGACCTATCGGGCAGTGATGCAAACTTGTGACCAGTTGAAGATTGAAGCAACGTTAATAAAATCGGTGCCGAAGGAAGGATATTTTCTGAAGACAAAGGGAACTGTTCCTGTGCCTATGCACATCGATGTATTACCACTCGAAAAGAGTGTGGCTGTCACCATAGTAATCATCAGGATCTCTATGTTCAGAGATAAGCAATACGTCGAACTATTTTACAAACTTGTCGATGACAATCTCTACAAGAAGGCAGCCGTTGACAAAGAGAAAACCCAATGAAAGTTATCATAAACAGGGATTTAAGAAGCGACATATGTAGGACGACTCTAATGTGCGAAAGTTGAGTCGTTTATTTTATAACCCTTTATCGTTGGGAAACGCTAAAGATTAAACTTAAAAGGAGACAGATCATGAAAAGAAAAGCTTATCAAATTGTTTTTTCAGCTACCCTCGTTTTGGTGATGGCGGCGTTTCTATCCGCTATCTTTTTCGTCAATCCAAATCTTTCTTTTGCAGCCTCAGGCAAAAAGAAATCGTCAGCAGTTGCTGGAATCTCTGCAGTCGAGCATACTGAGGCCCAGATCAAACAGCTTCAAGGCACGCTAAATATCACCGAGGACCAGAAAGAATTATGGAATAAACTTACTTCGGTAATGCGGGAAAATGCGAAAGAAATGGACACCCTGACCAAGGACATGGCTGAAAACACTAAGACCATGAACGCTGTCGAGCATATGAAACTTCACAGTCAAATTACTGAAGCCCATTTAGCTCAGTTGAAGAAATTGATCCCGCCTTTCGAGGCGTTCTATAACAGTATGTCGGATCAACAGAAGAATATTACAGATATAGTATTCCGGACAGGGAAATATGGAAAGTCCAAGAGGAAATAATCGGTAATGTTGTACAACTAATCCCGATAAACGGGATAAGTGCGTTAACGAAATTATTATCTGCCACTCTTTTCAGTACCCCCTTGAGGGGTAGAAAAAAACAGTAAATAATTTCTAACTTACTAAAGATTGACGCCAAACAGGCGATTGGAATCGATCCAAGAATGGAGTGACTTTATGAAAACATTAAGCACATGGAATTTTAAATCCATAGTGGGCAAGATTATGTTGGGGCTATTTTTAGTCACAATGATCGGCAGTATAGACGTGGCGCCGGCGCTTGGCAAAGATAACGATAAACGTATGGGAAAACATGACAATGGCCGTTATGAGCACAGGGGGCGGGGGTATGATCGCGACCGCTATGTGCGTGGCAGGAGTGTTTATGTATCGCCGCCGGTCATCTATGCGCCGCCTCCACCGCCGGGCATAGATATTTTTTTCCCACCCATCATTATTCATCCCTGAGTGAAACTACTTAGCGTCGGCTGCCCAGTGTTCAACCTGAGTTGATCTGGGCGGCTGTCGCGAATAATGCAGCTTGTTATGTCCACCTCCCTTTCAAGTATCCCTCAACATGGTGAGGTTCCACCAAATATTGAGGCCAAACGAAACATTTCATACTTTTGAGGCTGTCCTCTCCTGTTCATCTAATCCCATGTTATTAAAGGATGAATCCAAATATCTGATTTTCCTTTAGCTATTGGCAGGCTATTTGCACATATGTAGCATTTCTATAATCCTGGCAATCTCACCAAAAGCAAAGTCTAAGGGAGTTCCTCCGACGATGGGGTGACCCCTTCAACGGATTATTGAACTATTCAATCCTCGCCGTTATCGTGACGGTTGCAGTTGCGCTGATTATTAGAGGCTTCAGACCGCACGGCAAGTAACAACGATAAGCGGAAAGCGATGGCGCGCATGCGCGGGGTAAATGAGTGAGCAATGTACTCCGGTTGCGCGGGCGACCAGATGGAGTTGAATCAAACCGTAATCGTCCATACCATTGTGGTCTATGACCATGATAATACATAAGGAGAAAAGTTATGAATAAGATGATCGCGACTGTATTCAATGACGAAAGCAGCGCCTACGAAGGCACCAAAGCTCTTAGGAACTCCACACTGAAGGCAGTCTCACGCTATACGCAACTGCCATCATTGCTAAAGACTCGAAAGGCAAGATTGGCGTCAAGCAAGCGGATGAACAAGGTACGTTCGGAACTGTTCTCGGATTTGCCACGGGGGCCCTTGTCGGGTTACTAGGCGGCCCTGTGGGGCTTGTTATCGGAGCAGCGGCAGGAACCATTGCTGGTTCACTGTATGATGTAGCACAGATCGGCGTCGGCGGCGATTTCTTAGCTGAAGTTTCGAAACACCTTTTGCCAGGTAAAATGGCTGTCGTCGCCGAGGTTGATGAAGGGTGGGTCACTCCGTTGGACAGTCGCATGGAACACCTTGGCGGTATCGTGGTTCGACGCGCACGCGGTGAGTTCATTGATGCTCAAATCGAGCGAGAAATCGAAGCCGAAAAAGCTGAAATCGCGAAGCTGAAAGTCGGGCGCGACCAAGCCCTCGGGCAAGCCAAAGCCAAGCTGCAGGTTAAAATCGTTGCCGCTCTGGACAGACTAATGACTAGACGAGATCAGCTTTATGAGAAGATCGAAGCCATCAAACGCGAAGGGGAAGCTAAGATCAAATCGATGCAAGAACAAGCGGCGAAGGCAAAAAGTGAAACGAAGGCGAAGCTGGAAAAGCGTCTCGTCGAGGTACGCACTGATCAGGAAGCGCGTGTTGACAAGCTGAGCAGGGCTTGGCAACTCGTAAAAGAAGCGGCCGTGATCTGAAACTTTCACATGTTTCCGCCAAATCTTCATCAAAAACGTAAGGTGATGGGCAACGCACTTGAAAAGCACTTCCCATCACCGAAGACTATCAACATCGAAAAGAAGGCGTCTGCGTTCTAAGATTCAAGGACAGATAGTGGGACATCCTATTGGTAAAGGGATATTCATAACCGAGGAAACGAGGATTGGGAAATGCGCGCAGCCACCAATTATTTGATATCTATGACGTCAGGACATGGGATTTGCGCCTTCTGTCCGATGTCGCCACCCGGCGGACGATCTGAAAATCAGATGATCCGCTAAGAAAGGTAGTGTGCAGTATGGGGAATTATCAGCGAATCAATCCGGTAAAAAAGAACGGGATTGAAAACAAAAAGGCATATCTGATTGGTGGGGGGATCGCATCTCTTGCAGCGGCGGCTTATATGATCCGTGATGGACATATGGACGGTAAAAAAATTACGATTTTAGAAGAATCCGACATTTTGGGCGGCGCCATGGATGGAGCCGGGGATGCCGAAAAGGGATACAGTATTCGTGGTGGAAGAGAACTTGAGGAGCATTATGAATGCACATGGGATTTATACAGCTTCATCCCATCACTGAATGACTCTAAAAGAACGGTTTTGGATGAATTTCGTGAGCTGAACCTTGCAGAACCTGTCGAATCTCACTGCCGTTTGATTCATAAATGTGGTAAAAAGGCGGACTTTTTAACATTAGGACTGTCTGATCTGCATATTGAACAGCTCACAAAGCTGCTGCTTGCCACGGAGGAGATTCTTGGGGCGGCGACCATTGAGCAGTTTTTCGACCCATCCTACTTCGAAACAAACATGTGGTATTTCTGGCGCTCCATGTTTGCTTTTGAAAACTGGCACAGTGTTCTTGAAATGAAGCGTTATATGCAGCGCTTTATGCACCTGCTTCCCGGCATGAACCAGCTTAAAGGAATTCTTCATACGGAATATAATCAGTATGATTCGATGATACTCCCTTTAATTACCTGGCTTAAGAAGTATAATGTAAACTTTGATCTTCATGCTCAGGTGACTGATCTAGATTTTCGCATAGCTGACAAACAAAAAACGGTAACCGGTATTCATCTGCTCCGAAATGGTAAGTCGGAAAAAATACCTGTTGATAAAGATACTTTAGTGTTTGTAATCAACGGCTCCATAACAGAGAATTCTACACTGGGCAGTATGCACGCACCTGCTGTTTTAAATAGAGATACAGAAAACCGCGGCTGCTGGAATTTATGGAAGAACATTGCTGCGAAGGATCCTGTCTTTGGTCATCCTGAGGTATTTTGCGACCACATTGATCAGACAAAATGGTTATCCTTCACCATGACCTTCAAGGATCCCTTTATGGGTAAATACCTGAAGGAATTAACGGATAGAGACCCAGGCATGGGAGGTATTGTCACCATTAAAGACTCAAGCTGGCTGATGAGCTGGTCCCTTTCCAAACAGCCCCATTTTATCAATCAGCCAAAGGATGTATTGATTAACTGGGCATACGGCCTTTTCCCGGATAACGTCGGTGATTATGTAAAAAAGAAAATGAGTGACTGTACCGGTGAAGAGCTTGTTACCGAGCTGCTGTATCACATGGGTCTAAAGGATAAAATTCCTGAGATTTTAAAAACGGTGAATGTTATTCCCTGTATGATGCCGTATATTACGAGTCTGTTTATGCCTCGCGTTAAGGGCGACCGTCCTGAGGTTATTCCCGAGGGAAGTACAAACTTTGCATTTCTCGGTCAGTTTGCCGAAGTTCCGGACGATTGTGTATTCACCGTAGAATACTCTGTGCGATCGGCAACAATGGCGGTGTATAAGCTGCTTAACCTTGAAAAACAAGTCATTCCGGTTTATCCCTCGCGGTTTGATATTCGTGTCCTGGTGGCAGCGGCTAAAACAATGTACAGCGGTCGTCCACTCCCTGGAGAAAATATTATTCATAAGCTGCTCAGTGGCACTATCTTAGAAAAATTAATATAGCCCTGGTTGCACAGGGGACAAAGACTACCTTTAAGGTGATGGATATTTTTGTGCAAAGAAAAGGAATGTTAGGAGACTTATCATGAAATACACGCATCTGTTTGAAAAGGGGCATATCGGTAGGCTGGAAATCCGCAACCGTATTGTCATGCCGGCCATGGATTCGACACTTGCAGCAACAACTGGTGAGGCGACACCGGAAATGATCCGGTACTTTGAAGAAAGATCCGCAGGTGGTGCCGGATTAGTGATTACCGAGATTACCCGTATAGATAATCAAACCGGCATAGGAACCCGAAACCAGCTTGGGGCAACTGATCCCGAACATATCATCTCTTTGGAAAAGCTGGCGGAAGCAGTCCATCGCCATGAGGCCAAGATCTTTGTTCAGCTTCAGCATCCAGGGGCGGAGGGAAATCCGGAATATAACACGCACAAGGAGCTGATAGCTCCAAGTGATGTGATGTGCAAACGCATCGGCGTCAAACCAAGGCCCATGACCACGGAGGAAGTCGATCAAATGGTCGGCAAATTCGTCAAGGGGGCGCGGCTGGCCCAGTTGGCAGGAATAGACGGGGTTGAAATACATGGCGCTCATGGCTATCTGATTAATCAATTCCTCAGCCCCCTT
>Ga0224559_1001599_pt1 | contig 12279 bp, 10 predicted proteins | sample 714S33034metaG_FD_180676 | JGI IMG/M metagenome (GOLD analysis project Ga0224559, IMG submission 180676) | Peat soil microbial communities from Stordalen Mire, Sweden - 717 S3 30-34 | ecosystem: Environmental > Terrestrial > Soil > Wetlands > Peat | place: Sweden: Norrbotten County, Stordalen... | reverse complement strand
AATAGGCAACAGGCAATGGGATTTGGGAGTTGGGATTTGAAATTAAGAATTAAGACACCCTTTATAAACTTGACAAACTTGATAACTTTATAACTTAATGAACTTGATAACTTTATAACTTTATAACTTTATAAACTTTATAACTTAATGAACTTGATAACTTTATAACTCAATGAACTTGATAACTTGACGAACTTGACAAACTCGAAAATTCTGCACTCTTTTTGCCACTTCGCAATATCCCTCCCCGCCTCATGAAATTTACGTATATAAAATCGAGGAAGTCTTTGCACTTGAGAATTGACACTTGACACATGGCACTTGTCCTTGCAGCGGGAAAAGGAGTTTTCTTTCGTTATTTCTTTTGATCCGGCAAAAGAAATAACATCCCGTTCCAAAGTCGGATTAAACCCAAGTAAACTATACCGATGAAATAATGCTCCTATAATAATGAATCTCTGATCCAAATGGTCTTTTTAAAGAACAGTCATTACATCGAATTCTGACAAGAAAGTCATTACACAAAGAACCACAGAGAAGACACAGAGAGCCACAGAGAATTTCTTTAATGAATTCTACTCTTATTAAGACAGCAAGAAATAAAATAATAAAAAACCACCTCGCGTCAGGCGTCACCAACCTCCCCTCCCTCCTGGGGGAGCCTGCCTGCCGGTAGGCAGGGGGCCGGGGGTGGGGTCCAGACCGGCACGCGTTACAATTGTTAACACTTAAAACTTAATACTTAAAACTTAAAACTTAAAACTTAAAACTAAAATTCTAGCACTCTTTCCCCCAGTTTGCAGTCCTGATTTTTTTCTTACCTTTGTGCTGATATAAAATCCCTGGATGCCAAGAAAGAAAACAAAAAATCCGGTTGATCTTCTGTCGGAGGCAATATCAGAAGCATTATTAGATAAAAAAGCCAAAGACCCCGTAATATTGGACTTTAAAAAGCTGGGCAGCTCCCTGTGCGATTCCTTCATCATTTGTCATGGTACATCGCGTACACAGGTCGAAGCCCTGGCAGACGGAGTCATAAGGGATGTTAAGAAAAAAAATGGATTAAATCCCTATCACAGGGAAGGATTTGAAAATGCGGAATGGATTTTGCTTGATTATGGCGACATCATAGTTCATATATTCCAGGGAAATAAGCGTGAATTCTACAACCTGGAGCAGTTATGGGCAGATGCCGAGATCGTGAAAATTGAACAAAGTCCAAATAATTAATAATTTGTACCGGAAGGATCAGACATAATGGCAGATAAAAATAAAAATAAGGACAACTTACCACCCAACCTTTCATCCCCGAAGAAAAACAAGCCAAAATTCAGCTTCTACTGGATCTATGCCATTCTTGCAGTCGTTTTCATTGCAATCCAGATCTTTAATTACAGCAGCCCTGAAAAAGAAACTACCTGGAACCAGCTATATGCAATGCTGGAAAAGCAGGATATCGAAAAGATCGTCATAGTCAATAAAGAAAAAGCCGAGATCTATATAAAAAAGGACCGTATAGGAAAAGATACCGCCTATAAGGATTTTGTAAAAAAGAATTTCTCCACTTCCTTCGGCGATAACCCCCAGTTCTCTTATAATATCGGATCAGATGAGAGTTTCCGCGATCTCATGAAAGGAGCACAGGATACAATCGCTGCAAAGATGCTGAGGGGAAACAAGACTCCCGTCCAGGTCGCACTATTTAAAAAGCAATTCCCTTATCCTCCCTCCTATACCACACATACAGATGTCTTCGGGAATATCATGACCTATCTCCTCCCCATTATTCTGCTCATCGGGGTCTGGTTCCTGATCATGCGGCTCATGAGCCGTGGCGGTGGTGGAGGCGGCGGTGGCCAGATTTTCAATATCGGGAAATCCAAAGCCCAGCTCTTTGATAAGGATACCAGCGTCAGCATTACCTTTAATGATGTTGCCGGACTGGAGGAAGCAAAGGTGGAGGTGATGGAGATCGTCGACTTCCTGAAAAACCCTTCAAAATATACTACCCTGGGAGGTAAAATACCCAAGGGTGCATTGCTGGTAGGTCCTCCGGGTACCGGTAAGACCTTACTCGCAAAAGCCGTTGCCGGCGAAGCCAAAGTCCCCTTCTTCTCGATCTCCGGATCCGATTTTGTGGAGATGTTCGTGGGTGTCGGGGCTTCCCGCGTCCGTGATCTTTTCCGCCAGGCAAAGGAAAAAGCCCCCTGTATCATCTTCATCGATGAAATTGACGCCATAGGCCGCGCACGTGGACGCAATGCCCTGACCGGCGCAAATGACGAAAGGGAAAATACCCTGAACCAACTTCTAACCGAGATGGATGGCTTCGCCACCAATGCCGGCGTCATCATCCTCGCCGCTACCAACCGTGCCGATATTCTCGACCGCGCCCTCATGCGCGCAGGTCGTTTCGATCGCCAGATTCATGTTGAACTTCCCGACCTCGAAGAACGGAAAGCGATCTTCAAGGTTCACCTGAAGCCCCTTAAGCTGGATGATTCTGTCATCGTTGAATTTCTGGCAAAACAAACTCCCGGTTTCTCCGGTGCCGATATAGCGAATGTCTGCAATGAATCCGCCCTGATCGCCGCCCGCGGGAATAAGATCATCATCGGCAAGCAGGATTTCATGGATGCGATCGACCGTATCATCGGCGGACTCGAAAAGAGAAATAAGATCATCTCCCCGCAGGAGAAAAAGGTAATTGCCTTCCATGAGGCAGGTCATGCCGCAGTCAGTTGGCTGCTTCAACATGCCCATCCCCTCGTGAAGGTCACCATCGTGCCCAGGGGCAAATCGCTGGGCGCTGCATGGTACTTGCCCGAAGAAAGACAGATCACCACTTTTGAGCAGATGTTCGATGAGATCACAGCCGCATTGGGCGGACGTGCCTCCGAGGAGGTGAATTTCGGGAAAATATCCACCGGGGCACTCAATGATCTTGAAAAAGTTACCAAGCAGGCCTTCGCCATGGTCGTTTATTTCGGACTGAATAAGAAGATCGGTAATGTCAGCTATTATGATTCAAGCGGACAGTCTGAATATTCTTTTCAGAAACCTTATAGCGAGAAGACCTCTGAACTGATTGATGAGGAGATCAGCAAGCTCATTGAATCAGCATACGAAAGAGCCAAAAAGGTGCTGACTGAGAACAAGACAAAGCTGGAAGCGCTCGCAAAAGCGCTGCTCGACAAAGAGGTGATTTTCCGTGAAGATCTTGAAGAGATTTTCGGCAAGCGCCCCTTTGATGATGAGCCTGCCCCACCTGCACTGGAGTTAAAAGATGTTATTCAGGAAGTGGAAGATAAGGAGAAGGATAAGGAAGAAAAAGACCTGCCGGGAACGATCGCCTGAGAAATCTCGTCAACCCAATGGAAGAAAGTACATCGAAAGAAAAAGTCCTTAAGCAGATCCGCGACGCGCTGATCGAAAAGACCGATGCTCCTTATCCCATCATTGATATGGATAGCGAAATCTATCCTCCCCTCACCGAACCCCTCGATGTGACCTTTGCTGAAGAATTGGTAAAAGTTTCCGGGAAATTCGGCTATTATGAGAGTGAGGATGAATTTCTCTCCTTCCTCCAGGCCTGTATCCTCGAAAAGGACTGGCCCGTGATCTATTGTTACGACGAACAGTTGCAGGATCTTCTGAAACAGGGCGGAATACCCTTTGAATCCAATCCCGATAAATTCACCGACATGAAGCTGGGGATCACCCGGTGTGAGTATCTCATCGCCCGACTGGGTACGGTCATGGTTTCCTCTAACGTTTCACCGGGTAGGAGAATGAGTGTCTTTCCCGAAATCCACATCGTCGTCGCCTGGTCTTCACAGCTTGTTCCCGATCTGAAAGATGCCCTGAGATTGATCAGGAAGAAGTATGAAGAGGGTTTTCCATCGCTGATTTCATTCATCACCGGTCCGAGCCGTACTGCCGATATCGAGAAGACACTGGTGATGGGCGCTCATGGTCCCAAAGAGTTGTATGTTTTTCTGATTGAAGATAAATCTCCCGGTAATGACGAATGAACCCGATGAAGGATGGGAGGTGATTTATAGATCTGTAGTACCCTACAAGGTGGAAATGCTGAAAGATCTGCTTGAAAACGACGACATCCCCGCCGTGATCGTGAATAAAAAGGATTCCTCATACCTTGCCTTCGGCGAGATCGAGCTGAATATCCGCCGGGTTGATGTCTTAAGAGCTAAACTTATTGTAAACCAATTTCTCTCAGATGAGTAATTTTTGGGCACGTACCATTACCGGGCTGTCAATGGTCTTCCTGATCCTTGCATCCCTTTACTTCGACCGGTTTTTCTTCGCAGCGATCTTTCTTGTGGTCGTGATCCTTGGCCTCTGGGAATTTTATTCCATCACCACAATTCATAGTTGTAAACCGCAGAGATGGACCGGCACGATCCTCGGGGGAATCATCTATATCCTCATTACCGGTTTTTTTCTCTTCCTTCAGCAGAATGTGCTGGTAATCGGGATCTCCCTGGTCCTGATATTACCCATCCTGTTTATTCCCGGCATCATTGAAGTGTTCCGTAAAATCGATAATCCTCTGATCAATGCAGCCGTCACCATCTTCGGAATGATCTATGTGGCAATCCCGCTCTCTCTCCTCAACATGATGAACGATCCGATCGGCGGCACCGTTTTTCATCACTTCCCGGCCTACCTTACAGGTTATTTTCTCCTCACCTGGATCTACGATACCGGCGCCTACCTGGTAGGTAAGAATTTCGGCAAACATAAGTTCTTCGAACGGATATCGCCAAAGAAGACCTGGGAAGGGACCATCGGCGGTGTGGTAGTTGCGCTCCTGGCAGCAACCGGCTACTATTTCATCTCCGAAGGAATACTCTTCATCCATATACTCGTGCTGACCCTCCTTATCATTATCTTCGGCACCTTCGGCGACCTTGCAGAGTCTCTCTTCAAAAGAAGCCTGAACCTCAAAGACTCAGGAACCATCCTCCCCGGGCATGGTGGCATCCTCGATCGTTTCGATACGATATTTGTTTCATCTCCTTTTGTATTTTTGTATTTCGTTTTACAGAATCTTCTTTAACCGATACAGATGACCATTCACAAAGAAGGATACACGACAATTTTCATTGGGTTCCTCTTCGTAGCCGTTGTGCTGCTCACATTTAATCACATCTTTCATGAACAAACCTGGTTCCACGTCATCCTCTATGCCGCGGGATTATGGTTTTTCATCATGATCGTCAGGTTCTTCCGGGCGCCGCTCAGGGTTCTCAACGGTGGGGATAACATCATCTCCTGCCCTGCCGATGGTAAAATCGTCGTCATCGAAAAAACCATCGAGCCCGAGTATTTTAAAGATGAGCGCATCCAGGTCTCGATCTTCATGTCTGCCCGTAACGTCCACATCAACTGGTTCCCCGTCTCCGGCATGATCAAATACTATTTCTACCACCCCGGCAAGCACATGGTGGCATTCAGTCCCAAATCCTCGCTGGAGAATGAACGCGCCACAACAGTCATCCGGACCGACAGCGGCAAGGAAATACTCGTCCGCCAGATCGCAGGTGCCGTCGCCCGCCGCATCGTCACCTACCCCAAGGTCGGTACCCCCGAAGTCCAGGGCGACGAACTCGGCTTCATCAAATTCGGCTCCCGCGTCGACCTCCTCCTCCCCCTCGACACACAACTCGAGATCACCCTCAACCAACTCGTCACCGGCAAACAAACAATCATTGGCAGAATATAGCGGTGAAAAGGGGTGAGAACCAAAAATTTGGCTTTTGACGTTTGACGTTTGACCTTTGGCGTTTGGCGTTTGACATTTGACGTTTGACGTTTGACCTTTGGCGTTTGACGTTTGGGATTTGACCTTTGGCGTTTGACCTTTGGCTTTTGACGTTTGACGTTTGGGATTTGACCTTTGGCGTTTGACGTTTGACGTTTGACGTTTGGGATTTGATCTTTGACGTTTATTTAATCAGGAATTAGGAGTAAGAATCTGGAATTAAGAATCTTTTGCTATTTACCTTTTCGCGTCACCAACCTCCCCTCCCTCTTGGGGGAGCCTGCCTGCCGGTAGGCAGGGGGTCGGGGGTGGGGTTCACCGCGTCACGTGTCACGCGTCACGAATAAAAACACTTCGTGTTTTTATTCTATCGCCCTTGCAAGAAACCCATTATACGTCCCCATCGCCTTATAAACCTTAACCGCATAATCCAGCAGCCCGTCAGAGTGAAGCACCTTCTCATCGAGAGCATTTGAAATTGTAAAGCTCCGGTTCATCAGCAGGTTCATCCCTGCGAAATCCTTGGGAAACTCCCTCGGCGGCAGCTTCTGCCGGTCCCACTCATCAATCCCGTGAAAATACTTCTTGAAATCCTTATGCCCGAGTATCCCCTTAAACTCCTCATAATTATAATATATCTCATTCCTTATCTTCTTGGTTATCGCCGGCTCAGGCATCCATACCCCTCCCGATAAAAAACACTCTCCGGGTTGTATATGAAAGTAATATCCCGGCCCGTGGTTCTTCTTCCCCCCTTTGGCCATAAATGCGCCGAAATTGGTCTTATACGGCGACTTATCCTTCGCAAACCGCACATCCCTGTATATCCTCCATATGCAATCCTTTGCAGTCAGAAATTTTATCGAATCGTCAAATTTCGCGATCGCCGGTAGCAGCGAATTGATAAACTCCTCAAATTCCCTCTTCCCTTCATCATACCGCTGCTTATTCGCCTGGAACCACTCCCGGTTATTATTATGCTCCAGCTCCTTCAGAAAGTCAATTATGGTTGTTTTCATCACTATTTCTCATTAAAGAATCAAAACATTCGCACTTATTAATTATCAGAACTTTAAGTTAGTAGATATGTATCAACGTGTGTCCTAATAATGTTATTATATCGATTAATAATCCACTAAATCAGGAAGCAGGTAAAAGTACATAAAACATTTTATTGCGCAATCATTTGTAAAAAAATCGGATTGGTGTTATCACTTTTCCATTTTTAACTGATTAAGTCAAAAATGAAAATTGCTAATTCGGAATCGAACTATTCTTTACATTTTTATTCTTGCTTCCAGTAACGTTTATGCAATTGATGATCTGACAATTGCAGGGGGAAAGTCTTCCGGGCTGGGATACACTTCTGTCACACAATCAGATGAATGGTCAGCTTTTAATAATCAGGCCGGACTGGCCTGGTGCAAGAATTACATTGCCGGAATTTATATCGAAAACCGGTTCCTGTTGCAAGATTTAAGCGGAAAAGCACTTGCAATAACACTTCCTCTGGGTAAGGGAGCTTTTGGTATTTGCCTCTCCCAATTTGGATATTCACTTTATTCCGAGATGAAGAGTGGAATTGCCTATGGGATGCATCTGACGAAAAGGCTTTCTGGAGGAGTTCAAATGAGTTACTTTCGATTACACATAGCTGATGGTTTTAAAGACAATAGCTTGTATTCCTGCCAGATCGGATTACAGTTCAGGGCCAGTGATCATTTTTGGATAGGGTTTCATTTGAATAACCCTGTTCCTGTAAAACTTTCTACAGTGACTACCGACCGGCTTCCGACATTAATTCAATTCGGTGTCAGCTGGAGAATTTCAAATGGGGTACATTCTGATGCAGAGGTGGAAAAAGATCTTAATCATAAACCAGCCATAAGAGTAGGAATAGAATATTGCCCGTCGAAATCCATTTTTATCCGGTTTGGGTTTGAGTCAAGTCCCACAATATTCACTTTTGGATTTGGATTTGAGTTCAGTAATCTCCAGATTGATATTGCATCGTCTTACAATCTGATTCTAGGATATTCCCCGCAGGCGTCAGTAGCTTACTTATTCGGTAAGAAGAAAAAGCTATCCGGAAATTGATTACTAAAGAGATCCAATCTTTACAGGATTTTAGATCAGCCATGAAATGTAAATTACTTCTTTTGCTGTTATTTATTTTTTCTATATCTGAATGTGGATATTCGCAAACTGACGACCCCGATCTGCTTGAACGAATTACTGAAAGAGTCTCGGAGATTACTGATAAACCGGTTGATTTTTCAGAGATATCAGAGGTGACGGATCGATTGAGAGATCATCCGATTAATTTGAACAACACCAACGAGGAAGAACTCCATCAATTATCATTTCTGGATGACCGTAGGATTAATAATCTTATCCGTTATATACTGACTTATGGCACAATTTATTCCATTTATGAACTTAAAGTGGTAGACGGTTTCGATTCATCAACGATTCAAAAAATATTGCCTTACGTCTATATCGGACCGGAAAAGGAAAACCATCCTTTCCGTGTTAACGATCTTCTAAAGTCAGGTAGAAATCAATTGGTAATCAGATCCGGACGAATATTACAACAGCAGGTAGGGTATCATGTGGATGATTCTGTTCTTCAAAGGAATCCCAACGCTGGTTATGAAGGAAGTCCGTTAAAACTATATTTCCGCTATTCTTATTCTCTCTTTGATCGCTTGTCTATTGGGGTTAGTGGAGAGAAAGATGCCGGAGAACAGTTCTTCAGGGGAAGTCAGAAATATGGAATGGACTTTTATTCCGGATTCATCAGTTTGCAGAATACGGGCATTTTCAAGCAGATCACTCTTGGGAATTTTAACGTGGACTTTGGACAGGGGCTTACTCTTTGTTCAGGGATTTCATCTGGCGCCATTCCCGGGACAGGGAATATACGACGATATGCAAAAGGTATAATGCCAAGTCAATCTACCAATGAAGAAAATTATCTTCGCGGCGTGGCAATTGTCCTGAAAAAATGGAAGTTCAGACTTTCATTGTTTTATTCAAATCATAAACGCGATGGGAATATCATTGGAACAGACACCATTATCGGGAATACTGAACTGGTAAGTTCATTATCCGTAACAGGATATCATCGCACTCCAAAAGAAATTGAGAATAAGAATACCATCAGGGAAGCTGTATTTGGTGGAAATATCAACTTCAAAAATTCTTTCTTCTCTGTTGGATTTACGGGTTTCAGGAGTCTTTGGAGTGCTAATCTGGAGGCTAAGAAATATCCCTATAACCTATTTTATTTCAGGGGAAATAAGAATTTAAATTTCGGCTTCGATTTCCAGGTTGAGCTGAATGATGTTTTCATGTTTGGTGAAATTTCACGAAGCTTGAATGGCGGATTATCATTTCTTTCCGGCATCTGTTTTACCCCTGATCCCCGACTGGTATTTTCGCTTTCTTTCCGTGATTATCAGCGAAATTACCAAGACGTTCTTTCAAATGCACTTGGTCAAAATAGTTTGAATGCCAATGAGGAGGGCATACAGTTTGACTTTAATGCAAGTCTCGCCCCAGGGGTTGGTCTGAAAGGCTATACGGATATCTCCCGTTTCCCATGGCTTAAATACAGAACCGACAGCCCTTCTCTTGGAACCGATTATCAAATACAGTTGGATTATAGTTCGATCAGATCCGTAAAAATGTTCATCAGGTTCAGGGACATATCGAAGCAGTTAAACGTGAAAGAAAATACCCTTCCTGTCAATGTTCTGGGAAAGTGGAGTTCGACTACTTTACTTTATGAGGCCGATTGGCAAATCTCTGCTTCTCTGTCTTTTAAGACCCGTTGTGAAGGGTTAAGAAACAAAAACGAAAATCAAAATCCAGCATCCGGCTATTTAATTAGCCAGAATGTGTCTTACAAATCCGTAAAACAACATATTACCCTGTCAGTTCTTTATGCTTTGTTTGATACGGATTCCTATAATGAAAGAATATATTTATATGAAAATGACGTGCTTTACAGCTATTCAATCCCTGCATATTATGGAAAGGGAATTCATTCAATGATCCTACTGGAGTGGGCTCCAAACCACTGGGTCGATCTTTCGGTTAAATATGGACAGGACTGGTATTCAGATCGTAGTGTCATCGGCACCGGCCTGGATCTTATCAAGGGAAATACTAAATCGGAATTAGAACTTCAGTACAAGGTCAAATTTTAACCTGCTGTTTATTGCAAATTATTAACCGGAATGTATAGCATATTTCAAAAATATTTATTTTTACAAAAAATCCCCCTATGAACAAATTTACTGTCTCCTACGGGATACTCCTGCTTGCAATCTCATTTCTTACACTCCTCTGCGCCGCTCAGGCCCAGGATGAAAAGCCAAAGTTCGGTAAGCCCTCAATGGCCGACCTGAAAATGACCCGCTACGATGCCGACACCTCCGCCGAAGCCGTCATCCTCTCCGATATCGGCTCAACCTGGTTCGACTACGACAAGGACAAAGGCTTTATCATGCATTTTGACCGCTTCGAAAGAATTAAAATTCTTACCAAGGATGGCTACTCATGGGCCGACCAGTCCATCCGCCTCTATCGGTCAAATTCGGATCATGAAATCGTGATCACCCTTAAAGCCATCACATTTAACCTCGCCGACAAAAAGGTGGTCGAAACAAAAATGGATAACTCCGCCGTCTTCGATGAAGTGGTTGATCTGAATTGGACGTTAAAGAAATTCACCCTCCCCGCCGTCAGGGAAGGCTCTGTCATCGATATTCATTATGAGATTCAAAGTCCCTACTACTTTAATCTCCAGTCCTGGGGCTTTCAGAATGTGATCCCCGAGCGCTACAGCGAATATGAAGTTAGGATCCCTCAATACTTCCATTATAAAAAGCAGGTCTCGGGGTACCATCCCTTCTGTACCAATGAAGTCACGCTTAACAATATCTCAAAGACGATCCAGGATGGTTATATCGACAACTCCACTTCCGTTACCTCAAGTCCTCATTTATCAACCTGGGATCTGTCTTACAACGAGAATGTTTGCAAATTGGCAGCAAAAGATGTACCCGCCATGAAAGGCGAAATGTACACGAGCTCACTCATAAATTATCACAGCAGGGTGGAATATGAGCTTGAGTCTTACCAGTTTCCCCACAGTGCTCTGCACGATCTCACAAGTACCTGGGAGAAAATAGTACACGAGATACTCACCGATGAAGACTTTGGGGGTCAGTTGAAGAAAACAGGTATCGTTAAAGATGTTGCCCGGGATATCAAAGCCAGATCCACAGACCCGCTGGAAAGAATGGTCCTCGCCTATGACTATGTACGTACCAATGTGAAATGGAATAACAATTGTTCCAAATATCCCACCACCAATGTCCGCTCATCATTCTCTGACAGGAAAGGCAATTCCGCCGATGTGAATATGATCCTGATCCTCCTGCTCAAAGAACTCGGCATCAATGCCGATCCGGTCCTCCTCAGTACCCGCGCCAACGGCATGGTCCGCGAATCAGTTCCCAACTTTTCAAAGCTTAACTATGTGATCGCATGCGCCGACATCGCCGGTAAAAAGCACCTTCTTGATGCAACCGACATAGATCGTCCCTGGTCAATGCTTCCATTCCGCTGCATGAACAGCAAAGGCATCCTCGCCATCGATGATAGCGTCCAGTGGCTCGACCTCCTCGGCTCTGAAAAAGATTATTCCCGCTACTACGGGGAATTCAGGTTTACCCCTGCAGGTGAAATTCAGGGGAAACTGAATATCTCCTGGGAGGGCTACCCCGCTTTCGATAACCGCGAAGCCCTTCGGGAAAAAGGCAACGATCAGTTCGTTAAGGATCTTAAAGATAAGATCAAAAATGCAACGCTGGATAGCATCAGGATTGAAAATGATGAACTGACAACACCATTGAAAATAAGCTTTAATCTTCAGTCACAGGAACTGGGTCAGAATACCGGTAATATGCTCTACTTCAATCCCCTCCTTGAGATGGGTCTCTCTGATAATCCCTTTACCCGCGAAAAACGGGAGTACCCTGTCGATTTTGGCTGTCCGCACAAAACTTCATTCATATTCCTCATTGATATTCCCGAAGGATATGCCGTTGAATCCTTACCTCAGAATGTCATGCTCGCACTCCCGGATAATGCCGGCACTTTTAAATACAACGTCGCTCAGGCAGGCAGCAAAATCGCCGTGAATTGCATCCTGTCCTTGTCAAAAACACTCTTTGTCATGCCTGAATATCCCGATCTTCGTGAATTCTATACCAGGATTGTAGCCAAAGAAGCCGAAAAGATTGTTCTTAAGAAAGGTTAAACCCCCGATGGTTAAAAGCATACTGTTTTTTATATCGCTGAATCTCCTTGCTTTTGGCTATGCATGTGGAATGAAGCAACCCCTTTATTCATCCCCCGGCAACTCATCAGAATTAACATTCGAAGTCTCATCAATTCCCGACAGCCTGAAAAACAAC
>Ga0224559_1001597_pt1 | contig 12293 bp, 5 predicted proteins | sample 714S33034metaG_FD_180676 | JGI IMG/M metagenome (GOLD analysis project Ga0224559, IMG submission 180676) | Peat soil microbial communities from Stordalen Mire, Sweden - 717 S3 30-34 | ecosystem: Environmental > Terrestrial > Soil > Wetlands > Peat | place: Sweden: Norrbotten County, Stordalen... | reverse complement strand
CGACCGCCGTACAATAGCGGAAGGAAACTCCCGGATAATTGGAAACCGCCGCCTGAATGAAGTTGCCCATGTTGGTGATCGTCGTGAGGTAGTTTTCGGGCAGATGGTTCCACAGGCAAGCGACTTCATTGGTCCCGCCTTGCGCCACCGCAAAAATATGGTCCATGACCGTCTGAGTGAGGTTCTGCATCTTAATCGAGCGCGTGTTCCAGCCGTTCCCATCGCCCGCCACCTGGTAATTGGTGGTCGAGGGATGAAAGGGAATGAAAAGGGACGTCGCCTGGGACCAATCTTCGACGCCGGCGATCGGTTCCGGGTCCGCCGCCCAGACCTTCTTGACGCCGTAATCGTCGTGCAGGCAGTAAGGGATCAGTTGGTTCAAATACGCCTGCCAGTCGTTGTCCATAAAATGCCAGCCACTGCGAAAGGAAACCGGGAAGACGCCCTCTTCCAGTAGATACTGCGCGAGGGTGACGTCGAAGTCCGCCCGGCAGTCGTTAAAGGTGGGCGACTGGTTCCAGTAAGAGATGCCGTCGCTCTGGTAGGCGCTCCAGATGAAGGTGTGATAGTGCAGGGAGACTTCGTCGCCGAGTTGCTGAATGCGGTCGCCGTGGTACTTTTTCATCAGGTACAAGGTCATCGTGTTGGCCAGCGGCACATTGAGATTGTCCGCGTCCCCATAGATGTTGCCGCCCATCACCCACCAGGTGATTTTGAGCGACTGGCCAAACGAGTCCTTGAATTGGTCTCGGAACGCCTGCGCCATGACCTGATAAGACACCCCTGCGGGGGCGGTGAAGAAATCCTGCTTGTAGTGAGGGTGCCGCGAATAGGCATCCACCGTGGTCGGGGCGCCGGCCGGATAGTTCCAAATGGCCGTGTCGGAGCCGACCACGAAGAACACCGTGCCAGGCGTTGCGGACGCGGCGACCAACGAGACGCTAGTCACAAAAGCCGGCGCCAGGAACCTAAGCGGGAAAAAGCACACCCCCGCCAGGTTGACTTTGGAGAGGTTCATTCAATGAAGATGCGGAGCTGTCGCTCACTTGTCAAACTGCGCAGGTGACCCACGCGGCAGGGGAAAAGCAGAAGCTAGAAAGCAGAAAGCAGAAACGCTGTAAATCGCGAAGCGAGGCGCTGGGTCGGCGGTGGCTGGCTTGGCGCGCCCAGGCGCCTCGGCCGGACCGGTGTCGGCAGGGCTGGAGCCGCTGAGTTACGCCACTTCCAGCAAGATCTCAGGATGCCTCGCGGCAATCTTCAGCAGCACTTTGGCGGGGCCCGTTGGCGTCCGCCGCCCCTGCTCCCAGTTCTGCAGCGTGTCAGTACTGATACCCAAAATCGCCGCAAATTTGGACTGCGACAACCCAAGCTTCCCCCGCATCCGCACAATGCTGGACTCCGGGTTAGCGTGAAACACACGCCCAGGTTTCAACTGTCCGCGCTTGACCAGGTTTGCCTCGCGCAGGCTCTGCTTCAACTCTTCAAACAGTTCCTTTTTCATAATTCAAACTCGTCAACCAACCTCTTCAACTGCTTAATCTCATCATGCGATAAATCGTCTCGCTCGTTTTTCGGAAAGGCCGCCAGCAGCCAGATTTGATCGTCAACGGTCTGCCAGTAGTAAATGACTCGCAACCCGCCGCGCTTGCCACGCCCGCTCCCCGCCCAACGCAGTTTGCGCAGGCCCCCACCACCGGGTATGACCTTGCCCCAGTCGGGGCGCCGGGCCAGCGCGAGCTGCATCTTCGCATACTCGTCGTCACCCATCAGCTTCCCGATCATCCGTGTGAACGTCGGCGTCTCAATGAATTCCACATGCGGCATAATACGCCAGTGGCGTATAGTGTCAACCCCCTCTTTTCTTCTTCCAGATGCAGCGGTAGTTGAACCGGCGGTTTGGTGCGCTGTCCCCGCTGGTGCAGAGGGAGATTGGGTCTTTCAGGTCGGTCGGGTTGTCGCACCAATGGAAATCGAACGTGAAAGCGTCACCCTTCAAGCCTAACAGCTTGCGCGGCACAGCCATTTCCAGCGCTTTGCCCGAGTAGCGATACTTCAGTCGCGCCGCCTCGACCCACGGGCCGCCAGGGGCGCCGGGAGCATAACGCTGGATGGTGGTGGTCTGGTGATCTATGACCCGCTGGTTGATGACGTAATCATAGCCATACCAACCTGTGTTGGGGTCCTGGTCGGCATCAATCAACAGCAGCATCCAGTTGGCGCCGGTATGCGGGGTCAGCGCGTCCTTCGTCTCCACGTAGAAATACACCTTGTCACGATCGACGGCGACCTTGCAGGTAATGATATCGTTGCGGCCTGTGTTGTTCGTGTAATGAAGGCCGCCATACCCGTCGTAGTCGCGATGGAAGGTGTCACCGACGGTGTCACGGTATTCGACCTCGACTCCGGCCCAGTCCGCAAAATCCCCGTCGATCTTTATCGGGTGCAGGCCGATCAGTTCCGGTATGGGGCGAACGCCCTTGTAGCGGCGGATATTCTCCGCCATCTGCATGTAGTAGTTGTCGGTATAGCCATCCTTCACCGGTTGGAGGCAGCGGTTGAACTCGGCGTTGTACTGATCCACGAAGAAGTAGGTGCTGTCCCGGCGCATGAACTTCGTGGTGGCGCCGCCTTCCGGCGAGTACTTGCCGGCGGTCCATTCATTCCAGTCGTTAATATAGAGGAACTGCGGATCGCCCTGGATCGCTTCATCCCAGCGCTGCTGGAAGTAGATGCCGTAGCCTTCGGGATGTTCGACCTTCCGGCCCAGCCACGGCACATCGGTCGGCTCCGGCAGATCGCACTGGTTCAAGGCCGGTTCGCCGGCTTCCCGGGTCCACGATTTGCCCACCAGGCTAGAGGGATGCTGGGCGGGAGTGACCGCCGCCTCTTCTTTTTGGCCATGATGCGTGGAGATCAGTTCGTCCGGGGTCAGCTTCGCCACCCGCTTATCGCCCAGGTCCAAACCGAAGCTCCAGTTGTCTTCCGTCCCGACAAAGCGCTTCCCGGCCCATTCCCAGTATCCCCACCACATGGTGCGCAGCGTGAAGAAGCTCTTCACCTCTTTAGTGTAGTCCTGGTAGAACTGCGTGGTGTACTCCGGATCGCCATAGTGCGGGTGTTTGGTATCGGTGCCGGCGGCGGCATCGTAATGCGGATTCGGGTTCTGCACGCCTGTGCCGTTGGCGTCGGAGCTGGGCGTGCCGTTGTAGAGCAGCAGCGGCTTGCCGTCCCAAATGAACCACAGGTCTTGGTATTTTTCGACCTTGTAGATCCTGTCGTACAAGTCCTGCGCCACGGTGATCACCGGGCCGTTGAAGGCCCAGAAACAAAACTGTGGCACCCGGTTGCCTTCGGCCTTCATCTTCTCGATCACCGAAAAGACGGCTTCCCACTCGTCCCAGTAACGGACTGCGTTGGTGACATCCATCACGAGGACATCCACTCCCGCATCGGCGAGCATCGACATGTCCTTGCGGATCACATATTCATCTTTGCTCAGGAAGTAGCCCGACTCCGGCTCACCCCAGTGATACGAGCCCTCTGACCAGAGCGGATGTTTGGCATCCAGCCGCGCCTTCGGATCGCCGGCCAGCACCCGGCTCACGTCCGCAGCATAAGGGCTCTTCAGTTTATGCGCCGAATCGCTGTGCCACGTGATATAAAAGATGCCCACCACGCGGCGGTGGTCTTTCTTAACCGGTCCCACCACCGAGAAGGTCGGCAGGTTGCGGCCCAGGGCATCGTGCCCCACCCACGTGTCGGAAAACAGGTCGCGATAATAAGGGGCTTCCCCGGCCCCAGCGCCGCTCCCCGCGGTCAGGAGTCCGAAGAAGACCATGACCAGGATTGTGCCGCTTGCCCGTGTATGGCGAAATGAGCTTTGGTCGGCCTTCATATTGAGCTTTCAGGTTGAGCGTGTTCGTTAGCCGAAACAAGCGCCCGGCTCAGGCGACTGCGCGTGAACTTCATCCTGCGATCATGCGGTCTTCCGGATGGCCAGTAAAGCCTGCCAAAGGCGAACGCGCATATAGCGAGAACGTGGTCAGGCAGCAATTGGTAACTGAACCAGGCCGCCGAGTGGTCTCTGCCGACGGTAACTCTTCATAGCCTCGCCGTAGTCTCCCCGTAGTACCTCTAACCCGAGGTTAGAGGTACTACGGGGAGACTACGGCGAGGCTATGGTGCGGCAAGTAGGACAGTCTGGTGCTGGGTGGGAGTAATCGGAGGCCAGAGACACGACTGTCTAGGGCGCCAAGCTAGGTTCCAATGGGTTCCTTAAACGCGGGAAACGGGCAAACTGCCAAAACCGTATCGCCATTTGGCGCCTGATCTCTTGGGGCAAGGCGCATCGGAAACGGTGAAGGACCTTGGCATGCGCCTTAAGTGCTTGATAATATGAAGGTTGCGAGATTCCTAACGCCATTTGGCTTAGGAAGGCCAAACCGGCAGAGGTGGGCCGACGAAAAGGGGCCTAGTCCGCGACATCCGCCTGCTGATGCCGAAGTTACCTCGCCTCCCAAACCACTTGGCCGTCCATCACCGTCAGCAGGACCCGCGCCTTGTCGATCTCCGCCTGATTGATCTGGTAGAGGTCGCGGTCGAGCATGATCAGGTCAGCCAGCTTGCCGAGCGTGATTATGCCCTTCACCTTTTCGGCGAACTCGGCATAGGCGGAGCCGACGGTGAATGCGCGCACAGCCTCATCGACCGTGAGCTTCTGCTCGGGGTTCCAGCCATTCGGATGCTTGCCATCGAGCGTCTGGCGTGTCACCGCGGCTTTGATTCCTTCCAGCGGGTTGAGCGGGGCGACGTTCCAGTCCGAGCCGAACGCAAGCACGGCCCCAGCGTTTAGCAGGGAGCGGAAGGCGTAAGTGCCTTTCGAGCGTTCGGGGCCGATGCGCTTCTCGCACCAGCGCCCATCGTCGGCCTCGTGATACGGCTGCATCGAGGCGATTACCTGCTGCTGGCCGAAGCGGGGGATTTCGCTGGGGCGCAAGTGCTGGGCGTGCTCGATGCGGAAACGCCGGTCGCGCGTCCCGTTCTGCTCCGCTGCCTGGCGGTAGATGTCGAGAATGCGCAGATTCGCCTCGTCTCCGATGGCGTGAATCATCACCTGCAAGCCGAGCTTGTCCGCGGCTTCGACGCGCTTGAGCATGGCACCTTCGGGCAGCATCTGGTCGAACCGCAGGCCGCGCGTGTCCGGCGTATCCTTGTAGGGCTCGAAGAAGAAGGCGGTGGATGAGCCGAGGCTGCCGTCGGCAAAGCCCTTTAGCCCGCCGATGCGCAGCCGGTCGCTGCCGAAAGCTGCGCCCACGCCGGTCTTGGCCAGCACTTCCCAGGAGACAATCGAGCGAATTGCGTATATGCGCGTCTTCAATTCTCCACGCTCGAGCATGTATTGGTAGAGTCCGACATCACCATCGGCCGACATATCGGTGACGCTCGTCACGCCCACCCGCGCGGCGTGGTCGGTTGCGGCCTTGGCCGCGACGTGCTTTTCCTCAAAGCTCTTGTCTGGCACCACCCGGTCCACCAGGCTCTCGGCGCCGTCCTTCAGGACACCGGTCGGCTCGCCCGTCTTGGGGTCGCGCACGATGAGGCCGCCGGGCGGGTCTTTGGTTTCCTTCGTGACACCCGCCAGCTTGAGCGCGAGGCTGTTCGCCAGCGCCATGTGGCCGTCGAGCCGGTTCACGAACACCGGATGATCCGGCGTGGCGGCATTAATCATCTCCTTCGTCGGCAGCGGCGCTCCCGGCCATTTCTCGTGGTCCCAATCGCCGCCCAGGATCCACCGGCCCTTCGGGAGTTTCTTCGCATACTCGCCCAGCCGCCGGGCCAGTTCCGTGGGGGAACTGGCGTCGCGCAAATCCACATTGGCCAGGGAGAACCCGCCGCTCAGGAAATGAACATGGGCGTCGTTGAAACCCGGAAGCACCAGTTTCCCGGCGGCATCGACGACTCGTGTCCCGGGCCCGGCCAGCGCGCGAATCTCAGGAGTCGAGCCGATAGCGGCGATGCGGTTCCCCACAATCGCGACAGCGCCGGCTGTGGGGTTTGTGTCATCCATCGTGTGGACGGAGGCATTGACGATGATGAGATCGGGAGCGAGCGAGGGTTGTTTGGAGGGAGCAGCGGTAGTCAACATGGGGAGAGCAAGAGTGATGACGGCTACTAGTGTCTTCATTGGACGATGGTTAGACTCATCCGATGGCTAGAGTCTTAATGCACCGGCTATCATTTGTCACGCCGGATAGGGCGGCTGATTCTCCGCCGGGCGCAGCGATGTCCGCAAGCCGTCGGGCCTCGGAACTTCCAATCGTGCCAGGCGGGAGGGAAGCTGCTGCGCCCAAGGACGGGCGCGCTCCGGTGGTTCGGCCAAGACGCGCCCGCTTACGCCGGCCCTGCGGGCTCCTGCCGTCAATTAGGCGTGACTTTGAGCCGGTAGAAGAAGCCGGCGCCCGCCTGTGGATCGGGAACGGTCACCGGACCGCTGGTGCTCGGGCTGAAATTCGTGAGGGAGGACCATGCGTTCTCCGCTCCGAACGCGGTGAGCCGTTCGACACTGTAGGTGCGGCCCGTGTGGGTGTTGAATTGCAGCAGGCAGACGAGGTTGCTGAACGAGATAGAGTCAAACCGCAGAGCATCCTGGCTGTTATGCGGGTCGGTGCCGGCGAGATACTCCTGCCAGTTCGTCATGCCGTCGTGGTCGGGATCACCGTTGGCGCCATTGTCCCCCGTCGGGTCGAGCGGGTCGAGGCCGTTGGCCAGTTCCCATTCGTCCGGCAGGCCGTCGTGGTCGGTATCCACGGTGAGGGCGCCCTGGTTTAACTGGCCGGCGGTGGGGACGGCGGCCTGCCAGTTGGCGGGGTCGTCGGCGAACGCGGCGCTGGCGATGCGTTGCAGGGAATTGCCGGTGCTGTCCGCGCCGGCCGGCCAGGGCGCCAGAGGCAAGTAATTGACTTCTTCGACGAGCACCTGCGGCACATACCCGGCAATTGGCGACGGCGGAATCTCCGGCTTGTCCGGCATATACAAAGCCACACGCTCCCCGGCGTTATCGAGGTGCCCCGACCAGGGCCCGAAGATGGGCGTGTTGGTATCCACACCATACCGGCCACGGAACCAGTTCAACATGACGGGGTCATTGGCGGGATCAAACGGGACGACGAGCAGGTAAGACCATGGGGTCAGGGTGACACCGAGCGGGAAGGTGAATTGGACCGCGCCTTGAAGCTGCCAGGTGTTGGTGCTATGGAGCGGGTCGAAAAGAGGCGCCGGCTGGCCCGTGAGGTTCCGCAATTCGATGAACTCATCCATCGTGTCGGCGTCCAGGCCCAGGGGAGGCGGGGCATACATAATCTCGTTGATCACCACCGGCCCCACCTTGGGACCGGCGTTGGCGGCGCCGAGGGTGTTGGCCTTTTGAGTCACGAAATGCTCGAGGCCGTCGCTGGTCACGTAGCGGCCAAAGGAAACGCCGTTGACCTGCGCGCCGAATTTAAAGCCGTGGCGGTAGCCGGTGATATTAGTGCCATCACCGGAGAACAAGTAAACCTCCTCCCCCAGAGAACTGAGCGAGAAAGCATTCGAGCCGACATTGAACTCGCGCTCGTCCAAGGCGACATAACCGCCCGGTGGGACGATAGCGCCGGCCGGAATGCAGTATTTAGCGGGCTGGCTGTGGTTGTCGGTAAGGAACCAGCCCCCGATGGATGCCGGGCTGGCTGTAGGATTGTAGAGCTCAATGGTATCGAACTCCGGCGGGTCGGTGTGTGTCAGAGCTTCGTTGATAACCACGCCCGGGAAGCTGGGCGCGGTGCCATCAAAGCTGCCCGGCGAGCCATTGAGAGCCACGCTCGGCCGCCAACTGGCCGGGTTGGTCCAGGTGTTAAACGGAGCATACTCATTACGAATCACCAGCGAGAAGCCCTGGCCGTCGGTCGTGGGATACCAGGAGTTATCATAACTGAAATCGAGGATCGGCTCCTGGAGCGCCCCCTGGAGGTAGAGGTGTTCGCCGCCATTGCTGAGCCTCCCAGTGTACTGGCCGGCGATGTTTGTGACGGCCGGATAGCGCGAGCGGAAAGCGGCTGAATTGGCGACGAGCACCAGGTACTGGCCGGGGCCAAGGTTGGTGATGGCGTTCGTGGCCGTGAAGGTGAAATAGACGCCGTTGGTGAAGCTGATCCCGACCAGGTTGAGCGGTTGCGCGCCGACATTCTTCAGCTCGATGAACTCGAAGTCGCTCGCCGTGTTCGTGCCGGAGGCGACGGGGTGATACATGAGTTCCGTGATGGCCAGCGGCGGCGTGGCGACTACGAACGTGCCAATGGTCGAGCCCGACCAATGGCTCGAGATAGGCGTATTGCCGCCCACCGTGCCGCCCGTCATGTTGTTGTGGGCTAAATTGTAATTGCGGGCGAAGACTCGGGCATTGTTGGTCAGCGCCAGAGTAATCGGGCCGCTACTGGAAATGGCGGCGGGGTTGGCGGCGCCGCCCGGCAGCCGCGGATCCGTGCCGTCCAGCGTGTAATAGGTTGTGGTATTGGCTTCGATGGTCGGCGCGGTAATCGTGAGCGTGAAGCCCGAGGTGATGGCTCCGCCGTTACCGCTGAACACCGGCGCGCGGAGGAAATTGGTGTCAATGAAGTCCGTGCGGTCCGCCAGCCATTTCTTGAGGAAGGCCATTTCGCCCGCGTAGGTGCCGGGGAAGGTGTAGGTGTAGCCGTTGGCGCTGACCGTGCCGGACCTGGGGCCGACGCCATCCTGAGAACTCCAGCGGCTGGCTTCGCGAGGCTGGGCCTGGGTCAATTGGCTGCTGAGGTTGGTGATGACGGAGTAGAGGTGGTTGGTGGATAGGGTGGTGCGGCGCAGGTCGGTCCAGCGATCAATCCAGGCTTGCCAGAAGTCGGGGTCGGTGAAGAGCCGTTGCCACCAGCGTACGCCTTCCAGGGCCGGGTCGCCGAAGTAATCGGTGCCCTGGTCACCGCCGGCTTGATAATACCAGAGGCGGGGATTGAAGCATCGGTTGTCGCCGGACATGCCCAGGCTGCGGTCGAAGTCCCAAAGCGGCCCCATTGAGATCTTCTGACTGTAGTCCTTGTAGAAATAACCGCTGAGCCGGAAGGCATCGACGTTCCAGGCGAGGGCATTCAGAATATGATGGTCCAGCCAGGAAGGCACATCGATATAAGCGGCGTACCCGGTCGCCTTGTTGGTGTAATTCAGCCCCCAAAGGGCGGCGCCGAACTGGGAAAAATAGCTCTGAATGTAGCTGGCTTGCGCCGCTCGCGACGGGTCCACCATCTCCGGGCCCGGCGGGTCCACATACACAATGCTGCCCTCGAGGTAGGAGTCGTAGAAGGTGGCTTCATTAGGATCTGAGCGGTCAATCTTAAGCATGTATCCACCCGTGACGGCCGGAACGGTGGTGGACTGCGGCTCCAGCTTTACGATGTCCACACGATCCGGGCCGCGCTTGATCTTCTCCTCCACGGTGTAGAGGCCGAAGTAGTTGCCGCCCACCGGCGCGCTGTAGGTGACCATGCCGCCGCTGGTATTGAGGAACATCTCCGCAAAACGCGTGCGCGAAGAATAACGCCCGGTGTCCCGGCTAAGCTGATGGATGAGTGGGTTGTGCAGGTAGGATGGGTCGAAGTTGTCCTGCGCATAAAGCACCCAATCCGACTCGGCTGGCATGCCGAGGAACGGAACCTTGTTGTCCTGGTTGTATTCATCCCAGATTTCCAGGGCGAGATTGTATTGCGGGTTGCCGGCAGTGCTGCTGCCCCGGATGTTGAACCCCGCTCGCGTGACCAGCGTGGGCGGATTGGTCAGCGAGGTGCGGCCATTGACCGGCTCAAACAGCATGACAATCACACTCTGGTTTTGCGCCGCGACCGATGCCGAGAGAGCGCCGCCCGCCAGGTTGTGGAGGAGCATGACGGGCAGGTCCGACGTGAACGTGGCGACGGCGGAGCTGATGAGGACATAGCTCTCGGTGTGCGGCGCACCCGGCCAGAACCCGCCTTGCCTGGGAAACGCGCGGGCTCGCACCTGGGTGGTGTCAGTAATCGGGATTGGCGCGGTATAAAGCGGCGAGTCGGCGGTCGGAATGTTCGTGATCGCAGCCGTTCCGTAAGCGAGGTTGGCGGTCACCAACACGTAGTGGATGTCGCTATTGGTGTCCGTCGTGGTCAAGGTGAGCGAGAAGCTGTTGAGAAAAGTGCCGCCCGCTCGCGAGAACTGGACATCCGGCCCAAAACCGGGGCCGCCGGTGGCGTTGGCCGCGCCGGGCGTGGCGTTGGTAAAATAGCCGACGAGCGTCGGGTCCAGGAGGTCCCGGCCATACGAGATGTCGGTGTATTGCTCCGGGTAGGTTGGACTGAACTCGGAGATGACGTTGCCGGCGGGATCGAACAGCCCGAGGTAGCCGGGTGAGGAGGAGAGCTTGAAATTGGTGTGGAGCTGGCCGTTGACGTTGGTGTCGCGGCCCGAGGCGAAAACCACCAGGTAGCCGTTGGCCGATAGCATCGCGGCCGGGAAGACCCACTTGGCCGGTTTGGTCGCATCGTCGGTCAGCGACCAGCCCAGCAGGCTTACGGGTGTGCTGCCGCCATTATACAACTCGATCCAGTCGGGGCTATTCCCGAGTTCATCATGCAGCGAATTGGCCTGCTTGCCGCTGTTGTCGGCCATGAATTCGGAGATCATGACCCCCGGCGGCGGCGCGCTGGGATTCAGCGTGTAGGACCAACTGCCTCCGGCAAAACCATTGGATGCGCTGCTCAAGTCATGAATGCCGTTCCCCGACGCCCAGGCCACCTGCACCGTGCCGGTGGCCGGCTGCGGAAAGCTGAACACAAACTGCGACGGCGTGACTATCTCAAGCCCCGTCGCCGGCTGCCCGTCGATCAGCAGATCCGATGCGTCCACCCCGCCGACCGGCTTGCTGAAAACCACTTCGACGGAAGTCAAGCCGCGGACAAGGGAGCCAGCGGTGGGGTAGATTACCGTGAGGGTCGGACGGCTGAGATCGGGGACACTATACAGGGCAGGGTTGATGATGAAGTCGGAGCTACCGCTCAGCGAGCAGTTAAAGGCATTAACCGCGAGGATGTTCGTCCCCGGTACCAGGAGAGATTGGAGGTCGGATACGGTATTAGTCCACCAGGGGATGGGCTCGGGCAAGGCTGGACTGGCAGTGCCATTGTACGGCACGTCGCCGGCAGGCATGTTGAAGCGCCCGACCTCCTGCCCGTTGATCCAGGCAATATAGCCATCATCGCTGAGCGCGGCGACCTGCAGCGCCGCCAGGTCATAAACGTTGGTCACCACGAACGTCTGGCGCATGAAGATGCAGGTGTAGCCGCCAAACATGTCCGTCAGGTCCGTATTGCCGGTGTACTCGGTCGGGTTGCCGGGATTATTCTCGTAATAAAAGGCCGCCTGGCTGGTGACCCAGGCCGAATCGTCAAAGCCCAATTGCCGCCAGGCAGTGGTGTCCGGAGTCGATGCCTCAGAGTAGCCCTTGAAAAATCGCCAAGTGCTGTCGGGGGCAACCAGCACTCCTGCAACGCAGGGAAGGACATTAATGCAAGCGAACAACAGCAGGATGCAGCGGCACATAGCCCCAATAACTTAGCAAACCAGCCCACTCCTGTCAGCCACAATGATGGGTGCAGGGCGGACTCAGCTAGGTCTCGCCTCCCTCTCCCACTCCTTCGTCGCGGGAGAGGGAGAAGACCCAGGGTGCGGCGCGCTGATATAGCCGCTTTGGCTTGAATATGCCCGGCAAGGTCCTCACTCGCTGGTTAGTTCCGTGGCTTCTCGCCGGCCATCAAGTCGTCCACCGCCCTGGCCAGCTCGACGAGATACTCGTCCCCTTTGGGATGATGCGCGAGCGCCACGAGGATGTAGTGCCGCCCAGGACCGGTGATGACTGCCGAGTCGTGAAACCAGTCCTCCCAGGTGCCCCACTTGCGGATGATCTGCACGTCCCGGCCCGCCAACCCCTTCACGAACTTGATGTTATCGTGCGGAATATCCGGGGACGCAAAGATCTCGCGCATCGTCTTCGAGGCCTCGGGTGAGACGAGTTTGCCCTGTTCGAGCAGCAGGAAATAGCGGAGCAACTGGCGCGCGGTCGCCGCGTGCGAATTATCGCTAAGCGGATCGCCGATGCGTTCGCCCCCGCTGCCATAGTGCTTGCCCATCCAAATCCCGCCGCCGTGGTTGGTGTCGTAGAAGTGGTAGGAATTGAGCACCTCCTGAATCTGCCGCAGACCCAGTTC
>Ga0224559_1001596_pt1 | contig 12307 bp, 9 predicted proteins | sample 714S33034metaG_FD_180676 | JGI IMG/M metagenome (GOLD analysis project Ga0224559, IMG submission 180676) | Peat soil microbial communities from Stordalen Mire, Sweden - 717 S3 30-34 | ecosystem: Environmental > Terrestrial > Soil > Wetlands > Peat | place: Sweden: Norrbotten County, Stordalen... | reverse complement strand
GGCGATCCTTGGTGGTGGCAACAATGCGCGGGCGCGAGCCTTGACCATAGGCTGTCAGGCGAATTGGATGGTCCGCTGTGCCGGAGCCTTGCGGAGAAAAGCTGCCGTGGCAGACCGTGCCGCGCTTGAGCGCGATTCGATCTCCGGCCGCAAACGTGCGTGCCTGAGCCAGAAGCAGACTGTTCCAAGGATGGGCGAGCGAGCCGTCGCCGGAAGTGCCAGCCGAGCAATCGATGAAGTACGCGGGCGACGGCACGTAAGAACCATTCTGGGCGAGAACATAAATACAAGAGAACAGGAAGAAAACCAGGGCAAAAACAACGGGCTGTCTAAGTCCGCAGAGCCCTTTCGGTATACGCAGACGAAGGCTGGCCAAGAAGTGAATCATGTAAGCAAACTCCAAAGAATGTTGACGCGCCTATCGAACCCGAGAAAAAATCGCCGGAGACGGCGTCCGACCCAAGGCCACCGCTCCGGCAATGATAAGCAATGACAGGTTCAACCCGGAACCTGTGGTGAATTTTGGCGCACAGATGGCCGGCCGAGATCTGTTTTCCGGCCACTGTGCTCCATCATCGACGACCCTTACCGTGAACCTTTGACACGATAAGGATAAAGTTCGTGCCAGACGCTAGAAAGTCAGGCGCCCTGCGAACTGCATTACGCGCGGAGAATATCCGCCGGTGATCTGGCCGAACTTCCCGGCGGCAAAATTGCTGTTGGGGTTATCGTAGTGGGCTGTATTGAGCAAGTTGAAGGACTCAATCCGGACCTGGAACTTCATTCCACGCGGAAAACTAAAGACCTTGAAGAGCGACAGGTCTTCATTGGTGTAGCCGGGACCAAAGAGCGGATTGCGGGGGGAATCGCCCACGATAAGGGTCCCACCCTTTGTCGACGCTGCCTGTCCTTTAGGAACGACGAAAGCCGCGGTGTTGAACCATTCGGCGGTTGTGCGGTGCTTCACGGAGGCGCTACCGACGAGATTCGGCCGCAACCCAGGATAGTTCGGGTCAGTGCCGTTGCTGACCACGTTGAACGGCTTGCCGGTTTGCAGCGTCGTGATGCTGTTCAACTGCCAACCGCCGATCACTGCCTGTCCCACCCCATTGGCATGAGAGAGGAACCGCTTTCCATGTCCGAAAGGCAGCTCGATGATTTGGCTGGCTACAAAATGATGGCGCAGGTCGGTGTCAGAGTTTGCATACTCGGCGCCCAGGTCGAACGGGTTCTGCGGATAGTTGCCACCCTTTCCCAGGTCGAACGGCGCGGGTCCGTTATCCCGCCCATGAGCGTAGGTGTACGAGGCCAGAAGGCTGTATCCGGCGGCAAATTTGCGCTCGATCTTTGCCTGGAGCGAATCGTAGTTACTCAGGCCCGTAGGCAGCAGCGCCTGCACCGTGCCGATGCTCGATGAGAGGCGGTCATTGACATTGTAGTTGCCCACTGAGTCGGATAGATCCCGCGTGTTTGCCCCGACATATCCAACCTCAACGGATGTGGCCTTGCCTAGCTGCTTCTCCAAAGTGATGTTGTAGTTTCTGGAGTATGCGGTGGGAAAGTCCTTTGGTTCTGAATACACGGTCTGGGTTTTACCGCCGGAAACATTAGCCAGATTGATTGTGGATGAGCCGGTTGGTATCGTGACTGAAGTTACGCGCGGGCTGCCGGTGTCCAGAACATATCCAAGGTCGTAGGGTGAGTTCACAAACTTCTGCTGGGTAAAGAATGGGTAGTTCTTGGTGAGAATGTCTTCGCGAGCATCGTTCTCCGGCGAATAGAAAATGCCAAAGCCGCCGCGAATCACCCAGGTAGGCAGCACTTGATAGCTGAACCTGACACGAGGCATAAAGTCTGTCTTGTTCGAGTTGACCAGCGACTGCGAATTTGATCCGCGTCCCGCGAGATTGATAAGCAGGGTATTCATGTCGAAGTTCGATTCGTTGTTATTGGCTTCCACATATGGCTGAAGGTACTCGTAACGAACGCCAAAGGTGAGATTCAAACGCGGCGTGACCTGCCAATAATCCTGTGCATAAACGGTATGTTCGTTGGCTGAGGTGCTTGCCGCGGCCAGTTGCAGACCTTGGTCTATCACGTAGGGCAACCCAAGCAGCAGGTCGGCTATCTCGCTGCCTCCGCAGTAGTAGTATGCGCTGTAATCGCAATACGTGTAGCTCGGGTCGCTGGTGAGCGCCTCGCCCGCGCCGCCGATGTACTCATACGGAGTGGGGAAGAGCGAGAAGTTCGGGTGCGAATTGAGATGCCGGTACTCATAACCGAACTTGGCGTTGTGCCGGCTGTGCGTCCAGGTCAGCCCCTCGACAAAGCTGATGTTCTTGTCGCGGAAGTTGAGCGGCTTGTAAGTGGAGCCGCCAACAGTCGGGCCGCTTTCAAACTGGATTTGAGGAAAGTTATTTGTGGCAGGGAATCCCGGAATTGTCACGTTCTGAATATTCCACTTGGAGGCAAGGTCGTTGTTGGCGAACGGACTGTTCTGCGTCACGGTCGACAGAAAATAGCTGCCGCTGGCTTCGTTGAGCAGAGCTGCGGAGAAGACGTGATTGTATTTGAGAGAGATCACATGGTTTTCAAAACTCGTCAGGTCGCCGCTGTCGCCGCTGCCGCCGTTGGCTACGGGGATGAAGCCGGCGTAGGGATCGGCGGTTGAGGTGTCGCCCTGCTCCGCATCGTAGGTGAGGTAGATGCGGTTGTTTTGCGAGAAAGTATAGTCCGTGCGCAGGTTGGCGACGTTGCTGTTGCTTGTATAGGCCTGCTTCACGGCGAAGTTCTCGAAGAATTTGTTGTTCTGCGCCGCGGGAAACAGATTCTGCAGAATGAGCTTGCCCGCATGGCTGATTCTGTACGCAGGAATCGTATTGTTGGGGAATTGCTCCGCGTAGTAGTTGTCGTTGAAAAAAGCCGGGTCAAAGATCGGGACCACGGTTCCCGGAGGCGGGCCACCCGGCAGGCCGTCGTTGGGGTCAAGCAGTTGGGAGAAGTCGGCGTCGCCAGCGGCGTCGAAGCTAACCTGGTTGAGGGGAGGAGTGTTCCCCTTGTAGTCGAAGGAGTCCTGCTTTCGGTTGCCTTCGTAGGCGAGGAAGAAGAATGCCTTATCCTTCTTTATTGGCCCGCCGATGGTGACGCCGTAGATCTTTTGTTTCAGAGTCGGAGTTGCAGTGGAACCGGCGTCCCAATAGTTTGCTGCCGTTGCTGTCGGGCGATAGAAGAAATAAGTGCTGCCGTGCAAGTTATTGGTGCCGGACTTGGTCTGGATCAAGACCGAGCCACCCGAAGCGCGGCCAAATTCCGGCGCGTAGGTCGAGGTAACCATCTTGAACTCTTGTAGCGCGTCGGGACTGGGAACGACATTCGTGTCGTTGTTGCGGTTGCCAGTTACCTCAACGCCATTGATCTGGATGGAGTTGGAGAACTCTCGCTGGCCATCGACGGAGAGATTCAGGTTGTTGCCCCCTCCACCGCTGCTTACGCCTGGCGCCAGGCGCATCAGGCCTGTGAAGTCGCGGCCCTGCAGCGGAAGGTCCGTGATTTCGCGGCTGTTCATCACCTGACCGGTCTCCGCGCCCTGTAGCTGCAGAATGGGGGCGGACCCGGTGACCTCCACGCTCGATGAGACAGCGCCAACCTTCATTGAAATGTTGAAGCGCGTCTTCTGATCGATGTTGAGCTCAAATCCATGGATGGTTGCTGTAGCAAAGCCCGGCGCTTCAATGGTGATGGTGTAGTGACCGGGCGGCAATGCCGTCTGAATAAACTCGCCGGCGTTATCGGTCGTCGCAGTGGTGACGATGCCAGTGTCCAAATCGCGGATGGCGATGCGCGCTCCCTGAACGGTGCTCCCGATAGGGTCAACGACGCGCCCCGAGATTGAGCCAGTCGTAGCCTGTCCAAAACTGGGAATGGCGGCAATTGCCACGAAGGCGATTGTCATGAATGCAAAGAGAACAGCACACCATCCGCGAGTTTGTGGAGTTGTGGTTCTCATGCGCCTGGCTTGAATTGTCTCATTTGTACAGCGAACTTCATGCTTCATATGGCCTCTTCTCCGTTTTCATCGGGCTTTGCATGCCCGACGAAAGACGCGACATGGTATCGAATAGCTGGAACGGAATCGTTGTGCACATTCCCAGGGATACAGATCCATCAACATTGCGAGTTGCTACCATCATCAGTGAAACGCTCCTTCAGAAGACGCATCTGGCCGCGAACTGAATCCGCCTACCGGGACGGCCGCTTCAACTCGACTTCGACCAATCCAACCGCTCCGGGGGTCAGCGTTACACCATACGCGTCGGCGTGCGCGCCCGAAATCATCTCGTTGGCGGTGTAGAAAAGCGTGAAGGTGTCGTTCCCCTCTTCGATTAGGCCGAGCGGCGTACGGACATCGTTGGACCATATTCCGTCTCCTTTTTGCACCACCAGATGTTGGCCGGCCGACCAATGAATTCCGTCGGTCGAAAACGTATAGCCGATTGAGTTCTCGCGCTGGACGTCATATACAGCCACGTAAGTCCCGTCAGCCAGCCTGGTAACGATGGGATTCTCAATGAACCGCGGTTCCACCTTCAGCGGATTCAACTGTGTGCTGCGCGTCCAAGGTCCGGCAAGCTCCGGCGCCGAGGCCAAGCCGACCTGCCATGATGAAATCGGGAGGTTCTCCGTATGGGCGGTGCCGTAGAACGCACACCATGTATTGCCAACGCTGTAGGGAAAGAATGAATCTGTCCCCTGCAATCCCTCCCACGAGTCGGAGTCGCTTCCGCGTTGCAGAATGACGCCAACATCCTTGTACGGACCGTCAATGCCATTTGGGCCATGGGTCTTTGAAACTGCGCGCCAAATTCGTCCTTCGTTATTGGTCAGCCATTCATGCGAGGTATCGGGAGCGGCCTGGTAGGCGACGTAAAACAGGTTCCACCGGCCCTCCTTCGCGTTGTAGACCGGCATCGGCGACCACAAAGCAGCGCGCGGGTCTTTCCCCGTGAAGTCGCCGCTGGACTCAAGAAGGGTGCTCAGCCTCCGCCAGTGCACGCGATCAGCGCTCACCCAGTGCGCCAGCCGCATCTTGACCCAGTGCGGGTCGCCAACCATCTCTGAAGTAAATAAATGATAGACGCCTTTGATTTTGAGTACCCTGCCGCCTTCAAAGCCGTACTTATTCCCTTGGGCGCCGCTGGATCGGAGGGACAGTATCGGACGATTGAACTGCCTGGTAACCACCAGTTCCAGGCCCGATGAAGCCGCAAAGCCATAGTTGGGGCCAAAAGCCAGGATCGCAAGACTGAGCGGTAGCATCATGTTCAGAAAGCGCATCACTGTCTATCTCCCAGAACCGGCAATCGACTTGGCGTGACTTCAATGGAATTCGCCGCCAACTGCCTCCAGCTTCTGTTTGTATGCGTCAGTGCAGCGCGTTTCTAGGTAATAGCGGTTATATATGCGGTTATGCGGGGCATTCTGCCGCCGTCAGGAGAATTAGGACCTTTGCCGTGCGTGGTTCATGGGGTTTCCAGCAGATAAATGCCTTTTGTTCGCCTCCCTGAAGAAGCCCGCTGACGGATGAATTGGCTGTCGGACGCACGAACCGAACCTCCGACCGCATCGTGTTGGCGCTTGTTAACGGTAATTTGCTAATCTTCTCGGTTGAGGGATAACTGCGATTAACGGGAGCGGTTACCGTTAGTGCTACGGAGGATGGCATCGTCTGCGAGACTTGACGATGCCTGACAGGCAGTGTTACGTTTGGCGGGGTGGAACGCCGCTAACAGCCCTCCACCGACACATTCTCAAGCTCTTGCTCTCGAATTGGAATCTCCGTTGACCTCTCAGCACAGTGCTTCGCCCCTCCCCATCTCTCTTTTCGAGAAACGCGAGGAACTGCGGCGAGTCCTGGAGAGCAAGCAGTTTGCCAGGGCTCCAAAGAAGACCCGTTTTCTTGAGTTCGTCTCCGAGCAGGCATTTTTGGGCAACGGCGACAGCCTGAACGAGTACCTGATAGGCGTGGAAGTCTATGGCCGCGGATCAGGTTTCAATGCCCAGGAAGACCCGATTGTGCGCGTTCAGGCGCACGAAATCCGCCGGTCGCTGAAACAATACTACGAGGAAGACGGCAAAGACAGCCTCATTCGCATCCATCTGCCCGCCGGCCACTACGTTCCCATCTTTGACAGAAATTCCGCGGAAGAGGTGGTAGAGACGGAACTTCCGGCCGGGCAAGCGCCGCCAGGATCACGATCCTGGGCGCGCCTGCACATCGCGCTCACATTGGCGTTGGCGGCAACGTGTCTGCTGCTTCTGTTTTTTCTTGTTGCGCGTGGACGGCCGAGCCGCCAGCCCGTGCAGCCGGTTACAGCCTTGCCCGATGACCTTGAGTGGTTTTGGAGTCCATTTCTCCCTCCGGCAAATGGCCCCGTGATTGTCATCCCCAACCATCCGCTCTTGCGCGCTGCACACGACGGGGACAGCCCCCAAACCCTGGCCAGCGGCCACGAAATACCAAAGTCCAGCCTGCCCGAGTTTCGCGATACCATCCATTTTCGCGAGCTGAAGCGGTTCCTGTTTGTCCCGTCGCTAACCGACTTCACGTCCGTTGGCGAGACCTTAGGCGTAGTCCGCTTGTGCGGGATGTTCTACCGCGCCGGCCAGAACTGTAATGTGCAGCAGTCGCGATTGGTAAATTTCGAGGAAATAAAGGGAGAGAACGCAATTCTGCTCGGAGGCAGCCAGGCATGGAGCGGCCGCGTCTTTCTCCATGTCGAGGGTTTTCGTTTGCAAAGCGGTGTGATCTTCAACCGCAATCCGCAACAGGGCGAGAAGCCCGTATACAGGCCGGAATTCGATTCAGTGACCAACCAGTTGACTCGAGACTACGCCCTCGTGCTCATGCTTCCGAATGAGAAGAAAGAGAATCGCGTCCTCTTAATCTACGGCATTTACACTCAGGGTTCCCAAGCTGCAATCGAATACCTTACGAATCCAGAACAGATGCGAGAACTTCACAAGGCTCTGATCGGCCTCGCTCCGGACCACAAGACCATCCCGACCTATTTTCAAGCATTGATCGCAACCACGGTTGAGAACTCTGTTCCCGGCACTTCGGAGCTGGTCGCCGTCCGGGCGATTCCCAACTGAGCGGCAAAGCGGAGGGACCTCGCTGCGCTCATGATTCTGTTTGGTTGCGAGTCACGAATAATTGAATTAACGCGATTACGTGTTGAGGAACTGCATCGGTATCGGCTCATGCCAGGGCAGCCACGCTGGCGATTGCGGCTCGCCTGGCTACAGAATGCCCCACGCCTTTCCGAGATGAAATTATAACAATGCGTTGATGGACGCGGTAGGCCGCGGGACAAGCCCGCCAGGGATCTATGGTGGTTTCTGTCTCACTTCTAATGGAGATAATGTACGTCTCCATTGTTTGGGACATCTCACTATTGCTTCAGTGCAAACCTCAAATCGCTGGAACCGGGGACTTGGTACCCTGCTTTGAAGCGAGTGGAAGGGCAACAGTAATGCGAGCTCCGCATTATTAACGATTCGATGCTGCAATGGTTCCCCCGTGCACGCGCGACAGGATCGATGAATGCCAGGCCCAGTCCGTGGCCGCTGAATCTTTTCCCTTGACCCGGCGCTCGAACGGGTGCTGGAGCGTCTCAGTATCAAATCCAAGCCCATCGTCGTCCAGGATGAAAGAAGCTGAATCGTCTTTGACACTCAACCATATGGTGACCGAACAAGCGTGAGCAGATGCTACAGTTCATTGTCGAATAGATTCGCGATCATGCGGTGGATCAGCGCTGCATCGCCCTCGATGGTGAGCGGGCCTCTGCTCTGCAGGATGACTTGCAGGCTTTTCCCGACATTGAAGGCTCGTAGAGGTCAATCATGATTCTCAGCAACTCATCCAGATGGTGCTCGCCCCGGCAGAGCCGGAGTGCATCGGTCTTGGCCTCGGCAACATCCAGGGATTCATTCAGGAAATCGGTCAGCCGATCCAGTTCCTCGATGGCTGAGACGATCGCCTCGGCCTGCTCAACCTGCATGGCTGTAGACAACGACATCTCCCGCTTTCCGCGAATTGCGGCAAGCGGGCTGGGCAGATCGTGCGCCAGCGAATCCGTGATGGTGTGCAACTGGTGCATGGAACTCTCGATGCGGTCGAGCATATGGTTGAGCGTCAAAGCCAGGATGCTGACCTCGTCATGTTTCTAAGTCGTTGGCACACTGGCAGTCAAATCGGAGTGGCCTATCCTCGAAGCAGCCTCGCCAATCTTCTTCACGTGACTCAACATATGCCGAGTGATAAAGAAGACAATGCCGAACCCAAAGCAGAAAGAATCGCAGACGCAGGCTTCTCAGCACCCGCAGTTCATCCCGCTCGGAAAGTCCAAGATAGATATGGCTTCCACCATCCACGCAAATCGAAGCCACGCTAAAAGGAACTCCGAAGCCCTGAACATGCAGATCGGTTGGATGATCTGAGGCAATTTTGACGGCCTGAATGGCTCTCAGAGTTGGTGCTCCATTTCCCGCGTCAACCCACAGTTGCAGCGAACCATTACCGCTGGCCTGGAGGAAGAACACCGAGTCGCTCGAACTGCTCTCCGAGAGCAGCTTGTCCGGCACTTCCTTGCCTGCCAGCTCCGCTACTTCTCCGACGACCCGGTCGTAGAGAGCGTCCTTCGGCGTTCGCTCAGCCACATCGCCGAGCACCTCGACCTCTCCTGACAGCCATGCGTCGCTGCGCCGCTGGATGTCGTCCGCGACAAAGCGATGAAGAAAGACGAATACCAGCATGGTTCCACAGACAAAGGTAAAAGTCGCCCACAACGAGATGCGCCAGGCGGCGCTGTGCAATGGCGGGCTTATCGGTCTTTGAGGACGTAGCCCACACCTCGCAATGTTCAAATCATCGGCTGCTGCCCTGGGACTTCGACCTTACCGCGCAAACGATAAATGTGAACATCATTGGACAGGAGGAGGTGTGTATGTATTTGCGCGAACTGTTGCGCCTTCTGCGCGGTACGGTCATTTTGCTGCTCGACAATTCATCGACGCACAAGGGAAAGACGATCGAACAGTTTCTCGACAAACATCAGCGTCTGCGCATCGAGTACTTCCCGTCCTATGCGCCGCAACTGAATCCAGACGAAGGCCTCTGGACATTGGCCAAGCGGGAATTGGCCAACAGTTGCCCAGAGAATGTGGACGAATTGATGGAAGACATCCTTGGCTCCATTGACGGAATTCGGAAATCGCAGAAAATACTGCGCGGGGGCAAGGTCAGAATTGGATTTCTGCGCCTATTGAACCTCAGGATGCAACGGCAACCTAATTGTCAGCAAGGCTCCCGGAGACGCGTTCGCGGCCGTGATGTCTCCGTGGTGAACGCGCACGGCTCTTCGTGCAATCGCCAGGCCAAGGCCCAATCCACCCGTATGCTCGCCGCGTGAAGCGTCCGCGCGGAAGAACGGATCGAAGATCCGCTCTCTCAACTTTTCCGGGATCCCCGGCCCATAGTCGCGAATGGTAATCCGCGCCCAGCTTTTTTCGCGTTCGAGTCTCATTTCAACAGTCGAATCAGGCGGTGAATAGCGGATCGCGTTGCGCAAAACGTTTTCGATTGCCCGGCGCAACAACTCGGTATTGCCCTGAAGGTTGGCCTCCTCTGGGGCAATTACATCGATGCTGCAACCGGCCGCGCGTGCTTCAACCTCGGAGTCCTCTGCCGTTGCCAGCAGAAGATCGTTCAGGCAAAGCTCCTCCATCTCGACCTCTCCGGGCTCGCCTTCGGCCCGGGCCATATCGATCAGCGTTCCCACCAGTTCCGCCAACCGCTCAATCTCATGGCGCAGTCTTGTTGCTGCCGCATCCCGATCCGTCGTCCTGCGGACCATCTCCGCCTCGAAGGTCAACCGGGCCAGAGGAGAACGGAGTTCGTGCGATACATCCTGCAGCAATTGCCGCTCGGTCGTCAGCAGAGTATGAATGCGTTCGGCCATCGCGTTGAACGATCTGCCCAGATTGCCGATTTCGTCGTTTGAGCGGGGATTCGCGCGTGCTGTCAGCTCGCCGGCTCCGAAGCGGTCCACCACATTGGCAAGTTGCCGAACCGGGCGCGTGATGTACATCGTAACCAGCCAGTACAACACCACTACCGTCACCAGCAGCAGGATATAGAACGGAGCAAACAAGATGGCGGGCGGCCCGACGGAGGTCGCAAGCCAGATGTAGCGCCCCTCGCCAGAACGCAGTCCCATGGTGAGCCGGTTGTGCTCTCCGCGGTACGGGCGCTCTTTCCCAACGGAGACTCTGATTAACTCAGAATGGTCCTCCCCGGTCTCAAGATCGTGCCCGGAAGCATCGCAAATGCTGTACTGCGTGCCTCCGGACTGGTTCAACTCCTGCATGTAGCGCGACAGTCCTGTCCTTCCGTCCGAATGGTAGACGGCTAGCGCATAATGAAACAGTTGCTGATTTGCCTGAGTGAGGTTCTCGATTGTAGACTTTCCAATTACGTTGGCAGCAATCAACAGAAATACGGCCAGAGAGATCGCCAGCGCCGCAACCGACCATATGGTGACTTTGAGTGATATTGATTTCATGACTCATCTTCCGCCAGAACATATCCGACGCCGCGAACGGAGCGAATAGTAACGCAAGAGCCTTCGATCTTCCGCCGCAGGCGACTGATGTGCACCTCAAGCGATCGTTCGAATGGCGTGGCCTGCCGCTGGTAGAGAATGCCGCATACCTGGTCGCGGGTGACCACCTTGCCTCGGGCTCGGGCCAGAAGATCGAGGATGTCGAACTCAGTCGACGTAATCTCGATGGGCTCTTCTCCAATCCAGGCGCAGCGCGATGCGGCGCTCAGTCGCAGTCGCCCGACGGAGATTGTCTCGCTTCTCGCTGTTTGCGAGTTCTGAGTCCTGCGTAGCACCGCCGCAATGCGCGCCGCTAACTCCTCGGGACCGAACGGCTTGGCCAGATAATCGTCGGCGCCAGTATTCAGGCCTTGCACACAATCTTCTCGCGCGCCGCGCGCCGTCAGCATGATTACGGGCACTGAAGAGCGCCGGCGCAGTTGCGTGAGCACTTCAAACCCATCCAGTCTGGGCAGCATAATGTCGAGAAGGATGAGATCAAACCTCTCATCGAGTGCACGTGCCAGGCCGGTTGCACCATCATGGACGGCCTGGATCGCGTAGTTCGACTCGGAGAAGAATTCGCCAATCAACTGGCACAGGCGCACGTCATCATCAATGATCAGGATGTTGCCCGCGCTGTGGTTCTCCTTCTCCATGCTGCATCTTCTTTTACCACACTTCCGCGAGTGCTGATCGGCCGGCGCTGGAACCTTAACAATTCTTGATTCTTCATGGCAGTGGCGCTGCGTTACGCGTCTGATTTTACAAATCTTGAGGTTCGCGCAGCGGTATCTGCTGTTCAATCAGGTCAGGAAGCCGATAGGTAGGCTGGGAACCGACTCTGAGAGGCAAGCAGATGCAGCTGAGAACCAACTATTGCACGACAGTCATTGTTCTTGGCGCGATTCTGGGGTTTGCCTTCGTTGCCACGGCTGCAGACTGCCAGTCCATTCCGTCGCAACTGGCCGCCGAGCAGAACTGGAAGACCGCTCCGGTTGGAGGCGAAGTTGCCCGGCCCGCGGACGAGGTCACGCTCGCACATTGGTGGACTGTCTTCAACGATCCAACTCTTACTTCACTCGAAGAACGCGCGTTAAAGTCGAATCTCGACCTCCGCACCGCGCTGTCGAGCATTGAGCAAGCGCGAGCCAATCGCCTCTCCGCCAGCGGCTCCCTCCTGCCAAGCGTCAGCGTCACTGGAACGGCATCGGGCAGTCGAGCCAGTTCACGTTCAGGAGGGCAGGTTTCCAACAGCAATAGCGCGGAGATTGACGCCAGTTGGGAGCCCGACTTCTTCGGAGCGGTGCGCAAAAATGTTGCCGCCTACGATGCTGACATTCAAACCGCACAAGAGACTCTTCGCAACACGATGGTCACCCTGTCAGCCGAGGTTGCGCTCGACTATGTAAATCTGCGCTCGTACCAGTCGCAGATTGCGGTCACGCAGTCAAACCTTGCGAAATACCGAGAGACTTATGAAATGACGCTGGCCAAGCGGGAGAGTGGACTGAGTACGGATCTCGATGTTGCACAGGCTCTCGAAACCGTGCAGTCCACTGAGGCAACGATCCCCACGCTTGAGATCGACCTGCAGCAAACGAAGAATGCTCTCGCGATTCTCCTTGCCCAAAGGCCCGGTT
>Ga0224559_1001594_pt1 | contig 12320 bp, 11 predicted proteins | sample 714S33034metaG_FD_180676 | JGI IMG/M metagenome (GOLD analysis project Ga0224559, IMG submission 180676) | Peat soil microbial communities from Stordalen Mire, Sweden - 717 S3 30-34 | ecosystem: Environmental > Terrestrial > Soil > Wetlands > Peat | place: Sweden: Norrbotten County, Stordalen... | reverse complement strand
GACGCAAAGCAATCTAAACATTTCAAGACATCGCTTGCGCCGGGCCAATAGTTTTGGCTTCACACCCTAAGAGGCGGTGCAATATTTTTCATATGATTCTTCGCATCGTTCCTTGCATGGAGGTCGCCCGTGATTAGAAAGAGCATGGTCTTGAGTATAATTTTAAGATCAAGCCAAAGCGAAGCATTAAGGACATAATATTCGTCGAGCGCATTTTTTTCGTCAGGGGCAACAAGGTTTCCACCATGAACCTGCGCCCAACCGGTTATGCCGGGCGGCACGCTGAGTCGGCTTTCGACATCCGATGGCTGATCCACAGGTAGCAACGGGCGCGGCCCGACGAACGACATTTCCCCGCGTAAAATATTAAAGAGCTGGGGCAATTCATCCAGCCTCGTGCGACGCAAAAAGGCGCCTACGGCTGGCAATCTTGCTGATTCATCGCGCAAACGACCTTGCGCATCGAATGGAGCAAGCAAGGTTCGGAACTTGAAAACGAAGAATGGGGCGCCCAGACGCCCAACTCGCCGCTGCCAGAAGATAACCGGCGCCCCGATTCCCAAACGCGTCACCAAAGCCACCACAGCAAACAATGGGGCCAGTACGACCAACAGGGACCCGGCTATGATTATGTCGCCGAGTCGCTTCAGCTTCCAATAGTTGCGTCTCGGGCGCACCTCGGCGCCATTCACTCGATGTTGAAAGGCTGCATCCGCCTCCCTGCCGCTTGGCAATTTGCTTGAATGTCGCGTGAGTCCCAGGCGTTCGGCGATGAATTCGATATTTATTTGTCGGGAAGGCCGGTTGTTGAGGTGTAGATCCTCCCACACTTTTTCTGGTAGTTTTGACTTATCGATCGTTACAACAAGTTTGTGAATGTCAATTCCGTGAATCTTGTATTCGCGCAGAATATCGGGAAGATCCGCTGGCGTCCCGATGACCTGACGTCCGAGGATGGTTCGATTCCGAAGGCGCGGGTTGGGATCAATCACAGCCAAAACCTTCCGATTTCCATGGGCGAAGCTGTCGATCATCCGGATATAAAAGCTGGCGATGCTGTTGGCGCCCAAGACAATGATATTTTCATGCTCTATTAGCCCAGCTTTCTCGCCGTCCATCTCCTCCCGTTGCACCGATCTGGCGCGAACAAGCCGGCCAACGACCAAGAACGCCCCCAATACAAAAAAATGAATGATCGGCAACGATCGCGGAATGGTATCCAGTCGCGTGACGAAAAACGCCACCATGGACGTCACCGAGGCCGACGTGAAAGCGGCTCGAAGAATATGATACCCGTCCGCTGCGGAAAAATACCGGGCGATGATATTGCTGATCCCCGACCATATCAGGACCGCGACGGCGACGAGCAGGGAAATGGCGCAGTAAATGATTACTTGATCTATGAGCTCGGGCTCAAAACATCGAGGATCGCGGAGCGCGAAAGCCAGCCACGGAGCCGCGGACGCGCTGATCACATCATACATTTCGATGCGGCGCGGTCGATTTGCTCTCGACGTTGGAATAAAGCCAGTCATGGAACAATTCCGCTAATAGGCCAACCGTCGCAGTTTTAGTCTGGAGGTGTGACGAAATCAGGGCAACCAAGGCCGCAACGCCAAAAAAACGCTGCTTACTGCAAGCTAAGAGCCGAGCGAAAATCGTAACGCCAACGAACCGAAAAATACAAAATGGATCGTTAATAGCGCAGTCTATCTAATTATATTTAAGGTATTCTTCACTTGCTTGGCGCGAAAACCACTTATAGCGCACGGCGCGCCCACAATACGCCGTCAATTTCAGCGCGATGTAGCAAATGTATACTCATAGTATACCAGGACACCTTCAGCAGATGCTAGGTTGCCGATTGTGCATGCCCGCACGGATCGCTTATTTCGTCGGACGCGTCGAACCGAAAATGCGCAAAGCTGCCGCCCCTCTATTTTTTACAATACAATTTTGCGTTTCGACGCCAGCAGTCCTTGGCGCGGACTCTCAACGCCCGCCCGGAAGCCCGCGGAATTGGATGCATCCTTCGTGCGGTCGCCTCACGGCTCGCGTCGGTCTAAGCGATATCAGTTCCCAGTCTCTCCGATACCGGACGTTGGAATAAGCACATCCGGGCGCAGCTAAGGTCTCAGCATTTTCACGAACGGTCTCGCGCCGACGTGAAAGGTTATACGGCGTATCGTCCCGGCGGGAAGGCGCGCGCGCATAGCGCCGACACGGGTCCTTTGCCAGCTCTAGCAAAGCTCGTCGCTTCGTTCTCAGGGTCAACAGCCACCCGAGACTCCTACCGCCCCGAGATGTGGGATGGTTTTGACCGTCGGCGTGCCTGCTCGAGAGAGGATGAGAAGGAGCACGGCTTCCGCAAAGGTCCGATAGCTGACGAACCCGCCATGAAAGCGCTGATCATCCGTCCCGACTTGCACGATCTCACGCAAGACCGGCGCAAGGCCAGCGTGAGATAAAGGCAATCGCGGACCGGAAGAGTTCGGCGGCCCCGCCTTTTCCTCAGACATTTCAACGAAGGGATCTTTCCGTGCGTGCGAGTTATGGCGGCTCCCTAACACCAACATTCAAGCAAGAAGTCGTAATCCCGCTCTATGCGGCATCGACCGGCGCCGGCGTCAAGATTCGCGCTGCCGCCTACTCGAGCGTGCGGGCGATGATCGCGCAATCCAATCCGAGGTTTAGTAGGTCCCGTGGCGCAAACGCGATGGCCCGATCCGCGCTCACCGGAATTGTCCTCCTCGCGGGCATCGTGTCTACCTCCGCTGCCTTTGCTCAGGAGCGTTCACTCGATCGCGGCGGGCAGATCAGATTCTATATTCAAAAACTCGCGGCGGCTTCGGGTCAATTGCACGAAATACGCGGCGATTGCATGTCTGCCTGCACGATTTGGCTTGGGCATAAACCAGTCTGTGTAGCGCCGGACGCGACGCTGTGGTTTCATCAGGCAAGCGACCCCAACTTGGAAGTCGTAAACGGGAATCCGTGGCATTGGAAGTCCGAGACGGGCAATCTCGCGCTGAGCACGTTTTACCCGCCGCGCGTCTTGGCGGTCGTGCGTACTTGGTTGGAAAGCCCCGAATTCCACACGTTGAGCGGGCGTGAATTGATTGCGCTTGGCATACCAGAATGTCGGCGATGAGGCGGCGCTGGCGCATGAACAGAAGTCCGGCCCTGTCGCCCCCGAGCCGGTTATTTTGCGCGACCCGAACCGGAGGCCGGCATGCCAAGGTTGATCATGCGGTTAAGGACGGCCCAGCCGTCTTCTCCTCGATCTTTTGACGAAGCGGGATTGCCGCGTGACGGCGCCGGTGGATGATGATTTTACGCCGGTACATCAGGGTCCCAGCAAGGCTCCGCCGGTCGAGGACATCGGTAAGACTGGTTAATCTGGTTTTTGAGAGTTTACCGTTACGACAAGCAGAACCTCGTTTCTGAACCGTATGAATTCTACACAGTCAGCATCTTAAGTGGGTCCAACTGAACACAAGGATACTGGGTGGAGATTCGCGCGCAGCGGCGGCTCCCCTCGGATTGGTGACATAATAAGAGCCGCGCGCCCCGCCGCCGATCGGCTTTCGGAAAGTGGGAGAGCGTGGTCGGGTTGCTGTCCCCCCTTCGATTGCACGCAGCACCACTTGGCGCTGGGAAAGCGCCGGCCATGCGCACCCTTGACCTGACAAACCCACACACGTGCTAAACTAAAGGGGATAGACAGCACAACAAAGACCTTGACTCCAAAATCCCCATATCTCGCCGGCTCTCCGTGGCAATCGATTTTTTAGCGTTCCGAACGATTTCGTCGGCCACAGTCCTATCTGCATCCTCTGGTTGAGCGACCATGCGCATGCGTGCCTTATTAAGGTCCAACGAATTGGATAAATTTAGAATTAGTGGTATTTTTTCTTTACGGTGCTCGGTCCTCGCACCCGGTGAAAGGGCCAATTTTTCGGATATCGCGCCATGTCTTTGGCCTTGGCCGTTTCACTTGATGCAAAACCAGCCGCCGAATGTGCGATAGACCCTTGCGATCCCGGAGCGTGGCGGCCGTTCGCCAGAGCGCTGCGCGGACAGCAGAGTGAAAGCCTGTCGTGGGCTCCCATGGAGATCGGCGGCGCGATTTTATTTGCCGCGCTGTTCAGCGCTCTCCTGGCTGCTCCTTTTTTCGTCCAGCTTGGATTGCTAACGGCGTCTGCCGGGATCTTTTGTCATGCCTTTGGCGAACTCGGCAATTCATGGCTGGAGCGGTTGGTTTTCACAGTTGGGCGGCGTCCCTACGCCCCGGACGAACTGCGCAAAATCATGGAAAGCGCGCCAACGCCTCAAATGCGCGCAAGGGTCAAGAACGTCGTCTCCGCCAACCCGGTTGTCCGTCGGCGCCATATGCTGCCTCTACGCGTTGAGGTGAAGCGAACGCTGCATCAACTGAAAAAAGACAAACGCGAAAAAAGCAAACGCGAACTTGCCGACGCCCGCGCTCGGGCGCGGAACGACATTCTGAACACGAGAACATAGGCGTAATGCACCGCAGCTGTCAGCGGACGGGATCGCAATCAGCGCGGTGAGCCGGCCACCCCGCCAGCCGAGCCGTGTTCTGGAATTGTTTCGACGCCACCGGAGATCCTCCAATTTACGAAGGAACCCGAAATAGACCGCCAACGCACGCCCAATTCGACGTACGAGAACGAGAGGCTTGTGTTTCGGCGCGCAAGCGCTATCGCGCTTGGACTGAACGTCGCACTACGCCGCAACACTGCCAAGGCGACGACAGCGGCGTTCTTGTGTACGCACGCCAGAAGCGCGCGCAACTATCCGCCGAGCGGCGTCTCGCGCTTGGAAAGCATCGTGAAAACACCTCTGACGCCGTGGATCGGCAGCTTGCGAAGATAGCAATTTCGGCGCTTGGAAATCCCGACGAGACGGGGCTTGCCGCCTGTCGTGACCTGCCGAGATACGAGGCTGAGCCACGCGGCGAGACCTCGCCCTCTCGCGAAGGTCCGGCGCTCGTCGGCGACCCTGTCGGCCTCCTCGCGGGCGGCGTCTTCGGCTATACGGGAGGTCCTTCAATTGCATCGAGCTGGGGCCTCAAACACGGGCATCATCACCGCCACTACGCCAGAGCTTCGGCGCATCCTAACCACTGGTAAGGCGAGAATTGCGACCGGCCGTCGGCGAACGGTTGGTGCGGACGGCGGGACCCGGCGCCATTTTGCAGCATCCCCTTCCACGCTCTGCATTCCAGGCTAAATTCCGTTTCCTGCGCGACAAGAAATGCTGCAAAGCGAGCCGCGCCACGCCACGGTCAGCGCTTGAAAACGGGGCGTAAGGCGGGGCGCGGCAAGTTCGAAGTCTCTTACGCCGGCGACGCCGGTCGTATGCGCGCCTCGCAGTTACGGCGCCTCTTTGCGAGATCATCCTTGCGCGCGAACTGACTGCACCGCTTGGCGCCGGCCGAACGGAAGCGTTGCGCTCGCTCCCGCCGCAATCGGCAGTTTTGAGGCGCGGCCTCAAAATTCCTGGCTCCGCCTTAGCGCGCGTCATCAATGTTTAGCAATGCCCTGTTATTATTTCACTATTAACACGCAATGCTTAGTCGCACATCGCACCCCGCGAGTGACGCCAGAGAGCATCCCTGTGACGACAATTAACTGTAAGCATTATTCGCGCTCGATAATCGAACTATAAGCGCATCTACAAACGAGCTATTTATTCATACTTCTATTTTCCCCACAGATCATCAATCAACTCATAGCACTTCCACTTTCACGCCACTCGCTGCGCGCGCAATTGGCGCTTCGACTTAAGGGTGCTTTAATGAAAACCAAACTTGTCGATTTCGAAACATTCGCAACGATTCGCACGGAGCTTCGCAACCCCACGCAGCACACCGAAGACAATGTTACCTTCATCATCGGCGACCATCCGCGTTACGGGACAATCACATTGGTTCCCGACGTCATCACCGGCAACGCGGTGCTGACCTACCCAGACACAGACGACTTCAAAGGCGTTCGGTTGATCGGCGGCGTATTCGACAGAACCCGTCCGTCAAAACATGCTTAGGTCGCACACAATCAGATCAGATCGGCGTGATGCGCCCCGAACGGCTCGCTGAAGAATTATTGCGCCAGATCGTCGAAAGGCGGCTCATGCTGAAAGATCCGCCACCAATGCTACGCAGTGAGGCGCAAATTACAGATTAAATAACAGAAATAACTGGATCTTTTTAGGCGGCGCCGACGACGGGACCCGGCGCCGTTTTTGTAGCATTCCATCTACGCACTATATTCCAAAGGCAAGTTCTGTCGTTCTGCGCGACAGGACATATTGCAAAGCGAGCCGCGCCATGCCGCGGTCAACGCTTAGAGCTGGCGCACAAGCCATGGCGCGCAAGTTCTAAATCTCTTGATGCCGGCAACATCACTGTGCGCGCCAAGTTATACTATGCGCGCCTCGCAGTTCCAGCGGCTCTTCGCGAGATCATCGGTTTGCGGGAACTGACCGCGCCTCTTGGCGTAGATTAAACGGAGGCGTTGCGGCTGCTTCCCGCTGCGGTCGCCAGTTTTCGGGAGCGAGTTCAGGGTTCCCGGCTGATCCCGGGCGCAAGCTATTGATGCTTGACAGCGACTGGTTGTTATTTCACTATTATCAGACAATCATTATTACCCCCCGCAGTCTGCGGATGCATATTGTATAACGATTCTGAGAGACGCAGTTAACCGCACGGAGGATCCATTCGCAACGAACTATATATAAGCACGACGACGAGTATTTTATGGTTAATATCTATGTATTACTGTTTTATTTCTAAGTTATGTCGCAATATATGCATATATTCTGCTAATTTCATGCGCTGATAGCGCTTATACTATAGGGTTTTTTGATGAAAAACACACTTATCGACTTCGAAACATTCGCAGAAATTCGTGCGGAGCTTCACAATTCCACACAGCACAACGAAGATAACGTCACCTTCATCATCGGCGATCATCCGCGTTACGGAACGATCACATTGGTTCCGGACGTCATCACCGGCAACGCCGTGCTGACTTGTCCTGACGCGGATGACTGCAGACGAACTCGGTTGATCGGCGGCGTATTTGACAGAACCCGCCCGTCAAAACCCGCTTAGGTCACGCATAATCGAATCAGATCGGCATTATGCGCCCCGCACAAATCGCTGAAGAATTATTGCGCCAGATCGTCGAAAGGCGGCTCATGCTAAAAACGCCGCCACAAAAATCGCGCCGCAAGCGCTACGCGATCAGGCGCAAGTTACAGCTTAAGTTACTGAAATAAATAAATATTTGTAAGTGGTGCGGACGGCGGGAATCGAACCCGCATGACCAAGGTCGAGGGATTTTAAGTCCCTTGCGTCTACCAGTTTCGCCACGTCCGCCAAGATCAAGACACGCCAAGCCTTTAAGCCGAGGGGCGCCGCGAGACAAGCGGAGACGCTTATCCGCCCGCCGCGATGGGCGCCTGAAAGCTCAAACCGAGATCCCAGGGAAAATAGATCCAGGTGTCCTGCGAAACTTCGGTGATGTAGGTGTCGACCAGCGGGCCGCCCAGCGGCTTGGCGTAGACGGTCGCGATATGGGCGTGCGGCAGCAGCGAGCGCACCGCCTTCACCGTCGCGCCAGTGTCGGCGAGATCGTCGATGACGAGCAGCCCGCGCCCGCCATCGCGCCCGATCTCCGGCGCGACGCCCTTCAGCACCTTGATCTCACCCTGCCTGCCCTCGCCAACGTAGCTCTGCACGCAGAATGTATCGATGATGCGCATATTGAGTTCGCGCGCGACGATCGCCGCCGGCACGAGGCCGCCGCGCGTCACCGCCACCATGCCGGAAAAGGGCGCGGCGCCGCTGAGCCGCCAGGCGAGCGCGCGCGCGTCGCGGTGAAACTGATCCCAGGAAACGTGAAAGGCTTTATGCGCCATCTGGGGCGCGGCGCTCGGCGGCGGCTTGGCGGTCATCCGGCTTCAGACCCGTTCGTTGACGAGGCGCGCCAGCAAAGCCTCGATCGCGGCGGCGGCGGCGGCGACCTGCGCGCCGTCCTTGCCGCGAACGACGATCTGGTTGTGGAAGCCGCCATCGCGGAAGGAGGGATAGGAGCCGATCGAAAGCTCCGGGTGGCTCACAGCGAGGTCGCCGAGGCCGGCGGCGTAGACGCCCTCGAACATTGCGCCCGCCTCTATGGTCCGCGACACCACCTTGGCGCCTGTCGCCAGCTTGGGCGCGACGCGGTCGAGCATCGACTGCATGATCGCCGGAACGCCGGCCATGACGATGACATTGCCGATCCAGAAGCCGGGCGCTTTCGAGATGTCGTTCTCGACCAGTTCGGCGCCATGCGGAATGCGCGCCATGCGCCGGCGCGCTTCGTTGAGATCGGCCGGCTTCATCCGCTCCAGCAGCAGCTTCAGCGCGCGCGGATCTTCCGAAATGGGAACGCCAAAGGCCACCGCGATGGCGTCGGCGGTGATGTCGTCATGCGTCGGGCCGATGCCCCCGGTTGTGAAGACATAATCATAGCGCGCGCGCAGGGCGTTGACCGCGGCGACGATCTCGCTCTTGATGTCGCCGATCACGCGCATCTCGCAAAGATCAATGCCGATCTTGGCGAGATAATCGGCGATATAGCCGCTGTTTGCGTCCCTGGTCCGCCCCGACAGGATTTCGTCGCCGATCACCAGGACGGCCGCCGTCACGGAAGCTTTTTGCGTCATGCGGGCACTCCTGCGCTCTTGCTAGCACGAAAAAAGCAGGCGCGCGATGGGCGCGGATGCAGCCCCCATCGACCGCGTCACGCGCCGACGAGATGCAGCGCGACAAGCCGCCGATGCGGCGCGCGGCGATGCTCGAAAAGGAAAATCCCTTGCCACGTCCCGAGCATCATGGCCCCCGCCGCGACGGGAATCGAGAGCTGCGTCTGCGTCAGCGCGGCGCGAATATGCGCCGGCATGTCGTCTGGACCCTCGACATCATGAATATAGCGCGCCGGATCCTCCGGCGCGATGCGCTCGAAAAACGCCGCAAGATCAGCCAGAACGTCGGGATCGGCATTCTCCTGAATGATCAGCGAGGCCGAAGTGTGCCGGCAAAACAGGGTCAAAAGCCCCGTCTCGATCTTCTCCCGGCCGACGAAGGCGGCGACGTCGGCGGTGATCTCGACGAGGCCCTTGCCAAGCGTTTCGACATGGAGCTGATGCAGCGCCTGACGCATCCCTAGCGCACCTCGAAATCGAGCGGGCGGACATTGTCCAGCCCTTCCAGCGTAAAATGCCACCACTCCTTATCGAAATTGACGAAGCCATGGCGCCCCATCAGCGCGATCAGGATCGCGCGGTTCTGCTTCGCGGCCTGCGAAATCCCCGGATCATGCGTGCCCGAGGCAGCGTCGAAAAGATCGAAAGGCGTGCCGAAATCGAGCCCCTCCAGCGCAAGATCGACCGCCGTGCCGGTGGAATGGGCCGATTCGCGCGCGATATAGCCGAGATCGAACAAATCCGCCTTGTCGAGATTTGGATAATAGGCGGGTTTCATCGCCTGATCGGACGGGTCGGCGGCCCAGGCGATGAAGGCGCGCGTCGCCCGCTGCGGCCGGTAGCCGTCATAGACGACGAGGCTCAAACCCGCCGCCGCCGCTTCCTTCGCGACCGCTGCGAGCGCCGCCGCCGCCTCCCGGCGCAGCCAGCATTGCGCGGCGCGATAGCCCGGAACCGGACGGCCGAGAAAATTCTCCGATCCGGCATAGCGCATATCCTGTTTGATATGCGGCGCGATGTCGGCGAGACGGACGAAATCAGGCGGCGGCTCGGCTTGGGGCTCGGCTTGGGGCTCGGCTTGCGGCATAGCTTGAGCGTTGCGTCCGGCGCCAACCGTCAAAAGGATCGCCACGGACGAATCAGGTTCCTTCATGCGTCGATCCTTAACTTCACGCGCGGCGCGCGCCGGATTTCATCGACAGAATGTTCGAGGCGGCCAAACCGTCAAAAACGCCCTCGATCAATCGCGCCAACGTCATAATCGACCGAAAGCAAGGCCAGATCTTGTTGTGCGCCGCCGCCGGGCCCAAATATGGCCCGCGCCAGTCGCGGGGCGCCGAACCGCGCGGCGCTTTTTCCCGGAAACGGCGGACAGGAACGCAAGATGAGCAATTTTGGCGGGTTTGGCGGGTGGCCCGTTTCGACCCCGGCATATCTTCCGGCCAATCTTCCGACGGCGGCCTTCGCCGGCGTCAGGACGCGCCGGATCGTCGCCTTCCTGCTCGACTTCATTCTGGTATCCATCTTTTCGGTCGCGATCTGGTTCGCGCTGGCCGTCATGACGTTCGGACTTGCGCTGTTCTTCCTGCCGCCGATTTTTCCCTTTGTCGCCTTCTTCTACAATGGCCTCACCGTGTCAGGGCCGAACATGGCGACCCCGGGCATGGTGGCGATGGATCTTGAGCTGCGCCTTATCGACGGACAGCGGGTTCCTTTCCTGATCGCCGCCGCCCATGCGGTGCTGTTTTACCTCTCGACGCTGTTTCTGCCGATTTTCCTCGTTTCCCTCGTCGCCGAGGGCAAAAGATGTTTGCACGATATCCTCGCCGGCGTGGTCATGACGCGGCGGCCGGTCTAGGGGATAAAAACTGGCGCCCGGCCCGACGCTTGGACATTTTTATATTATATATCAATGTCTTGCTGACATGACTGTCGAGACCTTCGCGGATGCGGCTGTCGGGGCCGGACCGCCGGGCGCCGGAAGCGCGCAGGGGTTTTGAAAAAAATCCCATGGCCGGATGCAAGAAAACTTGCGCCGGCGCCGGAATCTATCAGAGCATGGGCGACTTCGACGCGGATTTTCAGTTGCGGCGATTCGGGAAAGAGCTAGCTTTGACTGCACGAAGATGAAAACGGGATCAAAGGGCCCCACCACATTGACGCGAGAACCGCGCGACGCGCCGCAGTTTTACCTGACGGCGCCGTCCCCTTGCCCCTATCTTCCCGACCGGCAAGAACGCAAGGTGTTCACGCATCTGATCGGCGGCCGCGCGGTCGCCCTCAACGATCAGCTGACCCTCTCCGGCTTTCGTCGCTCGCAGACCATCGCCTACCGCCCCGCCTGCGAGCGCTGCCGCGCCTGCGTCTCGATCCGCGTCCGCGTGCCTGAGTTTCACCCCTCGCGCAATTTTCGCAGGGTTGCGGATCTGAACGCGGATCTTTCCGGCGTCGTCGGCCGGCCGGAGCCGACAGCGGAGCAATATTCGCTGTTTCGCCGCTATCTCGACGCCCGCCACGGCGAAGGCGGCATGGCCGACATGACGATCCTCGATTACTCGATGATGATCGAGGACAGCCATGTCGAAAGCCGTCTCGTCGAATATCGCGCGCCCGATCCCGAAAATCCCGGCGAGACGCTACTGCTCGGCGCCTGCCTCACCGATCTCCTCGCCGACGGCCTCTCGATGGTCTACTCGTTTTACGCGCCGGACGAGCAGCGCCGCTCGCTCGGCACCTATATGATCCTCGACCATATCGAGCGCGCCCGCCGCCTCGGCCTGCCGCATGTTTATCTTGGCTATTGGGTCGAGGGCTCGCGCAAGATGGCCTACAAGGCCAGATTCCTGCCGCAGGAGCGCCTCGGCATGAACGGCTGGGAAAAGGTGGGATGAAGCATCTCTTCCAGGCTTGCCGCCCTTATTTGATGAGCATTGGCGGCATTGAGAGCGAGGGGACCTTGACGCCGTTCTGGGTCGAATAGCTCACCGCATAGGCGCGGACGAGATGTTCGCTTGGGAAAGCGACATAGAGGCGCGAGCGCGCCTTGTCGAAGGCGATCCCGTAAGGCGGAGACCGCAGGTTGGTCAGCAGCGTCTTTGGCGCAACCACGCCGCCGCCAATGCCATTGGAATACGCCTTTCCAGTGACGGCGATGTCCTTGCCATTGCTGTCAGTGTAAAAAATGTTGTGGTTGGCGTCGACCGTCGCGGCGAACGGGGAGCCGGTCACAGCGATCAAGTGATTGATTCGCCAAGGGGTAAAGGCGTTACTCAATTGCGGAATAGTGGTGACGGACTCGTTAAAGGCGATAATATAACCTAAGGCGTTACCCGACAGCAGCGTTTGCTCGTCGTACACGTTAAATCCGCCTTTGAGCACGATAAAAACCTGTCCGTTGTCATAAGCCAGCGCAAACGAGGCGCTCTGTTGCGCGCCCAGGCAGCTGTAGGACTGGAGCTGCGCATAGGAATTGAGCAGCGGCGACGCAACACGGGAGCTTGCGATAGCCTGGTAAGGCAAGGACAGATCGCCGCCATAAGCGG
>Ga0224559_1001593_pt1 | contig 12321 bp, 8 predicted proteins | sample 714S33034metaG_FD_180676 | JGI IMG/M metagenome (GOLD analysis project Ga0224559, IMG submission 180676) | Peat soil microbial communities from Stordalen Mire, Sweden - 717 S3 30-34 | ecosystem: Environmental > Terrestrial > Soil > Wetlands > Peat | place: Sweden: Norrbotten County, Stordalen... | reverse complement strand
TTCATTTTTCCTGTGCGCCGCGGCGCTTTTTCCTGGCTCGAATCTGATGCTTGATTCGCTTGGACTGAATCCGACGCGTGCCGCGCTGCTGGATGTGTTGACTTCTCTCGGAGCAAGGATCGCCGTGCTTCATCTTGAAGAGAAGCATGCCGAGTTGGTGGGCACGGTGCAAGTCTCGGCGCCAAAGGACGGACTTGAAACAGCGGAGGTCAGCGGTGCACTCGCTGCCCAGCTGATCGACGAGTTGCCGGTGCTGGCGGCCATTGCGCCATTCACGAGTGGCGGCATCCGCATCCGCGACGCAAAGGAACTCCGCGTCAAGGAGTCGGACCGCATTGCCCTGGTGGTCAAGAACTTGCGCGCCATGGGTGCCCAAGTTGAGGAGTTCGAAGACGGCCTTGACGTTCCCGGTGGGCAGAAACTGCATGGCGCAACCATCGACTCGGGAAGCGACCACCGCATCGCCATGGCTTTCAGTGTCGCCGCGTTGCGTGCCGAGGGCGAAACCCTCATCCAGGGCGCCGAGTCCGCGGCGATCAGCTTCCCCGAGTTCTTCGACCTGCTCGATCTGCTTGCCGAACGTTAGCAGCCGCCCGCCCCATCACGCCAAGCTACGTCGCCAATGAACTCCGTGCCAGACTACGACAAATGCAGGGTGCCCCACCCTCGCCGCGTACTTGTTCTTGCGGCTAGGGTGGGATACCCTCGAACCGCAGCCGGCCCGTTCACAGGGAGTTGCCGCTTATCCGCCTGCAAACGACAAAACGCCCGGTCAGCTTTCTAGCAAGCGGGCCGGGCATTTGAATCCGCCGATTTCTGGAGATCTACTGTGGGGCAGTTACAGTGGCTGCAGGCGGAGTCGGCGGTGGCGTTGTCGTCGCTTCTTTGCCCGACGGTGCCGGTACCAGACCGGGGACTGCTGGCGCCGCGTTCACATTGCCGGTAGCCGCCTCACTCAGATTAATGCCGTAGTGCTGCAGGGTGGTGGCGAGGATCTGGTACAGGCTGGCCCGATCTTTGGCGTAGGACGCCTGCGCCGCGATCAGACTGTTTTCCGCGGAAGCCAGACTGCGCTGCTGCTGCAACACCAAGGCGGTCGTGGAAGCGCCCAGGCGAAGCTTCTTCTCTTCCGCATCCAGGCTCTGCTGGTTGTAATCCCTTGCTGCTTGCGACGCCAGAACCTGCGCACGGTCGTTGGTCAAGCCAAATTGAGCATTCACCACTTGCATGCGAATCTGGGTATAAAGCTGCTCAAGCCGCAACTCCGCCTGCCGGTATTCCATCACCGAGCGCGCCTGCACCGACTGCGCATACTTATTGCCGAGCGGAATGGTGATGTTGAAGCCCACACCCTTGTCAGGCGAGGAGTTGTTGAAGGTGTCCTGCAGCGCGGTGCCATAGCCACCGGTCGAGCCGGTTTTGCAGGTTCCGAAAAGCGGTGAGCAGTTCGGATTGTAAGTACCGGCCACACCCGATCCGCCGATGTAAGCCAGAATGTCGACCTGCGGCAACAGGGCATTGCGCGCGCCCTTGAGCGTGATCTCATCGTTGCGCAGCGTTAGAACGGCCTGTTCCAGCTCCGGGCGCTGCTGGAATGCCTCTTGCACCAGGGCCTCGACTGGCTGCTTCTCCTCGGGGATTTCTTCGATGCTCACACGGTCGGTGGGAATGACTGCGGCTGCTGAAAGTGCGGCGTCGTTCAAGTTGCGGGCGATGGCCTGCTTGATAATCTGCTGCTGATAGTTCAACGCCAGTTGCGCACTGATCAAAGCCTGTTTGTCCGACGCCACCGACTGGTCGGCGTTGAGCACGTCGAGCGGCGCCATGGTGCCAATCTCGAGCTGCTTGCGGTTGTCTGCAGCCACCTTGCTGCTCTGTTCGACCGCTCGCTCTTTGGACTGCACATCCTCATAGGCCTGCACCAATCCCCAGTAAATGCTCTCCACCTGGTTGACGGTGTAGAGGATCTGCTGGCGGAAACCGGAGTCGGCGATACGGCGGTCGTTCTGTGCCTGGTACATGTAGCGCTTGTTCACCCAGATACCCGCGCCCTGCAACAAATGCTGGGTAACCTCAGCCTTGAACGACGCGTTGAACTGCGGGCTGAAGGTGGCGAACGCGTTGGTGTTGGTCGCCCTCGTATTGTCCCAGGTGAGCTGGAAGGCCGCACCGGTGACAAAGCCCTGGTTATAGGTGAAGTCGTACGTGTCCGTTGTGCTGGTGCCACCAGTGTAGAAGCTGCTGGAGGGCTGGCTCTGCCAATCGTAGTTTAGAGCCGTTGTCACGGAAGGCTCCAGAGCTTCAGGCGCCGGGCCTGCGCCACCGGTCGTCAGCGACAAGCCTGCGCTGCCTGACCCCGCGCCACCCGAGCCGACCGTCGACCCACCGGGTCCGCCGCCAGCGCTCAATGTCGATGACGACCCGCCCAGCGTATTGGTAATCAAGCCGGACGGCGCGCCCAGGGGAGCTGCCCCGGTTCGCGTGCGCAAAATGTCGGTATCCGCGATGTCCAGGCTATACCGCGCGATGGCGATGTCGTAGTTGTTCTCCAAGGCCAGCGCGATCGCGTCGGAAAGGCTCAGGTAGATCTTGCCTTCCTTCACCAGGTCGTTGAGCCGCACCGAGTTCCCAAATCCCGCTTTCGGAAGGGATGTCGGCTTGAAAGTGTTGATCGGGTTGCCCCATAGCCGGGCAGACGGTCTGGAGAAATCGCGCTGCGACGTGCGCAGGTTCAACGGCTCTGTCAAGGCAACCACGGGAGCCGCCGGCAGTTCCGACGCCGCCTTCTCCGGGGTCTTTGCGCCAGCTCCCGTGACTGTCTGCTGGGCAAAACCTGAGGGCACACCCGCCGCCAATGTAAGCACGACCGCTGCAATTGCGCGCAGCCGTGTGCCTGCCTCTCCGCGCCCCGTCTTTTCCAGCCTGACGCGCGCGGTCTTCTCCTGCTGCTCAAATACACGTGTACCGTACAAATGCATTGTTCCTCTCCACGAATAGCTGAGGCATGTGGGGTGCCATTCTTCAAGACGTTCGGATTGCCTCTCCGGACGCAAATTTGTGATTCGCTGGGACAGTTTTCAGTTCAAGCCCACACATCGGGCTCCCACGTAGTTACGTGCGCGGCGTCCGGTTCGTTCCAGCCAATCGCTTTCTGCCTGCAAAATTCGATTCTCCCCTCGGATCTGGAGCAATCGCCCACAGAAAGCTGAGTATATCCCACTGCCGGCTAGCTCTCCTGTGCGCCCCCTTCGGGTAGGCTGTTATCTGAACGTATCCCCGTGACCAATCGCGCCCAACCCGTCCCCCCGCCGCAAACCTGGAAGCTCACACTGGCCTACGACGGCACTGGCTTCAGCGGTTGGCAAATCCAACCCGGCCAGCCCACCGTCCAGGGGGAATTGCAGGCTGCGCTCGGCCGTATCGTTGGCGAGTCACCGCTGCCCCAAGGCTCGGGACGCACAGACGCCGGGGTTCATGCCCTCGGACAGATGGCCAGCTTCGCTCTCCAGGCTAACATCCCGCCCAAAAACTTGCACCGCGCCCTCAACCGGACCCTACCCGCCACCATCCGTGTCATTGAAGCGGAAATTGTGCCGAACACCTTCCACGCGCGGCATTCGGCGATTGCCAAAACCTACGAATACCGGGTCTTTCGGGATACCGTCTGCCCGCCATTCTTCGCACCCTATGTCCACGCCTGCCCCTGGCCCATGGACCTGGAAGCCCTGCAGGCGTCAGCCCGCCTGTTTGAAGGCCAGCACGACTTTCTCAGCTTTGCCGCCACCGATCCCGACCTGGCCAGCCGCGACCTTTCGTCCAACCTGAGAAACCGTGAGAACAGCGAGACGCCGGCGCCTGGGCCAGTCGGTAAACAGGGGTCCGTCCGCATCATCTTTTCTTCCGCCTGGGAGGAACGGCAGAGCGAATTCGGTGGTTTGCTCGTCTACCGCGTCCGCGGAAGCGGATTCCTGCACCACATGGTGCGCAACCTGGTCGGAACCATGCTCGAAGTTGGCCGCGGCCGTCTCAGAGTCGACCAGATCCAGGGCATCCTCGCCGCCCGCTCGCGTGCCGCTGCCGGGCCGACTGCTCCAGCTCAGGGACTGTTTCTGCATTCTGTGGAATATTGAGCGTTCCAAATACTCTGAACGTCCAAATATACATCCCTTCCAGTCCAGAAAAGGAGCTACAATCGGACCATTAAAGGACCGAGAGGTTGTTATGCGCTTTTCTACCCAGATCAAGCCGATCAGCTACGTCAAGGCCCATGCCGCGGAACTGCTCGACCGCATCAACGAGGAGCGCGAGCCAATCATCATTACGCAGAATGGGGAGGCTCGGGCCGTGCTGGTAGATGTTCACTCCTATGACGAGATGATGCAGGAAACTCAAGCGTTGCTCAAGATTCTTGCGCAGGCGGACAGCGAGATCGAGGCCGGAGACACCGTTCCAATTGCAGACATCGCGCAAGAATTCGGCGTGGAACCCGTCCAAGCCTGATGGCTTTCGCCGTCCGGTTTACCTCAGGCGCGCGGAAGGATTTGCGCGCCCTGCACACCTATATCGCAAAAAACGACTCGCTGGAGAATGCCGACTACATTGCGCGCGAGATTATCAGAACTGCGATGACGCCACAGGATTCTCCGAACCGAGGCGCGCATCCTCCCGAACTGCTCAAGCGTGGTAGCCGCGCCTATCGACAGATCTTCTTCAAACCCTACCGCATTCTCTATCGGATTCGCGGCGGCACCGTGTTCGTTGGCGTCATTGCCGATGGCCGGCGCGATATGGCTTCCTTGCCGCGGAGGCGCTTTCCTGCATCCTGAGCTGTATACTGGGTGCCCCATCCTCGCCGCGTACTTGTTTTTGCGGCTAGGGTGGGATACCTCAAATCCCAATCAGACCCCGTTCATAGGGGCGTTGCGTATGGCACTTTTAAAACCGCACGAATTCGATTGGATGGATAGGTTAAAACACCACCCTGCTACCCTGAAGTCAGCATGTCCATCTTTCCGCGCAACTCGGCCTTCTCCCGCGTAACAACGCTGGCTGGACAGCGCCCCGTGCATGCCGCCTTTGCCTGGATGCACGGCAATCCAAAACGGATCATGGACTGGCAGGCGCAGATGGTGGCCATTCCCGCGCCGCCGTTCGGAGAACAGGCTCGTTCCAATTGGTTGACGGCCCGTTTTGTCGAAGCCGGTTTGAGCCATGTGCAAGCGACCCCCATCGGCAACGTTTTTGGATTCCTGCCGGCCGCAAACCTGTCGCCGGATAGCACCGGACCTGTCGTCGTGATTTCCGCGCACCTCGACACTGTTTTTCCGGCCGATACACCGCTCCATCCGCTCGTGGACGGGGACCGGCTAGAGGCGCCAGGCGCCTGCGACAATGCGGCCGGAGTTGTTGGCATGTTGGCCATCGCCCACGCCCTTGTCCAGGCCGGCGTCGAATTGCCCGCATCGCTTTTGTTCCTGGGAAACGTCGGCGAAGAGGGCGAGGGGGATTTGCGCGGTATCCGCGATTTCTATAGCCAGACCGATTTGGCAGGGCGCATCGCCGCCAATATTGTTCTCGACGGCGCTGGCGCGGACTCGGTGGTCACACAGGCCCTGGGAAGCAAGCGCTACCTGGTCGTGATCCGCGGCCCCGGCGGTCACAGTTTTACCGATGCGGGAACCCCCAACCCCATCGCTGCGCTGGCATCGGCATTGGCCCTTCTGGCGGAGACGGATTTGCCGGAAGAGCCTCGCACCACGCTCAATCTTGGCACCATCCACGGTGGCACAAGCGTCAACTCCATTCCCGAGAGCGCTCAGGCCTCCATCGATTTCCGCTCCACCGGCCCCGAGCAACTGCTCCGCCTTGAAGTGGCGCTGCATCGCGCCGTCGAAGACGCGGTCGATCACTGGAATTCCGTTGCGGTGGCTGGCGGCAGACCCGGAAAAGCTCAGTTGTCCTTCACCATCGACAAGATCGGCGATCGCCCGGCAGCGAATCTGCCCGCGGATTCCCCCTTGCTCGAAACCCTTCGCGCCGTAGACCGCCATCTGGGATTGCACACCGACCTGCGCCTCGGCTCGACCGACGCCAACATACCGCTCTCGATGGACATCCCTGCCTTGTCGATGGGAGCCGGGGGCGAAGGCGGCGGCGCTCACACGCAGGCCGAGTGGTACTCCGCCAGGGGTCGCGAAATTGGCCTCAAGCGAGTGCTGCTGCTGGCCCTCGCCATCACCGAATGGGCCGCCGAACAATAGCGCTCGTCTGTTACACTCCGCGCATGAGCGTCTCTTCCGCCTTGCTCGCTGTTGTCCTTGCCGTTACTTCGCTCGGCCCTGTTTGCCTCGCTCAAACCACCACTCCGAAACAAACGCCGATCAAGAAGGTGAAGCAGCCACCGGCCCCGCTCGCCAGCGTTCCCGATATCGTCTTCTTCAACGGGGTCATCTACACCGGCGTGGGGCTCGAAGAGGATAAGCCCGAGACGGTTCAAGCCATGGCCATCGGTGATGGCAAGGTTCTCGCCATTGGCACGACGGAGGAGATGACTCGTCTCGCTGGCCCCGATACCCGCCTGCGCGACCTGGACTCCGCCAACACCAGCACCTATGTCTTTCCCGGCTTCAACGACGCGCACACCCACCTCGGGGGCGCCGGCCAAACCAAGCTTAACGTCGATCTGACCGGCGTCAAATCCCTGCCCGCCATGTTGACCAAGATCGAGTCTTTCGCCAAAGGCGCACCTGCCGGCCACTGGCTCACGGGCGGCAACTGGGACCACACCCTGTGGGCCGACAAGACCCTGCCCACTCGTCAGAATTTGGATAAAGTCACCGCCGGCCACCCCGCGTTTCTCGACCGCATCGACGGCCATATTTCCATTGCCAACTCCGCTGCGCTCAAGGCAGCCGGCATCACCGGGAAAACCAAAGCGCCCCAGGGCGGAGCCATCGATCTCGATGCAGCCGGCGAGCCCACCGGCATTCTTCGCGAGTCGGCGCAGGACCTGGTCTACAAGGTCATCCCCCCACCCAGCCACGACGAGCGCGTCCGCGGCGACAAGTTGGCCATCGCCGACGCGCTGGCCCACGGCATCACCAGCGTGCAGGACTTCAGCGATTGGGCCGACTTTCTCGTCTTCGAAGAACTTGAAAAGCAGGACAAACTCAACCTCCGTATCACCGAGTGGCTCCCCTTCAAAGACCCGCTCGATCAACTGAAGCGCATGCGCGCCCATCACGACGCGAGCGATCCGCTGCTGCACACCGGCATGTTGAAGGGCTTTATGGATGGCTCTCTCGGCTCCCGCACCGCCGCCATGAAGGCTCCCTTCGCCGACGATCCGCACAACACCGGCCTGCCCCAATACACACAGGCGCAACTCGACAAGATGGTCGTCGAACGCGCCCAGGCCGGCTTCCAGTTCGGCTTTCACGCCATCGGCGACAAGGCCGCTGCGATGGCTCTTAACGCATTCGATCAGCCCGCTGTTTCGCGTACCGCCCGCAATCGCATCGAGCACGCCCAGGTCGTGGACCCCGCCGACATTCCGCGCTTCAAGAGGCTGGGCATCGTCGCCTCCATGCAGCCCAATCATCTGCTCACCGACATGAATTGGGCCGAAGACCGCCTCGGTCCCAAACGCGCCGCATACTCCTATGCGTGGAAGGCTTTTCTCGATGCAGGTGTTCCGCTGGCCTTCGGCACCGACTACCCGGTCGAGCCCGTCACGCCCTTTCGCGGCCTCTATGCAGCCGTCACGCGCATGAACGAAAAGAAAACCAAAACCTACTTTCCCGAGAACAAGCTCAGCCGCGGCCAGGCGCTCTACGCCTACACGCAAGGCTCGGCCTACGCGGAGTTCGCCGAGAAACGCAAAGGCAAGCTCGTTCCCGGCTACGATGCGGACTTCATCCTCGTCGATCGCAACCTCTACACCGTGGGCGCGCCGGCAATCCTGGATACGGTTGTGCTGGAGACATTTGTTGCCGGAGAGGAAGCCTACGCGGGAAAGTCAACCGCTCCCTAGCCTCCTCTCTAGAGTTCGTATCGACAACAACTCTGTCATCCTGAGCAAAGCGTACTTCAGCGGAGTCGAAGGACCTGCTTCTTGCATTTCCGGCGTGAGGATGGGAAAGCTCAACACTATTTATGGGCCGAATCAAAAACTCAACTGCAATAATTCATGCAGATGAAGCTACGCGCCTACCTGCTGATGCTCTTCGTGGTGGCCGTCTGGGGATCCACCTTCGTGCTCATCAAGGGCGCGTTGGCCGATGCCACGCCGGCGGCCTTCAACCTGGTGCGCATGACCCTGGCCTTCCTCGTCCTGGCCGCGGCTTATCACCGCTATTGGCGCGGCATGCGCCGCTGGCAAATTGGCGCAGGCGCGCTGGTCGGCCTTTGCCTGGCCATTGGTTACCAGTTCCAAACCATCGGCCTGGCGCGGACCACCCCATCGAAATCCGCCTTCATCACCGGCCTGGTCGTTGTGCTTGTACCGCTCTTCTCGGCCATCCCCGGCCTGCGCCCCCCTGGAGCCCGGCCACCGCGATGGAATGCATTTCTAGGCGCCGCGCTGGCCTTCACCGGAATTTTGCTGCTCACCGCGCCCGCGGTTGCCGAGGCTCCTCGCCAGCTCTCGGTTCTGAGCCTGCTGCCCGACCTTTCTTCCATCAACAGCGGCGACCTGCTTACGCTGGGCTGCGCTGTCGGATTCGCCTTCCACTGCATCGCCCTCAGCCATATCTCGCCCCGCATCCGGTTTCAGCCGCTTGCGCTCTTGCAGGTAGGCTTCTGCGCGGTTTTTATGGCGATCAGCCTGCCGTTCATCGAGCACCCGCACATCGCCTGGACGCCGCGCCTGTTCATCGCACTGGCGATTGCCGCAGTGTTGGCCACGGCCGCTGCATTCTCGATACAAAGCTGGGCGCAATCGGTCCTCCCGCCCACGCATACGGCGTTGCTGCTCACGATGGAGCCGGTATTCGCATGGATGACGTCGTTCCTGATCATGCATGAGCGATTGGGCCTGCGCCCCGCAACGGGAGCGCTGCTCATTCTAGCCGGAATCGCGCTGACGGAGTTAGTCCCGCAGCCGCATGTGCCCACGGCGCATGAAGCGGGATAAAAGCAGAGAACAGGGAATAGGGCTTGAGAAACAGGACAACGCATTCTCATTATGGAATGGCCGTGCATTTGTCGATTAACCTGTCCGCCTTGTATGAGATGCTGTGACGAAAATTCCGTACCTGGCCAGCGATCGGCTTGCCCTTGCTTCCCAACGTTTCCTGAGCACGGATAAGGTACGTCCAAAACGTCCAGCTTCTTGGAGTTGCAGCTACAGACTCAAAATCGCGCACCTTATAAAACTGGCTCAGCACAGCATTGACATCAAAAAGTCTCTTGAGTTCAGCTCGTCCCTTGCCCGGATTAGCGCGAAATAGCCGCCTGACAGCCGCGTTCACAGCAAATGTCATCTTTCTCTGGAGCCTTGAGCGTGTGCTGTCTCGGATGAATGCCTTGCGCCCATCGAAACGGAAACCGAGGTACTCCAGTCCATTCTTGCCTGCGCTTCCGGACAGGAGCGTGCATTTCGAGAAATCCGTCCCCTCAGTACGAGAGAACTTGTGCACAGTAGTCTTTGTCGGTTGAATCGTGAGCTTATCACCACACGCTTTTAACAGCACTTGGACTTGTGCCAACCTGGCAACAAAATCGTCCCCGTGGCCTGGAATGATCAGGAGAATGTCGTCCGAGTACCGCCGATATGATCCGCCGACTTTGGCCATTTGTTCCACCATCTCAGTGTCGAACTCCAGCAGGGAAAGGTTAGCCAGCACGTCCGAAATAGGAGATCCCTGCGGGATACCGTAGTTCGTCCTGTTCGTTTTGATCAGGGAAGCCACCTTCTCGCGAAATATTCTTCCAGAACAAACGTGTTGAGGGACCCGTTTAACCAGGTACCCCGTCACTTGTCGCGTGCCCACCGACTTCTGTCCGATAAAGCCGAGGATCTTGTAAAGCGCCTCCCGATTCACGCAAGCGTAGCGGGTGACATTGCGAAAGACTTGAAAATGATCAGGGGGCATGATTTTGAAGCCCAGTATCCTCGCCCAAAGGCGCTTCAAGTAGGTATGGTTGATGCTCTCGAAGAACTTGCTAATGTCAAGGGTGTAAACGAGGCAATCGCCCAGATTCAGAATTTCGGAAAATGCATCATCAGCAAAGTGAATGTTGTTCTTATTGCCCCTCGAATTGCTTCGGGGGATTCGTCTATATGCAAGGGCCGCCTGGCTGATTCCACGGATTGCAAGCTCCTTCTCATACGCCTCGCTCAGCAGGCCCCTGTAATGGGAGTAGATACAGCTATCGCGCCGGGCTGCATACATGATCGGGCGGCTCTTAGACTTTCCCTTTTTGCCCTTGTTTGAATATTTAGTCCACCGTTCCGAATACTCGATAAATGGAAAAAAGGAGTGCTTGCGCACGTGCATGGGGTCGGAGACGAGCATGGTGGCGTCGCATTCAGTTAGAGCGGGATCGAAGTGAGGATAGGTCCTGATTTTCACGATTGCGAAAGCCACGCAACAACGAAAGGGGGTAGCTAATTCGACAGCCTCGAATAAACTGCTACCCCGCACTGGTGCTCGGTGGGCTGATCACTCAACTACATCGTGTATACTGTAGGCAGGGTTCTAAGAACCGCGCTGGCAGTATGCGACGCTCATCAGAGGACGAAGACAATGCTCCGACTTGACGGTATCAACGCACACTCCGTTCGCTGCCACTAAACGGATGCTGTCATTATACCACCGACACTTACAGAACCTGTTAACAAATATTCCCTATTCCCTATCGCGGCGCTGGCTCCGCCGAATCCGCCAGCGCATACGCCAACACAGCCATCACCGCCGCGTTCTCGTTCAAGTGCCGTGGCTCCACTTTGTCGAACGTATCCGCGGCCGTGTGGTGATAGTTGAAGTAGAAGCGGCTGTCTTGTATCGGCGCGAAGCTGGGCACGCCTTTTTCCGTCAGCCCGTCAATATCCGCGCCGGTCTCGGGTGTGGCCACCAGCGTCTCCGCGCCAATCGCATCCAGCACCTGCGCAACCGGACGCAGCCATTGCCCCAGCGCGGGCTTGCCAGCGTAGTAGATGCCGGTGGGGTGATCCGCTCCGAGATCGCTCTCGATCGCGCCAATGTGGTTGGACCCATCGTCCTTGTGGTCGATCATGTAGGTAGCCGCGCCCTCCGACCCTTCTTCTTCGCTCATCCACGCAATAAACCGCACCGTGCGCCGCGGATGAATCCCAAGATCGTGGAGCAGATGAATCGCCTGCATGGAAACCGCGACGCCCCCTCCGTCGTCGATCGCGCCGGTGCCAAGATCCCATGAATCCAGGTGGCCGGAGACAACGACCAACTGCTCGGGGTGCTCGGTTCCCTTCCAGTCGGCGATCACGTTGTAGCTGTCCGCGTCGGGCAGGGTCTGCGGCGTCAGCGTCAGGTGCAGTTTCACAGGCCCCTGGCTGGCCAGATTCTTCAGCAGGTCGGCGTCTTCGGCGGCAACGGCGGCGGCGGGAATCTTGGGCACTCCATCGGAATATGCGGTGAACCCGGTGTGCGGCAGGCGATAATCGGCCCCGCCCACGGAGCGCACCAGTACGGCCGCAGCGCCCACGGCAGCGCCCGCGATCGGTCCGCCTCCGCGATACGCTACGCTGCCACCATAGGCATCCGTACCGCGGCCCGTGCTGGCGAGTTCCTTGTCGAACTTGCGGTTGAAGAGCAGAATTTTGCCCTTCGCGGCACCTGCCGGCAGCGCGCTCAGCTCCTTCCAGTTGTCGACAACCACAACCTCCGCGGTCAGCCCCTCGGCTGCGGTGGCGACACTTCCGCCCAGTGCCGTCAGCACCACCTTTTGCGTGGTCCCCGGCGTCTGGCCGGGCCACGAAACCACATCGGCTGTCTCCACGCCGCGCACCCAGTGCGGGACCTTCGCCTTTTCGAGAGTCACTTCAGCCCCCAGGGCGCGCATCTCGGCGGCCACGTATTCGACCGCCTGCCCTGCCTGCGGGGTGCCGCTCAGCCGCGGTCCGATATTGTCCGTCAGGTGCCGCAGTTCGTTCAGCGCGTAAGGATCTTTGAGGGCCGCATCGCGCAGCCGCTCCATTTGCGCCAACTGTTCCGGCGTCCACGCGCTCTTGCCGCCGGCCATCATGGCGGATAAGCGATCGAGAATCGTGGGCGGCGCTGCAGACGTCTGCTTTTGGGCAACGCAGGGGTGAATGCCGATTCCGGCCGCAAGGGATGCAAT
>Ga0224559_1001591_pt1 | contig 12326 bp, 6 predicted proteins | sample 714S33034metaG_FD_180676 | JGI IMG/M metagenome (GOLD analysis project Ga0224559, IMG submission 180676) | Peat soil microbial communities from Stordalen Mire, Sweden - 717 S3 30-34 | ecosystem: Environmental > Terrestrial > Soil > Wetlands > Peat | place: Sweden: Norrbotten County, Stordalen... | reverse complement strand
TAGATATCAGGAATTCCCATACTGCGAAGATCTGCGGGAACTATTTCATTCAGATTCCGCAAGGTGGAGATGTAGAGCTTATCGATGCCCTGATTTCAGGTCTTTCCGGAAAACTTCCGAAGACGTCCTATAATTACCCCCCAAAGAAAATTCTTGAATTGGCAAATATACTTAAAGGGGCAAAGTTTGGGATCATTTTTGTAGGACCTGGTCTTATATATTCTCTTGAAAACCTCGCACCTCTTTTTAGACTTATGCAAGCTCTGAACGAAAAATCAAATTTCCATCTGGTGCCTATGGTAGGGAATTGTAATATGCGGGGCTTTAACGAAAATCTCTTTACAGAAACAGGTTATGTTAATAGCGTAAAGTTCGAAAATGGAATTGTAAAGCATGGGTCAGAATATTCAATCGTTGAATCCCTTAAAGCAAAAACGGTAGATGCAGCCCTTATTATCGGTTCTGACCCGTTTTCAAGCCTTCCACGATCGATTGCAAAATCTCTTCTTGAAATTCCTATCATCTCAATGGGTCCCTCTGAGACCCTGACCACAAAGAAAGCAAAGGTCCATATCAACACTGCAATTAGTGGGGTGGAATCTGGAGGCAGTGCAATTCGTATGGATGGGACTCTGGTAAGCTTTAAACCTATTGTTGAGACAAAAAACCCTTTGGAAGAATATATACTTAAGAGAATAATGGAGGCTCTCTGATGGATTTTGGATCTTTTCTTGCAGCTCCTGAAATAAAGGTCAAAGTTGTAACCTACAGGGATATTTTTCAGGATAAAGCGATGATAGAAAACCTTTTCGGAGACGAGTATAAACATATTTCAGCTGTAATAACACTGGATTCTGCAGATCTCAAACAATTAAATGTAAAAAAAGGCGATACTGTCATCCTGAAAAACTCTTTTGGGAGAGTTGTAGTCAGGGCTGAAGAATCAGGATACGAACCCTCTCATAGAGGTATTGCATATATGCCTAAAAGCTCTTGGTCCAATATGCTTGTCTCAGATGAAACTTGTGGCAAAGGGATTCCGAGGTTTCAAGATATATCTTTAACTGTTACCAGTGCAAAAGGAGAAAAAGTAACGGAACTCGAGTTTTAAATTATGTTCTGATAAGGCTTCATAATTACACTTCTGGAGTATGCTGTCCTTCCCGCAACGCTCTAGAGGACTAATTGAAAGGATTAATTTCCGAAATTACATTTTTGTTTCGTGCTTTTCGTGCTTATAAAGTTTAAAGTGAGGTTAGCCGTATCCCCTCTTGCTCTCAGTGATTATAGAACCACGAGTGTCTTAATGCATAAATATTCACTTTGAACAATAATTCTATTTCAAAAGTTAAATTAATTATAAGTTTACTACGGATGAGGTATAGCTGCTGTATTCCTGATATTTACTTTGATTTTGAAAAATAGAGCAGTTGTCTATGGTGGAAAGAAAGTTTGAAGGAATGAATGATGGAAATTGTTGTTGATCTATTCGCTGTTTATTTGTCATTATTCAGACAAATAAGCTAATATTATGCCAAGCTTATCGCAAAAATATTGGTCAAGTAGTATTTGCGGATGGTCAACAAGTTATGTTCTCTAAGAATTCTTGAGATTGGTCGGTGACCTTGATACTTAGACAATTTTTGGAAAATATCTTCTACTTTTGTTGCCGATGAAATGCGACTATGGAGTTAATCTGTTCTTTCTTCTGCTTCGAAACAAAGATCCAAAGAGTTGCATCTATCAAGTGTTCCTGCAATAAATTTTTTGTATGGCTAAGACACTTAATTTCCAGAGTACCTGAATTGTTTTTTTTAAAAAGCAAGTGCATTAATATGTACGCCACTCCTTCCTAAGATTAACTTTTATCAGGTCTGAAGGAGGTGATTTGTACTTACATAACTTGAACAACTGAACTGGCATTATTGAATATCGATAAGTCTATTTGTAGTAAACTATAATCTAAAATCTAATAGATTGTCAACGAAGCATTTTGTGATAAGAAACTTTTAATATATATAAATGAAAAAATTTCTGTCTTATACATAGTGTTATTAAACCACGGCATGTCGTAATTTAATCCCGGAGACACATTTGTTGTCTGGTTCCACAAAAAAGTATCTTTAGAGGATTTCGATAAACCTCTGATTTTCACGAGTTAGTTATTTACTATTTATATGCATATAATGAAATTTAGGGGTTTATCGAAATCCTCTTAAAATAAACAGTATTTGGAAAAAAATGTTTAATGATGTCTAAACTACAAAATTTGTTTACTGTTTCTGCCAATTTAAACAACCAATTCATTAGGTAGTATAATTGCTTCAAAGGCAAATTTAATGTCCGTGATAAAAGTCACATGTGAGTCTTAGGTGTCAATTCACTGATTAGTTTTTAGGTGGTTTTGAAAACCAAAATTAGAGCGAATCTCCTGGCCAAAATAACGATGGAGTCACTGTTATTCCGTTTGCTCTGTAGATGCAAATCTAATGAAAATTAACGATTTAAATCCTGATACTGTTGAGCTTGAAATTTGGATAGTTGATAGGTGGCGATTATTAATGATGAGATCTGTGTACTATATGGAGCTTGCTCCAAAATTTACAATGTGTAATCCCTTACCTAGTGGAGCTGGAATCTGCAACTACATAAGTAAATATTTGACAAAAATAGTAAAATGCTGTTTTTCAGCATTCCATTATTATCTTACTCCTTCAAGCAGGTTAGCTATCTAAAGCCTGCTAGAGGGATCTGATTTCAATTACAACATTTCTTTTGCTAATTTGATATCTTCAGCCTTTATGGTTTTTCTGCCTGCATGCTCTGCAAGTTTTATCGCTTCTTTTGAAATTCCAAGTCCATAATCTTCCAGAATTTCAGTAAGAGCAATTCCTGCACCTTCACTTACCCTTGGAGCACCTGCAGTTCTTATTAAGCGCTCTATTGGTGCGAATGGTATCACTTTTGCCATATTATCCTCCAACATACATTTTATATTAGAAGATTTCGATAAACCCCTAAATTTCATTATATGCATATAAATAGTAAATAACTAACTCGTGAAAATATGACCTTTATCGAAATCCTCATTAATATGAATTCCTTCTCACTCTGATTTTGTAATCAGATTATATAAATATCTTTGCTTATATTAGGGCTCTTTTACTTCTTATTCATCTTTTAGTGTTCTTTTTTCCTTCATTTACTTTCTAAAGCTTATTTATCTTTTTTTCTATAAATACTTATTATCAGATTTTTTTACAATCGCCTTTATTAATGCTTCTCTATAACTACATTTATAAAAAATTTTATAACAAATTTTGTATGAAGTACATGGGTTGTCTTCTTCACGTACGTTCAAGTCCCTTCTTTCCATAATTACAATTACTTAATTAACTATTTTTTATGTGTATGTCCCCGGATAGGTCTCAGTCTCAATAATCTTACTCTCTTGAATTTCTTCTAATTTATACCCTGTTCCTTATTCTTATATCTTTTCATTTGCAATTAGATGCCTTATAATTGTAGCAATTTTCATTTCAAGAGCAATAATTATCCTTGAATGTCCAAATTATTTTTTCTTCAGATTAAAATATTCTTTTAATTTGCTATTTTTCCTTCTTGCTATTCCCTGAACAGTCTGCGTTAAATTCACTTTGTTACCATTGATACTCTCTTTGTGATTCTCCAGGTGCAAAATTTATCTGCAGATAGTATACATTCGGAATAATTCCAATCCATGAAGCAAGCTTATCTACTAAATAAAAATACTCAAAAGTGCCTATTTCAGCAATTAGGGTCGCAGCATCAATTTATCCAATACCTGAAATATACATTAAATTTTCATCTCACTGTTATACTTTACATAAGCATACTTGAAAATTTGTCTCCTTAGCATTTCGATTTCATCAACAAGGTGTTTTTTAAAATTCAGACATGTCTGAAGCCGAGCTACAACGCTATGAGAGATTTCGATGTCCTGAATTCTCTGATCTAAACCATTTTTTCACGGACATTTGGAGAAAGGCTTTCTACTATCTGATTGATTATCTTACCTAAAGAAAATATTGATAGAATTGATATACCGTTTTTGTCCAAAATATCTGTCAACAAGTCACTTATATTGATATAGTTCAGATAAAAAAGTAGCATTAGCTTCATTTTTTAGATATATTCTTCTTTATAAAAGTTTGTGGCGAAGCTTAACATCAGACCAAAATTATCTATGATCTTTTGGGAAAACTCTTGATGGCTAAATCATTTTATTCAGATCAATTTGTGCAATGAATTCTTAATCTATATTATCTGTTTTTTTATTTGCAAATTTTTTCATATAACAAAATATAGAAGAATATCTATAAATTCAGTCCACAAATATTAAAATTTTATCTATGTTGGTCTTCTACGCTGTTTTTCATATTCCGCCAGCATTCGAGGTCGTAGATGTATCAATTGACTAGAAAATAAAAAATATATCACCTTCAGATATGTTATAGTTTGATATATAAGCTTTCAAGATGTGAGACTTGAACTATAGATAAAAGTATGTACACATATAAGGCTAGTTTTTTTCAACTATACCGTGCTGAAGATTATTAAGGTTAAGTCTACACACAGCTATTATATAATCCAGAAGACCGAGCTCCGCGAAAGGTTACTGTCCCCAAAAGTAAATGTTCTATCTCCCCAATCCTGGAGAGCCTAGAGTCAAAAGGCTTAATCCAGAAAAAATATGAAACTTAGGAAGTTCTACTCAATCATCTATAAGGGAATAGTGGCACTAGATTGCATGACGCAGTAAAAGTTGATGCTCCGGAATGAAATGTCCCAGATCATTAATATTATTTGAAGATAAATAGTATATTGCAATTGGTGATGTCCGCAATATTAGGGTGTGGAGCAGCAAGCTGTGGGATATTCAACTGTAATAATAATGGATCATAGAAGTGAAGTAGTTCACATAAATAAGGATAGTTCATGAGGCGACGAGTTCAAGAAGAACATTGAGAGATTGGGATTAAGCCAATACTTGCAAGTTTAAGACATCCTCAGACAAATGGTGAAAATTGAGAAATGGTTCCATACATACCAGAGATTCAGAAGCGAGTTTAAAACCTTTGAGGAATTTATTCACTGGTACAATAAAAATTCTCAAAGAGCCTTGAAACCTAAAGAAACGGAATCATCAGAAAATGCTTTCTGGAACATATTGGCAGTGGGCGAAAAATTTGGAATAAGGGTTAGGTTATTTAGGTTGTGAGGATATGGAAAATTAAAAAGAATTTCAAAGCGAAATTATTAAGGGTAATACTAATTTTTGTAAGTATAAAAGTTTGCTACATTTAAGTTTAATTAATTTAAAATCAAATTTAATATGTTGTTTTTTTTGGGAGATAACGATCACTAAGTCCAGGATTTACGCCTTCATAGAACCAATTTTCTCCATACTAGGTCCTGAGTTATATCATATTCTCTTTAGATTATGGGTTGCATATGTTTGAAAATATGCCTTCTGAAGGCGTTTCATATTTCTGATATTTTCAATCTGAGCTCGTTGATTTCTGACTATGGAAAATTGATCGGAGATATTACAACATGAACTAAATATCAAGAATGTTCTGTTATTATATTTTGCTTCATCAAGTAAAGTAATTATATTAACGATATCGTATAATTCAAAAGATTCAGACAGTGAACTTGGCAACTAAACTAAAATGGTTCTATTTTTCTTTTCGATAATTAACGACTATGCAACATCATATATTTCTTTTGATATTTTTTTGATTTTATACAAATGGTTTCGAGGCTTAAGATATTCGAAACTACTTTACTCTTAAAAAAGATAATATATATGGAATTCATATTGATTATAACAATGTTATATTACCAGAATACAACCGTCGAATTAATATGATATAATAAATGGAGATAGCAACAAACTTTAAGCTTTCTAAGTAAATAAAGATCGTATAATCTACTTAAGGATATGAAACTTCAATAACCTCCAAAAAAATGATAAAAAATAGCGGGTTGATAAATATTAAAGGCGGCGGACTTTTGAGCATTCTAACCTTTTCTGAAAAAAGAAAAGATATTTTATTTCTGCTTGAGGAGAGTCCAAAAACTCTTTCAGAAATCAAAGATTATTTTGATGTAAGGTCACCTGAGATTCTACCTCGCCTGAAGGAAATGGAATCAGCAAATATGATTGTCAGACAGGATGGAATGTATCGTTTAACCCCTCTAGGAAAAGTTTCAGCTGTATATTACAAGCCTTTTCTGGATACTCTCACAGCTATAGAATCGAATGAAGATTTCTGGAGAAACCATGACCTAACTGCAATTCCTGATACACTATTAAACAGAATTCAAGATCTCAAAGAATGTAGGATCGTAAAAAATGAACATGAATACATCTACGATTCCCATAAGTCATTTATGGATAACGTCATGACTTCTACTTATTTTATGGGTTTTGCATCTATATTTCTCCCAAGTTTTCCTAAAATGTTTCTTGCGATCGCTCGTAAAAAGATCCCAGTTTATATCATTGTTACCCCAAATGTCTTCTTCAAAGTAAAAAATGAGCATAGTTATGAACTTGAAGAATTTATTGGATATAAACACACAAGTTTACATGTGTATGACAATGCGAAAGTCTCCTTTGCAGTAACGGATCTCTTCTTATCCCTGTCTCTTTTTTTCAAAAATGGAACTTTTGATCCCCGAAGTGACCTAGTAGGTTTTGATTCTTCCTCAATAAAATGGGGAGAAGATCTTTTTAAGCATTATAAAGAGAACTCAATTGAAATAAAGAGCATTTAACTTTGGAATTTTTTACGATTCCGATTTTTTAATTTATTTCAGTTAATAGATTGTGGAATTAATGTTAAATTTTGGTGATTCCACAATAAATTAAATAGTCTCATAACTTCTGCTAAAGATCTTCTAAGAGAAGCTTGAAAAACAAGCTGGCAAAATATGAATTAAATTTTGTGTTATTTTTAGTTCAACAATTGTACGGTGAATTGAATTATTTTTTCTAAAATATTCTGCCGAATTTAATATTTATCACATTTCATACCATACGTTTGTTCCGTAGACAACATTATACCAGCATAGCACCTGTGATCATCCGCAGTCCAAGAATTGAAGCTGATTCTCCATATACAAGAAAAATTCTTTCTAGTCTTCGAGAAGGAAGTTCTTCTCCAGGTTTTGTATGTTTTTGGATACAGATCAGCCCACATATGAAACTGTAGAGAATAATCAGAGGTTCGAAGGCAATAAGTCTGTGGATCAAAGCGATACCAAGTATCACATGTGAGAGCATGTACATTCCGATAAGAAGTTTACGGGTATTCTGTTCTCCAATACTGATCGGAAGAGTTTTGATACCTGCAAAAGTGTCCCCTTTTATATCCTTGAAATCAAAGATTGTAGAATTGACAAAGAGTTTGACCGCAAAGAAAGTTAAAACTAGTACAATAGGAAAAATGTTCTCACAGTTTCTGCCTGCAAGTCCTGCAATGAAAACACCCCAGGTAAAACCTACAACCAGATTTTTAACCCCAAATCCACCTTTGAGTTTAAAAGTAAATTTCCCAATTTTGACGCCTTTGCTATATAGATAACAGGTTATGAAGGGTATGAATGCAAATATAAGCATTCCCTCCTTCGCCAGTATATAGCTGCCTATTAAAAAAGTAAGCATACAGGCAGCAAGCCCAATTTCCTTTCTTGAACCCTTTAGTTCTTCACGGTTTATAGCATCTTCCTCAGATCCAACAGTCCTATCAAGTGTATATACTGTGTAGACCACAAGCCCTCCAGCAATGCAAGTTAGCAAACTTGACTGAATTTGAAGAAGGAGAAAAGCTAGATGGATCCTGAATGCCCCTGCAAATGCAACTAATACTGAACTTTTCAATAGTTTAAAAGTAGCATTTTTTCCCGTATATTCAAGGGATTTACTGTTTAGATGCCGGGATAAATTTTTACAACTTCCAATAAATGTATTTGAGTCCATAAAAATATTATCAGAGAACTTTCTAATATTAGTAATTCAGTATAACATTCTAATATGTTTATTTTTAGTATAACATTAGTCAAATATTATATTAGTAGGCTAAATAATAGAAAAATAATTACATCGTATATTTACTTAATTATTGTGCTTAGTAGTGGGTAAACTTCTTAAAGCGGTAAACAGATTGGTGGGTATAAAATCTTCCAAAAAAGGAATTTGTGCTCTTTTTTTACAAATTAATCCTACTATCTATAGGACTTGATTTCATTTTCATATAGCACAATAAAAGATTTATTCACATTAACTAAATTTCAAGATTTCTAAGTATGAAATTGTTTAGTTATAATATTTTTTTAGTTATTAAAAGTTCAAGATAATTAATATAGTTAATACAGTGTGAAAACCACATACATTAACAACTCTTATTTGAAGTGTATAAGAACTAGATGATTACAGAGCTTAACTCATTTTTGGAGGAATAATTTTTTTCTGCCTGTAATCTGTATATCCTCTCAGCAATTGTTATTCTCATTTACGATAAAGATCAAAAGTCTGTTAAGGAGCAAACTTTAGAACCCCTATGGAAGCTATAGAACACGGCTGAATATGAGCTGATTGTCTGTTTTCAGGAGAAAAAGCACAAACGTAAAAAAATCTCATGAAATCAGGGTTTTTTTAATTTTTTCAGATCCTTCGTCATTTTTGAAAGAACAATGCAATTTCATCCAAATTCATTGAATCACGGTAAAGATTTTAGATAATAAAAGATTTTTATACGTCTTGAGTTCTGAATGTCATGAATCAAACGTCCTTTAATTCTGGAACGAAGTAAATTATCATCTATTTTTATTTTAATTTACCTAGTTTAACTGTTGTTTCTTTGTAAGTGAGTTTATTTTTGGCTCTGTGGTCACAGATAGTGCCTCAAACTCTTATATGGATTCGATATGTATTGGGATTGAACAGGTTTATCCACAGGTATGGTAAGATCATTTATTACATAACTTCGGGGACTAGGTATCGATAAGGTGTAGAGGATTTCGATAAACCTCTGATTTTCACGAGTTATTTATATACCATTTATGAACATATGACGAAATTTAGAGGTTTACCGACATCCCATAGAATTTCTAGCGACTTAAGCATAATAATTACGTTTGAAACCACAATTATTTTTGAAAAATTAAATTAATTAGTAACCATTTAATTTGGTAAAAACAATATCAGTAACCATTTTTACTGAGATTCACTGAGCAAATTTAAATGGACTGATTCTATTTAACTGGCGGTTAAGGTCACGTTTTAATATTTACATACTTATCAATCAAAAATAGTTATTCAGCTTAGATATATAAAGATGTCACTTTATTTTAGATATATTAGTTAGTTACATTAATTTATTACTTAACCTTATTTACACATATATGACTAAAAAAATTATACAGTCACAAAATAAATAGAGAAATAGGGGAAACTATTTCCCTGAGTTCTTTTTTTCTGTTTTTCTGCTTACCATGGTTTCAACTTTGAATTTAGGTTTAGCGAAGAGATGTACATGATGAACTATATTTTTATTTTTAGAAGATTTTGAAGTGTTAATTTATACTGTGAAGACTATAGAGGATTTCGATGAATCTCTAAATTTTGGCATATACTGATAATATTATATAAAAGATTAATGAAAACTCAACAGTTTCTCGAAACCCTCTATATTCAAAAATACCATTCACCAAAATGATTTATCATACATCACACTCCAAACATTTAGATAGTTGTAGATTTTTTACAGTAGTATACAGTGAAAAAATTGAAAATTGAAGAAATTTCAATTACAGCATTTTCAAATACATTCTATATATATATTTACTAGCCATTCAAAGGATAAAAAAGAAATTATTTGAGGATATGATAGGAGATAATCGTATGCTTCTCTTAAAAAAATGTCCTGAGTGCCACTCAGATCTTGAAAACAATATCTTCAAGAAATTTCAGTACTGCCCTATATGCGGGTACTGGACGAGAAAGGAAACTGCAAGACTTGAGCCACTAATTGTCTTAGAGTAAAAAAATTGATACATTTTTTAGTTTCAAGAGTCATTTATACATCATTTAGAGGCATATGAAAAAATCTAGATATTTATTTAAATCTGTTAAAATAGAAATGTTTGAATCCTCTACAGAATGCATCTGATACTGTATATTACCCTCAGAAAAGGATCTGATTTAAAGCACTCGTTCTTCAACTATGGAAATGAAAGATGAATTTTTGAGCTTAACTTTGTCATATTTCCTTTTCATCTACCCGGAAATATAATTTAATATTTATAAGCATATTTCAGTTAAATGATAATAGGAGATTTAATAGAAGATTTTATTAAGTCAAATAATTTTTCGGTAGAAAATAATTTCCTGAAATTCATTTTGAATTCTATTTTTTAAAAAAAACTCGTTCTGATGTTCCAATATTATCTATTACCTTAATTGCTTGCTTTGCCTCCAGTGCAAGGAAAATATGCAGAAAATAGCAATTTATTGTTTTAATATGGTAACAATCAATCATAAAGAATTTTTTTCGCCAATTCTCCGTGGTCTTCAACAGATCTCCAAAAATATGTTTGAACAAAAGTCACTAAAAATATAGAGAATTTAGATAAACACCTCTGTATTTTGAGCGTTGGAGAGGGTAAATTTCTTAACAATAATTTTTACTCATGAAAACTTTTACTGATTTTGTTCTTAAAGAAGAATATAAACTTCTTCAGTAAGCTGGAGACAAATTTGTGAAATTAGTTTCTTAATTGATTGGAAAATCTTTTCGTATCATTTTTGAGTTCATATATTTTAACAAAACAGTCTTCTTGAGACAGATCTGAAGCAGACATCGTCAATATGTTTAAGATGTTTGTTTTACAGCAATTGAGTGGTATTTACTACTTCAACTTGAAAAACAATATTGATTGAATTTTTTTCATAATATTTCTTGTTTTTTCTGATCACATACCCGGCATTCCCCTAGTTTGGTCATTCAGAAAGAAAATTATTGATAACTGCAAGGAAGAAGAGATGTGGGTACATTTGAAAAGCCAACTTATTGCCTTGTCATAGGCTGTTATTGCTTCATTATATTTATTTAAATTATCAAAAGCAATTCCTTTCGAGACCTAAGCATCTGAATCCTGCGTAGCGCTTGCGATACTCACTAAGATCAAAAACGTCAGCACAGTGAATCCTAAAACTGTTATGAAAGTATGCCTTCTACTTGCTGTATTATATGTCATTCTTTTCATCCTTTCGCTTCCTGATGTTTGTTAAAATACTGTGCATGACGGAATTTATGAGTTTATCAAAATCTTGTATAGTTATATGCAAATAATTCTAAGATCTTTTGCGTATTATTGCTAAAACTTCTCTAAAAGTTTCAAGTTTGTGCCTGCATCGACCGTCACTTAAAATAATCAGAAGGGAATAAATGGATGGAAAATTAAATGAGCTGATAAATGATACTATTACTTTTATTCTCAATCTTTTTGGACTCTTCTTTTTTCTCATGAGTTTAACTTCAATACTTTTGCACGGCTATTTAGCAGGACTGCTATTTATTCTGGCAGCTATTATAACATTTCCACCAACTGCGAATCTGGTTAAAAAGGAATTAAATACATCAATGACTGGAGTGAGGACATATTTTGTTGTATTTTGTCTAGTGGCAGGAGCATTTAGCGCATTCCCTACGACCCCTACTACAGTAAATAATACTACAAACAATACAACGACAATAGCACCATCTACACCAACAGAAGTTACAATGCCAGCTCCTACACAAAAATCTGAAGTAACACCTACCCCAAAACAAAATATTGAAAACACCCCATTACATTTGAAGAACAATTACAAAACGAAATAAAACTAATGGCTAAAAATAAAGTAAGTTATGATTATACAAACCGAGCTCTTACAGTGGATTTAACGGAAAAGGACTATTGGTCAGTTAACTTATTAAAATCCGAGATGTTTATGGATACCGTCAAAATTCTTGAAGCTGCAGCCACACATACGCAGGAAATAAAATCTGTAATTATTAACTATAAAGCTACATTGCTAGATCAAAACCGTAATGAATGTATTGAACTAGTACACTTAAGACATTATTCCACCACAAACACGAATCCAGTAAACTGGGAGAACACATACGGAGATGACAGAGAATACATGCTAAGGGAAAGAGCCGATTATTTCTGGCTTCATCCAATATTTAATAAACATACTACGTAGATTTAATACGATGATATCATTAGAA
>Ga0224559_1001589_pt1 | contig 12333 bp, 12 predicted proteins | sample 714S33034metaG_FD_180676 | JGI IMG/M metagenome (GOLD analysis project Ga0224559, IMG submission 180676) | Peat soil microbial communities from Stordalen Mire, Sweden - 717 S3 30-34 | ecosystem: Environmental > Terrestrial > Soil > Wetlands > Peat | place: Sweden: Norrbotten County, Stordalen... | reverse complement strand
GGCGGCGACGCGGCGGCGCGCGAGCCGTGGCGGATGGGCGTGGCGGCGCTCGCCATGCTTGGCCGGCTCGATGCGGCGGCGCGGCTGCTGCCGGGCGCGCCCAATGCGGCGCGGCTCGCCGCGCGCTTCACCGCCGGCGCGCACTTCCCGCTGACGACCAGCCTCGGCCGCGCCTTCGACGCGGCGGCGGCGCTCGCCGGCGTGCGGCTCGTACAACAATACGAAGGCCAGGCGGCGATGGAGCTCGAAGCTCTGGTCGCTTGCCCGCGCGCCGGCGCCGGGCTATGGCGCATTGTCGACGGGTGCCTCGTTCTGCGGCCGCTGTTCGCGGCGCTGATCGACGAGAACTTGCGCGGTCGCGAGGCGGCGGATTTGTTCCACGGAACCCTAATCGCCGCGCTCGACGCCTGGATCGCCGAGGCGGCCGCGACGAGTGGCCTCACGCAGATCGCGCTTGGCGGGGGCTGCCTGATGAACCGCGTGCTGGCCGACGGTCTCGCCGCGGCGTTGCGGGCGCGCGGCCTCGCTGTGTTCCTGCCGCGCGCGGTGCCCGCCAACGACGGCGGCGTATCGCTCGGTCAGGCCGCTTTCGCCCACGCCCTGCTGCGCGCCGGCGCATCGCTTTCGGAGGACTGAACCCATGTGTCTCGCCATTCCCGTCCTGGTGACGGAGCTTCTGCCCGACGACATGGCCAAGGTCAGCCTCGACGGCGTGACCAAGGTCGTCTCGACCGCCCTGGTCGAGGATCTGAAGGTCGGCGACTACGTCGTGCTGCACGTCGGCTACGCCTTGTCGAAAATCGACCCGGAGGAGGCGGCGCGCACGCTCGAACTGTTCGCTTCGGCCGGGGAGCCGGTGCAATGAAATACGTCGACGAGTACCGCGACGGGGCGCTGGCGCAGACGATCGCGGCGGCGATCCGGCGTGAGGCCGATCCGGCGCGCGAATACCACTTCATGGAGTTCTGCGGCGGCCACACCCACGCAATCTCGCGCTATGGCCTCGAGGACCTGCTGCCGGCGAACGTCAAGATGATCCACGGCCCGGGCTGTCCGGTCTGCGTGCTGCCGGTCGCGCGCATCGACATGGCGATCGCCTGCGCGCGGCGGCCTGAGGTCACGCTGTGCGTCTACGGCGATCTGATGCGCGTGCCGGGTTCGGGCGGCATGAGCCTGATGAAGGCCAAGGCCGAAGGGGCCGACGTCCGCATGGTCTATTCGACCCTCGACGCGCTGCGGATCGCCGAGAAGTCGCCGGAGCGCGAGGTCGTGTTCCTCGCCGTCGGCTTCGAGACGACGACGCCGCCGACCGCGCTGGCGATCCGCGCCGCCGCCAAGAAGGGCCTGACGAACTTCTCCATCCTCTGCAACCACGTGCTGACGCCGGCGGCGATCCAGACCATTTTGCAAAGCCCTGACGTGCGCGAGCTGGGCAGCGTCAAGATCGACGGCTTCATCGGCCCGGCGCATGTCTCGACCGTCATCGGCCTGCAGCCGTATCGTTTCTTCGCCGAAGAATTCGAGAAGCCGGTGGTCGTCGCCGGCTTCGAGCCGCTCGACGTCGCCCAGGCGATCCTGATGCTGGTGCGCCAGGTCAACGACGGCCGGCACGAAGTCGAAAACCAGTACATCCGCGCCGTCAGCGAATTCGGCAACGAGAAAGCGCAAGCCGAAGTCGCCGAAGTGTTCGAGCTGCGCGAGCGCTTCGAATGGCGTGGCCTCGGCGACGTGCCCTATGGCGCGCTGAAGCTGCGCGCCGGCTATGAGCGCTTCGACGCCGAACGGCGATTCGATCTGGCCGAGAAGCCGGCGCACGACAACCCGGCCTGCGAATGCGGCGCGATCCTGCGCGGGGTCAAGAAGCCGCGCGACTGCAAGCTGTTCGGGACCCTGTGCACGCCCGACACGCCGATGGGCTCGTGCATGGTGTCGCCGGAAGGCGCATGCTCGGCCCACTGGACTTACGGCCGCTTCCGCGAGGCGGCCAAAGCCGCGTCGCGCGCCGATGTCGTCGCGCCGCCGCGCGAGGAGGTCGCGTGAGCGCCCAACAGCCGATCCGCCGCAAGCTCGATCTCAAGACCGGCCGCGTCGACCTCTCGCACGGGGCCGGCGGCCGGGCGATGGGGCAGTTGATCGAGGACATCTTTCACGCCGCTTTCGACAACGATTGGCTGCGCGCCGGCAACGATCAGTCGGCGTTCGAGGTCGACGCGGGACGGATGGTGATGACAACCGACGCGTACGTCGTCTCGCCGCTGTTCTTCCCCGGCGGCGACATCGGCTCGCTCGCCGTCCACGGCACGATCAACGATATCGCCATGGCGGGGGCGAAGCCGCTCTATCTCTCGGCGAGCTTCATCATCGAGGAGGGCTTCGCCCTCGCCGATCTCAAGCGCATCGCCGACAGCATGGGACAGGCGTCGCGCGCCGCCGGGGTTCCGGTCATCACCGGCGACACCAAGGTCGTCGAGCGCGGCAAGGCCGACGGCGTCTTCATCTCGACAGCCGGGATCGGCGTCACGCCGCCCGGCGTCGTCCTCTCCAGCGACGCGGCGAAGCCAGGCGACGTCGTGTTGGTCTCCGGCACGATGGGCGACCACGGCGTCGCGGTGATGTCGAAGCGCGAAAACCTCGAATTCGATGTCGAGATCCTGTCCGATTCAGCGCCTTTGCATGGTTTGTCGGCGGCAATCATCGCGGCGGGCGGCGCCGGCGTGCGGGTCATGCGCGATCCGACCCGCGGCGGCCTGGCGGCGACGCTCAACGAGCTCGCCCATCAGTCGGGCGTCGGCTTTAGCCTGGAGGAGGAGGCGATCCCGGTGCGCCCCGAGGTCGCGGCGGCGTGCGAGTTCCTCGGCCTCGATCCGCTCAACGTCGCCAACGAGGGCAAACTGGTCGCAATCGTTGCGCCAGAGGTCGCCGAAGCCGTGCTCGCGGCGATGAAGGCCGATCCGCTCGGCGCGCGCTCGGCGGCGATCGGTCGCGTCGTCGAGGACGCCAACCGCTTCGTCGAGATGCGCACGGCGTTCGGCGGCGGCCGCATCGTCGACTGGCTCGCCGGCGAGCAATTGCCACGCATATGTTGACGCGGAGACGTCGCGCCGTCGCTCCCTTCCCTGCGTGTGGGGGAAGGCGCGACGCGAAGCGTCACCGATGAGGCGTTGCGCCGCAACGCGCGCCATTGACGTCCGGGCTGGAAGGGTGCGTCGTATCGGAATTGTCGAAGCGGCATGAATCCGATACGCCTGTCGGCGCGACCCCTCATCCGGCCGACTTCGTCGGCCACCTTCACCCGCCAGGGAGGAAGGGAAGCGAGCCTCGCCTGATGCGCATCCTGCTGCTCTGTCACAGCTTCAACTCGCTGACGCAGCGGCTGCACGTCGCGCTGCGCGAGGCGGGGCACGAGGTCGCGGTCGAGTTCGACGTCAACGACGCGGTGACCCACGAGGCGGTCGCGCTGTTTCGTCCCCATGTCGTCCTCGCGCCGTTCCTCAAGCGGGCGATCCCCGAAGACGTCTGGCGCTCCGTGCGCTCGCTCGTCATCCATCCTGGCGTGCGCGGTGACAAAGGGCCGGCGGCGCTCGATTGGGCGATCCTCGAACGCGAACCGGTCTGGGGCGTGACGCTGATCGAGGCGCGTGGCGAGATGGACGCCGGTCCGGTGTGGGCGTGGCGCGAATTCCCGATGCGCCAAACGACCAAGGCGAGCCTCTATCGCCTCGAGGTCGCCGACGCGGCGCTGGCCTGCGTGTTTGAAACGCTGGCGCGACTCGCGGCGGGCGAGACGCAGGCGCCGACGCCCGTCAACGTCGGCCGCGGTCGGCTGCGGCCGGCCTGCGGCGAAGCGCAGCGCCGCATCGAGCCGGCGCATTGCACCGTCGAGGAGGCGCTCGCCATCGCCCGCGCCGCCGACGGCGCGCCCGGCGCGCTGTTGACGGTGTTCGAAAGCGACTGGCGCGTCTACGACCTCAAGGCCGCCGCCGGTCTCGCCGGCCCGCCGGGCGAAGTTTTTGCGCGCGCGGAAAGCGCGGTTGCGGTCGGCCTCGTCGACGGCCCGGTGTGGATCGGCCAGGCGAAGCGGCCGGGCGCGCACGAGATCAAGCTGCCGGCGACATTGGCCATGGCCGCCTATCTCGACGATCTGCCGTTCGCCGCCGGCCCGTCGCCGCTGCATTTGCGCGAGGAAAACGACGTCGCCACGCTGAGCTTCGATTTCTACAACGGCGCCTTCTCGACCGCCGATTGCGAGGCGTTGTCGGCGGCCGTCGATCGCGCGCTTGCGCGCCGCCCTCGCGTGCTCGTACTCACCGGCGGCGCCGATTGCTGGTCGAACGGCCTGCATCTTGGCGTCATCGAGGCCGCCGCTTCGCCCGCCGACGAGTCGTGGCGCAACATCAACGCGATGAACGACCTGGTCGAGCGCATCGCGCGCGCCGAGGACGTCTGGACGATTTCGGCCTTGCGCGGCAACGCCGGCGCCGGCGGCGTGTTCCTGTCGCTCGCCGCCGACGAAGTGTGGATGGGCGAGAACGTGATCCTCAATCCGCACTACAAGGACATGGGCAATCTCTACGGCTCGGAATATTGGACCTACCTGCTGCCGAAGCGGGTCGGCGCCGATCGCGCGCGCCTCATCGCCGCGGCGCGGCTGCCGATGGGAATTGAAGAGGCGCTGCGGCTCGGCCTCGCCGGCGAGCGCTTGCCCGGCGACCTCGCCGGCGCCGACGCGGCGATCCGTGCGCGCGCCGCCGCGCGCGCCGCCGATCCGGAGGACTTGGCGCGCCGGCTTGCGGCCAAGCGCGCAGCGCGCTTCGCTGACGAGGCGGAGAAGCCGCTCGCCGCCTATCGCGAGGAAGAGCTGAAGCGGATGAAGCGCAATTTCTACGGCTTCGATCCGAGCTACCACGTCGCGCGCTACAACTTCATCCACAAGATCCCGAAGTCGCGCACGCCGCTGACGCTGGCGGTGCACCGGTCGACGGGCCGGCGGTTGACGGACGCCGCACGCGAAGGGTGAGTTCCCTGTTCCCCGCGCAGAGCGCGGGGGCCCGTCAGTGCAGAAGCTGCGGCGCGTCGGGGTTGCGGGCGAGCTCGACCTGCGAGATCGCGACCAGGATTTCGGCCCGCGACTTGAGGTCGCGCGCCTCGAGCAGCGCCTGCTTCTCCCGCGCGCCGTACGGGCTCATCATCGCCAGCGCGTTGACCAGCGTCTCGTTCGACGCCTTCTCGATGTCGTCCCAGTCGACGCCGACTTCATTGACCTCGGCGAAGGCGCGCAGGGCCTCGACCAGCGCTTTGCGGTCGACCGCGGCTTGGCCTACGCCCTCGGTGAAGTCGTCGATGAAGTCGGAATAGTCGGGGACGATCGAGCGATAGCGCGTCGCGACGGTGGGTTCGCTGGCGACGCGGAAACGCGCGACTCCCATCAGCGTCAGGAAGCAGCGCTTGTCGCCGATCTCGGCGTACTGGACGATCCGCCCGGCGCAGCCGACTGGGAACAGTTCCGGCGACTTGGCGTCGGCGTCGTCGCCGGAGACCGGCTGGATGACGCCGATCAGCCGTTCGCCCGCCAGCGCGTCATCGAGCATTTCGAGATAGCGCGGCTCGAACAACGTGAGCTGGATCGGCCGGCGCGGCAGCAGCAGCGCGCCGTCGAGCGGGAACAGCGGTAATACGGCCGGCATGTCGCTCGGGCGGCGATAGTCTCGATAAAGCTTCATCACTCTCAATTCACGCCGGCGCGCCGGCAGCCGGTCAAAACAAGATCGCGGAAAGCCTGCGGCGCGCGGTTACCGCCGCCGGGTCCATCAGGCCCCAGGCCTCGAAGAACTGCAGCAGTTGCTTACGCGCCGCCTCGTCGTTCCATTTGCGGTCGCGCTTGAAGATCGCGAGCAGCGCGTCGGCCGCCTCGTCGCGCCGGCCCTCGGCGTTGAGCGCCAGCGCCAGGTCGAAGCGCGCCTGATGGTTGTCGGGGTTTTCGGCGACCGCCTTCTCCAGCGGCGCGAGATCGCCGATCGACGAGGCCTGCTCGGCGACATGCAACGCCGCCGCGGCCGCGGCGATCGCCGCGTCGGGCTCGCGGCCCGCGGCGGGCGGGGGCGCCATCGACAGCACCGCCTTGGCCTGGTCGAGGTCGCGGGCCTCGACATGCAGCTTCGCCAGGCCGGCGATGGCTTTGAGGTTGCTTTCGTCCTCGGTCAGCACCCGCGCGTAGAGGGCGGCGGCGCCGGCGGCGTCGCCCTTGGCGGCGGCCGCTTCCGCTTCGGCGACGAGCTCGTCGGCCACGGCGGTCAGCGGCCCGACCAGCCGTTCGATGAAGCCGCGCACCTGGCTCTCGGGCAGCGCGCCGACGAATCCGTCGACCGGCTGGCCCTTGTCGAAGGCGATCACCGCCGGAATCGACTGGATGCCAAGCTGGCCGGCGATCTGCGGATGCTCGTCGATGTTCATCTTGACCAGCGCGACCTTGCCGCCGGAATCGGCGACCGCCTTCTCCAGCGCCGGCCCAAGCTGCTTGCAGGGTCCGCACCACGGCGCCCAGAAGTCGACCAGCACCGGCTGGCGCGTCGAAGCGGTGAGGACATCGGCGCGGAAAGACGCCGTTGTCACCTCTTTGACCGGGGTCGGGGCGCCCGCGCCGTCGCTGTTGGCCATCGTCACATCTCTCCACAAGGGCCCCGGGGGCCCAACCGCATCTAAATGGCGTCGCCGCCCGAATTATTCAACGCTTTCGGCGCTCAGCGCGACGACCACAGGCTCGTGGCCGGTCGCGCGCAGGAACTTAAGGATGTCGGCGCTCGCCAGGCCGGTGGTGCGGGTGTTGACCAGCGGGTGGAAGTTCAACCGCTCGTGCCGCATCATCTCGGCGTCGAGAACGACCGTGACCCGGCCTTGCGAGTCGTTGATCGCCCCGAAAGGGGTCACCGCGCCGGGCTTCACCCCCCACACCGCCTCCAGCAGTTCGGCCGAGCCGAACGAGACGCGCCCTTGCCCGCCGATGCGCTCGTGGACGCGCTTGAGGTCGACCGGCGTTTGTTCGCCGAGGACCAGCAGGAACAACCGTCCCTTTTTGTCTTTTACGAACAGGTTCTTGACGTGGCCGCCGGGAATGTCGCCGCGCAACGCCTGCGATTCCTCGACCGTGTGCAGGGGCGGGTGCTCGACCGTCATCGAGGGAATCGCGAGCGAGTCGAGAAAGGCGATCAAGTCGTCGAAGGTGGCGGGCATGCGAGGTCTCGGCGAGGCGATCGCCCCGGCTTTTAGAACAGGATGCGCAGAGAAGGAAATGCCCGCCTTCGCCGCCATTCTATTCCGACGGCGCACAAGCGCGCGCCCGAGGCAAAACCTCGACATTGTCGATGAGGCGCGTGTCGCCGAGCCAGGCCGCGACCAGCAGACGCGCGGGGCGGTCGAGGGCTTGCAACGGCCGCAGATCGTCGTCGGCGCGAAGCTCCAGATACTCCACCTCGCGAAACCCAGCGGCTCGGATGGTGGCGATCCCCTCGGCGAGCGCCGCAGGCGCTGCACATCCTGCCGAAAGTCGCTCCGCAACGGCGAACAGAGTTGCGGCCAGTTTCGGCGCGACGCGGCGTTCGGCCGGGGTCAGCCGAGCGTTTCGAGACGACATTGCGAGGCCGTCCGCCTCGCGAACCGTTGGGCAGGCGATGACCCGAACGGGAATATTCAAGTCGCAGGCCATTCGCCGAACGACGTGAAGCTGCTGAAAGTCCTTCTCGCCAAAGAAGGCGAGATCGGCGCCGGTCTGCAGAAACAGCTTCGCCACGACGGTCGCCACGCCGTCGAAGTGGCCGGGCCGGAATGCGCCGCACATCGCCTCGCCGATCCCGCGCACCGAAATCGTCGTTGCGAAGCCCTCCGGATACATCTGCGCGGCGTCCGGCGCATAAAGCAGATGCGCCCCGGCCGTCGTGAGCTTTTCGACGTCCTGTTGGAGGGTTTGCGGATAGGCGGCGAGATCGCGCGCATTGTTGAACTGTCTTGGATTGACGAAGATGGTCACGACGACGCGGTCGGCCCGAGCGAGCGCGGCCCGCACAAGACTGAGGTGGCCGTCATGCAAAGCCCCCATCGTCGGCACGATCGCGATTCGATCGCGTTCGCGTCGCCACAGGGCGACGACGTCACGCATGCTCTCCAGGGTTTGGGCGACGGCAAGACTCATGACGATGTTTCTACCCCGTCGGCGCCGAGAGTTTCGTCGAAGACGTGGGTTTGCGCGGGGAATCGTCGTTCGCGCACCTCGCGGGCGTAGCTCGCGATGGCGATCTCGGCCTCTTGCGCCAGCTCTGCATAGCGCTTGACGAATCTTGGTCGAAAATCGGTGAAGACGCCCAGCATGTCGTCGACGACCAGGATCTGTCCGTCGCAAGCCGCCGACGCGCCAATTCCTATTGTCGGAATGTGGATGTCTGTGGTTATGGCGCGAGCGAGCGGTTCCGGGATCTTTTCCAGCACCACCGCAAAGGCTCCCGCCGCCGCCACCGCATCGGCGTCGCGCTTGATCCGATGGCCGTCCTCGCCCCGTCCCTGCACGCGGTAGCCTCCGAGGGCGTTGACCGCCTGCGGCGTCAATCCAATATGCGCCATCACGGGAATCCCGCGATCGGCGAGAAAGCGAATGGTCGGCGCCATGGTCGCGCCGCCTTCGAGCTTGACGGCGGCGCAACCGGTTTCCGCCATGACGCGTGACGCGTCGCGAAACGCCTGTTCGGGGCTCTGCTCGTACGAACCGAACGGCATATCCACCACCATCAACGCGTGCGCGACGCCGCGGCGCACGGCCTTTCCATGCATGATCATCATCTCGAGGCTGACGCCAAGCGTCGACGTCAGGCCGTGAAGAACCATGCCCACGCTGTCGCCGACCAGCGCGACGTCGCAATGCCGATCGACCAGCCGAGCCATTGGCGTCGTGTAGGCGGTCAGGCACACGAGCGGCGCTCCATTCTTCCGCTCAGCGATATCCAACGGCGTCAACGCCGCGGCTTGTTTGGTTGCGCTCATAGCAATCGCCTCGCTAAACCGATTCGCTCGACGCTCGAAGCGGGTCGATCGCGCACCCCTACCATTTGCCGGGACGCCGTCGAATAGCCGAAATTGGCTGTCGCCGGGGCGGCGGATCGGCAACTTTCTCGCAGGCCAAGTCCGGCGTCGCGGTTGGCGCCGCCTTCTACGCGCCGCTTCCGGCGACGAACAGCAGCGCGAGGCCGAAGGCGACGACCAGCAGCGCGGCGAGGAATTCGATCCCGCGCGCGGCGAGCGCGATGCGCGAATCGTCGCCCGCCGCCATTCGCATCGCCACGCGCTTGGCGAACACCGCAGCGGAAGCCAGCGCGCCGGTCGTCAGCGCGACGCCGATCGACATCGCCGCGACCGCCGCGATTCCGGCGACGAACAGCCCCTGGGCCAAGGCGAAAACGAGGACCAGAATCGCCCCCGAGCACGGCCGCGATCCCGCCGCCAGCACGGTCGCCACGGCGCCGCGCCAGGAAAAGCCGGCTTCGAGCGTCGCCGAGTCGGGCGCGTGCAGATGTCCGCAGACGGCGGGGTCGTCGGCCGACGCCGTCGCCATGTCGTCCGGCGAACCGGCGCGGAAGGCGACGAGCGAGGCCGAGCCCGAGGCCGGCCGCCACGGCGCGTCGGCGTAAACCGGCGCTGCTGCGAGCGCAGCGCGATGGGCGAAGCGCGCCTTCAACGCGGCGAACAGCGCGCGGCCCTTGGTCACAGTCAGCCACAGGCCGATGGCGATGACGCCACTGCAGCTCGCCAGCGCCAACCCGTCGGCCGCGGCGTTCATTTCCGTCGCCGTGGCGTTGAAGATCAGGGCCGCGACGCCGACCAACGCCACCGCCACGATTCCCTGCAACGTCGCGGCGAGCAAGGCGAGGACGATTCCGCGCTTCAGCGCGCGGTCGCTCGCCAACATGTAGGAGGCGATCACCGCCTTGCCGTGGCCCGGTCCGGCGGCGTGGAAGACGCCGTAGGCGAAGCCGAAGCCGATGAGCCCCCAAATCGCCGCGGGGTTGCCGTGTAATGCGTGCACGTCGGCGGCGATCAGCCGCGTCAGTTGCGACTGCATTTCGATCAGCCAGCCGGTGAGGCCGCCGCTGGCGCCGCCGCCGCCCTCGCCGCCGCCGACCATGAACGGGCGCTGCGCCAGCTGGGCGACGGCCGGAGACGCGGCGAGCGCCAAACCGGCGGCGAACAGGGCAGGCGCCGCGCGGCGCAGGGCGGGAAAGCGATTCATGGGCAGGCGACGATCACGCGGCTCGCCATCTTGAAGCCGAAATTCGTCCCTGGCGACAAGTTGGTGAAGAAGGATTCGCTGAGCTTCGCCTTGTCCTGGCCTTCGAGCGGCTTCGGCTTGGCGATCGAGGCCGAGCAGCCGGAGGGTGCGGCGACGAGCGCGATCGGGTCGTTGTCGTCATACTCGAAGTCGATGAAATATTCGGGGTCGGCGACCAGCAGCGAGAAATATTGCCCCGGCGCGGTCGGCGTCTTCAGATGCAGGTCGACGTGGAAGGCGACGAGGTGGTCGGGCCGCTCCTCCATCCAATAGTCGCCGTCCTTGACCGGCCCGAACTCGGCCGCCTTGCCGCCGATCTTGAGCGTGGTGAAATAACCGATCTCGGCCAGGCCGCCGGCGTTCTGGCGCGCCAGCGGCGCGAAAATCTCGCGCGTGACCAGTTCGCCCGGCTTGGCCAGTCCCTGGGTGGCGAAGGACGAATACATCTCGTCGAACACCCAGTCGTGGATCACCGAGGCGACCTTGCCGTCGGCGGAGAAGCCGATCTTGCTGCGCACCGTCACCCAGACGTGGGGATGGGCGGCGGCGACGGCGGGCAGAAACGCGAGCGTCGCGGCGAGGAGCAGGGCGACGGCCCATCGACGGGCGGGCGAGGCGAAATTCACGGACGGGTCCAGGCTGGGGCCGCGGGCGAAGCGCCGGTTTGGCGACGAACTGCGGCGCCAGCATGGCCGCCGGCACGGTTTAGCCTTTCTTTAGGCGAAGCGTCCATTCTGCGACAATGGCGCGTAGCGTTTGGCCAAAGATCGCAGTGGGCGCGGCCCTCTTCTCGCTCGCCGGCTGCGGCTGGCTGGAGCGCGCGGAGCGCCCGGCCTGGCGCGCCCAGGCGGAGAACTATTGCCTCGCCCGCGACCTGGTGAAGCCTTCCGCCTATGTCGCGCCGCAGCCGGAGATCGACGGGCCCGGCGTCTGCGGCCTCACCCACCCGTTCAAGGTCTCGGCGCTGGCCGAAGGGACGGTCGCGGTCGACAAGAACGTGACGATCGGCTGCCCGCTGGTGGTCGCGCTCGAAGGCTGGCTGGCCGAAGTCGTCCAGCCCTACGCCCAGGCCGACTTCGGCCAGAACGTCGTCGAGCTCGAGGCGTTCGGCGCCTATTCCTGCCGCACGGTCGACAACCTCGCCGGCGCGCAACTGTCGGAGCATTCGTTCGGCAACGCGATCGACGTCTCCGGCTTCCGCCTCGCCGACGGCCGCGAGATCGTCATCGTGCGCGACTGGAAGAAGACCGACACCCAGGAGGCGGCGTTCCTGCGCGAAGTCCACGCCGGCGCCTGCCAGCACTTCACCACCGTGCTCGGACCGGGCGCCGACGTCTTCCACTACAACCATTTTCATCTCGACCTGGCGATGCACGGCGCGACCTCGACCGGGCCGCGCCGCTATTGCCGGCCGAACCCGCCGCCCGATCTGCAGCCGCCGCCCGCCAGACCCGACGGTCTGCCGCCGGCGCCCGATCTCGAAGAGCCGATGGACGTCGCCCGCGCCAACCTGCGGCCGAGCGCAGGCCCGATCGACCTGCGCGGCCCGTCGGCGGCGATCCCGCCGCCGCTCGCCTTCCACATTCGCCCCGCGCCGCCGCCCGTGCTGCCAGCCGACGACGGCGTCGACGACTCGCCCACGTCGGCGATTCCGCTGTCGAAAGACGACTGATCAGGGCGCAGCAGCGCTATTTGCTCGGCTCGACGCTGCTTAGCGCAGCGAGCTGGTCGCGAACGAACGGCGCCCAGTTGCTCGCCGCCTGCGGCAGCGCGCCGGCACGGTCGAGGTCGTCGAGGATCGTGACCGCCTCTCGCCACAGCGGGGCGGCGGCGTCGGACGGCCGCCCCTTGCCCGCCTGATAGAGCGTGTATGCGAGTTCGATCTTGGCGATTGGATCGGACGCAAAGCGCGCCGTGGTTTCGCGGCAGATCGCGATCGCCTGGGCGTAGCTCGTTGCGGATTCGGCTGCGCGCTTCAGCCCGCGCTTGGCGGCGGCGACTTGGCGCTGGTCACTGCAGAGGTCGCG
>Ga0224559_1001588_pt1 | contig 12334 bp, 11 predicted proteins | sample 714S33034metaG_FD_180676 | JGI IMG/M metagenome (GOLD analysis project Ga0224559, IMG submission 180676) | Peat soil microbial communities from Stordalen Mire, Sweden - 717 S3 30-34 | ecosystem: Environmental > Terrestrial > Soil > Wetlands > Peat | place: Sweden: Norrbotten County, Stordalen... | reverse complement strand
CTGGCCGCCCAACACGCTCATCACCGGCTTCTGCTACTACGACGCCGACGCCGGCAACCAGGCGCTGCCGCCCAATCTGGAGAAGTTTGTTTCGGCGGGAGAGCCGCCGGTGGTCTTCACGCTTGGCTCGGCCGCCGTGCTGGCTGCCGGAAATTTCTACGAGGTCTCTGCCAAGGCCGCCATCCGCCTGGGCATTCGCGCCGTGCTGCTGATCGGCGCCGACCCCCGCAACCAGTTGAAGACCAAGCTGCCGGAATCCGTCTGCGTTGCCGAATACGCGCCTTACTCGGGGCTTTTCAACAGCGCCTCGATGGTCGTCCACCAGGGCGGCGTCGGAACCACCGCGCAATGCCTGCGCGCCGGCAAGCCCATGCTCATCGTGCCCTTCAGCCACGACCAGCCCGACAACGCCCGCCGTATGCTGCGCCTGAAGGTCGGCCGCATTCTTCAGCGCGGCAATTACACGCCTTTCCGCGTTGCCCGCCGCATCAAGAAAATGCTCGCCACGCCTCTCTTGGCCAAGCGCTCCGAAAGCGTAGCCCGCCGGTTAGCCAAGGAGGACGGCGTCCGCACCGCCTGCGATGCGCTGGAGGAACTGTATAGAAAGTCTCAATAATCCCACATCAACTGGGTGCCCCAGGTCCGGATTCTCGGACCTGGGATATGATGAATCTCATGGCGCTCAAGTGCCAGTTGGCCGAACCGCAGGCGTCCAACGCAGAATCGGTTTCCGTGCCGCCTGCACCTCATCCAGCTTGGAAACTCGCGTCGAATGCGGCGCGGTCTTGACTAACTCCGGCGTCTCCTCAACCTCGCGGGCAATGGCGCGCATCGCCGCGATAAACTGATCCAGCTCCTCCAGCGATTCGCTCTCCGTAGGCTCAATCATCAGCGCGCCATGCACAATCATCGGAAAGCTCACCGTGTAAGGATGGAAGCCGTAATCGATCAGCCGTTTGGCGATCTCGCCGGTTTTTACGCCCAGCGCCGCCTGCCGCTTGTCGCTGAAAACCACCTCGTGCATCGACGCCGTCTTATAAGGAAGCTCATAAACATCTTCGAGTTTTTTGCGGATGTAGTTAGCGTTCAGCACCGCGTCTTCGGTCGTCTGCCGCAGCCCGTCCGGCCCGTTAGCCAAGATATAAGCCAGCGCGCGGATGAACATACCCACGTTGCCGTAAAACGCCCGCACCCGCCCCACCGAGTTAGGCCGGTCATTCTCCCATCTAAGTGTGCCAGTTGGCTGACTTGCAATATAAATTGAGCTGTCATCCTGAGCGGAGTTGGACGCGTTCTTTGCGTCCAACGCAGTCGAAGGACCTGCGGTTCCGTCGGGAGAAACACCGCTCCGCACCAACACAGGAATGGGCAAAAACGGCTCCAAAAACGCCTTGCAAGCCACCGGCCCCGACCCAGGACCGCCGCCACCGTGCGGCGTAGAAAAGGTTTTATGCAAATTCAAATGCATTACATCCACGCCGAAGTCACCCGGCCGTGCCTTGCCCACCAGCGCATTCATGTTCGCGCCGTCCATGTACAGCAGCGCGCCCTTGGCGTGGAGTATCTCCGCGATCTTTGCAATCTGGCTTTCAAAAACTCCTATCGTCGAAGGATTGGTTAGCATCAGCGCGGCGGTCTCATCATCCACTTGCCGAGTTAGAGCCTCCAAGTCGATCCCGCCCTCGGAGTTAGACTTGAGAGTCTCCACCGTGTAGCCGCAGACGGCTGCGGAGGCCGGATTCGTCCCATGCGCGGAGTCAGGGATAAGTATCTTCTTGCGCACATTGCCCTGCGACTCATGCCACGCGCGGACCAGCAGGATGCCAGTAAACTCGCCATGCGCGCCGGCCGCCGGTTGCAGAGTGATCGCATCCATGCCGGTAATCTCCAGCAGACAGCGCTGGAGCGAATCAATCACTTCCAGAATCCCCTGCGCCAGCGATTCAGGCCGGTAAGGATGCGCCTCGGCCAGCCCCTCAATCCGCGCGACAACCTCATTCACCCGCGGGTTGTACTTCATCGTGCAGGAACCAAGCGGATACATTCCCAGATCGATGGCGTAATTCCAAGTAGAAAGCCGCGTGAAGTGGCGGATGATCTCAATCTCGCTCAGTTCCGGCAGTTCCGCCTTGCTCTCACGATAACTCGCGCCGAGGAGCGTTGCAGTGTCCACAGCAGGCACGTCCAGCGCCGGCAGCTTGTAAGCGTACTTTCCCGGCGTAGAAATCTCAAAGAGCAGCGCCTCGTTCTGCGTCTGGTGCGCGCGGACTCTTTTGTTGCTCGGAATTGTAACTTCAGGTGTCGCCATTCTTCATACCTCGCTCATCTTCTTCGTACTCACTGATGTCTACTGTAATCTGCTGCTTTGTAACAGGGCACGACTTTAGTCGTGCCGATGACAGCCACCTAAAAATCGTGGGCTTTAGCCCCTGCTGACTTCTTCTTTGCCAGAAACTCAAAACAATACGGATACTGCTCTGGAGACTCGACCAATCCCGCCTTCACAGGATTCATCGCAATGTAGGTCCGATGTTTCTCATAACTCTCCTTGCCCAATACCTGAACTTCTGAAAACCCTCTCTGCCAAACTTCTCCAAGATAGCCGGTCTCCTTTTTCAAACGAAAAGAGAATCCACCCTTGACAAGCTGCATGGCTTTTTCAACCGTCATACCGTCTTCAACCGTCAGCAACAGATGAAGATGATCTGGCATAATGACAAAATCATCCAGCTTGAACTTTTTCGCCGCTATCTGCGATCGCAACACATCGATCAAAAGCTCCGCATTCCGTACCGATTGCAACAGCCGTCGTCCCATGCTCGTTTTCGTCGTTGCAAAAAAAGTGCGGGCGGGCGAGAGCATGTCTTCCGGATTAGCATTTCGGCTCGGTCTCGCCATAGCAGGGGCTAAAGCCCAATCCCTTCTTAGTATTTACTGCGGCACGACTAAAGTCGTGCCCTGTTACAAAGCAGAAAACCTTGACTATTCGCGATTACAAGCCTTTATTCATTTCGCGGCCAACACGTCGGCTGCAGCGTCAATGTTCGCGCGCGTGATAACTTCCGTAGCGCACCAGAGGGTGCAGTTACGTAATCCAGGATACCAGCGGCTCAAGTCAATGCCGCCGACGATCTTGTTGTCGAGGAGGCGCTGACTCCATTGCGCTGGGGCTTCTTCCGTCTGCAAGACAAACTCATGGAAGCTCGGCGCGCCGTGGAAACGAATTTTTGCGCCGGGTACGGAACCTAGCTTTGAAGCCGCGTAGGCAGCCTTTGCCAAGTTATGCTCGGCCAGCTCGCGGATGCCTTCCTTGCCATAGACGCTCAGGAAGATCGTCGCCATCAGCGCGACCAACGCTTGATTGGTGCAGATATTCGACGTGGCCTTCTCGCGACGAATGTGCTGCTCGCGCGTGGAAAGAGTTAGCACAAAGCCGCGAAAGCCATTGCTATCGACGGTCTGGCCAACCAATCTTCCCGGCATCTGACGCATGAACTTCTCCTTTGCCGCAATCACTCCGCAGAATGGTCCTCCATAACTCAGCGCCACACCGAAGGACTGAGCTTCCAAGCTGACAATATCCGCTTCCACCGGCGGCCGAACCACGCCCAGCGAAATAGCCTCGGCAATCGAGACAATCAGCAGCGCGCCTTTTTTGTGCGCTATCTCCGCAATCGCGGGAATATCTTCGATAATTCCGAAGAAGTTAGGGCTTTGGACAAGAACAGCCGCAGTCTCTTCCGTAACTGCCGCGTCCAGAGCGGCCAGATCGATGCGCCCGGTCTCGCGGTCATAACTTACCAGAGTTTGCGGTAAGCCTCGATTTTTGGTATAAGTCGCCAGGACTTCGCGGTACTCGGGATGAACCGTCGCTGCGACGACGGACTTATGCCGGCCAGTTACGCGCACAGCCATCATGACGGCCTCCGCCGCGCCTGTTGACCCGTCGTACATGCTGGCGTTGGCCACGTCCATCGCGGTCAGTTCGGCGATCATCGTCTGAAACTCGAAGATAGCCTGCAAGGTTCCTTGAGTTATCTCCGCCTGATAGGGCGTATAACTGGTCAGAAACTCGCCGCGCTGAATCAGCGAGTCAATAATAACTGGCCGGTAGTGGCGATAAGCCCCCGCGCCGAGAAAGCTGGCGTAATCCGTAGCGTTCTTTGCCCCTGCAGCTTTGAAGTAGTCGATGATTTCGCTCTCGGCCAGCGCGGGAGGAACCGCCAGATCGCGGTTGAGGCGGTCTTCGGCGGGAATGACGGCGAATAACTCATCGATAGACGCAACGCCGATTTCAGCCAGCATGGCTTGGCGCTCGGCTGGCGATTTTGGTAGATATCGCATAAATGGCCTCTAACTTTCTTCCGCGATGAAGGCCTCATACGCCGCGGCGTCCAGCAGCGCATTAAGCTCGGCGGGGTCGGCAAGCTCGACTTTGATGATCCAGGCCTCATGCGGCTTCGCGTTGAGCTGGTCGGGGGCGTCCTTCAGTTCCTCGTTGACGGCGGTGACCGTGCCGGTGACGGGCGAAAAGAGGTCGCTGACCGCCTTGACGCTCTCGACCGAGCCGAAGGTCACGCTGGCGGTGACCGGGTCGCCCACCTTGGGCGCGTCCACGTAGACGATGTCGCCGAGCGAGGCCTGCGCGTAGTCGGTGATGCCGATGGCGCCGATGTTGCCGGTCACTTCAATCCACTCATGCTCGCGGGTGTAACGGAAATTTGCGGGGTAAGACATTAGGTGTCGCCTCCATCTGGTTCGACATTCCAGTGTACGTCGCAAAAGTTGGTTGCGATATGAGGAAAACCGGGGCGGTTTTAAGAAGGCCCGAAGCCGGGGTAAGGAGCAAGCGGCGCTAAGAACGCAGTTTCGATCATTTCCGCCTGAAAGAGGGGTAGGGTGGCGATGGCGGCGCGGACTTCGGCCTCGCTCACCGCTTCCCAGAGGATGGCTGCGCCAGGCGTGTCAGCGCGGCGCCAGATCTGGCGGAGAATACCACTGGTGTAAAGTTCGCGGACGCGCTGGCCCTCGCGGGCGATCAGCTCCGGGGTGAAGGCTTCCGGCGGAAAAGCGTCGGTGCGGCGGCGGGAAATCGTGAGGAATTGCATAGGGAGATTGTAGCGCTAGAAGTCAGTGAACCAGTAACAAATCGGAGGCTTTCCTGAATCCCTATCCTTTCACAACCGCCGTAAAGTCCGACCACTGCTCAACGCGGAATGCTCGAATGTCACGTACCGATAATGGAAACCATGCGCGAGCGCGCAATGATTGGATGGCCAAGAAAAGGTTGGCCATATCCTCGTCGTCGGTCACATAGAGGCTTCCCTGCACACGGCGAAAACCATGCTCGCCGAGGATTGCGCCGATCTCCGCATAGGCTTGGGAAACGCCTTTGGGGTGATACTGTTCAGTATCGACCACTGTCAAGTCAAAGGCCACGGCGTACATCAGCGCGCCTCCGGGTCATCCAAGAGGTGAGAGAGACGATACTCTGTTGTTTCGCCCGATTCAACCATCTTCACTTCGACCATCCAGTCACCGTTTTCCAATGGATGGAGGGCCTGACCAACTTCATATTTTGGGCCGAACGCCCCGAAGCTCTTGATTCTGCCCACAGGAACAGGCGGCGGTGCAACCATTTGCAGCATAGGATCCCTCCAGCAAACTTAATCTTAGCTCAAATGCGAAACAGTAGTCGCATAGATAGCCGTTGTGTTGCCATTTTCAGTTTCTCATCCCCCAATTTCTATCTTGCAAAGAACCGTCCCCGGCCGCCGTTGGCCCAGGGATCGTAGTGCCGTGCGAACTCCGCGCGATGCTGCACGCTGGGATGGCTGTAACTCCAGAACTCGATGAAAGGATTGGGATTGGGGTCTTCCAGCCATGCTTCGCCCATGTGATTGAAGGCGGAGACGGCAGTTTTTTGCGGGTCGGCGACCAGACCGTGGATGGCCTCCTGGCCGTAGATGTCGGCCTCGTGTTCGAAGTGGCGGCTGAAGGCGCTGCTTGTCGGCTGCAACAGGAAACTGGCCACCGAGAGCGTAAGCAGCAGCACCAGAAAACCTTGACGGCTGGCCAGCGGGTTGGCGCCGGCTTCACTATGATTGGCTTCATCGTTCCCACCCTCCGCACAGTACGCGAAGGATGGGGCGCCCAGCGCGTCAACAAGCCGCCAGCGCGCGCCAAAGCGGCGGGCCAGCCAACTGGCAACGGCGGCGCATCCCCAGAAGAGGAAGAAGATTCCTATGGCCGAGAAGGCCAGTCCCTTGGGAATGTGATTGAGGACGTAGTGGCCGCTCTCGTGGCCGAAGATGAAGAGGACTTCGTCGTCGGGCAGGCGGTCGGCGGCCGTGTCCCAGATGACGAAGCGCTTGCTGCCGCCGATGCCGGTAACGTAGGCGTTCAGGCCGTTGGATTTTTCGCTGGCCTTCATCAGGAAGATCCGGTCGGGAGCAATCTGCGTTCCGGTGCGGGCGACGACCGTCTCCAGCCTCTCGACCAGCGCCGGATGCGTTGCGACGAGCGGTTCAAACTTGTTGAAGAGCGGATCAATGAGCAGCGGCTCCCCCAGCGCGGTCATCAGAATCAGCAGCAACGAGACCATCCAGATCCACACCCAGTAGCGGCGCGGCGAGACGCGGACAATCCAATTGAAGAGCAAGAGAACCGGCGTGGCAGCCACAGCAATCCCAAGCGCTTTGGCTCGGTCGGTGAACCAACCGCCCCAGCTCTGCACGCTGATGCCGTTACTGAGGCTGATGTGGTGTCCGTATAGGCCGAGGGGCAGGCTGGCCAGGTCCACGAGGACGATGAGAATGGCGAAAAACAGCAGTCCTTGCATCTTGCGGCGACGAAAAACGCGCTGCGTCCACGCCCCAAGGCCGGCGGCGGCTCCCGAGGCCAAAAGCAGCCAATAGAGGACGATCTCCAGCAGCGAGCTGACAATGCCCAGAATCAGACGGATGCGATTGAGGGTGATGGCTTGGGCGAGCTTGCCGGGCGGCAGCGAGTAGGCTTGTGCTCCGGCAAGCTGGGCCGGCGGGGCGGTGGTAGCTGGCGCGGGCTGGGAAGCCGCGGATTGAGCGGAGCAATCGCGCGCGGCAAGGCCCGCGAGGATAAAAGCCAGGCACAGCATCGGAAGTATTCGGCGCACAAAGTTCACGAGCGGTTTCCTCTTTCGCGGCATCCTCTGAGACAATCCTACTTGAAGAGGATTTCCGGGATTTTCCAACTATGAAAAAGATTTCCTTCGCCGTCTCAGGGCGGAATGCATCCAGAATCGGTTTTTTCGCGGCGATTGCGGCTTTGACGCTGGCGCTGCCCGCGGTTTCCGGAGCGCAGCAGCAGGCCGCGCCGGTCGTCCACCCCACGGACAAAGACCGGTCCGTGGGGGCCCCGGTCGTTTTGGAAACGATGACTACGGAGTTGCACCGCGCCTTTACCACGCTGGGCAAGCAGGGCGACGCCAAGCAGTTGCCGCCGTACTTCCTCAGCTACTCGGTCAGCGAGGCCAGCTTTGTTTCCATCGGCGCGCAGTACGGGGCGCTGGTGAACAACTCGTCCGCGCACGTGCGCGAGGCCGACGTGCAAGTGCGCATCGGCGATCCCAAGCTGGATAACTCGCACGGGACGCATCGCGGCTCGGCGGTACACAGCACAGAGCTGCCGCTGAACGATGACCGCCAAGCGCTGGCCCGGTCGCTGTGGCTGGCCACCAACACCGGCTATGGCACCGCGCTGGACAACTACCTGCGCGTGAAAACCGAGGCCGAGGTCCGCGCCAAGGAAGAGGACAGCTCGCCCGACTTCAGCCAGGAAACGCCGCAGGTACACTTGGGCAAGCCCGCGCCGCCGGTGGTGGTGGACCGCGCGGCATGGGAGCAGCGAGTCCGCGCCCTCTCGCGCATCTTCCGCGAGTATCCGAATGTGAACCGCAACGCGGTGATGCTGACCGCACAGAACGAGACGGATTACTACGCCTCCAGCGAGGGTTCGCAGGTGGTTGCGCCGCATTTGCAGGCGCGGCTGGTGTTCTTTGCCGTCACCCGCGCCGACGACGGAATGGACCTTTTCCGTGCGCAAACCTTTGAGGCCGACACAGTCGCCGGCCTGCCCGCGCAGGCGGAGTTGGAAGCGGCGGTGCGCGAGTTGGGCAAGAGCTTGGAGGCGCTGCGCACCGCGCCGGTGACCGAGCCATTTGACGGCCCGGTGATCCTCTCCGGGCGCGCCGCCGCGGTCTTCTTCCATGAGGTGCTCGGCCACCGGCTTGAGGGCCAGCGCCAGCGCGGCGACGATGAGGGCCAGACATTCACCAAGGAGCTGGGCAAAGAGGTGCTGCCCAACTTCCTTTCGGTGGCCGACGATCCAACCTTGACCCACTTCGAAAAGAGCTGGCTGAGCGGCCGCTACGAGTACGACGACGAGGGCCAGAAGGCGCAGCGAGTCGCCCTGATTCAGGATGGCGTGCTAAAGACCTTCCTGATGTCGCGCCTGCCCATTTCGAGCTTTGCCAACTCCAACGGCCACGGTCGCGCGCAGACCGGCAAAGTTCCTACCGGACGCCAGGGCAACCTGATCGTCACCTCGACCAAAACCGTGCCGGAGGCCGAGCTGCGCAAGCAGCTGATCGAAGAGGCCAAGAAGCAGGGCAAGCCCTACGGCCTCTACTTCGAGGACATCTCGTCGGGCTTTGCCGTCACGCAGCGCAGCTCGCCGCAGGCCTTCAGCGTGGTTCCGCTGGTGGTCTGGCGCGTTTATGTGGATGGCCGGCCCGACGAGCTGGTCCGCGGCGTCAGCATTGTCGGAACGCCGCTGGCTGCGATGAAGAGTATCCTGGCCACCGGCGACAAGTACCAGGTCTTCAACGGCGAGTGCGGCGCGGAGTCAGGCACCATTCCAGTCAGCGCCGTAGCCCCGGCCATGCTGATGAGCGCCATGGAGACGCAGAAGCAGCCCAAAGGCACGGCAAGGCCGCCGATTCTGCCGATGCCGAAGTAAGCCGATGCCGAAGTAATAGGGACTGAGGGAATAGGCCGGTTGAAGTTCGTGGATTACCTGACAGAAGCGAAGAAACGGAGACCCAACCCCCGGGGCCTTTGTGGGGAAACTTTTGCCGAGGACGCGGCTTTCTCCCTTTTCCTTCCTGTTCATCTCTCTCACCTTCTCTTCCATAGTTTGCATGAACGGGGGATAATTCTCTGCAAAGTTTTTGAAGAAAGGGAATTTGGATGGTGTACCCCTCCCAAAATCGAGATGGGAGCCACCCATATTTTGGGCGGAAGTGGTCCACCCTCCAATTGGCGACCATTAATGTGGCGCAAACTTTTGTGCAAGACATCGAATCTGCCGGACTAAGTCGTGTTGACGGCCAAACGAGAGAGGTTCATAACTATTATTTTGCCGCAGTTGTGGTGGGAACGCCGAGTTGGAAGCTATGGCGGCTGAGCTTGCCGACCACGGTTGCGAATTCTTTGATTTCGATGAATTGATTCTTATCGACATTTGCAAAATGCTGGCGCGTGTTGGTTGCAGGCCACCACACGTCAATCGCGACTATGCGCGCATTGTGTCCCAATCCGATATGCTGCTCCAGTGGCTGTGAACCGAAGGAACTGGTTTCCCCGACGGTACGATAGATTGATCGCGGCGCTTGGGCATCATCTGTCACCGTGACCTTGATTTGCGCGCCAACGCCGGAGCGGTTGCTTTTCACGCCGACCAGATGCACATTGATCCAATCGTTGTTATTGCCAGGGTTTTTAAACACGCGCATAGTGTGCGCATCACCCGGCACAGCACCGCCGATCTGGGCAACGATCGCCACATTCCCGCTTCGGTCCAGATCGGCAAAGGAAATTGCGTGCCCCTTATGCAGTTCGCCCGTTCCCGAGGACGCTGTAATATCCACAAACTGCTTCCCATCTTTGTTGAGCAGCAGTGTGTGCGGCACCAAAGCAGTATAGCTTGGGTTCCCACTTCCAAGGTAAATGGAAAGGAATCCGTCATTGCGAATGTCGCCAAAGCCTGTACCCATAGGCATGAAAACCTTGTCGAGACCAACTTTTTCGGTGACGTCTTCAAAGGTTCCATCGTGCTTGTTGCGGTAGAGTTTGAGCGTTTCGGCGTTGTGCGGTTGTCCCAGGTAAGTCTTTATCGATTCCGCGACAGAAGTGACGTAACTTGTTACAAACAAATCCGGCCATCCATCATTATCGTAGTCGAGAAAGAAGGCCGAGAAGCTGACGATGGGAGCCTGAACGCCAGCCTGGCGCGCCACATCGGTGAAGGTCAAATTGCCATTATTGTGGTAGAGGTTATTCGCGCCGTACAAATTGGATACATAAAAATCGACATAGCCGTCCTGGTCGTAGTCGGCAGCTGTTACGCCTTTGGAAAACGCCTTCTGATCGATTCCCGCCGAATGCGAAATGTCTTCAAATGTGCCGTCTCCCTTGTTGTGAAACAGTTGGCTGGGAGAGTTTTCGTTGGCGATGAAAAGGTCAAGATAGCCGTCGTTATCGATGTCCACCCAAACCGCGGAGTTCGTCTGAGCCACATTATCGGCTAGCCCGCTTGCTTCCGTCACGTCTGTGAAGGTCCCATCGCAGTTGTTGCGCATAAGAGATCTTCTTTGCGGGTACTCCCACCCTCCACGCGGGATGAACAGATCCATGCACCCATCGTTGTTGTAGTCCACCTGCATAATATTCAATGCGCCCAGCTGATCAGCAAGGCCAGCTTGCGTTGTTCGATCCGTGAATGTTCCATTCCCATTGTTGTGGAAGTATTTGATCGGATCGCAGGTCTCCATGCTGGAGACGACGATGTCAAGCAATCCGTTGTTCTCGAAGTCATCGACAGCCAGCCCGCCAGCTTCGCGCATGACATTCAAACCTGCCGCGGGCGCAACATCAATAAAGCGTCCGATGTCCTCTTTGGATTGAAAGTCACTCAAGGGAATCAGATAGGCTTTTGGCACACCGCCTGGATATTCGCCCAGAGTCGAATAGGCATAGTTGAGCAGCCACTTTACTTCGATATCGTCGGGGTATTGCATGAGAAATTGAGTGAAGTACTGAATGGCGAGTTTCGATTCCTCCTTTTTTTCAAAACTTGCCTTTGGATTTACAGGAGGAAATAGATCCATATCGCCGGAGTTGCGATAGATGCCATTCTCCATCTCTGCCCAATGCAGATACGCTCCACCGATTGTCTCTTGAAGTGTGGGCAACAGGGAGATCGTTGTTGTTTGAACTGGCCCGCCCATGCCGCCACCGCCGCCGCCCACTACGCGATTGGACAACTGGGCGGATGTTGCTTCCTGGACCATCTGGTAGGCGACCTTGAACTCCTTGATCGATTCTTCCATCTTTCCCTTATAAGCATATAACTGGCCGGCAAGTAAATAGATTTTCACAATATCTTCTGTACTGTAGGATGCGGGAATTTCCGACCTTGGTGTATTTGTAAAATCTACAATTTCCTTCATGGCAGCATCGTACGACTGAGTTCGCAGGTCGCAGCTTTGACGGAGATCGCGTGCCCAGCCATCGGGTTTTGGCAGCTTTCGAAATAAAGTATCAGCTTCATTAAGACCGGTAACGGATGCCCCAAAACGAATGGCGCCGCTTGCGACCAAGGCTTGCATGCGATCTGAGTTTATATCCTCTGTGGCGGGAGCAACAGAGAATATCTTCATAATAGCGAATCCAGACGGCATCGCAGCAATACCGCTGATCTGTCCAGTTGTATGCCCAGCCAGGGCATACCGCAATTCGGGACGAAGTTGGGCGGGACTCATTCGCCCCATATAGCCGCCGTCTTTTGACGAAGGATCGATCGACTTTTCCTTGGCCAACACGCTGAAGTCGAATCCGGCATTAAGCTTCCGCAGCACGTCGGCAGCCTCTGTTTCAGTCGATGTGACTATAATGCCCAGTTCCACCGGCTGTGAAGCTGCGTCTTGCTGGGCCAGGGCTTGGCTAGAGAAATACGGTAAAACTACGGCCGCTGAGAAAAACAGCTTTCCTATAAACAGAAGATTGGCGATTGTTTGGCGTTGCATCGGCTCCCCATTGGATGACTTGGATTGTTTGTAGATTTGTGAACGAAAGAAAAATCATAGCGGGGCCGATGATGGGTGTCATGGACCTATTGGCTTAGCGCTAGTTACTTCATTAGATGGAGAATGCGAGTCATCCCTATGTTGGACGTTTACGCTCGATCATACGGATGAGGATACGCATCATCCCAATGGAGGATGACGTGTTCATCCACATTGCCGATGGAAAATGCGGCCAGAAAGAGCACAATCACTTTTTGGCAGGAATTGTGG
>Ga0224559_1001587_pt1 | contig 12343 bp, 11 predicted proteins | sample 714S33034metaG_FD_180676 | JGI IMG/M metagenome (GOLD analysis project Ga0224559, IMG submission 180676) | Peat soil microbial communities from Stordalen Mire, Sweden - 717 S3 30-34 | ecosystem: Environmental > Terrestrial > Soil > Wetlands > Peat | place: Sweden: Norrbotten County, Stordalen... | reverse complement strand
CTGATCTGAGTTAAATGCGACGAAAAGCATACCTCAGGGGCTAAAGCCCGCATTGATTCTGTTGATCTTATGCCAGGGATGAATCCCTGGCCTACCGCCTGATCGAGTTTTTCCGCAGCCTGTAAAGCCCATCATTTGTAATCAAGCATTTACGGCACGCGACCCAGAGGGTACCCCGGTCGTGCCCTTTCAAAACCCGACTTTCACCGCGGGCTGCTAACCTTGTTGCATGCGCAAATCATTTCCGACGATTTACCCGATTCTCGATGCATCGATCATTCCGGCTGCCGGGCGTGGTGAGTTTCTGACCAGACTGGGAGGGTCCTTGGCTGAGGCTGGGGTGATCTTGCTCGAGTATCGCAACAAGACTGGCTGCGACGACGAGCTGAAATCCGATGCGGAAGTTCTGCGTGCCGCGCTCCCCGCTGGACAGGTGAAGCTGATTCTCGATGATCGGGTCGATCTGGTTGAAGCAGTTGGGTTTGATGGGGTGCATGTCGATGCGGGCGATCTGACTCCGACAGAAGCTCGCAGACTGCTTGGACCGGACCGAATGATTGGCACATTCGGCGGCGGCGACGAACTGGTTCCCGACATTCTGCTGGCGCCGGTCGACTATCTGTCGATCGGGCCTGTTTATCCAACCAGGACAAAACAGACAGCCAGGGCTCCAATCGGCGTGGAAGGCGTACGCTGGTTGCGTGCTCAGGCCGGACCCGGCCCGGTGCTGGTGGCAGTGGCCGGCATTACGCTGGCCACTGCTGCTGCTGTGCTGCTGGCGGGAGCCGATGTTGTGGCTGTCTCCGAGGCGCTGTTTCGTCAGGCGGACCCGGCGGGCGAGTATCGGAAGTGGGCTGTCGAGTTGGGTTGAGCGCTGGTGGAGGCTTGCCTGATATCCCGCAATGATAAAAACGAGGTTTAGATTGCAGCGCAGGTTGGACAATTCAAAAGGCAACGGCGTGTTCAGGCAATTTAGCGAGTTGGCGCCCGCTGAAGCGGGGATAGCGAGTTAGCAAGTTAGCGGCATCATCGCCGGACGCAGTTTCATCTCTCCGCGGGTCGGCTAAGCCGGTGGACGACGGAGATCTGCGGTGAAAATGGCCTGAGTCTGGGCGAACTGATGAGATTCAAGAAAAGTAAAGACATCGGCGCGGAAATCGGCTACAACTTTCATTAAATGACGAGTCCAGAACACACCCTCAATTCCGAGACCGCCGATTCGGCCAACGCTCCGCACCTGGTGCAGAGTCTCGGGCTCTTCAGTTCAACGGCGCTGGTGATCGGATCGATGATCGGGTCCGGCATCTTTATTGTCGATGCGGATATTGCGCGTGGTACCAACTCTCCGGCGCTGTATCTGGGCGCATGGGTGGTGACGGCCATTCTCACCATGACGGCCGCGCTGAGCTACGGCGAGCTGGCGGCAATGATGCCCAAGGCCGGCGGGCAGTATGTTTACCTGCGCGAATCGCTGGGGCCGCTGTGGGGCTTTCTATACGGATGGACGTTGTTCCTGGTGATCCAGACGGGGACGATCGCCGCGGTCTGCGTGGCGTTCGGGAAGTTTCTGGGCGTGTTTTTTCCCGCCGTCTCGACGACTCACTGGCTGTGGCATATCGCCCATGTACCCGCGCTGAAGGTCGGGCCGATGGTGCTGGGCAACATGGAAATTGGCGTCAGCACGGCCAACCTCACCGCCATCTTGATCGTCATCTTGCTGGCCGTCGTGAATATCTTCGGGGTGAGGCTGGGCTCGCTGATCCAGAATGTCTTCACCACGGCGAAGGCGATTTCACTGGCGGCGCTGGTTCTTCTCGCCTTTACCGTGGGACGAAATGCAACGGCATGGGAGGCGAATTTCGGGCCAAATTTCTGCAAGAACGCGGGGTGGAGTTCGCTGCATCCGGTGCAGGTGGGGATCGGCGGTCCCATGGTGCTGGTGAATCTGGCGGTGATTCTGGCTGTGGTGCAGGTTGGGTCGCTGTTCTCGGCAGACGCCTGGAACAACATCACGTTCACTGCCGGCGAGGTAAAGAATCCGCGGCGCAATATTCCGCTGTCTCTGGTGCTTGGTACAGGGTTTGTAGTCGGGGTGTATCTCCTCGTGTCATTGGGGTATCTGCTGGTATTGCCAATGCACGGCGATGCGAATGGCGCGTCGGTGATGTCTCGCGGCATTCAGTATGCGACCGAAGATCGGGTGGCAACGGCGGCCCTCGAGCAGATCTTCCACTCCGCCGGGGCCTGGCTGATGGCCGCGGCGATCCTGGTCTCCACCTTCGGATGCGCAAACGGCATGACGCTGGCTGGAGCGCGCGTCTACTATGCCATGAGCCGCGATGGGCTGTTCTTCAAGTCCGTCGGCAAACTGCATCCACGCTTCAAGACTCCCGTCGCGGGACTTCTGGTGCAGGCTGCGTGGACCGTTCTGCTCTGCGTGTCGGGATCTTATGGTCAGTTGCTCGATTACATCATCTTCGCGGTGCTGGTGTTTTACATCCTGACGATTGTTGGATTGTTTGTGCTGCGCTTCAAGCGGCCGAATGCGGCGCGGCCTTACAAGGCGCTCGGATATCCCGTGCTGCCGGGGCTCTATATTGTGTTGGCGGTCTGGATCTGTGTCGTATTATTGCGATACAAGCCTCAGTACACGTGGCCTGGACTGGTTCTTGTTTTGTTGGGCATCCCCGTTTATCTATTTTGGTCGCGGCGTTCAAAGAGCAATCTTCACAACGAATCAATCTCAATCCACTGAAGAGGGAGTCCCTCATTGATGTCCAGGCTGCTTCGCATCAAGCCCATGTCGATGCTGTCGCAAGAAGCGAGTGAGACAGGCGCACACACTCTCAAACGATCGCTAGGCGCTCTGAACCTGATTACGCTGGGCATAGGCGCGATCATTGGCGCCGGCATTTTTGTGCTCACGGGCACGGCCGCGGCCACCGCCGCAGGCCCGGCGGTATCGCTGAGCTTCGTGCTGGCCGGAATCACATGCGCTTTTGCGGGCCTGTGCTACTCCGAATTCGCTTCCATCATTCCCATCGCCGGTTCGGCATATACATATGGCTATGCCACGCTGGGCGAGTTCGTCGCCTGGATCATCGGCTGGGATCTAGGGCTCGAGTACGGATTTGGCGCCGCAACCGTGGCGTCGGGCTGGTCAGGCTATTTCAACAGTCTGCTGGCGCAGATGCACATCCACATCCCGCCGCAACTGACGGCTACGCCCGGAACGATTCTGGTCTTCTATCAAGACCAGTGGATGCCGTTGGCCTCGCTTCCAACCGGGGTCACCGAGGCAGGTTTACAGCACGCGACCGGCCTTTTCAACCTGGTTGCCATTCTGGCGATTGTGGTCATTACCACGGTGCTGGTGATTGGCATCAAGGAGTCGGCCAACCTGAACACGGCGATCGTCATTGTAAAGCTCACGATCGTCGGCATTTTCATCGCGCTAGGTGGATATTTCCTGGTTCTCCATCCCTCGCTTGCCATGCACAACTGGCATCCGTTCATTCCGCCGTCGGATGGGCATGGGCACTTCGGGCTGAATGGTATCGCATTGGGAGCAGCTTCGGTCTTCTTCGCCTACATTGGGTTTGACGCGGTTTCCACAGCAGCCCAGGAGGCAAAGAATCCGCAGAAAGATATGCCGATCGGCATTCTCGGCTCGCTGGCAGTCTGCACGGTCCTGTACATTCTGGTATCCACCATTCTCACAGGACTGAAAAACTACAAGGAGCTCAACGTCGCTGCTCCGGTAGCCCTGGGTATCAAGGTGACCGGAATCGGGTGGGGAGAGTTGCTGGTCAATGTCGGCGCAGTCTTCGGGTTGGGAACGGTGATGTTAGTCATGCTACTGGGGCAGTCACGGGTGTTCTTTTCGATGTCAAAGGACGGATTGCTGCCCAAATGGGCTTCTGCCATTCATCCCAGGTTCCGCACCCCCTGGATTTCCACGATTGCCGTGGGGGCCATTGTGGCGATCATGCCAGGCCTGCTGCCCATCGACCAGCTCTCAAAACTGGTGAACATCGGGACGCTGCTGGCCTTCACAATTGTGTGCGCGGGCGTATGGGTGCTTCGGGTGCGCCACCCCGACATGCATCGGCCATTCAAGACGCCGCTGGTGCCAGTGGTCCCGATTCTCGGTATCGTCTCGGCGTTTTATCTGATGACCCGGCTTCCGGTCATCACCTGGGAGGTGATGATCGGGTGGTTGCTGTTCGGGTTGATCATCTATTTTGGCTATTCAGTCAGGCACAGCAAGGTGCAGAAGCTGCCACAGGCCGCTGAAGGCGATTGATCTGACTAACGTAGCTGTTGAATGGACTACGACTGCGGCCTCCAATGCGGAGGCCGTAGTCATTTCCGGACCGAGGATTGGTCCTTGACCTCGATATCTTAAGTGAACTAAACTAAGTGGACTTAGTTTACTTGGAGGCGCGATGCGGACTATCAACATTCACGAGGCCAAGACCCACCTTTCACGGCTGGTGGATGAGGCTGTCGAGGGGGAGCCCTTCGTGATCGCCAAGGCGGGGAAGCCGAAGGTGCTGGTTACACGGCTCGATGAGAATCCTCCGTCTCCGAAGCGGCTGATAGGTTCGATGAAGGGCCTCTATACGCTGCCAGAGAATTTCGAGGAGATCGACAAGGAGTTGGACAAGGAAATCGAACGGCTGTTTCTGGGTGAAGATGCTGAATGAATTACCTTATCGATACCCACTTGGCAATCTGGGCTCTCTTTGACGATCCCCGGCTGAGTCAAGCAGCTCGTCGGATTCTCGACGCCTCCGAAAACCGATTTCAATTCAGCGTTTGCAGCATTTGGGAAATCGCAATCAAGCGGAGATTGAATAGAGCATGCTTTCAGCACGACCCACGCGAGGTTCGAAGACATCTCATTCGCAATGGTTGTACGGAGCTGACAATCCAGAGTGAACACGTGGTTGAGGTAGACTCGCTCCCACTCATACACAAAGATCCCTTCGACCGCATCCTGATTGCACAGGCTATGGTCGAAGGGATCATTTTATTGACTGCCGACCCGGTGATAGCACGCTATCCTGGGCCGATCTTGAAGGTGTGAAGGCGTGAGTCCCGCTTGGTGCTCATCCGTATATGAGAAGCGCCGACCTCCAGATCGGCTGTCTTGTGGGCTTTCTGGCCCGCACACGAACCCTGGCGGCGTGGACGCCGCCAGTACAGCCGCTCTGGAGAGCGGCGCTACTTCCATGCGCAGTTTACGGATTTGCTCTTAGGCCATAGTCTTGGCGCAGAACTCGTCGAAGGCGCGGACCAGTTCGCCGGCGATCTGCTGGGCGGTGGCCTGTTCGATGACAAAACGCTGCATCAGGTAGACCAGCTTGCCGTCGCGCAGGATGGCGATGGCGGGGGAAGTGGGCGGATGGCCTTCAAAGTAGCTGCGGGCGCGGGCCGTGGCTTCGTGGTCCTGGCCGGCAAAAACTGTGATCTTCTGATCGGGCAGGTTGGCGGAGTTGGCCAGCGCCAGACGCACGCCGGGACGCATCTTGCCGGCAGCACAGCCGCAGATTGAGTTCACTACCAACATGGTTGTGCCGGGGCGGGCGAGGGCCGCGTCCACGTCCTCGGCGGTGCGTGTTTCGTCGATGCCGGCGCGGACCAATTCCTCGCGCATGGGGATTACCATCAGTTCTGGGTACATTGTTGCCTCCGGCTGGGAAGTAGCCTGTTTTGATTCTATAGTGAGACGCCCAATCGCCAAAATTCCAAACGCCAAAATCAAGGTGTAGCCTTTTATCCGATGCTAATAAAAGAAAACCAACTGCTGGCACCCTTTACCACCTTTGGCATTGGTGGACCGGCGCGCTGGTTTGTCGAGGCTACAAGCGAAGACGAAGTGGTTGAGGCGACCGCCTGGGCGCGGGAGCGCGGGACGGCTCTGTTTGTGCTGGGCGGGGGCAGCAACCTGCTGGTGGCGGACGCTGGATTCGATGGGCTGGTGCTGCGAGTGGGGTTGCGCGGGATTGCCGTCGCGCCCGTTGAGAGCCAGAAGAATCGTTCTAGCAGGATGGCCGAGGAGCATACCTCAGGGGCTAAAGCCCCGGCCGATTCCAGCAGCCTGGATGTCAGGGCTAAAGCCCTGACCTACCATGTTGCGGCGGGTGAGGACTGGGACGGCTTTGTCGAGCGAGCGGTCGAGGACAACTGCGCGGGGATTGAGTGCCTGGCGGGGATTCCGGGCACGGTGGGTGGTACTCCTGTGCAGAATGTCGGCGCTTACGGACAGGAAATTGCTTCGGTGATTGAGCGGGTGCGAGCGTTTGATGTGGGAGAGCGCCGCTTCGTGGAGTTTTCGGCGAGTGAGTGCGGCTTTGCCTATCGCCGGAGCCGCTTCAACTCGACGGATCGCGGACAGTTTATCGTGACCCGTGTCGACTACCGGCTCACACCGGGCGCGACGCCGACGCTGCGGTACGAAGACCTGCAGCGGGCGATTGTTGAGAGCCGGTCTGATGGTGGAGAGCCCAGCCTGGCTGAGGTAGCGGCGGCTGTGCGGCGGGTTCGCCAATCCAAGGGGATGTTGTTGGTGGAGGGAGACGCCGACTGTCGCAGCGCGGGCAGCTTCTTCAAGAACCCAGTCATCGACGAAGAGCAGTGGCGGCGCATTGCGGCGGGCAGCGACAAAGAGCCGCCCCGCTTTCCTGCGGGCGGGGGAGAGGAAGACAGAAGCCGGATGAAGGTGCCGGCGGCCTGGCTGATCGAGCAATCGGGTTTTGCAAAGGGACATTCGGTGGGGGGCGCAGGCATTTCTTCGCGTCATACGCTGGCACTCGTCAATCTTGGCGGTGCGAGCGCGGCGGAGATTCTGGAGCTCGCCCGCCAGATCGCAACCTCGGTTGAGGAGCGATTTGGCATTCGACTTGAGATGGAGCCGGTGCTGGTGGGGTTCTGAATAGTGGACTGCTTGCGCAGGTGACTGCTTTTTGCAGCGGGCATTTCCAGGACGACGCGACTCTTCTGGTCATCGCTTCGAATTAGGCATTTCATGCACAGTACAAGGCTGTTGCCCTGAAGGAACCCCGTCGGCCAGAGTCTTTCAGGCATCCACCGGTTTCAGCACTCCACAAAGAAACAAGACTTAGATTGCGGCGCAGGTTGGATATTCCAAAAAGGCAAAAGCGTGTTCGGACAATTGTAGCGAGTTAGCGCCCGCTGAGGCGGGCATGGCAAGTTGGCAAGTTCGCGGCGTCATCGCCGGACGCAGTTTCATTCCCCGTGGGTCAGCGAAGCCGGTGGACGACTATGCAGAGCAAAAACCGGCGTACGCTGGTACCCTAACACCAGACATGAACGACAACTTGCACCAGCTACGCTGTTTCGGATGCGGGGCGCGGGTCAACGGCGCCACGTCAAGCCCCGACTTTCGCTGCACGCTTTGCGGAGACCTGTTTGAGGTGGAGTATCCCGGATGGGGTGAGCGAAGGGGCCATGACCGGCCCAACGCCGGGGCGCTGAAGTGGCTTTGGCGCGAACGGCGCTGTTCCAGTGAGGCGCTTGACAACTCCGGCGTGTGGCGGTTCCGCGAGCTGTTGCCGATTCTGGAAAACTTCGGCAATGCGGTGACGCTGCGCGAGGGGAATACGCCGCTTTATCACCTGTCGCGGGCGTCGAAGGCGCTGGGGATCGACCAGCTCTATGCCAAGCATCAGGGAATGAATCCGACCGGATCGTTCAAGGATACGGGCATGACCGCGGCGCTGAGCGTGGCCAAGGAGCGGGGGTTCGAGTGGGTGGCCTGCGCGTCGACGGGCAACACATCGGCAGCGATGGCCGCATACGCCGCGCGCGCGGGCATGCGCAGCCTGGTGCTGATTCCGGACGGCAAGATTGCCTGGGGCAAGCTGGCGCAGGCCATGGACTACGGCGCTGTTACCTGCCAGCTCAAGACCGACTTCGACGGATGCATGAAAATCCTGACCAAGGTGGTAAAAGAAGCACACATTTACCTGCTCAATTCCGTGAACCCTTACCGGCTGGAGGGGCAAAAGACGCCGGCGTTCGAGATTGCCGAAGCATTCGACTGGAACGTGCCCGACCACCTGATTGTGCCGGGCGGAAACCTGGGGAACAGTTCGGCGCTGGGGAAGGGCTTTCGTGAGATGCGCGAGTTGGGGCTGGTGGGACGGGTGCCGCGGATTTCAGTGATTCAGGCGGCGGGGGCCAATCCTTTGGTGCGTAGCGTGGCCGACAATCATGGCGCGACCTTGGAGCCGGTCGAGGCGCATACGCGCGCCACCGCGATCCGGATTGGGAATCCGGCCTCGTGGCGCAAGGCGGCGCGGGTGATTCAAGATACGGGCGGCTGGTGCCTGGACGTGACCGAGGCGGAGATCGCCATTGCCAAGGCCGAATTGGGTGCAGAAGGGCTGGGCTGCGAGCCGGCCTCCGCGGTTACGCTGGCGGGGCTGAAGAAGCTAAGAGCCCAGGGCGCGGTTGCTCCGGGTGAGACGGTGGTGTTGGTGCTTACGGGACACACCTTGAAGGATGCCGACTACACGATCGACTTCCATCGCGGAACACTGCTGACAGATGAGGAGAAGGCCGGCAACGAGGCGCAGATCGAGAGCCTGCGGCGCAATGCGGTTGTGGTTGACGCTACGCCCGAAGCGGTGCTGGCCACGATCAAGGGCAAAGTGGGATGAGCGACGAGTTAAAGCCACCGAGCGCAGGGGTGCGGCTGCGTCTGCCGGCCACGTCGGCCAATCTCGGCCCTGGATTCGACGCTGCTGCTGTTGCCTTGGACTTCTATCTGGAGATCGAGGCAGAACCGGCCGCGGAGTTTTCGATTGCGGCGAGCGGGCGCAATGTGGAGCGTTGCTCGGCGATTGAAGACAACCTCATTCTCGGCATTTATGAAAGGCTGCTTCGCGAAAACGGCAAGCCGGTGATTCCTCTGGCGATTCGAATGGCGAACGGGATTCCGCTGGGGATGGGGTGCGGATCTTCGGCAGCGGGACGGCTGGCGGGCATCGCCCTTGCTGTGCATTTCGGCCAGCTTGATTGGAGTGCCGAGCGCTACCTTGAAGAGGCCGCTGCGCTGGAAGGACATCCGGACAACGCCGCGGCGTGCTGGTTTGGCGGGTTTGTTGTTGCTGCTTGCGAAGGCAGGACGGTGCATGTGGCCCATGTCGTTCCTCCGGACAAGTGGCGCGCCATTGTTGTTCTTCCCGCCGAGCCGCTGGCTACTAGCACGGCCCGCGCCATGCTGCCCCTGAACTATTCCAGCGCCGACGTGGTGGCCAACATTCAATCGGTGGCGATGCTGGGACTGGCCTTTGCGCAGGGCCGCGCCGACCTTCTGCCCATCGCCATGAGGGACCGCATTCACCAGCCTTACCGGGCTGAAGTTTGCCAGTTGCTTCCGCGCCTGCTTCCTCTGACGGGGAAGCACGGAATCCTTGGCGCAGCCCTGAGCGGCGCGGGGCCTGCGATGCTGGTGATTGTCGATTCGGAAGAGAAGCTGAATGAGGCTTCGGGGGGCATCCGGCGTGAGCTCGAAGGGCTTCCTGAGCATGAACTGCTGGTCTGTTGCTTTGTGCGGAATGGGTTCAGCCAATTCATCGAGTCGCGGGCCAACTGACGATCCGGATCGGACCGAAGGTTCTGGAAAGATCGGCGAGATGGTTATTACTTTGTCAATACCCGCCTCGCACTGTTAGCTAGATAGATAGTCACCCGTAACTGGTTACTAAATGAAGTACCTAAGTTAGCTTGCTATTTCACCGGGGAACACATAAATTCGCTGCGTGGGCAGTTCTGGGGGAGGGCTGCTCTAGCGCCCGTGACCCTTTTTGGGTCCGGGCGCTTTAGTTTGCGGGCACGAGCGTCGATATCATATTAAGTCGTTGCTTATGATATCGTTACGCCGATCATGGTGGGCGTTCATTCCAGTCTGGCTGTTTATGAGTCTGGCGCGATTTGCGACGTTCGGCCAGCCTCGCGCATCTTATGGGTGCACGGTTTCCGGTACACTTGATGCAGTGCGGATGCCGCAAGGAGGATCATGGCTGGTTTGGGTGTGTTGGAAGTGACAGATGCGACGTTTGATCGGGAAGTGCTGCAGAGTGAGCAGCCGGTTCTGGTTGATTTCTGGGCTGGATGGTGCGGGCCATGCAAGGCGATTGCGCCCTCCGTCGATGCGGTGGCTACTGCCTACGCGGGAAGGCTGAAAGTTACCAAGGTGAATGTGGATCAGAATGGCGCCGCGCCTTCGCGTTTCGGCATTCGCGGAATTCCGGCGCTGCTTTTTTTTAAGGGCGGCAAAGTGGCGGATCAAATTGTGGGGTTTGTGCCTCAGGATGTAATTGAAGAGAAGGTTCAACGGCTGTTGGCGTAAGCTAACTTCAGAGATTCTTCGGATTGGAGTGGGGAAGGCCCGGCGATTGTGCCGGGCTTTTTCGTGGGTGAATCCCACCCATCGCAAAGAACGCGATGGATGGGGCACCCAGAGTCATCCATACAAGGGCAACCGGCTAGCGGCCGGTTTCTTGCCGGTGAATCCCACCCAAGTTATTCCACGTCGCTTACCTTGCCTTCTGTGAAGGTGACCTTCATTCCGTTGTAGTAGTAGATGGTATTGTGTCCAAGATTCGCGATCCTGTTGGGCGCGCCAAGCTCAGCCATGACCTGGGCATTGGTCTGACCCATCTCAACAGAAGCGGTCGCGGCGGGGTTGCCGGCTGAGGCAACCTGGGCCGATGCATCGGATGGAGCGGGGGCATTGCTTGCATCGCCACCACCGGATCCCGGCGCCTCGGTGGTCACGTCCTTTTCGACCTGGTCACCCTGCTGATCCTGCTGCTGAATCTGGGTCGCATCGTTGGGATCGGGCGGAGGCGCAACACCGGCATACGCGGCTTGAACCGGCTGCCCTTGAGCAGCAGGCGGAGCTGCGGGAATTCCGCCCGTGCCCTGTTTGGACTGCAGATCCTGGAGACCCTGGTCGATGGTCTCGCGCATGTGGTTCTGCATCTCCTGGAGGTCGGTCAAGCTGACTTGAACGGTGAGGGAGATCTGGCACTCGGGTCTGCCCTTGCTGGAGAGAACGACCAGATTCGCCGTGGTTGAGTCGGAGGGAGGCGCAGTCCGCAACTGGAGCGCGTCGCCATCGCTGACGGTGCATTCCTGTCCGGATGCATCGGTGACATCGAGGCTGCCCCCGGCCACGAAGACGTGGGGACGGCCATCGCTTAAGAGGCGCGCAATGCCGCTGGAACCGGGGTCAATATCCTGCCCGGCGGCGTTCTGCTGAGCTTCCTGATTCTCAAGCGCAATCTGGTTTCTCACCTCTTCGGCGATCATGTCCTTGACTTCGGGGGAGAGCATCGGCGGGCCCCCTGCGTAGCCGGCAGTGCCGTCCATTTCTTGTGCTTCCTGGTGCGCGGCATACTCAGCCTGCAGATCCTGAGAGATAAGATAGTCGGTCAGCCAGAACGCAGCCGAACGATAGACCGGATAGGGCTGGAAGTAGTATCCGTAGCGGGCGTACCAGGGAGCACCTCCCCATCCCCAGCCGTAGGAGATGGGCCGGGCCCAGGGGTTGTATGCCCACCCGTAGTAAGCGGGACGCCAGAACACGCCGGGAGCGTAGACATTCAGATAGAGTCCGCGGTAGCCCCAACCGTGGTAGTAGCGGTTGTATTCGTGGCCATGAAAGAAGTAGGCGCGGCGGCCAAAGTCGTGACCATGGAAGGCGTAGCCGCGCTGGACGTATCCGGGGCGGCCCCGCTCGGCCACGATGCGACCGTGACCGGGGCGCTCGACCTCGATCCTGCGGCCTCCTGCCAGTCCGTGGTGGACATCCATTCCTCTGCGGGCATCGTGGACATCGGCTACCCTGCCGTTGGCGCGGGTGCGGAAGGCGTCGCCGCCCCGTGTGACGTGCTCATTGCTTCCGCGCGGCGCAGGGCCACCGTGAAATGCCGAATGGTTGAAGCCGCCGCGGTCCGCACCGTATCCGCCTGGATTGTTGCCAAAGTGCTCACCGTTCGTGGCTCCGCCGTGCGAGCCAAAGGAGGTTGAACCTTGTGAGCCCATTCCCGTCGTGTTTGAACCATGCGAGCCCATTCCCGATGTGTTTGAACCGTGCGAGCCAAAGGAGGTTGAACCTTGCGAGCCCGTTCCCGATGTGTTTGAACCGCGCGAACCAAAGGAGGTTGAACCGTGCGAGCCCGTTCCCGATGTGTTTGAACCGTGCGAGCCAAAGGAGGTTGAGCCTTGCGAGCCCGTTCCCGATGTGTTTGAACCGTGCGAGCCAAAGGAGGTTGAACCTTGCGAGCCCGTGCCCGATGTGTTT
>Ga0224559_1001586_pt1 | contig 12345 bp, 14 predicted proteins | sample 714S33034metaG_FD_180676 | JGI IMG/M metagenome (GOLD analysis project Ga0224559, IMG submission 180676) | Peat soil microbial communities from Stordalen Mire, Sweden - 717 S3 30-34 | ecosystem: Environmental > Terrestrial > Soil > Wetlands > Peat | place: Sweden: Norrbotten County, Stordalen... | reverse complement strand
GCGGCGAGGATGATCAGGCGGGGACGCGGCGAAATATTCAATCGAAGCCCCCTTGTTGCCCCCCTTAACACGGCTGAGGAGCCGTCCCGAAATGACTACGGCATCAGAAGGGAAAGCCACGAGCTCCCTCGCCCTGAGGAGTGGGCGAAGTCCGCGTCTCGAAGGGCGAGAGAGAGCGTTGATCGGCGACCGAGGCAACCGAAAGACACACGCCCGCGCCCCAGCCTTGGAGAGGCCGCCATTGGCGGCTCCCCAGGATGAGAGCTTTGGCGCAGATCAGGCTTCGGCTTCTGCCGGGGCTGCCGCCTTCTCCGCAGCCGCGGCCGCGGCTTTTTCGGCCGCCGCTGTGCGCTCCTGCGCCTTTTTCTTCGGCAGCGCCTTTTTCGGGTTGTTCTGCGCCGCGCGCGTCAGCACGCCGAGGCCGTCGAGGAGGCGCGCGACGCGGTCGGTCGGCTGGGCGCCCTTCGCGATCCACGCCTTGGCCTTGTCCGCGTCGATCTTGACGCGCTCAGCCGAATCCTTCGCCTTCAGCGGATCGAAAATGCCCAGTCGCTCGATGAAACGGCCATCGCGCGGCATGCGCGAGTCGGCGACGACGACGCGGTAGAACGGGCGCTTCTTGGCGCCGCCGCGCGACAGACGAATTTTCAGGGACATATCCAACTTTCTCCAGTTTTGCCCGAAGGCGTCAAACAACAAGCTTCAATTTCGAGGCGCCGCATGCGCGGACGGCCTCACTTCTTCTTTCCAAACGGGTTGAGCCCGCTCAAAACGCCACCGCCAAGCCCCGGCAATTTGCCGGGCTGCGGCACGCCGCCAAATCCGCCAAGGCCCGGCAGTTTCGGCGCGATGCTCGCCGGCGGCGGGGCCAAGGGCGCGGCAGCCGGCTTTGGCGCGGGACCTGACGCGCCGGGCATTGATCCCAGTTGTTTCTGCATGGCGGCGATCTGTTCCGGCGTCGGTTGGCCCATGCCCATGCCGCCGCCCGGAAGCCCGAGCGCCTGCCCCATTTTGGCGAGCGCGCCGCCGCGCTTGCCGCCGCCCATGGATTTCATCATATCGGCCATCTGGCGGTGCTGCTTCAAAAGCCTATTGACGTCCTCGACCTTGACGCCGGAGCCCGCCGCTACGCGCTTCTTGCGCGAGGCCTTGAGAATGTCGGGGCTGCGCCGCTCCTCACGCGTCATCGAGGAAATGATCGCGCGCTGGCGCTTGATGATGCGGTCGTCGAGCCGGGCGGCCGACATCTGATCCTTGATCTTGGCCATGCCGGGCAGCATTCCCATGATGCCCCCGAGACCGCCGATCTTCTCGACCTGCGCCAATTGCTCGGAAAGATCTTCGAGATCGAACTTGCCCTTGCGCATGCGCTCGGCGATGCGCTGCGCCTTCTCCGTGTCGATCGCCTCGGCGGCCTTTTCGACCAGAGAGACGATGTCGCCCATGCCGAGGATGCGGTCGGCGATGCGGGCCGGATGGAAATCCTCCAGCGCGTCCATTTTCTCGCCGGCGCCGAGCAGCTTGATCGGCTTGCCGGTGACCGCGCGCATGGAGAGCGCCGCGCCGCCGCGCCCGTCGCCGTCGACTCGGGTGAGGACAATGCCGGTGATGCCGACGCGTTCGTCGAAGCTTTTGGCGAGATTGACGGCGTCCTGGCCGGTGAGGGCGTCGGCGACGAGCAGGATCTCATGCGGGCGGGAGGCCGCCTTGATCTCGGCCATCTCGGCCATCAGCGCTTCGTCGATGTGGGTGCGCCCGGCTGTGTCGAGCAGAACGACGTCATAGCCTTGCAGCCGCGCGGCCTGTTCGGCGCGAACGGCGATCTGCACGGGGGTCTGGCCGGCGATAATGGGCAGCGTGTCGACGCCGATCTGGCGCCCGAGCACGGCGAGTTGCTCCTGCGCCGCCGGTCGCTTGACGTCGAGCGAGGCCATCAGCACCTTGCGCTTCATGCGCTCGTTGAGGCGCTTGGCGATCTTCGCCGTGGTCGTCGTCTTGCCGGCGCCCTGCAGGCCGATCATCATGATGGCGACGGGCGGGACGGCGTCGAGATTGATCGGCTCGGCCTCGGCGCCGAGCGTCTCGATCAGCACGTCATTGACGATCTTGACGACCATCTGGCCGGGCGTCACGGATTTGACGACATTGGCGCCGACGGCGCGCGCGCGCACCTTGTCGACGAAGGAGCGCACCACATCGAGCGCGACATCGGCTTCGAGCAGGGCGCGGCGGACCTCGCGCAGGGCGACGTCGACGTCGGCCTCCGACAGCGCGCCGCGCCGCGTCAGCGTATCGAAAATGGAAGAGAGCTTTTCCGAAAGCCCTTCGAACATGCGTCTTTTCCTGTGCCGGGCCATCCCGATCGCCCAACGCGCTTCGCGCCCGGGGGCGCCAAGCGCTGCCGGACGTTCACCGCTCGCCTCAAGGGCGACCCGGCTCGCGCGTTGAAAGCCTCAATTCGGGAAAGGCTTAAAGAAGTTCAATCGCCCGGCGGGGCGACAAAGTCAAGAAAATCGGGGAATCGCCGGCCGCCGCGCCCGCCCCGCCCATTTGCCGGCGCGCCGGAACATGATAGATCGGGGTGCGCCTGGCGCGGCTCCGCTGCGCCCGAATGCGCCCAGAAGCGTCAGCGTCCCGGTAGCTCAGCAGGATAGAGCAACGGTTTCCTAAACCGTAGGTCAGGGGTTCGAATCCCTTCCGGGACGCCATGTCCATTTTACTTTCCTTTTCTTTCAATCACTTGCGCGTCAAATTGGCTAACCTTTGACGAAGGTTTGCCACTTGATGCGTCTTGATTTGTTCCCGTCATCTTTTCCATCGCCTGCGCGGCGAGCCGCTTCTGATCGACCGCCTTCGTATAGAGCGCGACCTCTTTTAGGTTCTTATGGCCGCTGATCGCCGCGATTTGATGCACGGTGCAACCGGCTTCGGCCAAGCGCACGCACATCGCCTTACGCAGCCCATGCGCGCTCAGGTCCGCCGGCACGCCGGCCTCGTTGCAGCGGTCGCGAAACCAGTTCCCGAAGCCTGCCGCTGTGAACGGCCTGCCCGCCTGCGTGGTCAAGAAGGTCAGATGATCGCTCGGCGTCGCAGCGATAATTTCGGCGAGCTGCGGAATCATCGGGATTTCGAGAGGCTCGTTGGTTTTCTTCTGCCGCACGTACAAAAAACCGTTGCGGACATGCTGGCGGCCCATGCGAACGATGTCGCTGCGCCGCTGTCCGGTGAAAAGAAGGAGCCCGAAGGCAAGACGCGCCCGCGAGCCGATCTTATGCGCGGCCTCGAAGCGGGCGATGTGGTCTTCATTCCATGTCTTGTGCCCGTCGCTCTCGGTCGCTTTCAGGTTTTGGATTCCGACAGTCGGGTCGTCGGTCCGCATCCGAGCCTTGATCGCGACGGCGATGACGGCGCGCAAGGCGTTGAGAAAATGCTTCGCCGCGTGCGGGGTTTCGATCTTGGCGACGAGCATGTGCTCGATATGCCGGTGCTCTAGCGCCCGGATCGGCTTGTCGCCGTGTTCTTCGCGAAGTCGCTCTAGGATGCGTCGCCGCACCTGCCGGGTCGAGCCGCCAAGGTTCGCGAAGGGCACGGATTCGAAATAGATCGCCACGGCCGCCGCAATGGTCCCCGGCTTGGTCCGCTCGGCGCCGATCAGAACGGGCGCTGCCGCGCCCGCTAGCGCAGCCTGATAGGCCTCCATGAACGCAGCGGAGCCGGGAAGGCCCGGCAACGGAACCGTCTTGAAACCGGCGCGGCGAAAATAATGGCGCCGCGCGCCGTGTCGATCATGAAAGGCGTGGACGTACTGAAGTTTTAGGTGTGTCAAGGATTTCGTCCCATGGATTATTTTGCTCTTGCCCGTCTTCGCTTTCCACCGGATCGATGCTCATTTTTCCATCCGGCGCGACGCCGATGCGAACGTCGACACCGGCCTTTTTCGCTGCCTTGAAGGCCCGGGTAATATCACGTTCCTTGAACCGGCTCGGCCCTCTGCGCTTCGTTTCGCTCGCTGGGGCTTCTTCTTCCCAAAGTCCGATTGTCGCTTCCTCTGGCGTAAAAAACCAGACCCGGCCTTTTCTGCGTCCAAGGCCTCTTGCTCGCGCCAACTCGCGAATCTCGGCAACCTCTACCCCGTACCGCTGGGCGATCTCAATTTCGGAAAAATCGCGCGGAAACCCGCTTTTCTCGGCGAGCTGGCGATGTTCCTCGGCAAGATCGCGCCAGTCGACTTTCGCGCGCCCGTTCCCCGTCACCTGAAACACGGGCTTTCCGTCTTCGTCCAGAATGTCCGCCATGCGCCCCCCTTCAGTTCTCTGTGCGAGAGTATGCCACGCCCTTCAGCGGCGGTCGCTCGCGGGCTTGAACGGCCGGCCGCTGGGTTTGGTCGGCCGGCGCCGCGTAGACCGTCCCGCGAGCCCGCGCGCCATAAAGATCGGCTTCGTCGAGATCAGTCTCGCGGAAGGCGACCAGCTTCATGTCGCCGAGCCGGCCGCTCAAGTATGGCGTGCCGTTTTTGGAAATGCGCTCGAAAAGGCGAAAAAAGGGTGTCTTGTCGGCCATGGCGTCACGCCGCGACCAGCGAAACGCCGTCCAGCCTCACGCGCACAACGCTGTCGGTCGCCGCCGCCGGTTCGGTCGCGACGCCGATCTTGTAAAAGCCCGTCGCCGATTTTTTGAGAAGCGAGGTCGCCGTGTCGAAATAGACGCTCTCGCCCTGCGTGAAGGCGACGATCGAGTTCGGCTTCGGAAGCGCGAAAACGCCCTCGGTTTCAATCTCGGCATTTGTCCCGGCTGGCGCGTCATAAGCCGCGACGCCGAACAACGCGCCAATGACGACGGGTTGCCCCGATAGAAGCCCGCCGGCCGGCGCGACGACGGTGATAGTGCGGCCGGGTTGAATGTGGTTTTTCATGGCTAATCCTCTCTTTCGCGGGCCCCGCGAAGGCCCTTCGATGTTCCGACATAGGTGACGCGGCCGCCGCCTCCGGTCATGGCCGCGATGCGCCGCTGTAAGTCTTGTGCGGCCGCGTTCATTTCGGCGTCGCTTTTGTATTCGACGAGGCGCGAGACGCCGTTCGACGAGTAGGAAATTTGCCTAACGCCCCTCGCCCTCGCCGCGTTGAGCTTGTCGAGCGCCGATTGTAACGAGGCGAGATCGTCGGCCATCTCAGGCGCCCGGGTTGAAGTACCAGCCGCGATGGTCGATCCAGCCCGCGCCGAAGTCGAGGCGGATGCGAAACGCGACGCCATCCCAGCCGAACGGAAGCTCGCTCAGAACTTGCGGGCCGCTTTCGTCGGCAAGATGCGCGTATTCGATCCCGTCGATCTCGTTCACGTCGGCCGCGAGATACCAGCCGTTTCCGCTGATACGCGGCTCGACGACAAGCTGCAACGTCCCCTGAAACGGGTTGACTTCCGCGACCTGAACCGCGCTCAGGGTGTGCAAAACCTGCTCGGCCGTCGTCTCGATCGCCGGCCCGGCGATCAAAAATTTCGGCGTCGCGCTGATCGGCTCGCCGGAGAGGCCGGTTTGCGTCCGCATCGCCTGTCTTGCGAGTGACAAGCTTGCAACGCTGATCGCTGCCCCGCTCGCCGCGATGTTGTGATGCGCGGTGGAAAAGACAAGATTTCCATCGCCCATCGCCGGATTGCTTGTGAGAAGCGTTGCGAGGCTTCGCGCTTCAAATTCCGCCGCCGCCCGGCCCAACATGCGCGCCGGGTCGCTCAAGCCGCCAAGATTATCGTTGACGATGCTCTGACGACTGAACTTGATGACGTTTCCGAATGTGTCGAGCCTATAGGTCGCCTCGCCGTCATTCACCGTTGCCGAGCGAAACTCGCCGCTTTCGTCGAGCGGCGAGAGAGTGACGGGACCGTCGACCATGATCTTGTGTTTCAGGCGAAAATCTCTCGACGTCGAGAACCTTGCCGCCCGCTTGACGCCCGCCGGCGCCGCCGCGTAGCTCTGCCTCAGTTCCTTGTTGAGGAAATCGCCGAGCAGGAACTGAAAATCGCTTGCCGTCATCGCGCCGCCGGCCCGCGTCGAGATTCCGTTTTCGCAAGCGCGTTGCATGTCAAGCAGCGTCATCCTGTAGTACGGCCGCGCCGGCTCGCTCAATTGATGCTCGGGGTGCGCGCGAGCGAACAACGCTTCAGACATAAGCCCGCGCTGATATGTCGGATCATCGCCGGAAAAGCCGACGGTCGCCGTTGCGGTGCGGATCGCGCCGGCCCGGGCAGTCCGCTTCGTCATGAGATCGAAGGCGACCGCGCGGGCTTCCTCGACGGAGGAGCCGGCGTCAATCTGGGAATCGGCGAAGGCGCGATCGAGCCCCGCCAGCTCGCCGATGGATCGGATTTGCTCATTGATTTTCGCGCGGGCTTGAACGGCGGCCCGGTCCGCCTCTGTCGGCAAGGTCGCCGTTGTCTGCTCTGGCATGTTGATCACTCCACGAATGCCCGCCGCGCCGTCAGCGGCCAGCGGGACCAAACTTGCTTCCAGAAGATCGAGTTTCGTCGCCACCTTGGCGCGGCGGCCATCGGCGGTTTTGGTTTCGGCCCATGTCCGCACGCGATAGCCGATGCTCACGCCGAATCTTGCGCCGTCCGTCAGCTCGGCGGCGATGCGTTGCGCCAGCGGCGAATGCGCCGAGAGGGTCACGGTCGCGATCAGCTCGCCGGCGACGGTGCGAATGTTCGCGACGGTCCCGAGGATATGGTCGACGCTTTCGCGCTGATGACCGTCCAGCAATGGCACGGAGGCCGGCCATGCCTGATCGAGCGAAAGGACCTCGTCATAGGCCCCGCGCTGATCCATGCGCGGCACTGCGGCGCCGGTGGCGAGCACGGCCTCGAACTGCCGCGATTCGGGCTTCCAGGACGACGGCGGCGCCGACGATGCGCGGCGCAGAATGATTTCATGCTCTGTCATGGCGCGGCGGCCTCCGGCGCAAGATTTGTGTTGAAATTGAAGGCGAGCCCGAGCGCCGTCGCGCGCGCATTATCGGCCGCCAGTTCGTCGTCGAGTTCTTCCAAATCCCGCCCGCGTTCGGCGACAAGTTCGCGCCGCGATCGAAGCCCGGCTTGCAAATCGAGAAGGTCCGCTTGATGATCTTTCAGAGGGTCGACGGCGCTGAATTTCGGCGGCAAAAACGACACGGCGAGCCAGCTTTCCGGATCATCCTCGAAGCCCGGCGCGTCGATCCGGCCGGCGAGGATTTCGAGGGTCAACCAGCGCCGATAAATCTTGCGAAGCTGCGGAATGATGATCGAGGTTTGAGTCTGCTCGACCTTGCGGCGAAACTCGGAAATCGAGCTGCGAAGGCTCGAATAATTCGCATTCTCCAAATCGCCCGAAATGATCTCGTAAGGCGTCCCGGTTCCGCTCGCGCACGCCCTTAACTGGTCCCGCAAAAAACCCACGGTTTCGACGCCGATTTGCGGTGGCTGCGCGAAGGTGATGGACTCCCCGGGTTGCAAATTGACCAGCGCGCCGGGCTCCATCGTCGCTTCGCCGCGCGGCGATTCCGGCCCGAGCGGTTGCCCGTCTGCCACGGTCGTAAATCCGCACATCATCGCGCTAACGCGCGCCCTCATGGTCAGTCCGTCCGCGACGCTGTCGAGATCGTTCAACCTCAGCAAAACCGGCGAAAGCCAGCTCAACCCGCGCACGATCCCGACGTGATCTTGCCTGAAAAGATGAATGTAGTCGGGCGTCGGGATGCGATCGGTTTGCAAGCTCGGAAAGTCCAGCGGCAAGCCGGGCGGCGAGTGATAGACATGCAGCGCGACGCGGCGCAATTCGGCGTCATATTCGATTCCGTCGACAATCCAGCGGCCGGCCGCGAGGTCGGACGAAACGGAGGCGACTTGCTCACTTGCAATCGCCTTCAAGCGCAGCTCGCCGCGATAGTCAGTCGCGAAAACCAAGAAGCCGTCGCCGGTCAGGACCATCGAGCGGACAGCCAACGCCTGCAGCCCGCCGAAATTGGTCAATTCGTCATGATCGCAGCGCTCGCACCATTTCGCGAAAGCCGCGTCGATCAGCTCGGCGCCGTCCGGCGCCTTGGAGCTGGCCTTGATGCCCGGCCCGATCAGGCTCGAAACCCATGCGTCGACGATCGCCCTCGCGTGCGGCTGATTGGCGTGGGCCCCGCGCGCCCTGCGCATGATTATGGTGCGGCTCGCCAGCGCCGCGCTTGGCGGGTTCGCCATCTCCGTTGCGTTGCGAAAGCGCCGGCCGCCGCCGGCCGCCTCAAGCCCCATCGAGCCGCCGAAGCCGAAGCCCTCGATCGAGCGCACGAGCGGCGCCAGAACCTTGCGGGCGAACCATCGCGCTTGCTGTCGCAACATGGTCAGTCGGCCTCGCACAATTCCGGCCCGGCGCCGCGCGCCTTAACCACCTCGGCGACCCGAGAATCAACCTCGGCGAACAGTCGCGTAACGTCGATCATGCACTGAAAGCCGAGCTTAACGAGCGGGCCGATGTCGATCTTCGTTCCGTTTGGGCCGCCGAAGTCGACCAACGTGCAGGAAAGCGTCACATCCTTGCGCATGAACGCGATAAAATGTTTGTCCGCATCGCGCGCCCAGACGTGCGCCGGGGCGCTGAAAATGTCGGCGCCAAGCTCGTGCCGGCGCTGTTCGTGCAGCTTGAAAATAAAGAGATCGTTTTCCTTTGCAGACCAACCGCCGCGCTTCAACGCCGTCGTGCGCGCGGCCTTAAATTCGGCACGGCGCTCCTCGGCCGCGGCCGGCGTCATCGGGTCGCCGCCCCACAAAAAATGATGCAGCGCGGTTCTCAGTTTCGCCAGCGCGGCGGGGCGATGCGCCTTCGGCGTCGCCGGATCAAGTTCTCGGTTAAACACCGCGAACGCAGCAATCATGTAGGCGTCGATCAGGTGATACCGGCGGGGCTCCGCCGCGCCGCCCGGCATCGCCGCGACAAGCGGGATTTTGTGCCGGCTCACGATCTCGCGAATCATTGAGGGGAGTATCTTGCCGGCGAAGGCAACGCCCAATTCATGGATCGTGAAACTTTCGCGCTGAAGGTCATCCACCAATTTCGGGCGCGCGAAGGCTTCGGCGCCGATTCGGTCTAAAACATCATCATCCGCCATCCGAAGGCCCCGCCGTTGGGTTGAGTGTCAAGGCGCAATGGGGCCAGCACTCGCGGCTGGAGTCAAGTCATTGTTTTTATTTTGGATTTCCTTTTTTTTCGTCGGACTCAAAACCGCTTTTCGCTCAAGGATTTGGCGCTGTTTTCGGCGTCAATAAGGAGCGAAAAACCGCCATTCTGATGCAACGGCGGTGCGCGCCTCGAACGCCTCTTCGTCCAGTTCGGCGAGCTTTTGCCAGCGCGAGGATTGCGTCTTGGTTACGCCAAGGTCGGTCAAGGTCGATTTTTGTAGAGGGGTAGCCACGGGCGACCCCTCAAGCGTCGGCGGGATTTCAGCGGTAACACCGCGTGACCGCTGACTTGGTTTCGCGCGCTCGCCGCGCGCCGCCATTTCCTTTAGCAGCGCGCCGGCCTTGCGCTCGGCGCGCAGGTTATAACCCCTCCATCCACTTCGATCGCACCACGGCCGGGCGGGGCGGCGCCGTTGGCCGCTTCAGACGTTCGGCCTCGATCTCCAGCCGCAGCCCCGATGCCTTCAGCCCCTCCAGCGCCGCCATGCAGAGAATCCTGCAATCCAGCGGCTCATTGCGCGCGCCCTGCGTCTTCGTCCATTCGCGCCGCGCGACGCCCTTGAAAAAGCGCCGAATCGGCCTTTCGCTGGTCAGGCCGGCGAACCACGTCGCGTCCCGCCCAACCGGAAAATGACAGCGCCCGGCGCCATCCTCGATCCGCAGCCGCGCCGCCAAGGCGTCCTTGAGCGTGTCGACGCCGATGATGTAGAGCGGCGTCACGCGGGTTCTGCCAACTTTGACGGGCTTTCGCGGCCATGCCGGACCCGGCCGCGAGCTGCCCTTCGTCGCCCAGATCGAGCGCGCGCCCTTGTCGCGAACATAGTTGTATACGTCCTGCGTATGATGCCCGCCGGAGTCGATGCAGGCGGCGCGGATTGGCAGGCTTTGCCCGCTGGCGTGCGTCACGCGCTCGCGCAGAAGCGTGTCAACCTCTTGCCATAGCTCCGCCCCGGCCGGGTCGCCGTAAATGACCTGATAGTCGAGCGACCAGCTTTCGTCGCCGAGGCCAAAGCCGCAGATTTCGACCTCGCAACGATCGTCCTGAACGTCGACGCCCGCGACGGCGACGACGACGCCAGCCGGCGCGCAATCGCCCCATGATTCGGCTCGCCGCTGCAATTCGCCAACGGGCAGGCTTTGCGCTGCGACATCCTCATAGGGCTCGCCAAGCATCAAATTCTGCCACGCCTGAAGCCGCGGCGGATCGCCTCGCGCCGCGCCATGCTCGATCGCGACTTCAGCCCAGGTCAAAAACGGCGAATAGAGCGCGCTGATGTGAAAGCTGGCGGTGCGCTGATCGCCGGGCGCGGTCGCGCGCCACGCGCCAGAGGCCAGGAGCCGCGCCTTGTCATGCTCGTGCATGATCCCGCCGCAGGCCTCGCAATGCAGCTCGGCGCCCTCGCGATGCCCTTCAGGCCAGCGGATATTTTTCCACTCAATCGGCGCGAAGGCGCCGCAATGGATGCAGGCGACCTCGAAGCGCCGCTGATCGCCTTCGAGATAGGCCTTTTCGATGCGGGAGACGCCCGCCACGGTCGGCGTCGACGCCATGAAGATGCGGCGCCGGCCCTTGAAGGTCTGCGCCCTCGCGATCGCCAGCGCGACCGGGTCGCCCTCGCCGCCGCAGTCAGCCGGATAAGAGTCGACCTCATCGAGGCACAGATAGCGCGCTGGCGTCGAGCGCAACGCCGCCGCGGAATTCGCGCCGGTCAAGACCAGCGTACCGCCCGGAAAGCCTTTGACGAAGGCGCTGTTATAGGCGTTCCGGCTCCGCGGCGCTGCGATGCGCTCACGCAGGACGGGGCAGGCCTCGATCATCGGGTCGAGCCGCGTCCGCGCGTTCCGCCGCGCCATGTCGAGCGACGGCATCACCATCAGCGCCAGCCCCGGCGCATGGGCGACGATATACCCGAGCCAGTTCAGCCCGCATTCGGTCGCGCCGAGCTGGGCGCCCTTCATCAAAACGACGCGCTCGAGCGGCGCGCCCGTCGACAGCGCGTCCATGATGCCGGCGAGATAAGGCGTGCGCGACGTGCGCCACGGCCCCGGCTCGGCCGATGTGCTCGGGAGCTGCCGATATTTGTCGGCCCATTCGGACACCAGAAGCGCCGGCTCGGGCGCCAGCGCGGCGCGCCACGTCTGATCAAGCCATGCCGGTTTCATCCGATGGCCCTCCCCCCATGTCGAGCGGCCGCTCAGACAGGCTTTGCAGATTCTGGCGCACTTCCAATTCAAGCGCCGCGTAAAGCTTGCCCGCATCGACGCCAAGCGCGCCGGCGAGCCGCCCCGACGCGGCCGACGCCCAAGCCAGCCAGGCGTCGCGCTCCATTCGCCCACGATCCGTCAGGAAGCGCCGCACCACGGCCTTATCGACAAGTTCGCCGCGCGCCTTGGCCAGATCGAGCGCGCCAGCGGCGATCTTTTGCGCCTCTCGCTCGCGCCGCAGATCGGCAAGCGAGGCGTCGGCCGTCGGCGCCTTCGTCCCCCAATTTCCCTTGCGCGTCTGGTCCAGATTCTTCGCCAGCCACGCCCGCCCGGCCTTCGGGTCGATCTTGCCGCCCTCGATCGGCAGGCCCTCCGCGATCACCCTGCGCAACCGCGTCTGGCCAAGCCCGTTCTGCCTGCCAAACTCCGCCTTTGAAATCAGCACTTTAGCGCGCATATTTAAGGCCTCAGTCTAGCGATGTTTCGGGAGCTGCGGCTCCCGCGCACATTCCGCCGGAGAGGACCCGCGCCCCGGGAGGAGAGACCCCGCCGTCTTGACGGTTCACCATGGCGCGCCCTCATTGCAGCGGCCTTTCGATCCAGGCGCCGACGATGGCGTCGCCTCGAAACCACTCTCTTTCGATCTCGATCTCGTCGATGTCGGCCAGATCGAGCAGGTCGAACGCGGCGAGGATGATCTGCAGCTCGGCCGCGTGCGGCAGGCGGCGCACCAGCGAATAGAGGAAGCGCGCCGGATCGACGTCGTCCTGATCGATGCTGGCGATCTCGGCCGACGTCGCCAACCTCATGCGATAGACGCGGTCAGGGTGCGCCCTGAACCAACGCCAGTCATCGGGCTGCGTCATCGTTTCCCCTCCCCGGAGTTCGCCGCGATCAGCAACCGGCCCGCCTCCGCCTCGATGGCCGCCACCAAGGGCGCAACCCCAGCGT
>Ga0224559_1001585_pt1 | contig 12349 bp, 13 predicted proteins | sample 714S33034metaG_FD_180676 | JGI IMG/M metagenome (GOLD analysis project Ga0224559, IMG submission 180676) | Peat soil microbial communities from Stordalen Mire, Sweden - 717 S3 30-34 | ecosystem: Environmental > Terrestrial > Soil > Wetlands > Peat | place: Sweden: Norrbotten County, Stordalen... | reverse complement strand
ACCAGCGCAACTTCATGGCCCGCTGCAAGCAATGCTTTCAGCGCGGGCGCGGCGAATTGTGGAGTTCCGCAGAAGACCAGTTTCATGCGACACCTGACGTGCGAGGCCGGTTGAGTTTTGCGCAATCCCACCCTAGCCACAAAAACAAGTACGCGGCGAGGGTGGGGCACCCAATATTCCAGCGGCTATCGAAAGCTTCGGTCATCGTTCTACCACTCGTCATTGCGGATCAGTTTGCGAATCTTGCGCAGCACCAGGTCGCGCTTCAGGGCGCTCATGCGGAAGATGAATTGCACGCCGTCCACATGATCGATCTCATGCTGGAAGCAGCGCGAGAGCACATCCTCGCCGTCCATCTCGAACCACTTACCGTACTCGTCCTGGGCGCGGATGCGCACCTTGGCGTGGCGGGGAACCTTCTCGCGGATGTCGGGAAAGCTCAGGCAGCCTTCTTCTTCGTAGAGCTTGCCCTCGGTGAAGATGATCTCCGGGTTGATGAGCACCAGTTTGTCTTCCGGAACTTTGCCCACGCTCAGGTCGATCACCAGCAGACGTTTAGCCACGCCCACCTGCGGCGCGGCCAAGCCAATGCCCAGACCATCGTACATGGTCTCGAACATATCGGCGACAAACTTGCGCAGCTCGGCGTTGAACTCGGTAACCGGTTCACCGGGTTGCGCCAGTATCGGATCGGGATATTTAACAATCTTCAAGATCATCTTCCTGCTAGTAGCTCCTAATCTGTTCGATGTACCCGTCGAAATTCCGTCGCATTTCCAGCGCCGAATCGCCGCCGAACTTCTGCTGCGCGGCCTGCGCCATGGTCAGCGCCACCATCGCCTCGGCCACCACCCCCGCCGCCGGGACGACGCAAATATCCGAGCGCTCATAGCTGGCGCTGGTTTTCTGGCGCGTGTCAAAGCGCACCGACTCCAGCGGCTTGCGCAGCGTCGAAATCGGCTTCAGGTAGCCGCGCACAATAATGTCTTCGCCATTCGAAACGCCGCCCTCGATCCCGCCCGCATTGTTCCGCGGACGGGTGAAACGCGTGGGCCTGCCTGTTGCTTCGGCGGCATAATGGATCAGATCGTGCACCACCGAGCCGAAGCTCTCCGCGCCCACAATGCCCCGGCCAATCTCTACCGTCTTCACCGCCTGAATGCTCATCACCGACTGGGCCAGCAGCCCGTCCAGCTTCTCATCCCAATTGACGTACGTGCCGAGGCCAGCGGGAACGCCGCGCACCACCACCTCAAAGACGCCGCCCACCGTGTCGCCGGTCCGCGCGGCCTCCTCGACCTCTTCCTTCATGCGTGCCTCGGTCGGCTCATCGACGCAGCCCAGAACCACCTCGTCGCGGGTGGCCAAAGCGGCAATCTCATCCCACGACGCGTCGCGCTCCAGTTCCACCCGCCCCACGCGGATCACATGGCTCAGAACCTCAATCCGCAGCGTGCGCAGCATCAGCTTGGCAAAGGCCCCCGCCGCCACGCGCGAGGTCGTCTCCCGCGCCGAAGCCCGCTCCAGCACATAGCGCGCGTCAGGGAAGTTGTACTTGAGCGCGCCCGCCAGGTCCGCATGGCCCGGGCGCGGCGAGGCCACCGCCTGATGCAGCGCCGCGTCGCCCGCGGCAACCGGCAGCTTGGCCTCCCAGTTCTTCCAGTCGCGGTTGACGATCTCGATGGCCACCGGCGCGCCAATCGTCTTGCCGTGGCGCACGCCGCTCAGCACGTGCGCCTTATCGGTTTCAATCTTCATCCGCCCGCCGCGCCCGTAGCCCTGCTGACGCCGCCACAGTTCGCGGTTGACGAACTCCAGATCAATGGGCACCCCGGCCGGCAATCCAGAAACCAGCGCGATAAGCGCCTCCCCGTGCGACTCCCCGGCAGTTGAAAAACGTATCATATGAATTTGATTGTAACGGGGTTGGCAGCAAATCGGGAGAAGAACCTCTTTACAGAACAACTTGGAGAACGATCCCACTGGTTATGAGCAATTCAGGTAAACAAAGAAGCGTCAAGACACGGCTTCGACCGAGTAGAATAGACTCGTTTAGAAAACGAAAAGTCCGGCGCGAGGCCGGAGCATTTTGATAGTGCGGCTGGTTGCACTATCGAAACGCTCGCGCGCGCCGGAAGCAAGGTGCGAATGGGGACTACGCGGCATATTGAGGCATTGCCGGTGCTTTCTTCCGAAGCGCTGGACAAAGTGCATCGAATCACGGAAAAGTGCAGGAGTAAACTCCGCACTCACGAGAGCCCTTGGAATTCATCCGTCGATAGAGATAAAGCACGAGAAATAACCTCCACCTATGCCATCGAAGAGTTCAATATCCGAATGGACGATTACGTGTACGGATACAATTTCACCCCGAAGATGGTGCCAAAGATCATCGGCGTCACTATCAAGTCGATTCTCTCCGCATTTCCTAGCCACACCTATCCCGATGGCGAATTGGCGGACTATCTTAAGACTGTTCTCGAAGGGTACGTACGCCGAGATTCGGACATAAAAATCCCTTACAAAACGAGCGACCAGCGTTCTAAAATGTCTCCTCTGCTTGGCAAACAGGCCAGCGCATATGCTGCTGCCGGAATTGACATTGCCTCCGCATCACCTCTTTTGATGATGATGGCGGCAAGTGCAGCGCAGGGGAAGCAGCTTCAGCCATCGAACCTGCAGTCTGGCAAGAGAATTGGACGCTCTATACACTCAGAGAAGGCTGCACGGCGGATGGAAGTATATATACAAGAAAAGGGGATTACGCAAACTCAATTTAGTGTAGCCGTCAATGCCGATCCAAAGACACTCTATCGCTTTCGTAGGACTAGCAAGGTGGAAAAGTCTGTGGCGACGAGAATCGCAACGGCAATGGGAATCACGCTGGAGCAGTTTACCGCATAATGCCCTATAAATGTCCGATAGTTGTCCTATATAAACCCGATCTACCCGAAAAGCTCCATATAATCTCCCTTTAGCAAGCCTTTCGTATGTCCTTCAATAGATTGATTCTTAATGATATGAGGATGCCAAAGAGAATCCGGGGACCACCATTCCGCACCACAAAAGCAACGGGGAGCATTTAAGGGTGCTCACCGCCTCCTATCGGGTGCCTCTAATCCCGACTTCAAACAGCCGCTAGAGTTTTAACCGGGGCCCCATCCTTGAATCGCTCTTTGATTCAAGGGTGGGAGACCACGAACTTCAAAGAGCCACTTTTCCCCGCCCCCTATTCCCTACTCCCTACTCCTTCGCGTACCATCTCCCCATGAGCGCCTGCTTCCTCTTCAAAACCGAACCCGCCGTCTACTCCTTTGACGACTTCCTGCGCGACCGCGAGACCATCTGGGACGGCGTCACCAACCCCACCGCCGTCAAGCACCTGCGCGAGATGAAGCCCGGAACCCGGTGGATTTTCTACCACACCGGCGACGAGCGCACCGCCGTCGGCACAGGCACGGTCCTCAGCATCGATCCCTCCAATCCAAAAGTCCCTATCGTCAAGGTCAAGGTGGGCCAACGCCTCCGCCAGCCCAAGACGCTCGCCGCTATCAAGGCTGAACCGCTCTTCGCCCAGTCGCCACTGGTTCTCATCGGACGGCTTTCGGTCGTCCCGCTGACCGAGGAGCAATGGAACTGGTTTTTAGCATAACCGGATGCGGAAAGCAAAAGCACCTCCAAGAACAAAAGCAAACGCGGCGCCTTCGACTCCCTGCGCTACGCTCCGGTCGCTGCTCATGAACAAGACTGCTGGATGAGATGGGTTGTAAATAAAAACAGCAAGTGAGCTTCCGCTTCGCGGAAATAGCGGGTTAGCGAGTTAGCGGCAGTACATTCCGTCCGCAACTTAACGGGCGAGTCGGGCTGCTCAGGATGCTTTTCCCTAGTCTCTATTCCCTAATCCCCACGGCCAGCAGGGTTTGAAAGTGCGGGGCATCCGGCTCTTTGTGGACAACGGAGGTTTGCAGTTGGGTGAAGCCAGCTTTTTGCATCATGGCTTCCAGCTCGGACTCGCTGAAGCCGAGCCATTCGTCGGCGTAGATTTCGCGGGCTTCCTCGAAGCGGTGTTTGAGCAGGTCGAGGATGACGATGCGTCCGGCGGGCGAGAGAATGCGATGGGCCTCCTCCAGCGCGCGCTGGGGATGCAGGGCGTGATGCAGTGATTGGGAGAAGAAGACCAGATCGACCGCGCGGTCGTCGATGGGCAACTCTTCCATGTCGCCCAGGCGGAAGTCGATGTTCTGCACGCCGTGGCGGAGAGCCTGCTCGCGGCTGACTTCGATCATTTTGGCGGAGGAATCGACGGCGATGACCTGTGTGGCGTGCTCGGCCAATAGGAGCGAAAACGTCCCTTCGCCGGCACCGAGATCGGCGATGACCATGGGCGGCATCAGGCGGAGAAGGGCTTCGGCCATGCTCTTCCAGGAGCGTCCGGGGACGTAGTCCTTGCCAAGGCGGCCGGCGACCGAGTCGAAGAAGGCGCGCATCTTGTCCTGGCGCTTTTTGACGGCGCGGCGCATGGCTTGGCTGTCGGGTTCCGCTTCGGGAATCTGGAGGCGGGCTTCATTGAGGATTCCGTCGAGTGTGGCAGCAAGTTTGGTATCAGGGGCGGTAAGTTTATAGAGGCTGCTTTTTCCGGTGCGGCGATCCTCGACCAGGCCAGCCTGCTTGAGTTGGGAGAGGTGGGTGGAGATGGTGCTTTGGCCCATGGTCAGAATCTCTTGCAGTTCGGCGACGGAGAGTTCCTCGACCGCGAGCAGGAGCAGAATGCGGAGGCGATTGGGGTCGGCGAGGACGCGGAGAATTTTTATGATTGACGGCATAGGCGGACTCTGATACATATCAATATATCACGATGTGACGATGTGATGGAAGCAGTGAAGAAGTGAAACCTGGGTTTCACAAAGGAGAAAACATGGCAGCTTCAACATTGGAAATCAACGCGGCGTACAAGGTGGCCGATATGTCGCTGGCCGATTGGGGCCGCAAGGAGATCACTATCGCCGAGCAGGAGATGCCCGGCCTGATGTCGATCCGCAACAAGTACGCGGCGGCGAAGCCCCTGGCCGGAGTGCGCATCACAGGCTCCTTGCACATGACGATTCAGACGGCGGTCTTGATTGAGACGCTGGTGAGTTTGGGCGCGGAGGTGCGCTGGGCGAGTTGCAATATCTTCTCCACGCAGGACCACGCGGCGGCGGCGATTGCCGCGACAGGCGTGCCGGTCTTTGCCTGGAAGGGCGAGTCGCTGGAGGAGTATTGGGATTGCACGCTGGCGGCGCAGGCCTTCAAGGGCGGCCTGGGTCCGCAGTTGATTGTGGACGACGGCGGCGATGCGACCCTGCTGATTCACAAGGGCTATGACCTGGAAAACGGCGACGGCTGGGTGAATACTCCCTCTGGCAACCACGAAGAGCAGGTGATCAAGGATCTGCTGAAGAAGGTTTATGCCGACGATCCACAGCACTGGCACAAGGTGGTGAAGGATTGGCGCGGCGTCAGCGAAGAGACGACGACCGGCGTCCACCGGCTCTACAAGATGATGGAGCAGGGCACGCTGCTGGTGCCGGCAATCAACGTGAATGACTCGGTGACCAAGAGCAAGTTTGATAACTTGTACGGCTGCCGGGAGTCGCTGGCCGACGGCATCAAGCGCGCGACCGACGTGATGGTGGCGGGCAAGATTGGCGTGGTCTGCGGCTACGGCGACGTGGGCAAGGGCTGCTCGCACTCGCTGCGCGGGATGGGCGCGCGGGTGATTGTGACCGAGGTGGATCCGATCAATGCGCTGCAGGCGGCAATGGAGGGCTTCGAGGTGACCACGGTCGAGGAGACGCTGGGCCGCGGCGACATTTATGTCACCACCACCGGCAACGTGGACATTATCACGCTGGAACACATGAAGAAGATGAAGGACCAGGCGATTGTCTGCAACATCGGCCACTTTGACAACGAAATCCAAATGGATCGGCTGAACGAGGAGCCGGGCGTCGTGAAGCTCAACATCAAGCCGCAAGTGGACTACTACACCTTCCCCGACGGGCATGGAATTTTTGTGCTGGCAGAAGGCCGCCTCGTGAATTTAGGCTGCGCAACCGGCCATCCGAGCTTTGTGATGAGTAACAGCTTTGCCAATCAGACGCTGGCGCAGCTTGATCTGTGGGCGCACAAGGACACTTATAAAGTGGGTGTTTACGTGCTGCCTAAGAAGCTGGACGAAGAGGTGGCGCGGCTGCATCTGGACAAGATCGGCGTCAAGCTGACCACGCTGACCGCGCGCCAGGCGGATTACCTGGGCGTGCCGGTGGAAGGGCCTTACAAGGCGGAGAATTACAGATACTAGTGGTCAGTGAACAGTGAACAGTGGACAGTTTGGTTTCCCAGGTCCGAAAATCTGGACTTGGGAAATCCGACGGTTGGTTCTTGCAACTCAAATCGATCAAAGGTAAGATTGTCTTACTATGCAGACTCGGGTTTCCACCAAAGGTCAAATCGTGCTGCCGGGACCGCTTCGCCGCAAGCTGGGAATCCGCGCCGGCGATCCGCTCGATGCTGGCATTGAGGAAGGCCGTATTGTGCTGACGCCGCACCGGAAGAAAACTTATGAAGCCAGGATCATCGAAGACCCAATTACAGGCTTCTCAGCGTTGTATGCAGGACCGGATGCTCCTATGCTGACCAGTGAACAAGTTGCAGAAATACTTGCGGACTTTCCATGAAATATCTGCTTGACGTGAATGCCCTTCTCGCTCTTGGAATCTTCCATCATGCATTCCATGAACGCGTAACGGTCTGGGCCACATCCTTCAAGGGTGTGCCGCTGATGACGTGCTCGATTACAGAATTGGGCTTTGTGAGAGTGGCCGCACAAGCGCCGAATTATGGCTTCACAGTCCAGCAAGCTCAGACGCTGCTGAACAGTTTGAAGACGAAGGATAGAATGCCGCTCACGTTCCTCTCTGACGGCGTTGAGATCGCACAACTCCCAGCTTGGGTGAAGACCCCTAAGCAAACTACGGACGGACATCTGCTGCAACTGGCGGGTGCCAATGATGCGGTTCTGGCTACGCTGGACGAGAGAATTCCCGGCGCTTTTCTGATTCCGTGAGGATCGATGCATGACTTCGTCGCTGAGTTTTTCTTTCGAGCTGTTTCCGCCGCGCACGGCGGAGGGCGTGGCCAAGTTGCCTGCTGTGATTGAGCAGCTCGCCGCCGTGCGGCCTAACTTCTTTTCGATCACTTATGGCGCGGGCGGATCGACGCAGGACGGGACTTATGAAACGCTGAGGACGGTGATCGAGCAGACGGGCGCGGAGGCTGCGCCGCATTTGACCTGCGTGGGTTCGACGCGGGCGGCCATCGCCGCGCTGCTGGATCGCTATCGGGAGGCGGGCGTGCGGCGGATTGTGGCGTTGCGTGGCGATCTGCCGGCTACCGCAATGAGCGCGGCCGCTCCGGGCGACTTCCGTTACGCCAATGAGCTGGTCAGCTTTATTCGCGCCGAGCACGGCGACGCCTTTCGCATCGAAGTGGCGGCTTACCCGGAGATGCACCCGCAGGCGAGCAGCCCCAGCGCGGATTTCGAGAACTTCCGTCGCAAGGTGGAGGCCGGTGCGGACGGCGCGCTGACCCAGCTTTTCTATAACGCCGACGCCTACATCGACTTCATGGAACGCTGCGGGAAAGCGGGCATCACGATTCCCGTGACGCCGGGGATTATGCCGATTACTAACTACGCCAACAATCTGCGCTTCTGCACCAATTGCGGCGCAGACCTGCCGCGCTGGCTGCGGCTGCGGCTGGAAGAGTTGCAGGACGATAAGGCCGCGCTCGTCGAGTTTGGGCTGGAGGTGGGGGCGCGGCTCTGCGAGACGCTGCTCAAGAACGGCGCGCCGGGACTACATTTCTACACCGGTAACCAGGCCGGACCTACGCTGAATCTGTGGAAAAGATTGGGGCTAACGACGGCGGATTGAGCAAAAAATACAAGGATGATTGGGGTTCGTTGTATCCCAGGTCCGAAAATCCGGACCTGGGGCACCCGGCTATTCTTTGTATCCGAAAACCTGAGCCTGCCGCGGAAATGTGTAATAGGAATCCGCATCGAAGTTACAGTTTTCCAGTTCATGCAGCACCTGCCGCGTCTCGGCTTCGCCCACCATTCCGCAATTGACGGCGAAGGGAGCTATCTCCGCCGCGCCCATCCTGACAAACTCCGCCGCCTCGGCCATTGAAATGACAGGCTGAATGAAGCAGCCATGCAGATTCGAATACCCCGCCGATCTCAACAGAGGCAAGAGCTTGTCGCCGATATTGAAGTCAAGGCCTTGCAATTTACCGAGTTGAACAAAATACTCATTGAGTTTTTCGATGGATTCATTGCGTGGGGTAGTTATCAAAGAACTCGAATGCGGCTCTTCGCAGGCGATCACTCCACCCGGTTTTAAAAACTTTCTGCCGGCTGTCACAACCTGCATGGGATTCTTCAGGTGCATCAACAAAAGCCGGGAATAGACCAGGTCAATCGAATCGCCGGGCAGCTTCAGCGCCTCTACTGTAGCGCAAATGAACTCGACATTTTTCGCACCGGACTCCTCGACCGCTCTCCTCGCAATCGCGATTTGATTCTCGCTGGCGTCTACGGCGATCACTCTGCCTTCCTCGCCAACTGTCTTGGCGAGCCATGTTGTCATGGATCCCGTGCCGCATCCAAGTTCAAGGATTCGGCGACCTTCGCCGAGGCCGGCTCGAAGCAGAAAATTTCTGCTGTGCACTCCAAAGACATCGTTGATAAATCTCAGCCGGTCAAAGCCTTTCTCGCCTACCTGCAAGACGTATTCGCTCATCGGGAATCCTTTCATTGTTGATTGTGGTTTTGCATTAACGCCGCCTGCGATGGGAGAGCCGGTGCCAGAGTCGCCAGGTGAAGCTGTGTAGCAGGTGGGTCTGCTCGGCCTTGAGCGCGGCGTAGGAGCGGGTGACGTATGCGTCGAACTCCGGCGGCCAGCCGATGGTGGAGCGGCGCTCGGAGTAATCGCCTTCGGACCATTTCTTCAGCACCGCTTTATAGCCCACGACGTGCGTGACGAAGTCCAGCAGGCAGTGGGGCATCTGCTCCTCGAAGATCAGATAGGCCTTCTCGATGATGACCTTTTCGCGGACATCGTTGAGCGGCATGAAGATGGTGGTCATCCAGAGCATCCACTCTTTCATTTCGCTGTCGAGGATGGGAAAGCTCTGCGATTTGCCTTGCTTCTGGAGCAGCGAGCGGTAGGCGATGTTGCCGGCCTGGGAGGCGACGTAGAGCGGGCCGTAGAACTCGTCCAGGCGGCGGTTGACCATCTCCAGCTTGTCTTTGCGGCGGGCCAGCATCCGTTCGCTGAGATTGGCGCCCAGGTACCCGACAAAGGCCAGCAGAATGGTCAGGGCGGTTGCGTTGTCGAGAATCTTTTGAAGCAAATACATACGTTGGTCCAAGTGTGGGCTGGTAACGAGTATAGCGCGTGACATCGTGGTATCCCCCACCCTAGCCGCAAAAACAAGTACGCGGCGAGGGTGGGGCACCCGCGTCAAGGTATCCCACCCATCGCAAAAAACGCGATGGATGGGGCACAGCCTTCCACAAAAGTGTGAAATCTTGCAGCCCGCCGTGTTACTCCGGCGGTGAGTAGAAGGGCAGCTTGTCATTCTTCTCGTTGGCGCGGCGGATGGTGATGTCGTCCAGCAGCAGCGCGGGGGCGAGGACTGTCTCCGGCACTTCGCCGAAGTAGTTGGCCAGCCACAGATCCTTGCCCGCGGCCACCACGCCGGAGCGCAGCGTGCGCTGGTCGAGGTCGTCGAGGATTGCGCCGCGGACCAGCTCGCGTTTGCCGTCCTGCGAGACGCGATAGAGCAGGCGCGGGGCCAGCTCTCCGCCCATCGTCGAGACATAATAGACGCTCGAAAGGCCGTGATAGATGGCCAGAGTGAGCAGCTTGCGGTTCAGCTCGTCGTCGGTCAGCCCGTCCTTGGCGGTAACCTCGAATACGCCGAGCGACGGATGGGCCGGCTTGGCGATTCCGGCGCGTCCGTGGCCGTTGGAGTTCGGAAAGTCGCGCACCGGCTCGCGGCCCAGCAGATAGTTCTCCAGCTTGCCGTCCACCACCAGCTTGACCGCCTTGGCCGGAATGCCCTCGTCGTCCACATCATAAGCGCCCAGCAAGCCCTTGCCGTGGTAGCTCTTCAGGCTGGGATTATCCTCGACATTGAAAAAATCCGGCAGCACGCGGGCATGGAGGCTGGAGGCGAAAGGCCCGTTGGTGCGGGCCTCGGTGCCCAGCTTGGGGCGCGTGGCCGTCACTCCGTTGCCCACCAGCGCATACAGCGTGTCCGCGACGGCGTCGGCGCTCATCAGCAGCGGCCCGTGATACTCCTCTTCGACCAGCGGCGATTTGCGCAGGTCGCTGAGCGAGGCGATCAGCCCGAAGAGATGCTGCGCAAAGTCGCCGGCGGAATCCAGATCCTGAAGCGAAGGTCCAGCCGTCGCGTAGGAGCGGTCGAGCCTCATGCCGTCAGCCGCCTGCGCACCCACCGCGAAGCTGTCTTGGTAGGCGCCGGCCGACTTGCGCACGATCGTGCCTTCGCTCGTGACCAGCCAAGTGGTTTTCACCAGCGCGTTGAAACTCCCCACTGAGTAACGCACGTTGCGCTGGTCCTTCTTCACGTCAACGCCAGTGCGATACAGTCCGCTCTCCCGCGCCACGCGCTCCGTCCACTCGGCTTCATCCACCTTCAGCTTGAGCGGCTCGGCCAGCGAGATAATGGGCTTCTCCTGGCTGAAGTCGTCGGCCTGGGGCGGGGTCTGGACCTGCTTGAGCGCGGCCTGCTTCTGCGCGTAGGCCGCCAAGGCAGCCTTGTAGGCCTGGTCGGTGGCGGACCAGAGCGCCGAGCGCAGGGCAATCGGATCGTCGTCCAGCGCCGCCAGCTCGGCCGCGCCGTCCGCACGGCTGCCGGAGCTATCCGTCTTGTAGTCGCCCACGAGCACCGTCACCCGCGCCACGCGCTGATGGTTGTGCTGCGAGCCGGTGGTGGCGCCAAAGGCCGCCTTGGTCTCGAAGTTCTCGATCTCTTCGATGCGGTACTGGATGAAGAAAGGCTTTTGGAAGTCCTTCAACTGCAGGTTGCTCTTGCTGCGGTCGAGTTCGGTGAGCATGGCCTTGAGGACCGGGTCTTTTTCGGCGTCGGCGCGCGTGGGCTGGGCCGCCTGCGCGAATGCGATGAGGCTCACGGCCAGCAAAGCGGTTGCGGCGATTGGACGAATCGGGTTCATTGCGCCTCCATGGTTCTCAACAAATGAGTGTTTCTGTGAACAAAGTCGATTGAGGTTCGTGGTCTATCATACATCCATGGTTTCATCTTCAATAGAATGCTCTTCCGGGAGCATGCTTTGGTGCAAAATGCGGGAGACGAAGATACTGTCCCCTTCCCGCTGGTAAAAGAAGACGTGCCGTCCTTTTTCAAAGCGATGCAGACCGGGCCGAACCCACGCGCAGCGCCTTCCGAGGCTAGGATTGGCAGCCGACAACTTCGCGCACTTCTCCAGGCTGTCAAGATAGCGCTCTGCCTGAGCCGCGCCCCAGTTTTGCATCGTATATGCGCCGATGCCCAGCAAATCTGCCCTAGCGCTATGAGAATATCGCACCGTGGCCATGGCTAGCTGGGGATCGCTTGCGGATAGAGCGCCAGCCGCACTTGAGCGAAGACGCCGGTGGTCGAAGATCAGGGATCGGAAAAAGACGGCGGGGTGAGGTTCGTGGTCTCCCACTCATCCACGATAAAACTGTGGACGAATGGGGCACAGCGGTACTTGGTAATTTCATGACCGGGCCACCTGCCAGGAAATGATCTGGCGCTTGATTGTCGATCCGGCCCAGAAGAAAATCACTCTGGCCTCCCGTCCTTTCCGCAAAAAAGCGGAAAGGATGGTGTACGGCAGACTACAACAAATGTGAAAATACTCTAAGATAAAGGCTTGAGGCGGCTTGGGCGCTGACTCGGGCGGAATCCACGGCGCAAGAGCTGCATCCAACCATCGAAAGAGACACTCGCATGAGCGTTGTCACGTACGACCTGATTGTCGTCGGTTCCGGGCCTTCCGGGCAGCGGGCTGCGGTTGCCGCCTCCAAGATGAAGAAGCGGGTCTGCGTGGTCGAGGCCCGGTCCGTAGTGGGCGGCGTCTGCGTCAACACCGGGACCATCCCATCGAAGACCATGCGCGAGGCCGTGCTGCATCTGTCCGGCTACAACTACCGCGCGATTTACGGCGTCAATTACCGGGTCAAGGAAAAGATCACCATGGCCGACCTGGCCT
>Ga0224559_1001583_pt1 | contig 12353 bp, 16 predicted proteins | sample 714S33034metaG_FD_180676 | JGI IMG/M metagenome (GOLD analysis project Ga0224559, IMG submission 180676) | Peat soil microbial communities from Stordalen Mire, Sweden - 717 S3 30-34 | ecosystem: Environmental > Terrestrial > Soil > Wetlands > Peat | place: Sweden: Norrbotten County, Stordalen... | reverse complement strand
CAATCAACGCCGCGATTCTAACTCGCAAAATCTCGCCCGTCGCCGCTAAACCGCGAACCTCGCGTTAAGTCCGACAGACTGCTAGGGAGCGCCGATGTATTTTTGCGACCGCGCCGACGCCGGACGTCGTTTGGCGCACGCGCTTCATTCCTATCGCGACCGCCACCCGGTCGTACTGGCGCTGCCGCGCGGCGGCCTCCCGGTCGCCGCCGAGATCGCCACAGCGCTCGCCGCGCCGCTCGACGTCGTGCTGGTGCGCAAGATTGGCGCGCCGGGACAGCCGGAATTGGCGATGGGCGCGCTGGTCGAAGGCGAGCCGCCGATCGTCGCGCGCAACGAAGCGATCATCAGCGCCGCCGGGATCGACGAGCGGGCGTTCGCGGCGGCGACGCAACGCGCGCGCGCCGAGCTCGAAGACGCGCGGCGGCGGTTTGTCGGCGATCGGCCGCGCGTCGCGATCGCCGGCCGCGCCGCCATCCTCGTCGACGACGGCGTCGCCACCGGCGCGACGGCGCTGGCCGCGCTGCAGGCGATCCGCCGCCGCGGCGCAAAGACGTTGACGCTCGCCGTTCCCGTCGCCTCGCGCGAGGCGCTGGCGGCCCTGCGAGGCGAGGCCGACGATCTGGTCTGCCTCGAGGCGCCGGCGCACTTCGGAGCCGTCAGCATGTTCTACGCCGACTTCAGTCAGGTCGAGGACGACGAGGCCGTCGCCATTCTCGCGCGCTTTTCCCCGCCTGCGCGCTGAGGCGGCGCCGCCACCGCCAATATGCGATAGTGCGCGGGTTGCTAACGCAGCGTCGACGCGCCGGGCGTCAAGAGCCGCGGCGCAAACGAGCGAGGTCCCGCGATGCGCTGGTCCCTGACGATTGGCCAGTTCGGCGGCACGGCGGTCAAGATCCACGTCACCTTCCTGCTGCTGCTCGCCTGGATCGGCTTTTCCGCCTGGCAGCAGGGCGGCCTGGCGGCGGCGCGCGACAGCCTCGTCTTCATCATCCTCTTGTTCGTCTGCGTCGTGTTGCACGAGTTCGGCCACATTCTCGTCGCGCGCCGCTACGGCGTTCGGGCGCCGGAAGTGACGCTGCTGCCAATCGGCGGAGTCGCCAACCTGCAGGCGCTGCCAGAGAAGCCGTCGCAGGAATTCGCCATCGCCATCGCCGGCCCGGCGGTCAATTTTGTCATCGCCCTCGTCTTGCTGCTGCTGGTCGGCTCGTTCGACTCCGCCGATTTGGCGCGGCTCGACGACCCACGCGTATCGCTCCTCGCCCGCCTCGCCGAGGCCAACCTGTTTCTCGCCATTTTCAACCTCATTCCCGCCTTTCCGATGGACGGCGGCCGGGTGCTGCGGGCGCTGCTGGCGATGAAGCTCGGCCGGGCGCGCGCCACCCGCATCGCCGCTTCGATAGGCCAGGCCTTCGCCTTCCTGCTCGGCTTCCTCGGCCTGTTCGGCAATCCGCTGCTGATCTTCATCGCCATCTTCATTTACGTCGCCGCGGCGGGCGAGGCGCAGATCACCGCGATTCACGAGTCGGCGCGCGGCCTCAGCGTCGCCGAAGCGATGGAGACCCGCTTCGCCTCGCTGCCGACCGACGCGCGTCTCGCCGACGCAGTCGACGCGCTGCTCGCCACCGCGCAGCATGAGTTTCCGGTGATCGACGCGTTCAACAAGCCGATCGGTCTGGTGACGCGCGAAGACATATTCGCGGCGCTCAAGAACCAGGATCGCGACGCCGCGGTCGCCGGTTTCATGCGCGCGCCGATCGAGACGCTGCGCGCCGAAGCGCCGCTCGACGCGACGGTCGACGCGTTCCTTCAGCAAGCGGCCCCGGCCGTCTGCGTCGTCGACCGCGACGGCGCGCTGGTCGGCGTGCTCGGCCGGCAGAACCTCGCCGAGATGATGATGATCAAATCGATGCGGCCCGACTGGCGCTTCGAGCGCGCCCGCGCCGAGCGTTCGGCAAGTTAAGGGGCCGCCGCTCGCGCCGGCTCTGTAGGCGCTGGCGCGTGACGCGAGCTGCGATCGCCCTCCGCCATGCGCGCCGCCTCGCGGCGCAGAATGCCCTCGGCGTCGAGGTCGCGGATCGGCCGCGCCGGATCGAGCGGCACGTCGCCGGCGAGTTGCAGCGTCAGGTAACGGCCGCAGCAGACGCGCAGGAACGAGGAGAAGTTCTCGATCTCCCCGTGCGCCTCGATCAGCTCCTCGTGCAGCTTGGCGAGCAGTTGCGGCACGTTCATACCGTCGCGCCGGGCGATGTCTTCGAGCACGCGCCAGTAGAAGTTCTCGAGCCGGACGCTGGTCGAGTAGCCGCGCATTCGCACCGATTTCAGGCGCGTGCGCCACAGCCGCGCGTCCGCGCCGATAAAGAGCCTGCACATCAGCATGTCTCCCGTCTTGCTGAAGGCCGCCGGAACGACGCCGAGACTAGCAGCGGCGGCGCGGCGAAGCCAATGCGCCGCGCCGCCGTGCGTTCAGGTCGTCACGTCTTCACGCGGCTTGGCGCACGCCGGCGTGGCTGATCGACGTGCCGAGCACGGTCAAGTACTGCGACAGCCACGCCGGATGGGCCGGCCAGGCGGGCGCGCTGACGAGATTGCCGTCGGTCACCGCCCCGTCGATCGCGATGTCGGCGTAGGTTCCACCGGCGAGTTCGACTTCCGGCCGGCAGGCCGGATAGGCCGAGCAGGTCCGCCCCTTGAGCACGTTCGCCGCGACAAGGATCTGCGCTCCGTGGCAGATCGCAGCGACCGGCTTGGTGTGGGTGAAGAAATGGCGGACGATTTCGATCACCCGCGCGTTGAGGCGCAGATATTCCGGCGCCCGGCCGCCGGGAATAACCAAGGCGTCGTAGCGCGCCGGGTCGACGTCGGCGAAGCTGGCGTTGAGCGCGAAATTGTGGCCGCGCTTCTCCGAATAGGTCTGCTGGCCTTCAAAATCGTGGATCGACGTCGCGATCGCGTCGCCCGCCTTCTTGTCGGGACAGACGGCGTGGACGGCGTGGCCGACCGCCGCCAGCGCCTGGAACGGCACCATCGTCTCGTAATCTTCGCCGAAATCGCCGCAAATCATAAGGATGCGTTTGCCGGTCATCGTGTTTTCTCCCTGGGGTCGTTGTTGTTCTTGCGCCCCAGTCTAGACCGCGCCCGACGCCGACGGGTGTTAAACGGATAACGCACGGCGCCGCCGCGCCTGCGCTTTGACGCCAGCGGCGAATCGTCGTCCTCTTCGCCCCGATGGCGCTCACCCTGCTCTCGATCCAGTCGCACGTCGTCTACGGCCATGTCGGCAACAGCGCGGTCGCGTTTCCGTTGCAGCGGCTCGGCGCCGAAGTGCTGCCGCTCAACACCGTGCAGTTCTCCAGCCACACCGGCTATCCCGGCTGGCGCGGCCGCGTCTTCGACGCCGCGGCGATCGACGACTGCGTCGCCGGCCTGGCGGCGGTCGGCGCGCTCGCCCGCTGTGACGGGGTCGTTTCCGGCTATCTCGGCAAAACGGAAGTCGGCGAAGCGATGCTGCGCGGCGTCGCCGCCGTCCGCGCCGCCAATCCCGCCGCTGTCTATTGCTGCGACCCGGTGATCGGCGACGTCGGATTCGGCGCCTATGTCGAACCGGAGGTCGCCGAATTTTTCGCCAGGCGCGCCCTGCCGGCGGCGACGATCGCCACCCCCAACGCATTCGAATTGTCGTTCGTCACCGGCTTAGCCGTCGACGACATCGCCAGCGCGCGGCGCGCGATCGCCGCGTTGCAGACAATGGGTCCGCGCATCGTGTTGGCGACATCGCTGGCGCTCAACGATACGCCCGCCGACGCACTCGACCTCGTCGCCGCCGACGGCGGCGAAGCGTGGCGGATGCGCACGCCACGCCTGCCGATCGTCCTCAACGGCACCGGCGACCTGATTGCCGCGCTATTCTTCTTTCACTGGCTCCAGCGCCGATCGACCGCCGACGCGCTGGCCGCCGCCGTCTCGAGCGTCTACGGAATCGTCGCCGCGACCGCAGCCGCGGGGGCGCGCGAACTCCGGCTCGTGGAGGCGCAGGACGAACTCCTCCGCCCGACGAAGCGATTTCGGGCGGAGGCGTTGTAGGGGCAAATTCCCCGGCGCCGATAGCTTAGGAATTGGTCCGCCTGAGGCATTCATCGGCGGTCTCAGATTCAGTTGCGCGGCCACGCCTTAAGAGAACTCAGCTCGATGCGCCGACAGAGCGGCCACGCGATGAATTTGCTGGCCCACTACTTCGCAGCGCGCCAAACGCCGCCGACGCCATCGCCCATCGCGTCGCCTGGCTTCTTGTCTTTCGAATACGTGTAGAGCGGTTTGCCTTCGTACGCCCACATCCGCGCGCCGTCCTTGCGCACGACGACGGTCCAGTCGCCGGCGGCCCTCCCCATCGCGTCCGCCTTGAACGGCGGCCACATCGCGGCGCAGGCGTCGTTACAATTGGAGGCGCCCGCTCCATCTTTATCGAACGTGTAGAGCGTCATGCCCGCCGCGTTCGCGTAGACCTTGCCCGCTGCGGTATCCATGGTTTTCCAGGGCTCAGCCGCCTGACTTGTCCCAACGATCGACAGCAGCGCGGCAAATCCAAATGCGACTCGTTTCATAATCGTCACTCCTGGCGTGGCGGGGAAAAAGCCGTCGTTTCGGATCACGCCGTCACGTAGAACACGCGTAGACGGCGAAATATTCGACGCCTTCAGGCCAAATCGCCTTTCGTCGTGGCGCACTTTGCGACGCCGGCGACCTGATCGCGCCGGCGTTCTTGTTGCACCGGCTCCAGCGCCGCTCGGCCGTGCAGGCGCTCGCCACCGCCGCCTCGACCGTCCACGGCGTCGTCGCCGCGACCGTCGCGGCAGGCGGGCGCGATCTAGGGCCTGGCGGGCGTCGCGGACCCAGTCGGCCTCTCTGGCACGCCGATTGCATATCCAATAATCGACGAAGATCGGACGCTGGCGCCGTGAGCCAACTGCCGATGACGCCAGTCGTTCCGATGTCCATTCGCGGACGTGAATGGAATGCGCGTCGTACAGCGCGTCAAAAACAACAATAATTCGGAGAACTGTCCAAATGAATAGATTCCTATTGACGCTCGTAACAACAATGGCCGTCGCCGCTTCCACTCACGCCTTCGCTGAAAGCGCGGCGAATTCGACCTGTGGGCCGCTCGACGAGGCGATGAAGCTGGTCACTGAAGGCTACCGCGGCGAGCCTTTCCAGGATCTCACCGAGGAACAAGTCCGCGTCGCCCGCGCCGTACTTCTCAATCCCGGCAACGGCCAGGACGCTCGAGCGCTTGCCGCCACGCGCGTCATTGTCTCCAAGACCGATCTCGGCGAGGCGACCATCTTTGTCTACGGCGAGGAGGCTTGCGCTCTCCGCTTCCTGCCGCCGGGCACCGTCGGTCTGATCGACGCGCTGACGAACAAGCCGTTCGTCGAGGTGGGGACGCAGAGCTGACGAAGCCAGAGCCGACGCGGCGAAGGCGTTCGAGCGCCTGTCGGCCAAACGGACGGCGGCGTTCAGGTCCTCGCCGACGCCAAGCCTCGGGCTGCGCTCCTTAGTTCGCTGCGCCGTTGATGGTCGCCGCGCCGGCGAGACAGGTTGTTTCGTCTTCGGCGCTCGTTCCGCCTGAGCAGCCGATCGCGCCGATCAGCGCGCCGTCCGCAATCAGCGGCACGCCGCCGGCCGAAGCGATGACGCCGTCGAGGCTCGTCACCGGAGCGCTGGCGCCGTTGCGCGTCGCCTCCTCGAACGCGCGCGTCGGTCGGCGGAACGCGGCGGCGGCTCTCGCCTTGTGTTGGGCGATATCGATCGAAGCGAGCTGGGCGCCGTCCATACGGGCGAAGGCGACCAGGTTGGCGCCGGAATCGACCACCGCCATGTCCATCGTCCAGCCGCGCCGCGTCGCTTCGGCGATCGCAGCCGCAATCGCCTTTTCAGCGTGCGCGAGGTCGATCGGCGCGCCATAAGGCGGCGACGGCGGCGGGCTGGCGGTCGGCGACGGCATGGTCTGGGCGCCGGCCGCGCCGGCGGTTGCGATCAAAACTGCGGCGAGAACGGCAAGCTTTCGCATCGTCTCACTCCTCCTCGCCCCCTGGCGCCAGCTTCGCCGACCGCGACGGCGATTTCAATCGCCGCCGATCCGCACTAAAAACGTCGCCACGAGGTTCCCCATGCGCCGCGCCTATTGCCTTCTCGACGTGTTCACCGAGACGCCGCTCGCCGGCAACCCGCTCGCCGTCGTGCTCGACGCCGACGGCTTCGACGACGCGCGGATGCAGGCGATCGCGCGCGAGTTCAACCTCCCCGAGACCGTGTTCGTCTTTGCGCCGCGCGATTCCGTCAACACCGCGGCGCTGCGCATCTTCACGCCCGCGCGCGAGTTGCCGTTCGCCGGCCATCCGACGGTCGGCGCGGCGGCGCTCGTCGCCCACCTGCGCGCGCCACAGATGCTGTCCGCCCAGGATCTGCGTCTGGTGCTGGAAGAGCAGGTCGGCGACATCGTTTGCGTCGCCCGCCATCGCCGCGGCCAGGCGCTGGCCGCTTCCTTCACCCTGCCCCGCCTACCGCAGGAAAGCGGACCGGCGCCGTCGGCCGAGGAGATCGCCCAGCGCCTCGGCCTCGCGCCAGCCGACGTCGGCTTCGGCGCCCATCGGCCAGCCGTTTACGGCGCGGGGGTCGACTTCGTCTTCGCACCGCTGGCGAGCGCCGAAGCGCTGGCGCGCGCCAATCCCGACGTCGGGCATTGGGGCGCGGACAATGGGCCGGCGGTCTATTGCTACACGCCGGGCGGCGACGGCGTCGACTATCGCGCCCGCATGTTCGCTTCCGGCTGGGGCATCCGCGAGGATCCGGCGACCGGATCGGCCGCCGCCGCCTTCGCCGGAATCGTCATGCGTTTCGCCCCGCCGAGCGACGGCGAACGGACTTTGGTCATCGCCCAGGGCGTCGAGATGGGCCGGCCGAGCCGCGTCGCGCTCAGCCTCGCCGTCGAGCGCGGCGCGCTCAACGCGGCGACGATCGGCGGCTCGGCGGTGCTCATCGCCGAGGGAACGCTCGACCTGTGAGCGCTTCGCGCATCCTGTCGATCGACGCGCTCGACTTCGCCTTCGTCGCGCAGCCGTGGCCGTTCGCCGAAACTCAAGCCGGGCGCATCGCCGACCACTGGCGCGCGCGCGTCGCCGAACAGCCGCGGCTCCACAATGGCCGCGTGCTGCTGCTGGCGCGCCACGCGATCAGCGCCGACCGACGGGGCGTGACGCTCCGCGGCGAATATCTCGCGACCGACTTCGCCGCCTTTCTCGCCTGGCGCGATTTCGGCTTCCCCGATGCGACGGTCGCCAACGCCTTTTCGATGGCGGCGCTGGTCAGCGCCGACGGCGCCTTCCTGCTCGGCGAGATGGCGGCCCACACCGCCAACGCCGGCGCGATCTACTTTCCCGCCGGCACGCCCGATCCGAAGGACATTTTCGACGGCAGGGTGGACCTCGCCGCCAGCGCGCTGCGCGAACTCGAGGAGGAGACCGGGATTGCGGCCGCCGCCGTCGACTGCGATCCGGGATGGACCGTCGTCTACGCGCTGCCGCGCATCGCCTGCCTGAAGCTCACGCGGCTTGCCGAGCCGGCCGAGGCGGTCAAGGCGCAGGTCGAGGCGTTCATCGCCGCCGATCCCGAGGCGGAGCTGGCGGGCATGCGCATCGTGCGCGGGCCGGCCGACATCGACCGCGCCCATACGCCGGGCTTCATCGTCGACTTCTTCGACTACGCCTTCGCTCAAAAATCGGTGGGATAGCCGTGACGCTTGCGCGAGGCGACGATCGTCGCGCGCGCCTGGGCTTCGTGGCCGGCGGCGCATTGACCGTCGGCTTCGCCGATTTCCTTCTCGATCTGGTTGTAGACCGACTTGGCGACGTGGCCCATCGACAAGTCGTTGTCCATGATTGCGCGATAGCGGGCGACGTCGCCGGCGCAACCTTCGCCGCTCGGCATCTTGAAATTATCCGGCGTCACTTCGGTCGTGGCCGGTTCCGGCGCGGCGGCCTGCGGCGCGGGGGCCGAAGCGTCGCACGCCGCGAGCGAAAGCGCGGCAAGAGCGGTCAACAGCAGGGGCTTCATCGAATCTCTCCAGCCGAACGCGTCGGCTCGCCTGAGACTGGCCAAAGCGCGGCGCGCGTCAAGTCGAAAACGGCGCTCGGGCGCGCCATGAGACCGCGCTAGCCGGTCGGGGCTGCTGTCGCTCGGCCGGCGGGCGACAGCGGAAAGGGACGCGCGCGAAGCCCGAACGAACCGCGCATGAAATCGCGCGTGCGTGGCGATCGCCGCGGCCGCCATCGTCAAATGCGACGTCCACGCGCCTGGCGCGAAGCAGCCCAAGGTCTTAAGAAAACAAGGGCCGCCGACGCTCGGTCGGCAGCCGAATACGGGGCTAGCCCGGCGGCAACGGCTGCGGATTGAGATAGTGGATCCCCGACGTCGGCGCGTGCACGGCAGCGGCGTGTCGGGCTTCAGCGGCGCCGGCGGCCCGGATGATCAGAACGGCGCTCAGGGCGCCGAGGATTGAGGTCGACTTCATGATCGCGCTCCGAGGTTTCTGTCCGCCCATCTGGGCTGTCGATCGCTTACGGTCTGCCGCGCGATGAAGCCGGCAACCGCCGCCAGCGCGTTGAAGATCCAGGCGGCGCTCGGCCCGACCTATCAAGTGCTCGAATTCGAAGCGAGCACGCGCACCGCCGCCGAGGCGGCGGCGGCGATCGGTTGCGCCGTTGCGCAGATCGCCAAGTCGCTTGTCTTCCGGGCCGAGGCGACGGGACGCGCGGTGCTGGTCGTCGCCTCTGGCGTCAACCGCGTTGACGAGGCCAAGGTCGGCGCGATTTTGGGCGAGCCGATCGGCCGCGCCGACGCCGATTTCGTTCGCGCCAAAACCGGCTTCGCCATCGGCGGCGTGCCGCCGGTCGGCCATAGCGAACCGTCGCCGACGCTGATCGACGACGCGCTGTTCGCCTTCGAAGAGATCTGGGCCGCGGCCGGCACGCCCAACGCGGTGTTCCGCCTGTCGCCGATCGACCTACTCAGACTGACCGGCGGAATCAGGGCGTCGATCGCGCGCTGAGGCGCCGGTCGGCGAGCGCGGCGGCGAGCGCTTGAGCGACCCGCTCCGGCGCTTCGAACCGCAACGTCACCGGCAGCGCGCGCACGCCGGCGCGCTGGTCGACGGCGAGGCGCACGTAGTCCTTCTCCGTCGTCACCAGCGTCAGGCCGCGCCGGCGCGCGACGGCGGTCAATTCGGCGATGTCGCGCGCGTCGTAGACGTGGTGATCGGGAAATTGGCGACGCCCCGCAATGATCGCGCCGATCCCTTCGAGCGTGGCGTAGAACTTCTCCGGCCGGGCGATGCCGGCGAAGGCGAGCACCGGCCGGCCGATCAGCTCGGCGGCGGCGATCGCGTCGGCTTCGAGACGCGCGCGGAACAGCGGCCTCGCCGCTCCGGGCGCGCGAGCCGGCGACGGCCCGCCGCCGACCGCCACTTCGGCGGAAACAAACGGCGCCTGGCTTCGCAAAGGCGCGCGCAACGGTCCGGCCGGAAAGCACAGGCCATTGCCGAAGCCCGCTTCGCCGTCGATCACCGCGATCACGTAATCTTTGGCGAGCGCCGGATTCTGCAATCCGTCGTCGAGCACCAGGACGCCGGCGCCGTCGGCGATCGCCTCGCGCGCCGCAGCGACGCGGTCGGCGCCGACCCAGCAGGGCGCGACGCGCGCCAGCAACAGCGGCTCGTCGCCGACGGCGAGCGCGCCGTGCAGATGTGGGTCGACGCGCGTCGGCGCGGCGCGCGGCGCGCCGCCGTAGCCGCGCGACAGAAAGGCGACGCGCTCGCCGGCGCTCTGCAGCAGCCGCGCCACGGCGATCGCGGTCGGCGTCTTGCCGGCGCCGCCGACGACGTAGTTGCCGACGCAGATCACCGGCGCCTCGACCCGCGTTCCCGGCCGCGCCATGCGCCGCGCAGTCGCCAGTCCGTAGAGCGCGCCGAGCGGCGCCAGCGCCTGCGCCGCGAGGCTGGGACGCTCGCGCGCCCAGAAGCGCGGCGCGATCATGCCGCCGCCGACGGTTCGTCGGCTGTCAACAACGGCGCGATCGCCCGCATCACTCGGTCGGAAGCCCCGCCCTGCGCTTCGACCGTCTTGGCGGCGGCGCGCGCCATCGCCCGCAACTGACCTGGATCGGCGAACAGCGAAACCAGCGTCGCCGCCAGATCGTCGGCGTCCGTCACGGTCGCCGCGCCCCCGGCCTGGTCGAGCAACGCATAGACGTCGACGAAATTGGCGACATGCGGCCCATGCAGGATGGCGCAGCCGAGCTTGGCCGGCTCGATCGGATTCTGGCCGCCTTCGCCGACGAAGGACTTGCCGGCGAGAACCACGCCGGCGAGGCGATAGAACAGCCCGAGCTCGCCGAGCGTGTCGCAAATGTAGACGTCGACGCCGCGCTCCGGCCGTTCGCCGCGCGAGCGCAAGGCGCAATTGAGGCCGAGCCCCCTGAGCTCGTCGGCGATCGCCGCGCCGCGGTCAGGATGGCGCGGCGCGATCAGCGTCAGCACGTCGGGAAAGACGTGGGCGACGCGGCGATGCGCCTCGGCGGCGAAGCGCTCTTCGCCGGCGTGGGTCGAGGCGGCGACCCAAATCTGCCGCCCCGAGACGCGGCCGGCGAGCTCAGCGAGCTCTTTCTGGTCGGCCGGCGGCGGCGCGACGTCGTATTTCAGGTTGCCGACGACGTCGACTTTGGCCGCGCCGAGCGCGCCGAGTCGCTGCGCGTCCGCTTCGCTTTGCGCCAGACAGAGATCGACTCGCCCAAGCAGCGCGGCGATGAATTCGGGCGCGCGCCGCCAGCGTTCATAAGAACGCGCGCTCATCCGCGCGTTGACCATCGCCAGCGGCGCGCCGGCGCGGCGCGCTTCGAGGATCATGTTGGGCCAGATCTCGGATTCGGCGATCAAAGCGAGATCCGGCCGCCAATGGGCGAAGAAGCGGCGCATGAATCCCGGCGTGTCGAGCGGCGCGAACTGGTGCAGCGCTCCGGGCGGCAGGCGCTGCGCCAAGAGCCGCGCCGACGTCACCGTGCCGGTGGTGACGAGCGCATGGCGACCGTCGCCGGCAAGCCGCTCGACCAGCGGCATCAGCGACAGGGCCTCGCCGACGCTGGCGCCGTGCAGCCAAACCACCTGCCCGTCCGGTCGGGCGAGGCTGGCGATACCGCGCCGCTCGTCGATCCGCATCGGATCTTCCTTGGCCTTGTTGAGCCTGAGCGACAGCAACGCGCCGCTCAGCGGCGAAAGCAGGCCGGTGACGAGCCGATAGGCGGTGAGCGACAGCGGCAGGCTCATCGACGCCTCAAATCCGCGCCAGGATCGCGCGAACCGACCATGGCGTAAGCGCGGGCGTGAACGGCGTCGAGCCCCTCTTCGACCGCGCGCCGCGCCGCCTCCATCGCGGCGTCGTCGGCGTCGGGCGGCACGCGAATGGGATCGCCGATGACGATTGCGCATCGGTTGAACGGCAGGCCGATGCTGGCGCGGTCCCAGGATTTGAAATCGATCCGTCGCTTGGCGACGACGGCGATCGGCAGGATCGGCCGCCCCGAAAGACGAGCGAGCATGACAATCCCCAGGCCGGCGACGCGCGCGACCTTGGCCACGTCGGCGGTCATCGCCACCGATGCGCCGCTCTCAAGCGCGCGCAACAGCCCGCGCAGCGCCGGCGCGCCGCCCTTGCGCTGGGCGCGGTCGGGGCGGCCGCCCGACCCGCGAACCGGAACGACGCCGAGCCGCCGCAGCGCCGCCGCCTGCATGCCGCCGTCGCCGCTGCGTGAGATCAGCGCCGCCACGCGTGCGACCGCGTGCGGCCAGGCGAACGACAGCATCAGATGCTGGCCGTGCCACATCGCGCCGATCGCCGGCGTTACGTTGCGAAACGCCGCCTCGATCTCGGCCGGCGCGCTGACGAACCGGCTGGTGCGCTGAACGAGCCGTAGATAGCTTGCGAGCAGGAAGCCCAGCGCCTCCTGTCCGTAGTGGCTCCTCGCCAAACGCTTGAACATTGTTCGATCAGGCCAGTTTGCGATTGAGGCCCGTGGGTTCGAGGAAGCGGTGCAAGTGGACGATGAAGTAGCGGACGTGAGCGTTGTCGACCGTCGCCTGCGCCTTGCCGCGCCAAGCGCGCTCGGCGCTGTCGTAATCGGGAAACACGCCGACGAGGTCGATCTTGGCGGGATCGCGAAATTCGTGGCTGTCGAGGTCTTTCAATTCGCCGCCGAACACCAGATGCAGCAATTGGCGAGATTCGTGAGCCGAGGCGTCGTCTTTC
>Ga0224559_1001582_pt1 | contig 12354 bp, 10 predicted proteins | sample 714S33034metaG_FD_180676 | JGI IMG/M metagenome (GOLD analysis project Ga0224559, IMG submission 180676) | Peat soil microbial communities from Stordalen Mire, Sweden - 717 S3 30-34 | ecosystem: Environmental > Terrestrial > Soil > Wetlands > Peat | place: Sweden: Norrbotten County, Stordalen... | reverse complement strand
GGGCAGTTTGTAGCGGGCCAGCCGCGCGGTCAGAAAAGTTGTAATCTCTTCAACCGTCACCGGCGCGCGCGCCACCAGGAAAGCCGCGGGAACCTCGCCCCATTGCGGGTCGGGCATGGCGACCACCGCAGCCGCGGAGATGGCTGGATGATCCATCAACGCGGCCTCAAGCTCTGCCGGATAGATGTTGACGCCGCCGGAGATCAGCATCTCCTTGAGCCGGCCGGCAATCGAGTAGAACCCTTCTTCATCCACGCGCGCCAGGTCGCCGGTGTGCAGCCAGCCCTCGGCATCGAAGACCGCCGCCGTAGCTTCGGGCTGATTCCAATAGCCCTTGGCGACGTGCGGCCCGCGCAGGCACAACTCGCCCACGCCATCCTCTACGCCGGCCTGCGCAACTGGCTCGAGTTTGGCCTGCGTAAACAGCATCGGCCGGCCAATCGAACCGGACTTGCGCACGGCCTCCTCCGGGCTCATCGCAAAGCAGTTCACGCCCGCCTCGGTCAGCCCGTACCCCTGTTTCATCGCCAGGCACCGCTCGCGATAAAGCGCGGCCAGCGGCGCGGGCAGCGGCGCGCCGCCGCTGATGCACCAGCGCAGGCTGCTCAAATCTGCCGTCTTCCACTCCGGCGCCCGCGTGAGCATCTCAAAGATGGTCGGCACGGCAAAGAAAAACGTGCAGCGCTCGCGCTCGATAGTACGCCATACCTCGCTCGCATCAAAACCGTCGTGCAATAGGATGCGCCCGCCCATCAGAAAAATTGCCGGCAGCGAAACCCCCAGTCCGCCTGCATGATAGAGTGGCGTGCAGATGCTGGTGACGTCGGTTGCGCCCAGTTGCCACGAGGCCGCGGTGTTATAGCCATTCCACGCGATCATGCGATGGGGCAGCATCACGCCCTTGGGCCTGCCGGTGGTGCCGCTGGTGTAAAGCAGCAGATATATCTCTTCCGGCGCGCACTCCACGCGCTCAAATTCCGGCGCGAATTCGGCATACCCATCCCCATCGAGCTTCAAGCTGAGCTCAACCGGGGCCAGCTTGCAAAGCTCCGCGGCATTCGCCGCATAGCGCTCGCTATGCAGCAGCGCCTTCATTCCGCAATCGCGCGCCACCTGGGCCAACTCGGACGGCGTGCTTCTTGTGTTCAGGGGAACCAGAATAAAACCGCTGCGCCCGGCGGCAAAAAACGCATCGAGAAATGTGCAGGTATTTTCAGAAAGAATTCCCACGCGGTCGCCCTTCACAACGCCCAGCCGCGTGCGCAGCATCTGCGCCATGCCGCTTGCCCTGCGGTCCAGGTCGCCATAAGTAAAGCGGCGTCCGTCGGCTGCCGTGAGCAGCGCCTCATCGTGCGGGGAAAGCCGCGCCCGCTCGCCGAGAATATCGCCTGAAATCATGGCGTATCGTCTCCGGGAGCAGGCCGGTCGAGCACATCACGCAGCGCTTCCACAAACACTTGCGGACATTCGAAGTGCGGCAGGTGGCCGCATCCTTCCAATCGAGTGGCCCGGGCGTGAGGCAATTGCTTCAGCAAAATCTCCGCATTGGCAAAGGTCACAAATTCATCGTCCATACCCCAGATCAAATCGACCGGTCGCGGAAATTGATTCAGCCGATTGTGAATGAAGTAAGGCATCCACGCTTCCAGATCAAATGGAAATCGGCTGATAGGACCGCTCTTTGCGTACGCGATATATGCGTCCAGCATGGCGTCCGGCGCGGGAGGGCTGTTGTTCGAGCTTGTCGCTTTAAAGAGCCGTGCCGCTTCCGCGCGGTCTTTTGGTTGCAGAAAAAGCCCTTCCGGCCACGGTAACAGAATCGGGCCGTTCACCAGCACGACACGCAAAACGGATTCCGGATGATTGAACGTCAACAGGCAGCCGAGCCAACCGCCCAGCGAGTGTCCCACATAAATCGCCGGCTCTTGGCACTCCGCGTGCAGAATCGCCTCCAGTCCGGCCAACTGCAACGCAAAGTTGATCTCGCCCTTGAACGGTTCGCTCGCTCCGTGGCCCGCCAGGTCGGGAATCACCACGCGATACGCATCGCTGAATGCCGCGGCGACAGCATTCCAACTGGCCGCATTCGCTCCCAGCCCATGCAGCATCACAAGCGGCGTGCCGGAGCCTGCAGCAAGATAATGCTGCGTCCCGGCCGCCGATTCGACTTTGTACGACTTCAGATCTGCCATCGGAATGCCGCCACTGCCTGGTTGTATCCCACGCCTGAACCCACCATCACCACCAGATTTCCAGGCTTGATCTTGCCCAGCTTGCGCGCCTCATCCAGCGCCATTGCCACGCAAGCTGATCCGGTGTAACCCTGCTCTTCCATGATGCAGTGGCTGCGATCTGTTGGCAGCCCAAGCGCTGTTACCACCAATTCGATGGTCTTTCGCCGCACCTGCGTGAAGAGAATGTGATCGATCTCGCTCACCTTGAAGCCGCCGGCCGCGGCCACGTTATGCACCAGCTTTTGCCAGCCCTCTTCGTTCACCTCGGGAGGATACCCCTTGATCGACCGCACCACGGTGCGTCCTTCCCGCAGGGATTCTTCGCTGGCCGGTTCCACGGTTCCGCCCGCGTAGATGCCCCAGTGTTTTGCGTACGAGCCATCGGCTTGAAACGCCGAAGAAATAAAGCCCGGCTTTTCCGATGATTCCACTACCGCTGCTCCGGCCCCATCGCCATAGAAGAAAATACTCTTTTCTTTTGGGTCGGCCAGCTTGTGCATCATGTAGGCGCCTACCACGAGAATGGTCTTCAGATTCCCGTTTGTCGCCAGCAGTCCCGAAGCGATCGCCAGCCCAGTGGGAAACGAAGCGCAGGCACAGCCTACATCAAAGGTTCCCGCCTTCCGCGCGCCGAGTTTGTCCTGCAACACCACCGAGGTTGCCGGCGTTATGTAATCGGGCGAGTCGGTGCCCAGAATGATCAGGTCCAGATCGGCGGCCGTCCGTCCTGCATCCGCCAAAGCTTTTTCCGCGGCCTTCAGCGCCAGATCGGAAGTGGACCACCCCTCTGGCGCGTACCACCGCTTGCGAATCCCCGTGCTGGCCTCCATTTTGTCCACAAAGCCGGGCTCATGCGCCAGTTGCACGCGCAGCATGTCGTTGGTGACTTCGATCTCCGGAAGATAGGCTCCGGTGCCAATAATGTTTCCGTATCGCATCTGTGTATCTCCTGTTCATCCGCAGGTTTCTGCATTGAAGGCTCAGAGCCCAATCCCTATTCCCTGTTCCCTGTTCCCTGTCTTTACGTCCCCAGCACAATGCCGCCATCTACCGAAAGCACGGCGCCATGCACGAACGCGGCTTCGTCGCTGGCCAGCCACGCATAAGCGTTGGCAATGTCGACAGGTTCTCCCAGCCTGCCCAGCGGCGTATGCCCGCACATTCCTTCCAGCACCTTCTCCGGCATCGCCCTTACCATCTCCGTGGCAATAAAACCCGGCGCAATCGCATTCACGCGAATTTTGAATTTGCCCAGCTCGCGCGCCCAGGTCCTCGTAAAAGAAATCACGCCGGCCTTGGTAGCCGCATAATTTGTCTGTCCAAAGTTGCCGTACAGGCCCACCACCGAGGACGCGTTCAGCACCACGCCGCCGCCGCCGCTGATCATGTGCGGAACCACCGCCCGCGTACAGTTGAATACGCCGCGCAGGTTCACTGAAATCACTGCATTGAAGGCCTCGTCGGTCATCGTTCCGGTAATCGCGCCGTCCTTCACCTTGACCAACTGGGCATCGCGGGTGATGCCAGCATTGTTGACCAGCACATCCACTCCGCCCCATGCCGCCACAATATCGCTTACCGCCTTCTCCACGTCAGCGGAGTTGGTTACATCCACCGGCGCAAAGCGCGCCTCCGCGCCCAGTGCGGTCAACTCCGCCATCCAGATCGAGCCCGCCTCTGCCTTCACATCCCAGCCGGCCACGCGAGCTCCCTCGCGGGCAAAGCGCAATGCTGTTGCCTTGCCGATTCCCGCCGCCGCTCCCGTTACGAGCACACGTTTTCCACGCAGGCTTTCCAGTGCCATTGATCTCTCCTTGGTGAGTCAGACTTTCTCAAAGAATTGCGGCCCGGCGCGCGGCCGGGCCGCACTGGTTAGAATCTGTACTTCAACGCAAACTGAATCACGCGCGGACCCGAAGCAGAAAGCGCCGGTGTTGTGGCCACCGTGCTGGGTACCGCGAGATTGTTGTTGGGGTTGTTGAAGTTTTCCCAGTTGCCGATGTTGAATATCTCAGCCCGGAACTGCACCGCGCCGGCCCCGGTTATCGGGAAGTTCTTGAACAGGCTCAGATCGACGTTCTTCTGTCCCGGCCCGCGCAGGAAGTTCCTGGGCGTGTTGCCGTAAGGAGGCATATAGACTCCCAAATCGCACACATACGCGTTGGGGTTGAAGACTTGTCCGGACGATTTCGGCGCGACGGTTCCCGTGTTGTAATCGGCGCGGCTGTTGACTGCCGACCCGGCCACGCAAATCACCGAGTAGGGCGTACCCGTCTGGAAGGTCATGATGCTGGCGGCCATCCATTCGTTCACGACACCCTGAACCAGTTTCGAGCTTCCCTTGTAGACACTGCCCTCTTCCAGCATCCCGCTCACCACCAGGCGCTGCTTGCGGTCAAAATCGGAAACTCCGCGCTGGCTTTTTGGATCGTCCTGGTTGCCGGGCTGCGCCGCCAACTCATTTTCCGGGGCGCCTGAATAATTGTCCTGCGCTTTGCCGAAGGTATAAGAGGCCACCATCTGCAAGTGCTTATCCATGCGCTTGGTCAGGCTGGCCTGCAGCGAGTTGTAATGACTGCTTGCGTTGTTGCCAACATATTCCAAGCCGTTGAATGCCTTGTTGGTCGAAAACTGTCCGTCAAAGGGCGCCACGCCATGGCCAGTCGTCGTAGCGGCAATGTTGTACTGATTCAGCGTGAGCACGTCCAGCAGCTTTGTGCCCTTGACTCCCACATAGCCGAGTTCCACCAGCCAGTTGTGCGCCGGCTCGACCTGCACGCTCAAGCTGTACTGGTAAGCATACGGCGAGGCAAACTTGGGATTGACATAGTAGCCGCTGATAGGCGTTGATCCTAGTACCGGGTAGCCGTAGTAGTACATCGGAAGATCCATCGGCACCTTGGGCTGCACCGGGAAGGTCACCCCGGTAAGGTTCGGAAAAGGATTCTCCAGCGCGCCGAAGCCTACGCCGACGATGTCGTAGGGGTAGTTGAAGATCTGCAAGTTGGCAATACGGCTGGAAACGCGGTCATGATAGATACCGACGCCTCCGCGCACGGTGAAGTTATGACCCAACTGCGGCTGCCAGGAAAAGCCTACGCGCGGATCCGGGGAAAACTGGTTATTGTAAAGCGGATTGGCGTTCATGACAAAACCCGCATTCGCGCCGGTACAGGAAGCCGTCGCGGTAGTGCAACCGGAGGGATTGTTGGCCGTAAAAACGGCCGGTAAAAAGTTCACCATGCGATTACGAATGTCGCTCGGGCCGCCAAAGTGATTCAGGCGTATGCCGGCGTTCAGAGTCAGGTGCGGGGTTGCCTTGTAGTCCTCCTGCACGAAGAAATCGTAATCCCACATGCGGATGCCGCGATCTTCAATGCCGTTGCCCAACAAGCCGGTGATATAGCCATTGGACAGGCCGGCAACCGGGACCACGGTACCACCCCAGCCGCTCATTAGGGTACCCCAACCGCCTTCCAGGAATGAACCGAAGTCGTTCACGACCTCCTCGCCGCGCGTGAAGTCATTGAAGTAGAAGTCGACGTGGTGGCGCATCCCGTCGGCGCCGATACGCACACTGTGCCGCCCGTGATTCCAAGTGACCGTGTCGGTCAGCATGAAGCTCTCCGTCACGCTCTTTTGGTCTGAAAGCGGCGCGGGGCCGATGGTGAAATTGCCCGTCTCAGCGATAGTGGCCATCCCCGGATAGCGAGAGGCCAGCGAGTTGGTGATGCCGAACTGCGCGTTAGTGAACGGCTCGTCAGGCAACGAGACGCCCTTGATGCGGCTGAAGCCCAGGCGCGCATCGTTCAACAACGAAGAACTGAAGACGTGCGTTTCATCCAGCGAGAGCATACGGTAGCGGAAGTTCACCTCGCCGCCATAGCCGGGCGCTTCACTGGCATTCGCGCCCAGGAAGCTGAAGATCCCCATGTGCTCAGGCGAGTTGGAGGAGAAGAACTTGGCCGCGATATGATCGGCTTTGCCCATATTCTGATCCGCATTGGCGCTGAACTGGTTTTCGTCGAAGGTGGAACGCGTGCTGATGGTGGTGGGAACCGTGCAATAGGTAGCGGGATTGGAGCACGGCCGACTCGCTGCGCTGGGAATCGCATACTGTCCGTTGGGCAGCTTGGCCTGCAACAGAGCCAAAGCGTTGGAATCGAGAGCCGTGGAGGGAATGCCCAGCGATAAGGCATACGCTTTCAGCGTAGGCGTCGTACGGTCGCTGGTGAGGCCGCTGGGAATGTTCATGTACGACAGGCTCGATTTCGGGTCGGCGCCGTTGACCTCGCGCTGTCCCTGATAGGAGATAAAGAAGAAGGTCTTGTTCTTGACCAGCGGGCCGCCCAGTGTGATGCCGTACTGATTCTTCTTCAACTCCGGCCGTGATTGCCCCTGCTGCTTGAGAAAGTAATCGTTGGCATTGAATGCTTCATTGCGGAAGAACTCAAAGGCGCTGCCATGCAGGTTGTTGGTGCCGGACTTGGTTACCAGTGCCACGTTGCCGCCGGTGTTGCGCCCCTGCGTGGCGTCATACAGAGATGTCTGCACAATGAACTGCTCGACCGCGTCAATCGACGGCACGGGAATGTTGGGCGTCGAGTTGGTCCCGATGGAGTTGACCTGGATGCCGTCGACAAGCACGTTGTTGCTGGTGGACTGCTGGCCGTTCACGTTGATGTCCACATCGCCTCTGCCCAGCGCGATATTGTTGGTCAACGGTATGCTCGTGCCCGGCTGTAGTCCAAGCAACTGCTGATAGTTGCGCGTCGGCAAAGGCAGCTCATGCACCTCGCGCTCTTCCACTACGCGCCCGGTGGTAGCCGTCTCCGTCTGCACCAGTGGAGCCTCGGCTGTTACCTGCACCACGACGTGTTCTCCGCCCACTTGCAGCTTCGGCGACACGTCAACCGTCTCGGTGACGCCCACTTTGATACCCCCGGCGGTGTACGTGGAAAAGCCCGCCGCCGTCACCTGAAGCGAATACTCGCCCGGCTCAATCCCGGAGAAGCGGAAGTAGCCCTCGCGGCTGGATTGCGCCTCGCGCGTCTGTCCCGTCGCCGCCGTCAGCACAATCCGTGCGCCTGTCACTGCCGCACCCGAAGGATCGTGCACTGTGCCCACTATCTGCCCCGATGTCGCTGTCTGAGCAGCCAACTGTGCCGTCAGCGCCAGCAGGCAGCCGAGCCATACTCCTATCAATCGGATTCTCATGTGTCACTTCTCCTTAGTTGAATTGCCAGGCTTGCGCGATTTTTTCTTCGAAGGTTTGCTCTTTGTCGCCGCCCTGTTCGGCTTTTTCTCCGTCACACCGCTCTTTTCCGGCGCGGATTGGCCGCTATTGTCTTTTCTCCATATGCCGTTAAGAGCCAGATCGATAATCCTCCGGATCACGGTGTCGTCCGAAACCCCGAGGTGCTGGTTGCCGCTGAACAGGCGTTCCACTAGAAAATAAGTGAGTATCTGCAGGTATATCGTCGCAAGTACAAAGCCGGGATCGATGCCGCACCATGCGGGGTTCGCCGAAACCTCGTTCAGTTCCGCATCCATGCGCCACTTGAACTGTTCCGGCACATTATGAAAACTGTGCGCAAAATGCCGGTTATTGAACTCCACCACGTCGATGTACATCAGCTTCCAGTAGTCGGCGTGCTCAAAAACAAACGACCGGATCTCTCTGGCCAGCAGCTCCAGGCTGCGCTTGGAGAAGGGCGGACCCAGGTTCTCCACCTTGTGGGAGCGCCACGCCCCGATGCGCTTCTCATAACTGTGCACCACGCTCTCAAACAGTGCATCCTTGGTGGGAAAGTACGTGTAAATTGCGCCTGTGGAAACTTCCGCCAGCTCGGCAATATCGCGGATGTTGGTGCCGTGAAATCCCTGGCGCGTAAACAGGCTGAGTGCCGCTTGTTCAATCTGGGTGCGATTCTGTTCGGCTCGCTGCTTGGCAATTTTTGGCATGATCTTGGATAACGAACGTTCGTTCAAAAAACGAACGATTGTGTTTTTAGCAAATACATTGGAAGAATGTCAAGAGAATTCTTTTTTGCCTGCGAATGGCCCCCTGCCGCCCCCCGGCCGTCCCGCAATCCGCCAATCGAGCTCGCATGCCTCTCCGCACGGGCCGAACCCCGCCACAGGCCAAAGTTCCTGTGACTTTTTCCCTGTCGCCCATTCTCTGGTTCGTGCCGGTCGCTGCACTCTCGAAGCCGATGCTGGTAGCATACTGGCATGTTTTACGAGTGAAAAAAGGAGTATTCAAATGTCCGCGGCTTCGCAAACGTCTTCATCTCAAACTTCAGCAAAACCAATTCGCGTCGGTGTAGTTGGACTCGGCAGGATGGGGATGATCCATGCGCTCCACATCCATGAGCTGGCTTTGGAGTCCGATCTCTGCCGTCTTGCAGCCGTTTCCACCCTCGACAAGCAGGCGGCGGACAAATTTCTTTCCCTCACCGGCGCTTCAACGCCGGTCTTTGAGAACATCGATGCGCTGGCGGCGTCTGGCGCCTGCGACGTCGCGGTCATTGCAACCAACACGGATCTGCATCGCGACCACTCGCTGATGATGATTCGCGCGGGAATGCGCGTTTTTCAGGAAAAGCCCCTTACCGGGACACTGCAGGGCGATCGCGAATATGCGGCTCTGCTGGAGCGCGAGCATCCAAATTCTCTGATGCTGGGCTTCCAAAAGCGCTTCGACGCCCCGTTGCTCTTTGCAAAGCAGCTCATTGATGAAGGTGCGATCGGCCGGGTATTCAAAATTTATTCAGCGCTCGAAGACTCAGCCCCGGCGCCCGATGGTTTTAACAGCCCCGGCATCCTGCCTGATATGGCGGTTCACAATGTCGATGAGATCGTCTGGTTCTCGGGACGGAAGCCGGTGTCGGCTCTTGCCATTGGCTCGAGAATATTCACTCACAGCCACACCACCTGCAAAGAAGACTTCGATGACGCCCTGATGTTGCTCGACTTTGGAAATGAACTCATCGGCCAGCTCCAGGTTTCGCGCAACCATGTCTCCGGTTATCGCGGCGAAACGGTGATTTATGGCGAGCGCGGCCAAATTCACATTGGGCGCTTCAATCAGAAGCTCCTCGAAGTTATCGTCGAGGCCTATGGGACTCGCAACGCAAAGCAGCCCATCGCCCTCAAGACCTTTGAGATGCGCCGCTATGACCAGCCTCTTCCGGAGTTTATTGATCGTTTTGGCGCGGCATATAAGGAAGAACTTCGCGTTTTCCTCGAATGTTGCCGAAGCGGCAAGCCATTCCCCATTACGCATCGTGATGGCCTGTGTGCGCAGGAGATTATTGCGGGAGCCATGAAAACCTCCATCCGCAAGGAAGACATGGCCACAATCGATTATTCGCCGCTTGTTTGAGGAACGCGGATTCTGCGCGCTGGCCAGGCAAACTGCTATATACGGAGAGGGGTTCGTGGTGGGCAGTGAGGGACTCGAACCCCCGACTTCCTGCTTGTAAGGCAGGCGCTCTAACCAGCTGAGCTAACCGCCCGCGCGGTGTGGAAATGACCATTGCGGCCTGCTTCCATCATAGCAGCGCTCTTGCCCTTCAGCCGTCCCCGCCCCACGCGCGCCCCGTGTTGATACACTCACCCCGTGGGCCGTCTCATCCTCAACGCCGACGACTTCGGTCTGACCTCCGGTGTCAATCGCGCCATCCTCGAGCTGCACCACGCCGGAGCTCTCACCAGCGCTACGCTCATGGCCCATGCCCCAGCCACCGAAGAAGCCATCCAGCTCGCCCTCTCTACACCCTCGCTCGGCGTCGGCTGCCACATCGTCCTACTCGACGGCCTCCCGGTCCTCTCGCCGCCCTCGCTCCCCACGCTCGCCAACCCGCGCACCGGCCGCTTCCGGCCCACTCTTGGCGCATTTCTCCGCCGCCTCCTCACCGCCCGCATTCATCCCCGCGAAATCCAGGCAGAAACCGCCACGCAAATCGCCCTGCTGCAAAGCCGCGGCCTCCACCTCACCCATATCGACACCCACAAGCACACGCACATCTTTCCCGCCGTGCTGCGTCCTGTCCTGCGCGCCGCCCGCGCCGCCGGCATCCGCTCCGTGCGCAATCCCTTCGAGCCAGTCTGGAGCCTCCGCGCCGCACCCGCCGCTTTGCCGCTCCGCCGCGCCCAGCTTCGCATGCTTCGTCTGTTTGAGCCCGCTTTCCTGCGCATCGTGGCTGAAGAAGGCTTCACCACCACCAGCGGCGCACTCGGCATTCTCGCCACCGGAACCCTCTCGCCCGTTGCCCTCGCCGCTCTGCTCCACGGCCTGCCCCCCGGCGTTTGGGAACTCGTCACCCACCCCGGTTACAACGACGCCGATCTCGCCCGCGCACACACCCGCCTGCTCGACTCGCGCGAAGCCGAGCGCCAAGCTCTCCTCGCCCTCCAGCCCATCCCCAATATTGATCTGATTTCGTTTGCGGATCTCTACACTTAGAGCAATTTAGCTTTTGCTATAAACTTCCGTGCCCCATACATTCCGCGTTTTTCTGCGGAATGGGTGGGATACCGGCAAAATTCCGGTCTACACTATTTCCGAAAAAGCCCTAGCGGGGCGTCTCGCCTGCATCGCACTCAACTACCGGCACAAACCCCAGCCGCCGCCAAAACCCTTCCACCAGCGCAACGCTCTCCGCAGCCGTGCGGCTCGTAGTCCGCAGCAGAATCTCCGGCCCGCCCGCTCCCGCGACCCCCGCCTCAGCCTTCCCCGTCAGCGAACTGGCCTCGGCCACAATCGCCACCACCTGTCCCGACCGGTATGTGCAGTTTGCCAGGTCGGCAATCGAAAGCCGCGTCGTCGGCGTCGCCAGCACGGTCCGCGGCGGAGCCATCCGGTCCAGCAGCCAAAGAATCTCCAGCTTCGACTCCAGTTCGTCCGGCACGCAGTCAATCACCAGGTCCGCCTCGCGCACCGCGTCCTCAATCGTAGAGACAAAAGCCACGCCGCCCACGTGCAATTCTTCCGCTTTGAAAGAGCACGGCTTCAGCTGTGTGATATGAGCTGCATTAGTCGATGTTTTGAAAGGGCTCGGCTTTAGCCGTGCCGTCTGAAGGTCATATAAAGGATCGGGCTTTAGCCTTTGAGGCAAAGCATCAATCCGCGGCCCCAGTTCCTGCCGCAGCCACTCCTGCGCATGATGCAGATTGGCGGGCATCACGTCTTCCAGCCGCACACTGTAGCCCGCGCGCGCTGCCGAAAGCGCCAGCCACCGCCCCAGCGGCCCGGCTCCTATAATGGCGACGGTCGTTGTCAATCAGATGGACCGGGCAGTCAGCGCCTGCGCCACATCCTGCGCGTTGGGACGCGCCTTCAGCAGGTGGTCGGCAACCCGCGCCCGCTCCTCGTCCGTCAGCGTGGGAATGGTGGCCAGAACCCGCCGCAGCGTCACGGCAACGTCGTCAATGTAATTCATCAGGCGAATAGCTTCTCCAGACAGCGGCATGGTTTTCCCTCGATGGTGTACTTCCGTCTTTATTGTAGGGCGTGTTGTTGGGGAGGGTGAAGGTCGAGGTGAATGTGTCCAATTTCTTAAAGCCCCTTCGCCGCTGAAGTCCTTCTTTAGCGCACAACAGGCGAGCGATTGTGACCATCTAGGGAAGGCGCGTGTTTATAAGATGGCCTTACACTGGCGGTCGCGTCCTTTGCGGAGTGACTGCACACGGTAGCCCGAGCGGGCCTTTGCAGTTTGACCGCTTGGAAGCTGCCCCGGCCGTCAGATGTGCGCAATACATCAACCGAGCGCCCGCTCCTCGTCCGTCGGTGCGGGAATAGTGGCCTGAACCCGCCGCAGCTTTACCGCAAAGTCGTCGATGTAATTCATCAGGCGAATAGCTTCTCCAGACAGCGGCATGGTGTTCCTAGAGGGTGGCTTCCGTCTTTATTGGAGGGCATGCAGGGGAACTGGTCGTCCAGGCTGACGCCTTCGGCAAGGCAGATTGAAATTAGTGATTTCCTATGTCTCAAGGGCAGTACCGTGGGTACCCGATACCCAGTTACTTGATGCATAGCGTGGATACAATGTCCCCATGAGCGATTCACCAAAAGCTGTAGCGCGAGCGTTTGTAGCCGCAATCAACCGGCAGGATG
>Ga0224559_1001580_pt1 | contig 12357 bp, 13 predicted proteins | sample 714S33034metaG_FD_180676 | JGI IMG/M metagenome (GOLD analysis project Ga0224559, IMG submission 180676) | Peat soil microbial communities from Stordalen Mire, Sweden - 717 S3 30-34 | ecosystem: Environmental > Terrestrial > Soil > Wetlands > Peat | place: Sweden: Norrbotten County, Stordalen... | reverse complement strand
AGGAAAGGGCAGGGGATTGGCTTTCATTAATACACTGATATACAATTATGATTTTTCCCGGCATCTCCCTGATATTCATATCCGTACACCAAAAACATCAATTATCGGTACGGATGAATTCGAATACTTCCTGGACCGGAATAAATTGAGAGAACGGGCTGTTTTTGGTGAGGATTATAATCAGATAAGACAATTGTTTATTGAAGCCAAATTGACAGACACCCTCATCAGAAAACTTAAGCTGATCATCAAGACCATCACCAAGCCCCTGGCTATCCGCTCATCAGGATTATTTGAGGACTCCCTGAATCAGCCTTTTGCAGGGATCTTTGAAACTTACCTAATCCCGAATATTCACCCCGATCCTAATATCCGCTTTGAACAACTGATGAATGCTATTAAACTGGTTTATGCATCAGTCTATTCTAAGATCGCTAAAGGATATATTGAAGCTATTAACTACAAGATTGAACAGGAAAAAATGGCTGTGATCATTCAGGAAGTAGTAGGGCATCATCATGAAGATGTGTTTTACCCCCATATTAGTGGTGTAGCACAGTCTTATAATTATTATCCTTTCGCCCACATGAAACCCGAAGAAGGTTACGCTGTTGCAGCGCTTGGGTTGGGAAGGTATGTAGTTGAGGGAGAACGTGCTTTTAGGTTCGCGCCTCAGTATCCGGGACTCCAGATTGATTCTCCGGTTGATCAGTACAAGGGTTCACAGGTTTACTTTTATGCTGTCGACCTGAATAAAAAAGACGCCAACCTTCTAGAAGGTGAAGAAGCCGGTCTGCGAAAGCTGGACATAGATGATGCCGAACGGCATGGAACGTTAAAACATTGTGCCTCTGTATACTCCTTCGATAATAACACAATCATTGCCGGCCTGAACAATGCGGGCCCAAGGGTGGTGAATTTTGCGGACATTCTCAAGTACAACTATGTTCCTCTGGCTAAAACCATCGAAGTTGTTTTGGAGGTGGTGAAAGAAGCAATGGGCTCGCCTGTAGAAATAGAGTATGCTGTTGATCTGAATAAAGATGATGAGAATAAAGCCTCATTTTATGTGCTACAGATAAAGCCCCTTATCGGCAATGCCATGGATTATAATGTCGATATGGAAAAGATCAGAGAGGAGGATATTCTTCTTTATTCTGAAAAAGAGATGGGTAATGGTCTTATAGACGACATATGTGACGTTGTTTTTGTTGATCCGGATACCTTTGATAAATCAAAGACGATGGAAATGGCTGAGGAAATGGACAGAATCAATGCTGAGATGATCAAAGAAAACCTGAACTATATTCTAATTGGACCAGGTCGCTGGGGTACGCGAGACCGCTGGATTGGAGTTCCTGTGGCATGGCCACAGATTTCTCATGCGAAAATAATTGTGGAAACAAGCCTGGAAGGTTTTCCGTTGGATGCATCTTCCGGATCACATTTCTTTCACAATGTCACTTCGATGAATGTCGGCTATTTTTGCATTCAGCCTGAATTCTCCAAGAGTTTTATCCGTTATGATATCCTAAAAGCACAGAAAAACCTTAGGAAAACAAAGTATTTCTCTATCGCTCAGTTTGATAAGCCACTGACAGTTAAAATGGACGGGAAGAAAAGGATTTCAGTTATCACGTTTGAAAACGGCAGATAATTTGATCCCATTTATTTGGGTTTGTAGAATATCTAGAAAGATAACAAAAATATTTACTTCCCAAAGTCGACTATCAACTTGTGAACGATGTACTTATCAATCGGAAAAGTAAACTCATCTTCCTGTAAATCCGCAATCGGAATCCAACGGAAACATTGCGCACCATCAATTACTTCAGGAAAATCAAATTTCTTATCAGTGGTTTTAAATGGATAGGGTTTCTTCGCCTTAACGAGGTAGTAAACATTGATTAGCTGAGACTTAACTGGCAACAATTCAGACGTAATGAAAAAATCAGTTGTGTAATAATGTGAAATTATTTCAATCTCCGTATTTAACTCTTCAATAAATTCTCTCTTCAGGCAATCTTTCATGCCTTCCCCATAATTAAGACCTCCTCCCGGGAACTTGGTCATGAAAATACCCAGCCGGAATTCATCAGTCACCAGTACCTTTCCATCATCAATAATAAAACCGTAAACCCTTATATTAAAACCGTCAATTTTCATTATTTACTTTTTTTAGTGGCCCTTGTCATTTCCCTCTTCCCGGGAGGGCCGGGAAGTTTTTCAAGACTGAATCCAGCTGCCTTTAACGCTCTCTTGACCGCCCCTTTTACTGAATAAGTCACAAGACAAGCATTCTCTTTCATAGAGCGGAAAAGGACCTCGAAGATTTTCTGAGTCCATAACTCAGGTTGCACATCAGGTCCAAAGGCATCAAAATAGACAAGATCATAATTTGAATCCGGCAATTTGATCTCTTTAAGATCTCCTCTCATTTTGAACAAGGTAAACTGATCAGAAATGTTTACCTCAATGTCCCAGGGAGCATCATGAAGAGACTGAAAGATATTGGCTTCTTTAACATTGGCCTTTTCGGTGTAATTCAAACACTTAACTATATCATCCCCGATTGGGTATTTCTCAATAGAAGTGTAATAGACCGGCTTCCCTTCCTGCTCAGAAGCAAGAAAAGTGAGATAGGCATTTAAACCGGTCCCGAAACCTGCCTCAAAGATCCGGATAGGGGAGGCATGAATTTGTAAATATCCGTTTTGAATAAAAATATGCGTGGATTCCTGAACAGCCCCATGGATAGAATGATAATGTTCATTCAATTCAGGGATAAATAAAGTTGAAGACCCGTCTTCCGTGATTACTGGCCGGATATTCATGCCCTAGTAAAGTGTTGGATACCTGGCAGGACTGTAATTATGCATGATCTCGTAGATAAGATCAAAGACATCCTCGGCATTTGGGTTTGAGAAATAATCGCCGTCAGTACTGTAAGCCGGGCGATGATCATTGGCTGTCAATGTCTTCGGCTCTGCATCAAGATATTGAAAGCCACCCTGTTCCTCAAGAACTTTCTGGATCATATATGCCGTTGCTCCCCCGGGAACATCTTCATCAAAAAAGACAATCTTGCTGGTCTTTTTCAAGGATTCAAGGATCATATGATTACGATCGAACGGGAGCAATGATCTGACATCGATCAACTCTACTGAAATATCGAAATCCTTTAGTTGCTGAACAGCTTCCTGGGCAATCCTGACACATGAACCATAGGTCACAAGTGTGATGTCTTTTCCTTTGCTAAGTACTTCAGGGATTCCTATTGGGATTCTATACTCTCCAATATTAACCGGCATTTTCTCCTTTAGACGATACCCGTTCAAAGGCTCGATGATCAGCGCCGGATCGTCTGATGCAAGCATCGTATTGTAAAACCCTGCTGCCTGGGTCATATTCCGGGGGACAAGAACATAAACTCCCCGGATCGAATTAATAACCATACTCAGCGGAGAACCTGAATGCCAGATCCCCTCTAAACGGTGTCCGCGTGTACTAATAATCAGGGGAGCTTTCTGTCCCCCTTTCGTGCGATACTGAAGAGTTGCCAGGTCATCACTAAGCACCTCAAGACCATAAAGCAGATAATCAAAGTACTGGATCTCAGCAATTGGCCTGAGTCCTCTCATGGCCAGTCCGATTCCCTGCCCGATAATGGTCGCTTCCCTTATACCGGTATCTGTAATGCGTAACTCGCCATATTTAGCTTGCAAACCTTCAAGTGTCTGATTTACACCTCCTATCTTTCCGACATCCTCGCCAAATACAAGAGTATAAGGATTGGTAGCAATGATCCTGTCAAAGTTTGCCTGTAAAACTTCTCTCCCTGTTACTGTCTTTGAATCTCCATTGATTTCAGGTGGAATCTCTTTGACATTCAAGGCACTATGAACCGATTCACTGTAGAGGTGCGAACCGTAACGCTCCGCATTGATAGTCAACTGCTCATCCAGCCAGGCCGATAAATCGGCTTTCATAGGTTTCTTCAGGTTACAGGTTGTACATACATCCCGTAATATCTTCTTCCCTGAAGAAATAATATCCTTGCGAATAGGTTCTGTGATCTTTTGTAAGTCATCAACAATTTTATCAATCCTTTCCTGCTTTTTGCAGGGACAGTGACTCGTTCTTACAGTCCTGATAAGGATTTCCCGTTCTTTCTTTATCGGATCCTGGAAATGTTTCCAGGCTTTGTCTCTCGCTTCCCTGGCTTTTTGTAAAGCAGCAACTTCTATTTCCTCAAGTTCGCTGCTCTCTGCCATCGCATTCTCAAGAATCCATTTCCGCATCTTTACCAGGCAGTCGAATTCTTTTTCCCGTTCAAGTTGGTCTTTGGTTTTATAGCGTTCATGCGACCCTGATGTGGAATGTCCTAAAGGCTGAGTGAGCTCGGTAATATGAAATAGAACAGGTATATGGTTTTTCCTGCATTGGGCTATCCCGTCTTCATACATTTTGCAAAGTGCCGGGTAATCCCACCCTCTCTCACGGTAAATCAGGAATCCGGGCTGGGTATCAGTCTTCTCAAATCCTTTAAGAAGCTCAGAAATATTTTCTTTTGTGGTTTGGAATTTCTTAGGAACTGATATTCCCCAGCCATCATCCCAGACCGAGATGGCCATTGGGACCTGTAAAACCCCTGCCGCATTCATGGTTTCCAGAAAATGACCCTCAGAAGTACTTGCATCTCCTATGGTACCAAAGGCAACCTCCTCGCCATTATGGGAAAACCCCGAGCACGATTTAAGCCCGGGATTATTCCGGAATAATTTTGAAGCCAGGGCAAGCCCTAATAACCGAGGCATCTGACCAGCAGTAGGGGAGATGTCTGCAGATGAATTCTTCTGTTTTGTCAGATCTTTCCATTTACCATCAGAATCCAGCGAACGTGTAGCAAAATGATTATTCATCAGCCTACCCCCGTTTCCGGGATTATAATTCAGATCTGTTTCCCCGTATAGCTGGGCGAAAAATTCTTCCAGGGTAAACATCCCGGCAGCCATCATGAAAGTCTGATCGCGGTAATAACCTGAACGCCAGTCTCCTTCCCTGAAAACCTTCGCCATCGCAATTTGAGGTACTTCCTTGCCATCACCGAAAATACCAAATTTAGCCTTCCCGGTAAGGACCTCCCTCCGCCCAAGTAAACTGGCTTGCCTGCTTTCACAAGCTAATTGATAATCCTGAAGGATTATCTCCCTGCTTACCTTTGAATTAATGGGTGATTTTATGACTTTTGGGTTTGTACCCATACTCCGGCTTCCTCATTTCAGGATTTAGTAATTTTCTGGCTTTATCTCGAAGTATGCCATCGGATGCGCACAGACTGGGCAGTTGTTTAATGCCTTTGTCCCGAAATATACATGACCACATTTGCGACAGATCCAGAATACTTTCTCGCCTTTTTCAAAGACCTGATTTTCTTCCAGATTCTTAAGCAGTTTCTGAAATCTCTTCTCATGCTCTGCCTCAATATTGGTAATCAGCTTAAATAGTGTTGCTACTTTGGGAAAACCTTCTTCTGCAGCAATTCTTGAGAATTCCGGGTAAAGATCAGTCCATTCTTCATGCTCGCCGCCGGCTGCGGCTTTCAGGTTCTCAGCCGTAGTTCCTATTTTCCCTCCTGGATAGGTGGCTGTGATCTCAACAGGTCCTCCTTCAAGGTTTTTGAAGAATAATTTCCCGTGTTCTTCCTCATTCAGTGCAGTCTCGGCAAATAAGGCGGCAATTTGTTCATATCCTTCTTTCTGTGCCTGCTTGGCAAAGAAAGTATACCGGTTCTTTGCTTGTGATTCTCCGGCAAATGCCTTTAACAGATTCTTCTCAGTCTTTGTTCCTTTTATACTTTTTTCCATAGATTTAGATTTTGATCAAAGATAAGAAGAAATTTTTGAAAATGACTACTCCTCAATTTCGACATATTCTTCTTTCAAAACTCCACAAATGGGACATGTCCAGTCGTCCGGAAGATCTTCGAACTTCGTTCCTGGGGAAAATCCGCGCATAGGATCCCCTTCTGCCTCATCATAAACATGGCCACATACCATACAACGATACTTCTTCATCAGATTATTTTTAATAACACAACTGTATCTCGGACTTATCCGACAAAAAACCAGATCACTTTCCACGTCACGCGTCACGATTTTTACTTCCCTTCAATCCAATTCACAATCTTATCCGTCGTTGGCAAGGTTCCCGGTTCTACCATCCCAACAAGATGTCCTTGTTCATCAATCATGAATTTCTGGAAGTTCCACTTCACAGGGGCGTCCATAACCCCGTTTTCTTCTTTCGAAGTAAGCCATTTATAGATCGGATCCTGATCCTTCCCTTTTACCGAGATCTTTGACATCATCGGGAAGGTGACCCCGTAATTTTTTGTACAGAATTCCCTGATCTGTGCATTGGTACCGGGTTCCTGTGAAAGAAAATTATTAGCAGGGAATCCGATAATGGTGAATTTATCGCCTCCGTATTTTTTATAAAGCTCTTCAAGCTGAGCATATTGAGGAGTATGACCGCATTTTGATGCCGTATTGACCACCAGCACTTTCTTGCCCTTCAGCGATGCAAGATCAAAGGACTGCCCGTCGAGTGTAGTCGTCTTGAAATCATAGAAAGATTTCGTATTTTGTGAATATGCTAAGGTCGTCATTGTAAACAGGCTTAAAATTAAACTAAGGGTTTTCATATAGATTATTGGATTTTATTTCGTAATTTTAATGATTAATGTTGCAAATATAAGGATATTTCGTATTATTTAAAATAAATCTAAATTGAATTCTATTCTGACAAGAAACCACTTGTATGAAAAACAAAATCAATCCGGGAGATAAAGCTCCGCTGTTTACCCTTCCCGATTCAGGAGGACAACCGGTCAGCCTGACTGATTTTATTGGGAAAAAAAGTCTTGTGGTATTTTTTTATCCAAAAGATGAATCCTATGGCTGTACGAAAGAAGCCTGCAGTTTTCGGGATAATTATGATGAGTTTAAAGAAGCCGGTGCAGAAGTAATCGGAATTAGTACAGATGATGAAGCTTCCCATAGTTCATTCGCTGCCCATCATAAATTGCCGTTTATTCTTCTGTCCGATAAAGATAATAAGGTAGCCGATCTTTATGGAGTTCAACGTTCTTTAGGCATTTTGCCTGGAAGGGTAACTTTCGTAATTGACAAGGAAGGAATTATCAGGATGAATTATTCATCTCAGCTTAATTTCCGGAAACATATGGATGAGGCTATAAATCTGATTAAGACTTTGTCAGCGAATTAGAACAACATAAAATTTCTGATTTTGGTTTTGACTTTTCTCAGAAATGTTCGAAAACGCCTAACCCGAACAAAGCAAAATCATACTTTACAGGGTCTTCAGGATCAAATTGTCGCAGGTTGGCAGTCAACTCCTCAACTGCTTTCCAATCATTCTGTTTGCGTTGCAGTAAGCCCAGCTTGCGAGCGACATTCCCGCTGTGAACATCCAGCGGACACATAAGGAGAGAAGCCGGGATCTTTTTCCACAAACCAAAATCCACACCTTTTTTATCATTTCTGGCCATCCATCGGAGGAACATCAGTAACCGCTTGGCAGAAGCGCCTTTAGCTGGATCAGCGATGTGTTTGTCACTTCTTGAAGGGTGATCAATTTCCAGGAAGGTTGAACGAAAACGGCCCAGAACCTCTTTAATTCCTGCTTCATTTTCAGGAATAAAAAGAGATTCAAGCCCTTTATACTTATGATAGATATTTTTTAAAGATGTAAGAAAAAAGATACAATCCTCACCGTTAAAAGTCCTGTGATAGAATGTGTTAAACTCTGCAATCTCACTTTTGCCGGCATTCAGGATAAAGTCAAAGGGAGAATAGTCCATCATACTAATAAGTCTATCCGCGTCTTTTACAATGCTTTGCCTGTTCCCCCAGGAGAGGGTAGCCGTCAGAAAACCAGCGATCTCGATATCCTCCTTCCGTGTGAAACGGTGAGGAACCGAGATCGGATCTGTTTCAATAAATTCCGGCTGATTGTACTGCTCGTACTTTGCTTCAAGAAAATCGAAGAGTTCCTGATGCGATAATATCATCGGCTAATTCAATACACTAACGGGTTTCAGCAATCCTTTTCCAATTTCGACGGCCTTTTCATTATCGGGAATCAGATTGTGATGCCTTGCAGGTAGTGACTTTTCGAGTCCTTTATGAAGGAATTCCGGTGCTACCAGTGGTTTCAGTTTAAGAAAACCTCCAAGGACGATCATGTTAAATACCTTCGAAAGGCCCAGCTTCCCTGCTTCATCTGCTGCATCAATTGAATAGATGCTGATATCCTTTCTTGATGGATGACGGGTAATGCCATTGGGGTCATAGATAAGAATTCCGCCTGGTTTAACTGTCTTTTCAAATTTATCCATCGACTGCTGATTGAGGAGGATCGCCGTGTCAAAAGCATTCAGGATCGGCGAACTGATCCTCTCATCACTGATAATAACGGTTACATTTGCCGTACCACCTCTCATTTCAGGGCCGTAAGAGGGCATCCAGCTCACTTCTTTATTTTGCATCACTCCTGAATAGGCAAGGATCTTTCCCATCGATAATACACCTTGTCCGCCGAATCCTGCAATGATTATTTCTTCTGTCATAACAGCTTTATTAATCTTTGATAATTTCTAATGTTTTCATTTTGAGGAACTTCTTCCTTCACAAACCCATATGAATGGTTATTCTTTTACGACAAGCTCCTTTTGTTCAACCAGCTTTCCGTCAACCTTTATATCTCCCAGAGGAAAGAAGGGGAACATATTATCTTCCATCCATTTGTTGGATTGAACCGGCGTCATTTTCCATCCTGAATTACAGTTGGAAACAACCTCAATAAAAGATATCCCGGTATTGTTTTTCTCGTTCTCAAAAGCCTTCCTGATCGCCTTTTTTGTTTTCCTCACATTTGAAGGGGTATGAACAGCCTGGCGGGTAACATAATATGTACCTGGAAGTTGTGCCACAAGTTCGGTCATCTTTAAAGGGTATCCCATTATATTGGTATCTCTTCCGTAAGGAGAAGTCGATGATCTCATATTGGGTAAAGTGGTCGGGGCCATTTGTCCGCCGGTCATTCCATAGATCCCGTTGTTGATGAAGATCATAACGAAATGTTCTCCACGATTACAGGCATGGATGGTCTCTGCAGTACCAATGGCAGCAAGGTCTCCATCACCCTGGTAAGTGAATACATAAAGGTCCGGCCACATCCTCTTGATGGCTGTGGCTAGTGCGGGTGCTCTTCCGTGAGCAGCGCCCAGCATGTCTATGTTCATAAAATCATAGGCGAGGACCGAACAACCCACCGGTGAAACACCAATGGTTTTATCCTGGATTCCCATCTCTTCGAGGGTCTCCATGAGGATCCTGTGTACGACGCCATGACCGCAACCCGGACAATAACTAAGGGGGCGGTCAACAAGGAGGTCAGTTCTTTTATAAACTATGTTCTCGTCCTTGCGTATATCTAATTTTGCAAATTGTTCTTCCATATCAGCCTCCGATTATTTGTTTTTCCAAAGCTCTAACTACTTCATCCGGAGCAGGGATGATGCCGCCAAAACGACCGTAATGTTCTATTTTCACGCTACAGCCGGCAGAAAGCCTTACATCCTCTATCATTTGTCCTGCGTTCATTTCAACAACCAGCATTCCCTTTACTTTCTTTGCAAGCTCTGCTATCTGATTTGTAGGGAACGGATAAAGGGATATCGGCCGGAACAATCCAACCTTGATACCCTTTGCCCTTGCCAGGTCCATGGATTTCTGACAGATACGAGCAGAAAGTCCGAATGCGACGAAGATATATTCAGCATCATCACAGGAGATCATTTCATAACGAACTTCATCCTTTTCGATCTGCCTGTATTTTGCCTGGAGTTTAAGGTTAACCCTTTCCTGACCGGCAGGATCAAGATCGAGTGAGGTAATAATGATATGATCCCGGTCTTTGGGTTTCCCGGTAGCAGCCCAAGGACATTGTGCAATCAACTCAGCATCAGTCCTTCTGGGTATCGGATCAAATAAATCTACTTTTTCCATCATCTGTCCGATAGCACCGTCTGAAAGTATCATGACAGGAGTCCTGTATTTGAATGCAAGCGTGAATCCCAGTTTTGCGAAATCAGCCATCTCCTGAACAGAAGCAGGAGCGAGAACGATCATCTTGTAATCGCCATGTCCTCCGCCCTTGACTGCCTGGAAATAGTCAGCCTGTGAAGGCTGGATTGTCCCGAGTCCGGGCCCTCCTCTGACCACATTTACGATCAGGGCCGGCAATTCAGCACCGGCCATATAACTGATTCCTTCCTGCATGAGGCTGATACCGGGACTTGATGATGATGTCATCACCATTTTACCTGTTCCGGCACCCCCGTAAAGCATGTTGATAGAAGCAACTTCGCTCTCAGCCTGGAGAACAACCATTCCGGTCGTTTCATAGGGCTTCACTGCCATCAGGTATTCCATAATTTCTGACTGGGGTGTGATTGGGTATCCGAAATACCCGTCGCATCCGGCACGGATCGCTGCTTCTGCAACGGCCTCATTGCCTTTCATTAATCTGAGTTCACCCATTCTGATATAGTTTTTGATATTTCTATTCGGCGGCTACTTTTGCCCTGTATACGGTGATCACACCATCAGGACAAACTACTGCGCAGTTCATGCACCCGGTGCAGTCATTATTGACTTTTATTGCATAATGATATCCTTTGCCATTAACTTCCTGGGCCATGGCGATCGTGGAGAAAGGACAAGCGGCAATGCAAACTTCACAACCTTTGCATCGTTCAACATTAATAACGATGTCACCCTTGATTTTTGCCATAAATTTTTGAGATTTAAAGTATTTATCGGAAACGATACCACGAAATTACAGAAAATTTCCCGAATAAAAGGAGAAGATGTTCATGTTTTTTAGGGAAATGAAACCAATTTAGAACGGATTTAATTTAAAGTCAGGAGATAGAAGCCGGAGAATAGAATAATAACCCGGCTGAAAGATTTTTCAATAATAATCCATTTTATTAACAATATTAATTATATTTGCACTGTTAAAATAATTAATATCGATCATGAGCAATAAACAAATCCAATCAGAAAGAATAAGAAGCTATTTCATCCAGGCAGCCAAGGAAATGCTGAAAGGTGAGGGACTTAGAAGTGTCAGTACCCGCAGTGTTGCAGAAAAGGCAGGATACTCATATGCTACCCTTTACAATTATTTCAAGGATATCAATGACCTTGTATTCGAATGTGTTAAAGATTTTCAATTGGAATGCGAGGATTTTGTGAAAGCCAGAACTAAAAAAGCAAAACCGGGGAAAGAAAAACTAAAAGCCATCACAGCCGCTTACGCGGATTATTTCATTGAATATCCAGGCACCTTTGAACTCTTCTTTCTCGAACGGATCAGGGGCATAGATGAAAGAACTGAATTAACAAATCTCATCTATAAATTTCTTGATAAACTTTGTGAGGATCAATGGGTTATTTGTATTAATGAAGGAATGGATCCGGGAAAAGTTGAACAACTAAAGCAGCAGTTACGGTTTACTGTGGCAGGACTTTTACTTTTCTATGAAACCCGCAGACAACCCAATAATTACCAGGATTTTATCACACTTGTCAATAAAATGATTGACGACATCCTGGAATAAAAATTCAAAAGGTTTAATAATAATTCCTAATTTTTAATTCTTCATTCCTAAATAAACCTTCCCGCTGCAAGCGGCGGGTATCTGTTGTAATTATTTTTTAATCGCCGTAAGCTGCGGGGAATTAACCCAGGCACCTCAACCCCCGTCCCCTTCTCCTGAAGGCGAAGGGGAGCAGGAGGTGTGGAAATTAAATCAGGGGTGCTGTTCATGAAACTTCTTTAGCCGGTATTCGAGTGCCGGGAACTGATCCCGCTTAACCAGTGAAACACATGCCCTGATACCTTCCAGGCGGCTACTGCCGGTTATCGACAGAGCGATGGCACTGATCCCGTAATAGAGAAGCTCTTCCAAAAGCTGTTCGCCTGTAAATCCGGGGTAGGCAAAGGTAAAATAAAACCCGTCTCCGATAGGAACTCCTTCATCATGATCATAAACGATATGGAACCCGTTATCTGTAAACAGCTTCTTCATGATTTTTGCTCTTTCTCCATATTCCCTCACCGCCTCAACGAAATTATAGGTTCCATCATTAACGGCTTTTAGCATCGCAGCCAGACCATATTGAGCAGAATGGCTCGTTCCGGCGCTAAGCGCATAGATAGTCCCATAGATCATGGCCCTTCCAAAGATATCAGTGGTATAAA
>Ga0224559_1001579_pt1 | contig 12360 bp, 9 predicted proteins | sample 714S33034metaG_FD_180676 | JGI IMG/M metagenome (GOLD analysis project Ga0224559, IMG submission 180676) | Peat soil microbial communities from Stordalen Mire, Sweden - 717 S3 30-34 | ecosystem: Environmental > Terrestrial > Soil > Wetlands > Peat | place: Sweden: Norrbotten County, Stordalen... | reverse complement strand
ACGATTACGGAATATGGAGTCGCCCTTGGCGAAGTCGCGGCGGGTCATCTGATCTGGGGCGTCCTGAGCTCGACCAATGGCGTTCCGCATGGCGCCCTCGCCGGAACCTACGCCGGGGTCGGCGCGGAAGCGACGGCCGGAGCAGGGCTTGGCGCCAACGCGCTTGTTGGCGGATCGCAGCGCGCCTTCTCGCTGCAGCCGCTCTCGATCGAAGGCCAGGTCGGCGTCAATGTCGCGGCCGGGATCACCGCGATCAAGCTCGAAGCGGCTCCCTGACGGATGACGCGGTCGCCGCCGCGCCGTTCAGCGCGGCGGCTTGGCGGGCAATCCGTCCTCGAAGCTCGCCATGCCGACGATATGGGTGATCGTCCGGCCATCCTCGGACAAGGGCAGAAGCAGCCGCTCGAAGAAAAAGGAGCGTCCCTGTCCAAGGTTGAAGTGGGCGTATTCATAACCGGGCTTCGCCGAACGCAAGCAGCGGCGGTAGGCGCCGTCCGGCGTTCCGATGATCTCGGCCTCCGTCAATTCGATCTCCTGCCCTTCGAACAGCGGTCCGAGGCGTTCCGTTAACCCCTTTCCGACGGAGGCGAAGCGGATGCGCGGCGGCGATTCGCGATGGTCGACCTCGGCGACGATGAGATTGTCGCGCAGCGTGCTCGCCGCCAACGGCATCTCCGCAAGTCGGGGCAGGCGGCCGTCGCTCTGCAGACCGACCCAGGCGTCCTGCAGCTTTTCCAGCGCTCCCGAACGCATCCTTTCGCCGCGTGGCGAGTCGGCGTGGATATTGTCCAGCACGGCCGAGCGCGGCGCGCGAAGCACCCAGACGACCCCTTCGGCAAAATAGTCGAGCGTCGCCGCCCCCCTCAACGACTGCCCGGCGACGCGCTGAATGACGGTGGTGCCGAACCCGCGATGCTCTGGCGGCGTCACCGGCGGGCCGCCACGCTCGACCCATTTCAGCTGGAACGCCGGCTCTTCCTCGTCTTCGAGATCGATTTTCCAGCTGATCGAGACGCGCCCGGTCTGATTGGAGAGAGCGCCATATTTGGCCGCATTGGTGGAAAGTTCATGCAGCGCCATGCCGATCATCTGCGCCGCGTCGGGTTTCAGCCTGACGCCGAGGCCGCTCATCGAAATGCGGCGCTGGCCCGGTTCCCAATGATGGCCGACCTGCGAGAAAATGAGATCCGTCATCGAGACGCTGAGCGAATTGTTGCGGGCGAGGAGATCATGCGCATTTGCCAGCGCATGCAGCCGTTCGCTGAACCTTGATACGAAATCTTCTTTCGATCCGCTGCTTTTGGCGGACTGGCGCAGAATCGATTCGATGACGCTGAGCAGGTTCTTCGAGCGATGCGACAGTTCGCGCAGGAGGATCGTGGCCTGCTCGTCCTTTCGCTTGTGGTCGGTGACGTCGCGCCAGACCGAGACGGCCCCGGTGATCTCGCCGGCGACGATGAGCGGGAGTTCCGCGGCGTTGAAATCGTAGCGCAATCCGCTCGGCGAGGTGATCTGATATTCCTCCCCGGTCACGACTTCGCCGCTGAGCGCACGGCGCGCCGAAAGCGCCGCCGGATCGACTGTCTCCCCGGCGCTGTCGCGGACGCTGAGCGTCGCTGCAAGATGCCGGAAGTCGATCGGATTTTGAATGTCAGGCGAAATGCCCCAGACCGCCCGCGCGGCGGCGTTGGTCCGCACGATCTCGCCCTCCCGGTTGTACACCGTAACGGGCACATTCAGGGCTTCGAAGACGGCGTCGAGTTCCGCCGTCTGCTGCGCCATCCTGGCGTGGGCCTGCTCCAGCTGCGCCTGCGCGTTCTTCTTGTCGGTGACGTCGAGCATGACGCCGACGCGGTTGACCGCTCGCCCGTCCTCGAAAAATGCGCGCCCCTGTAGCGAGAGCCAGCGCAAAGCCCCGTCATTATGGCGGCGAATGCGGAACTCGGCCGCATAGGCGCCGTCTCCAGCAGATTTGGCGTCGCTTGCAACGTCCAGCGCGTTTTTGACGCGCGGGCGATCCTCATCCAGAACCTGCGAGGCGAGCGTCTGATAAGAGATGATCTCGTCTGGAGCGCGGCCCCAGGCGGCGGCGGCGCGGGCGTCGAGCGCATAGCGGCCCGTGGCGAGATCAATCTCGTAGGTTCCGATTCCTGCTGCGCAGAGCGCGAGGCGCAACCTTTCCTCGATTTTCTGCCCAGCGCGGCGCGAGGGCGTCAGATCGCGGATGATGGCGACGATCCGCCCCGCGCCAGACTCGTGAGGAAGCGGCTTCGCCTCGATCTCGATTTCAACGACGGCGCCATCCTTGCGGCGCAGCAGCGTTTCAAACCTCGCCGATCCGCCGTCGCGCAAAGCGGCGAAGGCGGATCGGGCGGTCGCGGCATGCGGTTCTGGAATGATCGATTCAATGTTGCGGCCGATGATTTCATCCGTTGCGTAGCCGGTGAAGGCTTGCGCCGCCGCATTCCAGCTTAATACCTCCCCCATGGGCGAAAGACCCAAGCGGACGTCGCTGACCGGCGGGAAGGGCGAGGCGGCGGGCAATCGGGTCTTCTCCTCAGCGCGAATATGCGGCGCGAGCGCCGCGCCGGCAAAAATTCAACGACGCCCCGCAGGCGCCGCCGTGCGCGCGCCAAATCCGGCATTCAACGCAATGTGATTATAGAAGCTGAATGCGGCGAACGAACAAAGAATTATCGGCTTTCACAGAATCCCCGACATGGAGATCCGCATGATCCCGCCTTGCGGGCGGTCGTGGCCGATCCCGGTCGCGCGCCGGAGGACTCATCGCCGCCCAGACGCATGCTTCGCTCAACCTTGCTTTGACAATGCCGTCGGCGCTAATTTGATCTGTCATTTTGACGCAGCTTCCGGATTCTCGTCGGCGGGGGCGCTGACGCAATTCCTCGCGCGGGCGAGCGCCTGCAGGCGGTGTCTCCGGTGTGAGCGTGACGGCGCCGCGGTGGGCTTCGGGGACTGTCATGATTTGGTCAATTGGAAAGGGCAAACTCGATTCTCGTCGGGCGGATCTGGCGGAGGATCCAACCGCCGAAATCACGAAAGGCGTTGTCGCGGATGATTGAGGATGCCTCGATCGACAATAGGCCCAAGGCGGAGCCTGATCCCGCGAGTCGCGCAATAACTCCCTATGTCGAGGAGCCTGGGCGTTGCGCGGCCCTTTGGGAGTCGTCGAAGCAACGGCTGTCGGCCGCCGATCTCGTCGCGGTTCATTTCTTTTCGCGTTCGGCGCGGTGGCGAATCGGTCGCACGTCGGCCTTCGTGATCAGTAAGCTTGGCAATGGCTGGCTCTACCCGATCCTCGCTCTGATGATTTTCGAGCATCTGGGCGGCGGAAAGGCCATTCGCGTCATCCTCGCGGCGGGGGTCAACGCCGGTCTTCTTCACTGCCTCTATCCGGCCATCAAGCGCTATATCGGACGGCCGCGCCCATTCCGGACCGACTCCAGCCTTTCGTCGCTTTTCGGCGTGCTCGACGAACATTCCTTTCCGAGCGGCCACGCGATGACTTTGACGGGCGTTCTCGTCCCGATCGTTCTCGTCTGGCCCGGCTGTTTCAGCGCGGCGCTGGCTCTCATCGCCTTGATGGGATGGGCCCGAATCGCCTCGGGGCATCATTATCCGACAGATATCTGCGCTGGCGCCGCCCTCGGCTTCGGCCTGTCCTATCCACTTTCGATCTGGATCCTCGCCGCCTGAGCGAAGCCCCACCTCAAAACCCGCTCCTAGAAAATTGTTCGCTTCTTCAGATTACGCTTGGAAACCGCCCCGGCGCAGGCGGACGATGGCGAGATCGAGCGCGGATAAAAAAGCGGATCGATCGCGCGGCGAGAACGGTTTCGGACCGCTGGTGACGTCGCCTTGCGAGCGCAATTCATCAAACAGATTGCGCGTTGCGAGGGCGAGGCCGATCGAACTTTCCGTGAAGGCTTTTCCGGTCGGGCCGATCACGTCGGCGCCTGCCTTTATGCAGCGGCTGGCGAGCGGCACATCCGCCGTGACGATAATGGCGCCGCGCGTCGCCCGAGCCGCGATCCAGTCGTCGGCGGCGTCAGGCGACGTGTCGACCACAATGCGCTCGATCCAGCTTTCCCGCGGCGTCGCGATGTAGCTGTTGGCCACTACGAACACCTTGAGACCATGCCTCTCGGCGACGCGATAGATCTCGGGTTTCACGGGGCAGGCGTCGGCGTCGACATAGATCGCGATTGGTCCACGCGCGGTGTCGGGGCCGTTTGTCCCGGACGAAGCCGGCAAGGGTCTATTCCTTCTTGTATTTTTTGCGCAACGGCTTTTCCGAGGGCGACAGCGGATCAAAGGCGCGCCGCGCCGGCCTGTCCGGTGCTGGAGAGGCCCCTTCGGAATCCGGCTCGATGCGGATCTGATCGCCATCGGGGCGGCTGACATTGGCGAGGAATTCTTTCGCGACCGACTCGGACACCTCGAATTTGGTCTCCCGCTCGAAAATGCGGATCGCGCCTATATCCTGCTTGGTGACCTTGCCGCGGCGGCAGAGCATCGGCAAAAGCCATTTCGGATCGGCGTTCTTCTTTGATCCGATATCGAGCTTGAACCAGACGCCGCTGGTGCGCGACCGCGCGCTGGGGCGCCGCTCTATCGGCGATGAGCCGCGCATCGGGCGGGGTTCGGGGCCTTGTCCGGGATCCAGCACTTCTTCAGGGCTTGGCAGCCGCGCGCGATAGACCCGCACAAGCGCCGCTGCGATGTCCTCCGCCGAGCGCTCGGCGAGCAGCGCCCGCGCCATGACGAGATCGTCCTCGCTGTTCTCTTCGGCGAGGAGGGGATCCTGGAGCAGGCGCTCCTGATCCAGCTTGCGGATGTCCTCGGCCGTGGGCGGTCCGCTCCAGATCGGACGCACGCCCGCGGTCGCCATCAATTGCTCGGCGCGGCGGCGGCGCGAATTCGGCACGATGAGGGCGCTGACGCCCTTGCGTCCCGCGCGTCCTGTGCGCCCGCTGCGGTGCTGCAGCACCTCGGCGTCATGCGGCAGATCGGCGTGAATGACGAGGGCGAGGCCCGGCAGGTCGATGCCGCGCGCGGCGACGTCGGTCGCAACGCAAACCCGGGCGCGCCCGTCACGCAGCGCCTGGAGCGCGTGGTTGCGTTCGTGCTGGCTGAGTTCGCCTGATAGCAGGACGGCGGAAAAGCCGCGTTCGAGAAGGACTGATTGCAGGCGGCGCACAGCTTCGCGCGTATTGCAGAACACCAGCGCGCTCGGAGCCTCGACGAAGCGCAGCAGATTGACGACGGCTTGCTCGACTTCGTTGGGCGCGACACGAATGGCGCGATATTCGATATCGGCGTGCCCGCTCTCGCCGCCGGCGACTTCGATACGCAGGGCGTCATGCTGAAAGCGCTTGGCGAGGGTGGCGATGCCTTTCGGCAGTGTGGCGGAGAAGAGCAGGGTGCGGCGCTCCCGCGGCGTCGTCTCGAGGATGAATTCGAGATCCTCGCGAAAGCCGAGATCAAGCATCTCATCGGCTTCGTCGAGAACTACGGCCTTCAGCTTCGAGACATCGAGCGCGCCGCGCTCGATATGGTCGCGAAGTCGCCCGGGCGTGCCGATGACGATATGGGCGCCAGCCGCCAGTTCGCGCCGCTCGCGCCTCGGCTCCATGCCGCCGACGCAGGAAATGACCCGCGCGCCGGCATATTGGTAAAGCCAGGCAAGCTCCCTTTGCACCTGCAGCGCAAGTTCGCGCGTCGGGGCGACGATCAGCGCGAGGGGTTCGGCGGCGGCGCCAAGGGCGCCCGATTCGGCGAGCAGATTGTCGGCGATGGCGAGGCCATAGGCGACCGTCTTGCCGGAGCCCGTCTGCGCCGAGACGAGAAGGTCGCGGTCGGCGGCGTTAGCCTCCAGCACCGCCGTTTGCACGGGCGTCGCAGCATCATAGTTGCGCTCCGCGAGCGCGCGCGAGAGAGCCGGGATGGTGGAGAAGAACGCCAAGTTGCAATCGACCTTTCAGGAGCATTTTCGGCAAACGGAGGCCGAACGCGCGGAAACTGCGTCAGCTTCGGAACGTGCGCAGATAGCGCGCCGCCGGCGGCGCTGCTGCTGCGTCATACGTCGAATTCCGCCAAAGCGCCAATCCGGACCCTTTCTGGCGCCTTCATTCGCCGAAAGGGTGCGGCGAGGCCCCACGTCGGGCCTCGCGTTCTGGCATCAGGCCGTTACAGGAGCGACGCCAGTCGGCGGCTCTTTATTGTCGTCGGAAGGCGCCTCGGTCGCCGCCGCCGAAGGTCTGCCGGCCAGGGCGTCCTTGATGGCGTCTTCCTGGCTCTTGTCGAAAGAGGTGCGCAGAACCGTTCCGCCGACCCCCCGCAGGTCCGCCAGAACCTTGTCGGTGGTGATCTTCTTGACGAGCAGGAAGAGCGCGGCGCCGCCCGGCGGCACGGCCTCGGCGACTTCGCGCATGAAATCATCGTTGATGCCGAAATCGGCCAGCGAACCGCCGAGCGCGCCGGAGGCGGCGCCGATCGCCGCGCCGACGAGCGGAAGCGCGAAAAGCGTCCCGACCAGAAGGCCCCAGAACGTGCCCGACACAGCGCCCGCGGCAGTCGTGTTGATCATCTGGTTCAGCTTGATCTTGCCGTCCTCATGCTTGACCGCGACGACGGCGTCGCCGAGCTCAATGAGATATTCCTTTTGCAGCTCAAAGAGTTTCTGCCGGACCTCTTCCGCCTTTTGCTCGGTGGGAAAGGCGATGACGAGAAGATCGTTCATGGGGCGCTCCGATTTTGCTTTGTCGATTGGCGTCTTGGCGAGGTTGATCGAGCCGGTTCGCCGCCTCGACGCGGCGGCGCGCTTCGTGCCGCCGTTGCGTCTTCCGCGGGTCCCGCCAATCGCCGCCACACTAGCGGCAATCTTCCAATGTTCAACTGGCATGGCGGGAATGGCCGGAAATGACGTTTTGACGACGGCGCGGCGCTGCTTTTTGCACGCGCGCGCAGGCGCGTCCTCTGCTATGAGTTCGCGCCGCGTCGGCCGAACCGGCGGGCAGCATTGCGGGACAAGCATCCATGGATTTCTACAGGCGTTTCACCTTCCTCGTTTGCGCGCCGGCTTTCGACGAAAAGGATCTCGAAGGGCTGCGGCTGCAGCAGATCATCAACGCAATCGAGAAGCTTGGCATCGAGGTCGTCCGCGCCCGGCGGATGGAGGACGCCGAAATGGCGGTCCAGACCGACGCCGCCATCGGCTGCATGGTGATCGACTGGGGCAAGAAGGGCGTTGAGGGAAAGACCGCCGCGCTGATCAACCTCATGCGCCGCCGCGGTCTTGAAATGCCGATCGTCATATTGGTCCGCCGCAAGCAGTTCGAGGATATCCCCGTCGAGGTGCTCGACTATATCGATGGCTATGTCTTCCTCGCCGAGGAGACGCCCGAATTCATCGCCAAGAACCTCGTCAGCCGGCTGAAGCAATATGCCGAAACGCTGAAGACGCCCTTCTTCGGCGCCCTCGTCGATTACGCCGAGGAGGGCAATCAGTTATGGACCTGCCCGGGGCATAATGGCGGCATATTCTACAGCCGCAGCCCGATCGGGCGCATCTTCGTCGAACATCTCGGCGAAGCGGTGTTTCGCGACGATCTCGACAATTCCGTGCTCGAACTCGGCGATCTACTCACGCACGAAGGGCCGGCGCTGCGCGCGCAGAAAGAAGCCGCCGTCATTTTCGGCGCTGAAAAGACCTATTTCGTCCTGAACGGCACGTCGTCATCGAACAAGATTGCGCTCTCCGCCCTCGTTGCAGAGGGCGATCTCGTGCTGTTCGACCGCAACAATCACAAGGCCGCCCATCATGGCGCGCTGACGATCGCGGGCGGCATTCCGATCTTTCTTGAAACCGATCGCAACCCCTATGGTCTGATCGGCCCGATCTATCCCGAAGCCTTCGACGAAGAACGCATTCGCGAGAAGATCCGCGCCAATCCGCTGGTCAAGGACCCCGAGGCGTGGCGCCGGGAGCGTCCGTTCCGCGCCGCGGTCGTTGAGCAATGCACCTATGACGGCACCATCTACGACGCCAATATGATCCTCGCGCGGATCGGGCATCTTTGCGACTATATCCTGTTCGACGAGGCTTGGGCGGGCTTCATGAAATTCCATCCGCTCTACGCCGGACGCTTCGCCATGGATCTGCGCGGCCTTGGCCCTGATTCGCCGGGGATCATCGCGACGCAGTCGACGCACAAGCAGCTGGCGAGCTTTTCGCAAGCCTCGCAGATTCATGTGAAGGACAGCCATCTTCGCGGGCAGGATCGTTACGTCGGCCATCGCCGCTTCAACGAGTCCTTCCTGCTGTACGCCTCGACGTCGCCCTTCTATCCGCTTTTCGCCTCGCTCGACGTCGGCGCGCAGATGATGAAAGGCCGCTCCGGCGTCGTGCTTTGGGACGACACCATCCGGCTCGGCATCGAATTGCGCAAGAAGGTGCGGGCGGTCCGGCGTGAGTTCGAGGCGAATGAAAAAGATCCCGCGCGCAAATGGTTCTTCGACGCCTTCGTTCCAGACCGCGTCAGCCTCAGCGCGACCGCCGACGAGGGCGGGGCGTTGACGCCATGGGAGGACATCCCGACCGAAGAACTCGCCGCCAATGCGCGCTATTGGGCGCTCGCCCCCGGCGCAACGTGGCACGGCTTCGCCCATGTCGCGGAACATTTCGCCATCACCGATCCGAACAAGCTGACGCTTCTGACCCCCGGTTTCGATCGCGTGACGGGGGCTTATGAGGCGCATGGCATTCCGGCGCCCGTGGTCGCCCAATATTTGCGCGAGAACCGCATCGTCGCGGAAAAGAACGACCTCAATTCGCTGCTGTTTCTTTTGACGCCCGGCGTTGAATCCAGCAAAGCCTGGACGCTGCTCAGCGCCCTCGTCGCCTTCAAGAAGCTGCATGACGACAACGCGCGCCTCGTCGACGTCATTCCAGAATTCGTCAAGGCGCGGCCGCAGCGCTACGCGGGCCTGCGCCTGCGCGATCTTTGCGCCGAGATGCACGCCTTTTATCGAGGCTGCGGCGTCAGCGCGCTGCAACGGGCGCAGTTCGCGCCGGACCATTTGCCCGAGCCGGCGATGGCGCCGCAGGAGGCGGTGCGGCGGATGGTGCGCAACAAGGTCGATTACCTGCCGCTCGACAAGCTCGCCGGGCGGATCGCGACGACTCTCTTCGTGGTCTATCCGCCGGGCATCGCGACGATCGTTCCCGGCGAGCGGCTTGGTCCGCGCGCGGCCCCTATGCTCGATTATCTTAAAATGTTCGAGCGAAGCGCCAATCTGTTTCCGGGATTCGAAGCTGAAATTCAGGGCCTCTATCGCGAGATCGAGCCCGACGGGACGGTGCGCTTCTATACGTATGTCGTGCGTGAATAGCGCCGGGAATTGTTAAAGCCGGCTGTCAATGCGGCTTTGGCGGCGCGGCTTCCTCAACAACGTTTTCGAGTCTGCCCGGCGGCGAGGCGTCGCCCTCGCCAAGCGGGCGCTGCAGGAGCACCGTGTCGGTCCACCGGCCGAAGCGGAACGCGACTGATTTGAGGACGCCGGCGCGCTCGAAGCCAAAGGACTCGTGCAGGCTGAGCGAAGGCGCGTTGCTGCCGTCGATGTAGCAGACCATCTGGCGGTAGCCGGCCGCGGCGCAGGCCTCGATCAGGGCCGGCAGCAGCTTGCGGCCGACGCCGGACTGACGATGGTCCTCGCGTACGTAGATCGAATGCTTGACGGCGTAGCGATAGGCCGGCCGCTTGAGAAAGGGAACGGCATAAGCGTAGCCGATGATGGCGCCGTTGAGGTCGGCGACGATATGTGGCAGGCGCCGCTTCAGCATCGCCTTGCGGCGACGCTTGACGTCTTCCGCATGCAGCGGTTCGGGCTGATAATCGCCGAGGCCGTTCTGGACGTGATAGGCGTAAATGTTGACCATGTAGGGTACGTCCTGCTCGGTCGAAGGACGCACGACGACGGGCAGGGGCTGATCGAGCATGGAGGGGCGCTTTTCCAGGGATGGTGGTTGTGACGATGCGCGTTCGGCGCGCGGAGGTCTTTCGATCATTGCGAGATGAAGATTTTATGACGCCAGTCCGGTGGAGGCCGTCAATGTCCGAAAACTGGTGGCGCACCGGCGCCATTTATCACGTCTATCCGCGCTCGTTCCAGGATTCGAACGGCGATGGCGTCGGCGACCTCGAAGGGATCAGGCGCCGGCTCGATTATCTTACCTGGCTCGGCGTCGACGCAATCTGGATTTCGCCGTTCTATCCGTCGCCGATGCATGATTTCGGCTACGACGTCGCCGATTATTGCGGCGTGGATCCGATCTTCGGATCGCTCGAACTTTTCGACGCGCTCGTCGCAGACGCCCATGCGCGCGGCCTCAAGGTTATTCTCGACTTCGTGCCGAACCACACTTCGATCGAGCATCCCTGGTTCAGGGCGAGCCGCACGGGGCAGGGGGAAAAACGCGACTGGTATATCTGGCGCGATGGCGCGCCCGGCGGCGGCCCGCCCAACAATTGGCTCGCCCATTTCGGCGGCCCCGCGTGGACCTTCGACGAAGAGCGCAGGCAATATTACCATCACGCCTTCCTGCCGCAGCAGCCCGATCTCAACTGGCGCAGCCGGCAGGTGCGCGAGGCGATGTTCGACGTTCTTCGCTTCTGGCTGCGCCGGGGCGCCGATGGCTTTCGCGTCGATGTCATCACACATCTCATCAAGGACGAAGAGCTGCGCGACAATCCGCCCAATCCCGTATGGACGGAACGACAGCCGGCGGTCGAGAGGCTCTTGCAGACGCATTCGTCGGATCATCCCCACGTGCATGAGGTGGTCGCAAGGATGCGCGGCGTGCTGGAGGAGTTCGACGACCGCCTCCTGATCGGCGAAATCTATCTGCCGATGGAGCGCCTCATCGCCTATTATGGTGAAAATCTCGCCGGCGCGCATCTGCCGTTCAACTTTCAGCTCATCGACGCGCCGTGGCGCGCGAAGGCGATCGGCGACCTCATCGAGGCCTATGAGGCGGCCTTGCCGGAAGGCGCCTGGCCCAATTGGGTGCTGAGCAATCATGATCGCCCGCGCATCGCGGCGCGCGTCGGCGAGGCGCAGGCGCGCGTCGCGGCGATGCTGCTGCTTACTCTGCGCGGTTCGCCGACGCTCTACTATGGCGACGAAATCGGCATTGGCGAGGTGGAAATTCCACCTGAGCGGATACGCGATCCGTGGGCCCTACGCGAGCCGGGAATCGGGGTCGGGCGCGATCCGGAACGAACGCCGATGCAATGGGACGACAGCGCCTTCGCCGGCTTTTCGGCGGTCGAGCCCTGGCTGCCGCTGACGCCGGACTGGCGCGAGCGCAACGTCGCCGCGATGCGGGCAGACCAAGCCTCGATGCTGTCGCTGGTCCGCGCGCTTCTCGCCGCCCGCCGCGTGCATAAATCATTGTCGCGGGGGCGCTGGCGGCGTCTCGAAAGCAGCGGCGATCTGCTCGCCTACGAGAGGACATATGATGATGAGCATATGATCGTCGTGCTGAATTTCGGCGCCGTTCCGCAACTCTGGCCGGTTCCCGCCACCCCGCCGAAACTAACCATTGCCCTCTCGAGCCATGGCGACCGCAGCGGCGAGGCCGCACCGGTCGCATTGCGCCTTCGCGCCAATGAGGGACTCGTGCTTGATGCGCGAAAGGGCTAAAGTCCGCTGCGGTCCGGTCGGGTTCGCCATCGGCGTTGAGTCTCACGCGGCTGGAAAAAGTGGATCTCGCAAATGAAACTTTCCTTGATCGCTCCGGCGCTCCTCCTTGCAATGTCGACCCTTTCAGCGGCGGAGGATCTGAGTTGCGTCAGCACGACGTTCAACCTGCTTTCGCCCAACGACAAGGTGTGCGTAACGAGCTTTGACGATCCGAAAGTTCCGGGCGTCACCTGCTACATCTCGCAGGCCCGCACAGGCGGATGGGGGCAGCCGCTTGGCCTCAATGAGGATCCGTCGAATTTCTCCGTCTCCTGCCGTCAGACTGGCCCGATTTCCGTCGATCTTTCCAAACTGGCGGACAATGAAGAAGCGTTCACCGAGAAGACCAGCATCTTCTTCAAGGCGACGCGCATCTACAGGATTCCGGATAGGAAGCACAGTTCGCTGGTCTATCTGGCGATAAGCTCGAAAATCATCAATGGCTCGCCCGCCAATGCAGTGAGCACAGTCCCCGTCCCCGCGCCGGCGCAGCCGTCGCAATAGGCTGCAATGCGCGGCCCATCGACCTGCTGCGGACTGCAAAGTCTAACGTCGCGGTACGCCTAATCCGCCGGGACCCGGGCCGCCAAAGCC
>Ga0224559_1001578_pt1 | contig 12364 bp, 20 predicted proteins | sample 714S33034metaG_FD_180676 | JGI IMG/M metagenome (GOLD analysis project Ga0224559, IMG submission 180676) | Peat soil microbial communities from Stordalen Mire, Sweden - 717 S3 30-34 | ecosystem: Environmental > Terrestrial > Soil > Wetlands > Peat | place: Sweden: Norrbotten County, Stordalen... | reverse complement strand
CGTCATTGGCGATGATTGGGAATGGTAGGTCTGAGCGCAATCCAATATAGGTCATTTTGGCTCCTTACAATACAGAGCAGACCCTGTAGGATCATTATCACGCATCACTTGTATGAAGGGCCTCAATGAGAACTTCTTGAGGTCTTGTATCAGGCCAGTATTCATTATACTCAAAGACCTGAGTACAGCCTTTAACAGCTTCATGGCCTCCTTCTTAGTGATCTTGCGAAGTTCAGATGGGTGTATTACTTGCATGATGTTTACTTCCTGAGTTTCGATATGAGCATTGTATCACAGGAAGTACAGGAAGTAAACGACAACTTACAACTTATTGATCCCAAGTATGTTCGAAATTTCAAGCTTGTCAGCTTCCGTAAATTCTACTTTCGACAACAAGATGATTTTAGTTCCGTTATTGGACATCACAAGGATTTGTTTTGCATGTGAAAAAGCTGGAACCTTTGCTCTGATCTCTGACAAAGCGATAGAGTAGATGATGTTTCGCTGATCTTTTGCCTGATCAACTGATGCGATACACACTATATCTGACAAAGCAACTTCTTTATTCGCAATACATGCAGCAGCAACAGTTGATAAGACAGTTCGGATCTTTCCTAAATTTGTAAGCGTAGTATCAAGATCATCAGCGCCTACAAACTTATCCTTGATGATACCAAAAGAAACATTCACGACAGAAGCGTGTTTCTTTTTCAAGACAAGAGACAAGAAATCTACATAGATCCCAAAGTTTCTACCTTCAAAGGTAAAGACTGCCCTATTGTTGTCAAGCCACTTGAATGGCAGTGGGACCATGTCAAGTAGCTCCAATAACAGCTTGGTATTCTTCGAACCACTTACCATGCGTTGAAGTCTCCAACTGACTGCTTGTCCAAGGTCTCGTCAAACTTTATCCCTGTTGCCGCCTCAATCGTGGCCAAGTTGACAACAAACTGAGACAAGTCATCTTCTGGAGCGTTAGGCATGTAGAAGGCGATGCTCTTACCGGTAAGAGCATCGATCGCCACCTTGAACAGCATAGCAGGGATCCAAACTTGATCAGCCCCAAGCGTATGGACTGGGCTCTGATAAGCTGGACCAGTGATCACGTAAATACCAGTTGGATGAACAGCGACATACTTACGAAGCAGCTCTTCCAGTTCCTTCCAGATCACCTCATTGTTCTTATAGTTCTGGGGGACCATGTTCGACATGAAGAAACTTTCAGATACACAAACAGCACAGGAACTGAAATCTTGATCAGGTGTCATGTGGCCGCGGTCACAACGTCCACCGTTACAAGCGGTACCAGAGTGATAGTAATCCTTTGGTGAAGCTTGGTATTCTGGTGGGATCGCTGGGTCTACTCTGAAATCATTTGTACGAGGTTCTGATCCGGTATGAGACTTATTCAGAAATTCCGCTGTGTAGATCGGGTTTTTGCTGCGATAAGAGTAGGCTACCGCGTACTCTTGATGACAGATATATTGGTCAGCTTGTACAACTGGCGCTGTCTTGTAGGTAAGCTGTGGGCACTTGACGTCGATGTCATTAGCGAATGATAAGGTAGAAGCAAGCAGCAGGCAAATTGAGAGTAGTAGTTTCATGGTTTAGGTTCCTTTGTGAGTTTTCTTCAGGGCATTATATCACAGGTGAGTGAGGAAGTAAATGACTGATCTTGAGTTAAGTTTTCTTCATGACCAACAAGACGTAGCGTCTCGAGTCAGCGATTTTAGTGGTTGGTTCAGCCCAGATCTTGTCTGAGGCTAGGTTAGGTTAGTGCCGTCATATTCTAGCGGCTTGTCATTGTCGTCAAGCACCGGGTGACCATTGTTAACAATGTAGACTGAGTAGTCTTTCGCAGTAGATAGTCGTGAGATCTTCTCCCAAAGCTTTCTACCACCAATATATTGAGAATGGTCTGATACGATGACATAACCATAATCTGTCAAGGTCTTGTAGAGATTATAGCCCAAACCTTGAAACTTATTGTTGTTGTAAATCTCAACCGAGTCAACTTGAAGAACATGTTCATGTATGTCAATCAAACGATCAAATGCGAAATCAGGTTTATCCTTGAAGTCTATCCTTCCTATCACCTGGATACCTACTTTTTTGTCTTCTTTTCTTGTGCTAAGCTGACCCAGTACAGCAAAAGATTTGTCTTTCTTAAGAACTATCCAGAAGGTTTCATCATTTTGCTTTACCTTACCTATGATGTCAAATTCTCTATTGACGGTATCCTCTGAATAGAACCGTAGAGTTCCTGAGATGATTACAGGCATCTCCTTGTTGTGGAAATCAGGCGCTTCTAATAGATCTTTAAGTTTCATGTTCTTTCCTTAGTTGAATTGTTTGTCAAGCTGGTCATACAGGTGCTGTAGACCCTTGCTCTTGTCGTTGATGATCACCACATCAGTGTCAGCTCTTGTGATGCCAGCCTCTGAGGTGTGATTGTACTTTTCATCCTTCTCAAGGTCAGGCACGATCAGGTAGATGAGCGTTGCAGATGGTTGTGCTCTTACCCAGTCTGCCTCATTCTGGAACCGAACGTCAGTGATGATTGTGCTAACCCCATGCTCATCTATATTGTTCTTCACCTCTAGCTCAGCTCGCTTTACCCAGATGTCCTTGCGCAGCATATCGCGACCATATTCAGTACCAAGCAGCTGTAGCGCCCGCCGAGGTGTGAAGCCCCAGAACTCATCAACAGCTTCCTTCAGGACACGGTCCTCAAGCTGTTCATTAGTAAAGCCAAACATGACCTTACAAGCTTCCTTCAATGGTCGTGCAAAGGCATAGCGTCTGTACGAAAACTGATACTGACCAGATGGCTTTGCAAACTTCGAGATCAGGTAGTCTGCGACGGTATCTTTCCCACCGTTCAGCGGTCCATGGATCGCGATGAGGTCTTTCATATGAGCCTCCAGGCTTCAACAGAAACATGAACAATATCACTCATACAGCAGATGAACCCTTCAAGGCTGCACCAAGCGCCAAAGACGATACCAGACAACATGAAGTAGAGGTTAGTACTGGGAGTTTTCTTCCAGATTGACAATATGTAAGCTACTACGAGCTGGAAAAAGAGGATAAAGTTGATGGTGATCATGGAGGTCCTTGTTAGTTATTGGCCGCTGGATTGCCTTGAGCATCAGCTCTTGTAGGCTTTCTACGGTCTCAATGTTGTAGCGGCCTGCTAGCGCTCTTAAATAGTTGTTCTTAGGAGCGTCAGGTGGGGCGCCAAAGATGCACTTTCCAGAGCTTGCATACAGTCCAAACTCTACATTTGTTGTAAAGGCTGGCATGACGTTCAGCTCACGTGGCACCCAAAAGGCGATGGTCTTGGCAACGCTTAAGGCCTCCCACTCCCACCTGATCTGGGCATCATACTCGAACTGATAGTCACTGACAAAGCGATCTTCTGGAATGTAGACTACACCTTGGTAGCCAAAGCTGTCAAGGAGCTCGAGCGCATGAGGTCGCCATGAAGGCGTAGCAGGATCTCTGGGGGTCGGACCAGCTAAGAAGATCGAGCTTTCGATCGGTTCTTTAGCGAAGACCAACTTCATGACAAGAAGTCTTCTACTTGCTTTAGCTCAGCTTGTGTGTCAGTCAACATAGACACCACTGCATCATACTTACTGATGATCGTAGGATCGACCCGTGTCTTTTCATTCAGCAGTGACATCTGGAGTATGTATAGTCTTGCTCCTTTAGCTTTTAGCTTGGAAATTTCTTTCTCGAGCAGCAAGCACCGCTCTTTCAACGAGTTGATTGAACTTTCATCCATGGTAGTTCTCCTTTGTTGGTGGTCTTGGCCATACAATAGCAGGTGTGAAGTGACCACACCTGGGACATGTTCTAGCGGCCGCAATGTTACTCGTGGTTGTTTGGTGTCCAAACAACAAACACAGCAACTTCTTCATAGCTGGGCCCAATCTTCAAGATCCAGGTCAAGCAGCTCCGACTGGGCCTCGATGACTGCTTTCGAACCTCGAGTGTTCGGTAGGTACCGGTTCAGGACCTCCTGAACTACCTTGTTGTCAAGTGAGACCTCTTTGCAGCCCTTGACCAGGAGCAGGCCCATGACGTGGGACTTGAGCGGGTTATATTGTGCATAGAAGGTCCCGTTCATTTGCTTCAAGATCTTGTGGATGCCTTCTAGGGAGGTGAGCTGGTTGTAGGAGCAGATAAAGTAGCCACCGACCGAGGCTGGAGCACCCTCGAGGGAGGTGAGCTTGTTGATGTAGCAGTAAAAGTAGCCACCGACCGAGCTCGGAGCACCCTCGAGGGAGGTGAGCTTGTTGTAGGAACAGCCAAAGTTGCCACCGACCGAGCTCGGAGCACCCTCGAGGGAGGTGAGCTTGTTGTAGGAACAGCCAAAGTTGCCAGGCCAAGACTCATCTTTTGTCTTGTCAGTGATCAACTTGTCACCGATCGTGAGGCCAATGAGGAATTTCTCTTTAGCTTCTGACTGTTCTAGTAAACTCATAACTTTAGCCCTTCCAGCTCACGCTTGTACATCTTAGCTGGTGTGTCACTCTCGAGTGTGGTCAGCTTCTTCTTCTCAGCTTCCAGCTTCTTGTTCAGGTCTTCAGCCTCATCCTTGGTCAAGGTCCAGATAGACATGCCTAACAGCTTATTAGGTTGGGTAAATCCTGCAGTAGTTAACAGTTCTATCAGTTCTTTCTTGCCAGTGTTCCTGAATTCTCCAGTGTGCTCCAGGTAATACTTGATGAACCTTATCACCTCTTCAATCCAGTTGATCAACTCTTTCGTGAGCTCGATGTACTTAACACGGCGATCTTCGTAACGCAGTAGTCTCCACCCTACAAAGGCAGTCAACAGCTTCTCAACCGACTCATACTTTTCAAGAAACCCGTCTGGGTTCCATACTGTCAAGTTCTCAGTGTCTCGGCTCTCAAGCTTGAGCAGCTTGAGCAGCTCCTCACGCTCCAAGAAGGTAGTGGTCCGTGGGACCTTCAGCTCAAAGTCAAAACCTGCATCATCGCTGGGGTTCTTGAAGGACTTGATCTTACCTTGGTCCTCAAGCTTGAAGAGCAGCTCCTCATACTTGTCAGACTGGACACCAATTGGCAGCTCTACAACTCTTATCTCAGTGGAATTCACTACCTTGAAATCTCCAACTGCCTTCACCTGACCATTCGGTTCACGGGTGATCGTACCAGTAAAGTCCTTCCACCATGGTACCAGCGTGTGGTCTGCCAAGGTTTGGCCAGCCAAGACCTTCAAGATCGCTTGCTTCAAGTCTTCTGGCTTGTAGGAAAAGATGTGAGTAGCATGACCAGTTCCCATACCCTCAGCTCCGTTCAACAACACGACCGGCAATAATGGGATGAAATACTTTGGCTCAATCTTTAGGTCACCTTCTTTACGCTGCTCAAGGATGACATCATCTTCCTTCTTGAAGATCTTGCGGAAGTTCTCATGCAGCTCAGTTTCGATGTAACGTGGTGCAGCAGCAGGGTGAGACCTACGTGAACCAAACTGGCCTTCAGGGACCAGGAAGTTCATGTTGTTCGTGCCAGCGAAATCTTGAGCTAGACCAACGATCGTACCTTGCATGGACCCGATCCCATGGTGATAATTGGTACAGGCTGCAAGGTGGGCTGAAATTCTTTCCACCGAGCTGAGCCCAGCATTTTCTCCACGGTCAAGCATGCCCCACATTGCCTTGCGCTGGGCTTCCTTAAAGCCATCACCGATGAACGGGATCCCACGTACGTTGCTGTGCGCGCTGTATAACCTGAGGCTGTCATTGAAGAAGTCATGGGCTGTAATTTCAGTAAGCTTAGCAGCATTGAGACCAAAATCTAAGAGAGGTTTTGCCATGTTATTCCTGTGTAAAGTCGTGGTCAGAGATCGCTAAGCGAATACCTTTATGCCATGCAGTATCTCCCCATGGATCATTCTTTGTGCCAAGAAGAGCTTCATATTCATCACGTGTCTTGAACTTAACAACCTTCTTTTGGTTGAAGTCTACAAGATAAACTTTGTACTTCTTGACAGCAAATGCATCAGCTATTCTATACTTCCAGAAACGCTCGCCATCTGTAGTTTGTTCACCATCAGAAACTGAAGTGCCTGTTAGTGGTAGTACATATGTGAAGAAGATATGCTTAGGAAGACCTTCTGTTTTTGGAGCGCTAAGCGTGCCCTTCCACACTAAAACTTGTGTAGCCCAATCTTCATCGACAAACTCAGCAGCTTGCACCTCATACCTAACATAGTAGACTATGCGACCTTCTTCCTCATCTACTGCATAGATCTCATGCTCTTTACTCTTAACAACTTGATACAACTTGATACCAGTTGATGTAGTTTCTATAACCTTTGCATTTGGCGTCAACTGCGTGATTGACTTGTAGAGTTTCTTGTTCTTTCTTGGGTTTTCTAGTGGCTCAAGCCTTAAGGCTGCGATCCGTTGTGGCGCTTCATTTAGCAGCTCTTCAGCTTCAAGTTCTTCCAGCAGTTCTCTTAATAGTTTCATTCTTCACCTCTTACAGACATTGTATCACACTTCATCATCCATGTAAATGACTATTAGGTGAAGTCTGGAGCATGTTTATGAATGTCCTATCATCTCACTGGTCAAAAGCCACCAGGTTTCACTCCACGTGGGCAAAGTAGTTAACACCAGCCAGCCAATCCTTGCGCTCATCAGCCTTGCTGCCCTTAAAGGCTAAGCTGATGCTGTCAAGATCTTCAACCTCAAGCTTGCCAATCCTGACCAGGTACTTGTCACGGTTCTCAAGGATCTGCTTAAACCTGGCAGTCTTGAACTTACCAAGCCCTTTAAACCGTGTAACATCATGCTTAGGAGCAGTCTGGGCCCAAGCATCATAGTCTTCATCAGTAAAGAACTCATGCTCCTTACCCTTTATCGTGGCGATGACCAGAGGGGTGTTCAACCGGTAGATCATGCCAAGCTTGAACAGCTCAGGCCAGAAATATGCTAAAAAGTTGATCAGGAGCCCACAAATATGCGCACCGTCTAAGTCCGAATCACTTAACACAACTATTTTGCCAAACCGGAGATCTTTTACGCTTTTTACCGGCACCCCAATCTTCAAGCCAGTGATCTTCAGGATGCTCTTGATCTCATTGTTACCTTCATCCTCTTTGCCATTTTCCTTCTTCTTACCGCCGATAACCTTCTTCATGTCGACATCCATCACATTCAATGGCTTACCTTTCAACGCGAAGCTGCCTATGTATGGGTTCTTACCACGAGCTTCATGGATTGACGACCTAGCGCTGTCACCCTCAGTGAGGTACAGCTCGCAAAGGTGACGGTCAACATCTTCCATCGCGTCAGAGAACTTTTCAACTCTACGAGGATTGCCCTTCTCGATATCCTTGCCCAGCTCTCGCAGCAGCCTCAGCTCTTCGGCTTTAGCCTTAGCTTCGGCCCAGTCGAGCACGCGGTCAACGATGCCAGCGTCGATCACCCGCTTGATGAACTTGTCTGATGGTTCCCAAGAGATGCCAAAGTTCTTGATTTCAGTTATCAAGTTCTCCTTGGTCTGGCTGTCATAGCGAGGTCTGATGATCGTAGCATTGATGAACACCTGCATGTGAGCTTGTATCTCTGAAGGTTTCACGTCAAACTTGTGCTTCTTTTGGATATATTCGCGCAGCTTGGTGCAGACCTGGTGATTTACCCAATGAATGTGGGTGCCACCTTGGATGGTCTCAGTGGTGTTTACGAAGGACACATGTGAGAACCCATCATCAGAAGCACAAATGCCTACTTGCCACTTACCGTTGTCATCATACTCGAACATATCCGTGTAGAGCGCGATGTAGTCATTGAAGGAGTTAATCTTGATCCGCTCGCCATTTAAGTAGATCTTCAAGTTGGAGTTGCAACCAGCGGTGTCATAGACCCGCTTGATGATCTTAGCATAGTTGCCATCATCAAGCTGCGTCTCAATGTGAGAGTAGTCTGGAGTGAACGTGATGCGGGTGTAACCTTTGCCTGGGCTATCAGTGATCTTAGCCTCAGTTTTCTTCATCATGTTCTCAGTCCAAGTCTGCTTGAACTTCTTCTTACCATCTGAGGTCTCAACGGTAAAGGAGGTAGAGAAGATGTTGGTTAAGCTAGCCCCTTCTCCATTTTGTCCGGTGCCAACGCTATCTTCAGTGTCATCAAAGTTCGAACCAGAGCGTAGGTAACCAAAGATCAAGGTAGGAACATATTCTTCATAGTCCTTGTGTAGCTCGACTGGGATCCCACCATTGTCAAGCACTGAGATCTCTCCGGTAGCTCGGTCAATGTCAACCTTGATGGTATCAAGGTGCTTACCTTCTGGGCGCTTCGAATGGTCAACTGCATTGGAGATAACTTCATCGAACAACTTGATCAGGCCAGGGTTCCAGGTTGTTGATTGCTTGACCATCTTTGGACCAGCATCTACAACCCAAGCTTCAGCAGTGTGAGGCTTGATCGAACCAACATATCGTGATGGTCTTATGAGGACGTGCTCGATGTCTGTTAGCTTCTTGTACTTCTGCTCGATTGATTTTGTCATGTTTTCACGTTTCTGTTAGCAGGTAGGGTCATTATATCACGGTTTCATGCGAATGTAAACAGGTTTGCATCCTTGTTAAGGTGCTTAAAGAGCCCAGCGACCTGAGCCTTGTGCATCTGTAGATAATAGCCTTCATTGTATAGCGAAACCTGGTACAGACCTCGAAGTGGGCTAATAGCCTCATTGTCAAGGATCAACCAAGGCACCACAAACAGCTTGTTACCTTGCTGCTTCAGGTAGAAGGCAATGATGAAGTCCAGCTTCATCCAGCTGTCTCGCATGAGCTGGTCCTTCTTCTTGGTGGTAAAGGCAAAGGTAGTCTTAGGTTCTTCTGCAAATCCTCCGCCTTGAAATTTGATCTCACCAAACAAACAACCAGCTTCATTTGCCACCAGTATATCCCAGTAGTATTGTCCAGTGGTCTGCTCTTCATTATGAACGGCATCTATGTTTGCTTGTTGAATAAGCTGTACGATCGCATGTTCACCAAGCTCACCGATAAGGACATCTACATAGACCTCTTCATAGCTGCGCTTGTCTTCGTTGTACCTTGAGTAGATTGACTTTGCCTTTTCTTCGATATCTTGCGCGAGCTTGACGTCAAGCATGGCAGGAACTTCTACATACTTGTCTGACAAGGCCTCATGAATAGACTGCATCAATTGGTGGTCAAGCTTCATGTTTCTTGTCCTTTAAGATCTTCTCAAGCTCTGCTTTGCTCACGTGACCTGACAGCTGTGGGAACTGCTTTGGAGCATTGTTATCTGCAATGCGGATCAGCTCTTCCAACAGCTTGATAACTTCTTCTTGTTTGGTCATTGCATTCTCCTAAAAGTGATAAGACAGGCGTACCAGCCCACCAGAGATCCGCTCAAGCTTGAGGTTCTCTCGACGAAAATGTCCATAAAAGACAGGAAGCATGACATGTCTATCAAGGATGAGGAACTTCTTCGTACCAATTGGACCCTCAAGCAGGTCCCAAAAGTATCGCTCCTCAGACCGCTTGTAAGCAACTGGGTAAGCGGTGATCAGCTCATCCAGCTTGCTCTTCGTGATGTTTACAAAGCTTGGTGGGATCAACAGCTTGCCAGATTTTTCAGCCTTCTCAAACAACTTCAACGTCCGGTAGAAGTACTTAAGCGAGGCCTGAACTTCATCGATCCCAAGCATAAAGTCAAGGTACCGGTTGCCAGACTTCTTTGCACTCTTGATCTCAAAGGCTGGCTGACCATTGACAAAACAGTCTATACTGCTTGAAGAGCCGCCAAGCTCAATGTCATCAAAGATAAAGTAGACTAAAACTTCACCTCTGCCTAATCGATTACCAAGGTGTGGAACGTGTCCATGTAAGTCATACAGCTTGTGAGCAAAAGCTGGGTAGGCAGCGATGAAGTTAGTGATAGATGACACCAACATGTCATCATCATACTTCACACAGTGACACAATGGTGTAAGATCTCCATCATTATGCTGTTTTAGCAACTTCTCTCGAAGCTGGTCCTTGGTTAGCGCTTGTTCACTCATAGAAGCATTGTAACATGCATCTACGTCCATGTATATTTACGCTACCCCAACCGTGTAGGTTGTTGGTTTTCCAGGAACGAAGTGGGCGGTGAGCAGTTGTTGGCGCATCGCTGGCGCAAAGGACACGTGGACCCAGTTACCTTCTTGGATGATCTGGTCAACCTTGAGGTCAGTCTTGGCTAAAGCCGTTGCGATCTCAATTGGTGTACCATAGTCTGGGCAGATGAAGTCAACCGCAAAGCCGTCCATGTGGGCTGAGTGTCCAACTCCGCCAACCGCGGTGTTCAGTGCTTGTACTCTCAACCAGCTGTCAATGTGAATTGGTTTATCAAGGATAGCTCGGATCTGCTCCATACCAGCGGCAGTTGCCTGCATGTTAGCAAGCTGATCTTCATTAGGTTGGTTGCTGATGCCGTTGCGAATGGCAGTGGAGGAAAATGTTGCCTCTTCAAGCGAGAAATGTTCTGAAAGCTGGGTCATGTCTTAGTCTCCTATAGGTCTGAATTCTCAGACCTATTTATTGAGGAGACTAAGGTAGGCTGTTGGCGCTTAGTCGATCACACCAGCGTTGTAGGTGACGAAGATCTTGATGTAGTTACCGTGAACTGCCTGTGGAGTTATCTCATAGATCTCACGAGGTTCTTCCATCTGCCAGTTGATGAACTCGTCGGTACTACAGAATACCTCCATACCAACCAGTTGGCGCCTAATCTTCTGCTTGGACAGTGAGGCACCAATCTGTGTTATATCGGTGTTCTCATCTATGGTGATGACGGTAGGTTCAGGATAGCAGACTTCATTCGTGTCAGAGACGTGCCAAGTTGGGTCTTTCGACATGCATAGTTCCTTTCAAGAATTGTCTATTTTGATGATCAAGTCAAAACCTTCAGTTGTTGAAGGTCGATCATAGTTGTCAAACATGTTCTTCAACACGAAGGGTGGGATCACCTTGCCAGTTGCCTTAGCACGATCATCAAGGCGTTGTAGCAAGATCTTGTCATCGACGGTGAAGTTCAAGCAGATCTTGAAGTAGCCGTCTGGGATCGGCTCCAGCTTCGAAGCACGAGACTTACGGCTCATGTTAGTCTGGTCATGAAAGATCGAAGTTTTAGTGTGGAACGCCTTTTGGATACCAGCTTCCATGTCACGTTTCAACTGCTTCTGGTTGCACTTGTGGAAGGCCTCAGAGTAGGTGAGACCATGCTCAGCAGCATAGACCTCTATCAGGTCATCAGTTGAGGCGATGTAGGTCTTCTCGTGTAGCTCAGCAAGCAGCCTCTTCAAGAAGGTAGACTTGCCTACTCCCGGGACACCAACCATCATTACGTAAGATGGTGAGGTATAGTTTTGGATAAGGAATTGTATAGCTTGGGTAGATTTCTTCATGATATGTGTATTATATCACAGCTCTATGAGCTTGTAAACTTATACTTTCTTGACCTTTAACATGTGGCTGAATGATGAACCTGAGGAGTGCTTGTGACTGGACGTAGCCTTCATGACCGCATCCTTAAACGTACCAGTTATGGTCTGTGAGAAGTTACCATCCTCGAATTTCCAGGATCCTACATCAACATCTTTAGGAGGTTCTCCGATGAATTGCACTGATGCGCTCTTGTTCAATGTGTAGCGACCTTCACTCCCTGGGTATGGTGAAAATCCGGTACGTGTCTTGGAGATGATCTCTGATAGCTTCATGGTAGGCTATTTATGATCTTTTTCGCAAGAAATACCCGATGATAAAGCAAATGGGGCCTAGCGTCCCAATATAGATAGAGAGTAACACAGTTTCAAGCTTGCTGTTATACTCGTAGTCTCTAGTCCACCAAAAGACAAAAGATAGAATGCCCAACGCGTACCAAAGGATCAAGGCAAAGATGGCTAAAAGTGTGTTAAGTTGTTCATAGTTCATGTTCAAGCTCCTTGTTAAGTAGTCCAGCTCTCAAGATATGACGACAAGAATATGCCGACTCGAAGTAAACAAAGCGGTAAGGGTGCTTCTTTGTGTGTTGTTTCTGCTTGGTAGCTAAAGAAGCAGCGAGATAGACTTTGATTAGCTCCTTAGCCTTTATCTCCGCTGTGGCAATACCATCACGGTTGATATAGAAGTTAAGACGATCAAGTTCTTGTAGTATGTTCATAGTTGGGCCCAGTCTTCCAGGTCTAAATCCAGCAGGTCCGACTGGGCCTCGATGACTGCTTTCGAACCTCGAGTGTTCGGTAGGTACCGGTTCAGGACCTCCTGAACTACCTTGTTGTCCAGCACGACCTTCTTGCAGCCCTTG
>Ga0224559_1001577_pt1 | contig 12366 bp, 7 predicted proteins | sample 714S33034metaG_FD_180676 | JGI IMG/M metagenome (GOLD analysis project Ga0224559, IMG submission 180676) | Peat soil microbial communities from Stordalen Mire, Sweden - 717 S3 30-34 | ecosystem: Environmental > Terrestrial > Soil > Wetlands > Peat | place: Sweden: Norrbotten County, Stordalen... | reverse complement strand
TTTAATTCATTGCCTGCTGCCTATTGCCTCAGTAATCTTTAATCTTTAATTTTTAATTTTTAATCCCACTCCTTCCGCGTCACGCGTTACGCTTTACGCTTGACGAGCCTTCAATCCTTAATGCAGCGAACTGAGAAAGCATTTGCTTTACTCGCCGGGTACACTGCCACACTCGGATCCACTTCATTCATTCCATGTGCCCATGCCTGCGTTGGACTATGTGAGGTCGATGACCAGAAGAAGACTGCAAAGCCTTTATTGTTCCAGCTTTTGTTGAAGTAGTTTACTCCGGACAGAAGGGCGTTGAAGCCGGAATAGCCCGAATACTTAAGGGGATTTCCGGCAAAGCCGTTATTTATGTAGTTGGCAAATAAGGTGTTCCAATCGTTTTCGGTTGGGATGTGCCAGCCGGGAGGACAAAAACGCTGTAAGGCCGGGGTGTTGTCGTATTGCATCATCTCGTCCCATTGATAGAGCCCTCCCTGACTTGTACAATTGACAGGGTTGTCGTTGTAACAGTACTTCTCTGAAACACAGTTGTCCCTCTGGTCTTGTGTCGACACAATTATAGTTCCAAAATTCAAGTTGGCAGCAAGCCAGCATTGAGATCCTATCTGAACTGTCGGATATACGCTGTTGTCACGGATGTCTGTAAAGTTATTTCCACAGGAAAACGCCGGCGCTGCTTGAACGATAATATGTAGATTTTTGGATGCACTGCACATTGCAGCATTTGTATATGTGTACATAATCGTTTTTGTCCCGGTCCCTGCTATAGATGGTGTAAAGATACCAGTCAATGAATTGACTCCCGGTCCTGAATAAACTCCACCAGGCGGAATTCCTCCTTTGAGTTTTATAGGTTGGGCATTGACGGTTGTGAGGGTATCAAAACATGAGGTGAAGGTAACTATTGGAGCCAATGTTCCGCTCATAAGGATCTCTGCTGAACTTGCAGGATTTCCGGTAACACAACCCAAATTAGAAGTCATCACACAACGAACACTGTCGTCATTTGCAGGGTTATAGACGAAGGTATGTGAATTTGTACCGGCATTGATTCCATTTACTTTCCACTGATATGCTGGTGTTGATCCTCCATTTATCGGTGTCGCGGTAAAAGTGACAGATGATCCGGGACAGAAAGGATTTGATGACACAACAATTGAGACACCCGCGGGTTGACTATTATTTTCAATCATTGTGATTGTATTGCTTGTCGCCGGATTACCCGCTGTGCATTGTGCCGATGAGGTCATGATGCAGAGAACCACGTCGCCATTCGCTGGATTATAAGAGTAGGTCGGACTATTCGTTCCAACATTTAATCCGTTTACCTGCCATTGAAATGATGGAGAAAGGCCCCCATTTACCGGTGCCCCGGTAAATGTAACCGATGACCCCAAACAGAAAGGATTAACCGAAGCAGATATTGTCATACTTACAGCCAGGTTTGGATTTACAATCATGGTAATGGCGTTACTTGTGGCAGGATTTCCCGTGATACAGGTGGCATTTGAGGTCACAACACAAGTTATTATATCTCCATTGTTCGGGATATAAGAATAAGTTGCACTGTTTGCTCCGACTCCTGTTCCGTTGACTTTCCATTGATAGGCAGGTGAAGTGCCTCCGTTGGTGAGAGATGCCGTAAAAGTTACGGACGATCCTGCACAGACCGGGTTCTGTGATGTTGAAACAGATACACTTACAGGTAGGTTGGGATTAATAACCATCGTTATTACATTCGAAGTGTCGGGGTTGTTCATTATGCAGTCGGTGATGGAGGAAGTGAGGATACAAGTGACCAGATCATTGTTCACAGGAGTATAAGTTAATGTCGTAGAATTGGTCCCTGTATTGATTCCATTTACCTGCCACTGATAAACAGGATTTCCTCCTCCATTGCTTGCTGCAGCTATATAAATAACTTGTGTTCCCGAACATATATTATTTGCTGGTGTTGAAATGCTGACACTTACAATTGGGCTTGCAGTTACCAAGACCGGATAATCAGTGGGATTGAGAGAAGTGCATCCGCCGGTATCCGTATAATTAACAAATACGTGCTGGTTTCCGGGAACATTCCACGTAACCGTAACAGTATTATCGGTAGTCGAACCCCCTGATGTAATCACTCCACCCCCTGAAATACTCCATTGATAATTAGTTTTTCCGGAATCTGTCAGATAAACTTTCCCGGTCCCGGCACACGTATTATTTGGCCCTGTTATTATTGGAATGGCACCCGCTGGTTTGACCCTTATGATGATCATTTTAGGAAATCCGTTATCACAACTGTTTATTCCATATACTGAGATCGTGTCTGTTCCTGTATTGGATCCGACATCCAATGTAATTATGGTTGTGTGCTGTCCCGAGACAATGGTCAGGTTATTTGAAACACACCAGTGATAATCCGTTGCCCCGGCAATCTGGTTTATGGAATATATCATCCCTGAACTATTTGCACAAATTGAAGTAGGTCCATTAATCTGAAGTGCCGTATCGGGAGAATGGCAATCTGTGAATTTTACTAGAAAAGCATTGGGTGATATCCCCATTAATTCCGTTTGTAAAGATCCGGGCGTTGCAATGTAGTTTGAGGATAACATCCTGGTGCAAAGAGATGTATCGCTATTGGAATTATTTCCTGACCATGTACTGCCACTCAAGTAAATATTGCCGTTATTATACGTTGCACAATGAAAACTAACATCCTGACTTCTTCCCCCATAATAAGAACTCCAGAAACGATGGCTGCCGGTACTGCTCAATTTTCCGAGAAAAGCATCATTTCCTCCTCTGTATTGAGGCTGAAATGCACCGGGCGAAGCAATTATTGTGTCCTGACCAGATGTCATTCCACAAATTAATAAATTTGAACTGTCATCCAAAGTTGCACCATATATTGTTGCACCCCCATTCAGCCCGTAATAAGTTCCCCAGATACGTTGACCATTTGAATTGAATTTTCCAATATATGCGGAACCACCATTCATTGTTTGTTGATATGCTCCGGGTGTGGCTATATTCGTAGATGACGCTGTAGCGCCATAAATATATACATTACTGCCGGTATCAGCAGTACATCCAGAGTTCCAGTCAGTAAATTCTCCGGCATAATAGGTCCCCCATAGCCTTTGGCCTCCTGTATCGAATGCTGCAAGAAAACTTTTCTGGGATCCGTTATAAACGGGCATAAATGAGCCTGTAGTAGCAATATTGTCGGGGGATATTGTGTTTCCTGAAAGATAAACGAAACCATTTTTGGTTACGGCACAACCGCCTTCCTGATCAATGTTGCTGCCCCCGTAGTAGGTTCCCCATAAACGCTGCCCGTTTGCATTAAATTTAACTAAAAAAGCATCGCTCTTTCCACCAAGTGTAGTTTGAAAAGCTCCCGGTGATGCTATATAATCAGGTGCATCTGTTTGACCGCAAACATATATATTTCCATTGGTATCGGCAGCACACCAATTGAGTTCCTCCGTTCCCCAGGGAGAAACCTCATGCCCTCCATAATATGTACCCCAGATCCGTTGCCCCCCGGGAGTGAATTTAATCAGCATTCCATCACTAACTCCATTCAAAACTGTCTGGTAGGCCTCGGGTGAAGCAATATTGGTAGTAGATCCGGTACCTCCAACAAAGATGATGTTATCAAAACGGTCAACCGTACAATCCCTTACTACTTCACCACCTGTTCCACCATAATAGGTTCCCCATTGTCGCTGGCCATCAGGAAAAAACTTTATCACAAATGCATTATTAATGCCGTTCAATGTTCCCTGGTATGCACCGGCTGTCGCAATATTTGTAGTTGCCGATGTACTACCCGCTACAATACAATTACCCTCTGTGTCTGTAGCACAGCCTCCTAAACCTGTTTGTCCTCCGCCAAAATATGTCCCCCATCTCCTTGTGGGAACAGGATCAATCAGTAAAACTGCCCCGGCAGGAATAGCCTGATCAGTGGCAAATCCATAAAGATGCTCTGCAATTCTATTAAACCTCCCTTTAACAGCGACATTAACATCATTCATTCTGTAATAACAAACCGGAATTGTTTCATCAACCTCTCCCAGGGTGGTTTCACAACGAAGACCTTCCTTGTAGCTTTTAATCTTTTCAGGGCCATACACCTTAAGTTTAATTAAATTGATATCGGCTCCCGGCTGAAGAATAAAATTGTACTCAAAAGGCCGTTCTTCACCTGTAATAAACTGAAGATCTATCCCCGGATAAATATCCTTATAAGTAACAGCAATATACGATCGGACGGAAGTGACTCCATCCACTGGTGTCCCTGTCGTATAGAAATTAAGATAATCTGAAGATGGAGCAGATGTGGTAATGGTCGGATTTGGGTTGGCATTGACAAGATCGATATCAATACGGTTGTATTTGATAATCGATAATTGAAAATTGAATCGTGATGTATTCCGCGTAACGAGTTCCCCCTCCCTTTTGGGCGATGGGTTAGGGGTGGGGTGGTAGAGGTCATAACTAAACCCTCCCTTCCGCAACTGCACATTCATTCCTGGAGTGTTCAGCAAATAAAGTACTGCCGGATTTAACTTATTATTCTGGTCGATGATTTGGCCTTTGTTTTCAATGAATCCGGGTTTTATATCCTGACGTTTAAAAAGATTTCCCCCTTTGTTTGAGGCTATAACCTTAGCCGGACCGCATGAAAAGATTGTGATCAGAACTAGAAAAAGAGAAAAGAGTAGAACTCTACTCATTTTATCCGGGTTTAATAAGGCAAAGATAATGAATTATGCAATTACATTACAGATTGTATAATATCCCCAAGGTTGCCTGCTTCCTATTCCCTTATCCTTAATTTTTAATCTTTAATTCATTGCCTGCTGCCTATTGCCTCATTCTTAATTTTTAATTCATTGCCCATTGCCTATTGCCTTATGTCACTGCATTATTCCGGGCGGAATTACAACTTCCGCTCAGCAAAACCTTAAACATGTTCGCATTATGGGTAACTTCTTGACCCGCATCAGGAAATTTACGTGAAGAAAATCGAGGAATGAGCGTAAAGAATTTCGGGCTGTCTGAGGAGCGAAGCGACGAGTTCCCGAAATTTAGCGAATGACGCTGATTTTTAGAAAATTTCGTGCAGCGGTGATCTTTCTTTGGTTCTTTTCTTTGGATGGCAGCCAAAGAAAGAACATTAACGCCCAAATCTTTCATCAGTTCAAATATTTAGTAGCACACAGCTCATGGCCCGAAGAATTCGTCCCACGTCACGATTCTTTCCCCCTTTCTCCTTTTTGCCGCTTTCCAATCGCTTTTATTGCTAATTTTGAGCCCTGCTATGAAAACTTAATAAATTTGTTAAAAGAGATAAATAAACAGGGCCCTCTGATATTTGTGACCAATGACGACGGTATCCATGCTCCCGGCATCCGGCTATTGATTCAGCAGATGAGAAAAATGGGAAGCGTCGTAGTCGTCGCTCCCGATAAGCCGCTCTCAGGAACAGCCCATGCCATTACCACGAATACGCCCCTTCGTTTAAAACTCCTCGCTAAGGAACCCGGCTATGAAGAATACAGCTGCAATGGCAACCCTGCCGATTGTGTCAAGCTGGGCTTCAGAATTGTCATGAAAAACCTCCCCGACCTCCTGGTTTCTGGAATTAACCATGGCTCTAATTCATCAATCTCGATCATCTATTCCGGAACCATGGCCGCCGTGTTTGAAGGAGCAATGGTAGGCGTTCCTTCAATTGGTTTTTCCTTTGATAATTATTCACAGGATATAGATGTTAAACCCTTTGCGGATGTCGTAACCCATATTGCCCAAAAGGTGCTTGATGAAGGCTTGCCGGATGGGGTTTGCCTGAATGTCAACATTCCGGATGTCCCCCGCAATGAATTGAAAGGAATAAAAATATGCCGCCAGGCAAAAGGCTCATGGCAGGAAGACTTTGACGAAAGGGTCGATCCTGTGGGAAGAAAATATTACTGGTTGAAAGGTGTCTATCTGAGAGATGGAGATGGCGCCGATACGGATGAGGTCGCACTGGAAAATAAGTATGTTTCGATAGTGCCTGTTCATTTTGATTTTACATCTTACGAATCAATAGAATCATTGAAATCCTGGGAAGGCAATGTTTAAAAAAGATTCATTGTGGTTTGGTATACTCATAGGCATACTCGGGCCTGCAGTTTTATACGGCATCATGGTCCTGGCTAAATTAATGATCGGACATCTGCCCCTGAATAAGGCCATGTTTGTCTGCGTCGCCCTGAACATTGTCCCGATCCGCTATTATTTCATTACTGCCAACCTGGATAAAACCGGTAGGGGAGTCCTTTTTATGACAGTCATCCTGATCATCCTGGTAACGATCGCACACATATGAAGTACTATATTATTGCAGGGGAAGCATCAGGCGATCTTCATGGATCGAATCTGATCAGGGAACTGAAAAAAGTCGATCCTGCCGCAACATTCCGTTGCTGGGGTGGCGATCTGATGGCTGCTCAGGGTGCTGAGGTCGTAAAGAACTATCGCGATCTTGCCTTTATGGGCTTTTTCGAAGTGCTGGCTCACCTCAATACGATCCGCAGGAATATCAGCTTCTGTAAATCAGATCTTCTTGAATATCATCCCGATGTCTTGATCCTCGTCGATTATCCCGGCTTTAACCTGCGGGTCGCAGGGTTCGCCCATGATCATGGAATAAAGGTGTTCTATTATATCTCTCCGCAGTTATGGGCCTGGCGCTCTTCCCGTGTGAAAAAGATTAAGAAGTATGTCGACCGTATGTTCGTGATCCTTCCTTTCGAGAAGGATTTCTATAATCAGTTCGGTGTCGAAGTCGATTTTATCGGTCACCCTCTCTTGGATGTGATTAATGAAGATACCATTTATCCGGATAGAAGTACCTTCCTTGAACGGAATCGACTTCCGGATAAGCCCATCATTGCCTTGCTCCCGGGTAGCCGGCATCAGGAGATCCGTCTCGTGCTTAAGGAGATGTTAAAAGTCGTAGGTTATTTCCCGGATTATCAGTTCGTAATAGCCGGGGCTCCCTCGGTAAAACCTGAGTTTTATACTGAGTTAATCTCCGGGACTTCTGTCTCTGTCATCAATGGCCAGACCTACGATCTTCTCCGCCATGCCGCTGCAGCCCTCGTTACCTCCGGTACCGCTACCCTCGAAACAGCCCTGATGGGTATCCCTCAGGTGGTTTGCTATAAAGGGAGTGTCCTGTCTTACTGGGTCGCCCGTTGGGTGGTCAAGGTGAAATATATCTCTCTGGTCAACCTGATCATGGATCACCAGGTCATCTCTGAACTGATCCAGGACAATCTGTCTGAGCAGTCGCTAAAGGTTGAATTGAAGAAGATCCTTGAAGTTACGAAGAGGCAGAAGATCATGATAGCCTATTCCGCATTGAAGGAAAAGCTGGGTGGGAGAGGGGCCTCCGCCCGCGCCGCCAGCCTGGTGACACAATACCTCTCAAAAAATTAAGTTATTATATGAGTACGAATTATAACTCCAGATTAAATATGAAAAGATTGAGAACAACCTCTACCACTTTATTGTTTTTTTTACTCCTGACCGGAATTTCTTTCATTACGGTTTCTTGTAATCAATCCGGTAATACGAAAAATCAAACCGCCGGCAAGGATACCGTTAAAGGTCAACCAGGCAATGCTTCTCCCAATGCAGCCGCAACAGCCAGTGGGGCTGCTGCTTCTTCGATTGGCACAGGGACAAATCCAACAGGTCAGACCGTCCCTCAGCCGGGTTCAAAGAATGAATCAACTGACAAAAGTGACAAAGTGCTGACCGACTATGCAAAGAAATCGATCGAGAAGCTTCCTCCCGAACCAAAGTCCATGGCCGATCCCAACCAGCTCAAAGCAATGGATCTCTACCGCCAGGGTTCTCAGAAATTAAAAGTGGATGATAACCTGGGTGCGATCAATGATTTTACCTTATCGATCAACTTGTACAGGTTGCCCATCGCTTTCCTGGAAAGAGGAGTCGCCGAATTGTTGGTTGCCGACTATATGAGCGCAATTAACGATCTGAATGAAGTGATCAAAATGAATCCCAACCTGAATAAAGCCTATTTCGCCCGCGGGGCATGTCATTACGAATTGAATCAGTATCAGGCCGCAGAGGACGATATGGAAAGGTATATACAACAGGATAAGTCCAACCCAATCGCCTATAATTATATCGCCGGTTGCCTCTATCTGAAGGATAATGTGAAAGGCGCACTCGAAAATTATGAAGCCGTCGCAAAGCTCGACCCCACATATCCCGATGTCTATACGAACAGCGGAATGATGCGTCACTACCTCAAAGACTACAAAGGGGCCATAGCCGATTACGACAAAGCATTGGAGTTGGACCCGAAAAACGCCACAGCCTACAATAACCGCGGCGGGGCAAAGCTTACCATGGGCGATGCAAAGTCAGCGCTCGACGATCTGAACAAGGCGATATTGCTCCAGGTCGACTATGCAGATGCCTATGATAACCGCGGGAAAGTAAAGCTTACCCTCGGCGATAAGGATGGCGCCTGTGCCGACTGGCAGAAAGCCGCCAGCCTGGGTCTCGATGCTGTGAAACCCTTGATTGATAAGTATTGTAAATAGAGAAACTGGATTATAATACGCCAAAGCGGTAGAGTAAAACCTGTAAAATGCCTTCCCGGTTCAGGCTTCTGATAGTATTTTGTGCTTCCTTCATGGTGTCGTCAATAGTGCCGGGGCAAACTACCGTCAACGACTTTGTAAAGGATGGCATCCTCAAGGCAAAGCTCGGCGATTACAATGCGGCAATCACCTCCTTCAACAAGGCAATAGCAATCGATTCCTCGCACCCTGAGCCTTATTTTAACCGCGGCATCACCCGCTCTCAGTTAAAGGATTACAAGGGCGCCATCAATGACTTCACCAGGGTGATCTCTCTCAAACCCTCTTATCCCGAACCCTATTTCAACCGTGCGCTCGCAGAAGATTATCTGAAAGATTATTACAACGCCATCGCCGATTATAACCGGGCCATCAATCAGAAAGCCGATTATGCCGACGCATATATGAATCGTGGACTGGATAAGCTCGACCTGGCCGATTTCAAGGCCGCCGCCGACGATTTTACAAGGGCGCTGCAGTTCCGGCCTGCCGATCCCGCCGCCTTCTACAATCGCGGACTGGCCCGCTTCAGCCTGCACGATTATCCGAATTCAATTGCCGATTTTAACCAGGCCATTAAATATGATACCGCCTCCCCCGCATATTACACCAGCCGTGGCGCCGCCAAAGCGGCCTCGGGCAATTTCGAGGATGCTGTCCTCGACTTCAGTCTCACGTTAAGTCTCCTCCCTTCTGATACCGCTTCCCTAATGAACCGCGCCCTTGCCTATCTCTACCTTAAAAACTATCAGGCCGCCTTCGACGATTATTCGCGTGTCCTGGTGTTCGATCCGGAATATGCCGCCGCCTGGCTTAACCGTGGCGTCACCATGCAGTATCTGGATAACCTCCCCGCCGCCTGCGACGATTGGCATACCGCCGCATCCCTGGGCTCTCCCAAGGCCCAATCCTATATCGATAAATATTGTTCCCCCTGACCCCGTCACCTTTTCCCTTCTGACCGATTAAGGGATTGATTTACTCTCTTCGTGTGAATGAAGTCATGGCAACAATTTCCCCTGGTGAGGTTGATCCCGCCATTCGTAATCGGTATCATACCTGGGATATATTACGAGCAAAAATGGAATATTCCTCTCTGGTTTATAGGTTGTATCTTTTTCTCTTTCAGTTATTTTATATTTTCAAGGAAAATCACAATTCCTTTTCACTTTAGGTGGGTTGAAGGATTTATGATAATTCTACTGACCATCATACTCTCAAACAAGACCCCATCTATTCAAAAAGACACCTTGAAAAATAATTATTATGGTAACTTTCAACCTATGAGCAGGTTTTCTATTGTTGAGATCTGTGAACCCGTTTGCCGGAAAGAAAAAAGTTGCAAGGTTACTGTCCATGTTAATTTTTTAAGGATAAATCAAAAGTGGATCAGAACAGGAGGTGATGCCATCATTTACATTAGCAATAACTCCTATTCCAAATTACTATGCTATGGTGACCGTATTATCATTGACTCCCGGTTTGTCTTGCCTGATGGCCCGCAAAACCCGGGAGGATTTGATAACAGAAATTATCTGAAGTTAAAAGGTATTTACTATCAAACTTATGTGAAGTCAAATCACTGGAGATTTATTCCGGGAACGAGCAGAAATCCTTTTTTCCATTTAGCTCTCTGTTGGCGGGATAATTTACTGATGATTCTTCGGAATAATGGTATCAAGGGCAGGGAATTGACAGTTGCAGGAGCACTACTTCTCGGAGATGTTGATGATGTAGATAAACCGCTTTTAAATGACTATGCATCAACAGGTGTCATCCATATTCTTTCGGTCTCGGGTATGCATGTGGGAATGATCTTTCTTATTCTTGAAAAGCTCTTTTCATTTCTTGAAAAGCGGAAGAACGGAAGCTGGATAAAAGCGTCAGTAATTGTCAGCCTTATCTGGATATATGCGCTCATAACCGGGCTTTCACCTGCAGTTATGAGGGCTGCTGCCATGCTGAGCTTAATAGTATCGTCGAGAACAATGAAACGTCATCCCGATATTTTGAATATTTGGGCAGTTTCAATTATTTTGCTATTGATATGGAGACCTATATTACTGGCTGACCCTGGATTTCAGCTATCATACCTGGCTGTTGCAGGTATTGTGATTTTCTACAAACCTATTAATAAGAGTTATATACCTGATAACATGATTCTGGATAAAGTATGGTCCATAATCGCAGTATCTGTCGCTGCACAAATTCTGACCCTTCCTGTCTGCCTTTATTATTTTAATCAATTCCCAAATTATTTTATCATTACTAATATTATTGTCATCCCCTTATCGAATATGATCATTTATACAGGAATGATGGCAATTGCAGTCGGACATATTCCTGGGTTATCATTAATGATTGCAAAGGTGCTTTCTATTATGGTTTGGGTAATGAATGCCTTTATTCATTGGATTGGAGGATTACCCTTTTCAGTGACAAGGGGAATTGTGATTTCATTTCCTCAATCCGTTATAATGTACCTGGGAATTTTAGCTGTTACACTATTTTTATTCAGGCAGAGAAAAATCTGGCTTTTTATCTTGCTTTCGCTTATGATCCTGTTATCTTCAACCTTTCTAAGGGAAAAATACCGGAGGTTGTCGGGCCGTAGTTTTATAATTTATAACATCAAAGGTAAAAGCTTATTTGATTTTATAACAGGAGGAAGAAGTATTCTTGTTGGAAATACATCATCCTTAACAGATCCCTATTTTGCAGAAACGTTCATGAAAACCCGTCAAAACAGGAAATTGACGGGGTTGTTTCTATTTGAAAATCCACACCCTTATGGATCTGCGAGGCATTTTAGTTATGAGCATTATTTTTATAAATCCGGGGAGTTTATAATTTTTGTAAAGAAAAAAATCATGATCATCGATAAAAAGATCCCTTATCATATTAATAGAAAGGTAGCATTAGATTACGTCGTAGTCTCAGGAAATGTGAGAGTTACAATGAAAGAGATCCTTAATTATTGTAAGCCCGGAATGATAATATTAGATTCATCAAATCCCAGGTGCAAAGCAATGGAATTAATGGCTGAGGCAAAGGATTTGCACGTTTCTTGTTACGACGTTTCAATGTCCGGGGCATATTCTGTTGATTATTAAGAATAAATATCCTGAAAGAAAAGAGTTTGATTATTAAAAATAATCACTATTTTTGCATCCTCAATTGAGGATCGGTAGTTCAGCTGGTTAGAATGCCGCCCTGTCACGGCGGAGGTCGCGGGTTCGAGTCCCGTCCGGTCCGCCCTCACTTTAAACTAACCCCCGTATTAATCAAATAGTTACGGGGGTTCTTTATTTATTGAGGGTCGGGTAAGCGTATTTAAATGGATTATTTGATAAGGAGAGAACTAAAAGAGGAATTTTCCTACGGCCTCTTAAACGTATGTTATTCGCGTCATAATCTTTATTCCTGTTACATTTTTGAATTCTCCAATGTGTGTTTAAATTACCCATCTGTAGAGATAATCTCCCGATATAGCAGGAATTTGTATTTTTTTGTTTAATAAACCTGTACTTATAACTATCCGCGGTCTTTCTGGATCTCGAGATCTAAAGACTCCTTCTATTTCAGATCTGATTAGAACTCTATTATCATTGCTGTTAATTGAAGTGTTTTCAAATCGGGCAGTCTGTTTTCTGTCTGAAACAATGTTTTTGCATTATTATCCATT
>Ga0224559_1001576_pt1 | contig 12370 bp, 8 predicted proteins | sample 714S33034metaG_FD_180676 | JGI IMG/M metagenome (GOLD analysis project Ga0224559, IMG submission 180676) | Peat soil microbial communities from Stordalen Mire, Sweden - 717 S3 30-34 | ecosystem: Environmental > Terrestrial > Soil > Wetlands > Peat | place: Sweden: Norrbotten County, Stordalen... | reverse complement strand
CGCCAGCGGAGCCAGCAGCAGAACCAGTGTGCGCAGCAGTTCGCGCACCACGGGAGCCGGAACTTCGCCCGCCGCCAGTAGCGCATCGGCTGCCTGAATCTCGTTAACCAGTTCCATGATCGCCGCCACGCATGTGTTGAAGTGCCAGCGTCCTTCAAAATCCAGCGTGATCTTGGCTATGGTCTGATGCAGCTTGCGCAGCAGCTTTAGTGAAATCCCTATGGGCTCATCGACCTTTTGATTTCCGGCCGTGCGCGCCAGCGGCGCATATTTTGTCACCAGCCGCCAAACCCGCGCCAAAAAGCGGCTCACCCCGGCGACGCCGTCTTCCTGCCAATCCAGATCGCGGTCCGGCGGCGCGGCGAACAGTGCGTACATGCGCGTGGCGTCAGCGCCGTATTTGGCGATCATCTCGTCGGGCGAAACCACATTGCCCTTCGATTTGGACATCTTGGCGCCGTCTTTGATCACCATGCCCTGCGTAAACAGCCGCCGCGCCGGCTCGTCATTCACTATCAGTCCCAGATCGCGCATCACCTTGGTCCAGAAGCGCGAGTAGATCAGGTGCAGAATCGCGTGCTCTACGCCGCCAATGTACTGGTCAATAGGAAACCAGTATTGCGCCTTGGCTGGACTGAAGGGCTCACGTTCATTTTTCGCATCCGTATAGCGATAGAAGTACCAGCTCGAATCGACAAAAGTATCCATCGTGTCGGTTTCGCGCTTGGCCGGCCCGCCGCACTTGGGGCAAGTGACGTTGACGAACTCCGGCACGCGGCCCAGCGGCGAACCGCCCTGCTGCGTAATCTCAATCTGTGCGGGCAACACCACCGGCAACTGCTCGTCCGGCACTTGCACCAGCCCGTCCTTTTCGCAGTGGATGATCGGAATCGGCGTGCCCCAGAACCGTTGCCGGCTCACGCCCCAATCCTTTAGCCGGAAGGTCACCTTCGGCTCGCCGAAGCCTCCGCGCTCGGCAACGCTCTGCATCAAAATCTGCGCATCTGAGCATTTGAGGCCGTTGAATTCGCCGGAGTTTACCAGCACGCCCTCTTCGGAGCAGAACGGAAGAGGCTGCTCCATGCAATGGTCCGTCGGCTTGATCACCTGAATAATCGGCAAATTGTACTTTGTGGCAAACTCGAAGTCGCGCTCGTCGTGCGCCGGAACGCTCATGATGGCGCCGGTGCCGTAGTCGGCCAGAATGTAGTTGGCCACCCAGATGGGCACGCGCTGGCCATTGTAGGGATTCACGGCAAAGTGCCCGGTGGCAATGCCGTGTTTTTCAATCGCCCCCAGGTCGCCCGCCTCGCGCGCTTTCTTCTGCTGCTCAATCAGCTCATCGACCTGCTTCTTCAACTCGGCGTCGGCCGCCGTGAAAACTGCCACCAATTCATGTTGCGGCGCCAGTTGCACGCTGGTCGCGCCGTAGATCGTATCCACACGCGTCGTAAAAACGCGAATCCGCTTCGGCTCAGTCCCTAGTCCCTTAGTCCCTGGTCCCTGGACTTCTTCAAGGAAGAAGTCCACATCCGTTCCTTCGCTGCGCCCAATCCAGTTGCGCTGCATGGTGCGAACTTTTTCCGGCCAGCCATCCAGCTTGTCCAGCCCGTCGAGCAATTCCTGCGCATAAGCCGTGATGCGGAAGAACCACTGCACCAGGTCGCGCTGCTCCACCAGCGTCGTCTCATGCCTCCAGCAGCAGCCGTCCACCACTTGCTCGTTGGCCAGCACCGTGGCGCACTCCGGGCACCAGTTCACTTTGCTTTTTTTGCGATAAACCAGCCCCTTTTCGTACATCCGCAAAAAGAACCACTGGTTCCAGCGGTAGTACTCCGGCAGGCAGGTGGCAATTTCCGTCGCCCAGTCGTAGCCCAGCCCCAGCCGCTCCATCTGCCGCTTCATCGCGTCAATGTTCGCCAGCGTCCACTCGCGCGGAGGCGTATTGTGCTTGAGCGCGGCATTCTCCGCCGGCAGCCCAAAGGCGTCCCAGCCCATCGGATGCAGCACGTTGTACCCGCGCATCCACATGTGCCGCGCCAGCGCGTCGCCAATGGAATAATTGCGCACGTGCCCCATGTGCAACTGGCCGCTGGGGTAAGGCAGCATCTCCAGCACGTAGTACTTGGGCTTGCCGCAGTCCACAGGTTCGGCCGCATACAGTTTGGGGTCCGCAGCCCACCGCTGCTGCCATTTAGGTTCAATCGCCGCCGGGTCGTAACGCAGTTCTATCTCTTCCGCCATATCTTATTCAGTGTAAACGGAAGGTGGCTTCTACTTCTCGGATGGCTAAGGCCGAACAGGATCAGGAGCAACCGGCGGTTCCATTTCCCCGAGGCTTACACACGGGTCGGCGTTCACTTCCCTGTTTACGATTACATAGCCCGCGGGTGGCCGGAAGACCGCCGCATCCGGCTCGCCTTGCCTGAATTTCACCAGTTCCCTGCTCGTTTTGCCTGACTGCGCATCCTCGCTCACTTGGCGAACCACAAGGCCGTTTAAGCCTGGAGCAATCGCTTTCCAAAATTCGAAAGACCTGACTTGAATCGTGCGCATCTGCTGATGATGTTTTTTACGTTTTCCGATCAGCACTTCTGCAGTCGTCGCGGTCCGGCGGCCTCGTGCCTCCACTCCCATAATCGCCATCGTACCCAGATCTTTCTCTGTGGTCTTCTCGTTCGCGTAGGCTATCCCTCCAGCCATGGCGCCACAGCCCTGGGGATTCGCGCCAGAAAAAGGAATCGCCATCACCGTCGCTTCCCACCCAGGAAAACTCCAGTTAAAAGTGACGTGAGCCACTGGATCGAAAACTTGGAAATGTGTGGTTGCCGCCTGATCCGCCAACATTGGAATTTCTGTCGTCGCCGTCATATGGCGGCCCTGTGAGTCTCTGGCCGTGACTTCGGCGGATTCATGAGTCATGGCGGTTCCATTTGGAAGCGTCTTTACCCGCAGAATCCTGAACTCTGCCATGTAGGGTAGCCGCGCAATAGGAGAAGGCTTGTTGATCGCGGCTGCACTTGTCTGGGCCGCAGGAGTCTGACCCAGCAGCGGAAGAGCAACCAACGCAATCAGCGCCGTCAACCCAAAGACGCTTCCACGCATAACATGCCTCGAACGCCAAATCTTATTCAGTGTAAATCGCAGACATTTACTGCACAGGCGGTGAATCAGGCTTCAGCTCCACCTTCTGCGTTGTGGGGCATACCGGATCCGGCTCTTTCACGCGCACAATCTTGAAATCAGCCGGTGGCTGGAAGAGACTTGGATCGGGTTCGCCCTGGATTAAATTCACCAGTTCCGTGGTGCTCTTGCCCATCTTTGGATCGTCACTCACCTCATAGACAACAAGCTTTTCCTGGCCAGGAGTGGTGGAATTCCACACCTCAAGAGTTCTCACCTGTGGCTCATTGTTCCCCGCTGTATCCTCGAATCTCGTAATGGTAATCAACCTGCCGCGCGCTTCAATCCCTGCGAATGTTCTGATTCCCAAATCTACCGACTCGGACTTCGTCGTAGATTCTTTTGTCGCCGCAAGGGTAGATGTGGAGGCAGTCGCGCATGTGGAAAGTGCCGCGCCGGCTCTGTGTATTGCCGTCACTTTCACGGTCTTGCGCAGTGCTCGCCAATAGCTGATGGTTCCCGCAACTGGATCAATGACACTGACATTCGGCCCCACTGCGGACGATGTGATATCCCGCGTCTCTCCATTACTCTGCGGAACAATCAGCGAAACGACTAACAAAGAGGTCATTTGGCGGCCCTGGGAATCAACCGCATCTACTTTAGTAAGCTCGCCGACCGAGTTTCCATACGGTCCCGGTGTGATGTTGTGTTCCTTATATTCTGCCGTATACGGCAGCCTTGCAACCTGCGCTGAATGGTTCGTTGGAAGTGATACCGTCTGGTTACTCGCCATCTGTCCCGCCACCGGCAGCGTCCAACCCAAAACCACCACCAGCGCCAACATTCCACAGACACTTCCGCTCATAACCCACCTCTTAGACGCAGATTTTGCGACACACAAAATCTTACGCCTCGCCATGGATAACACAAGCGGGATCTCGGAAGTTACTCCACCAGGCTCTTCAGCACTTTCACATTCCGTTCCTCGTCGCCCGGCTCGTTCACCGGAGTTTCCGCAATGAAGGCGGAGTGGGCAAAGCGCTTGTCGTTCAGCAGCCGCCGGAATGGTTCCAGCCCCATCGTTCCCTTGCCGATATCTTCGTGCCGGTCGAGCTTGCTTCCGCGCGCGGCCTTGGCGTCGTTCATATGCCACACGCGCACCGCGTCCAACCCCACGGTTGCGGCGGCCTGGGCTATGGTTTCCTCGTAGCCCTCGGGGCTCACCAGGTCATATCCGGCTACGTACGAGTGGCAAGTGTCCAGGCAGACGGCAACCGGAGCGGTCACCTTCAGCCGCTCCACCAGCTCGGCCACCTGCTCAAAGCTGCCGCCCAGCGAAAACTCCGCGCCCGCCGTGTTCTCAATCAGAATGTGAAACGGAGTTCCCTGCCACGCCAGCCCGTCGATGGCTCTGGTAATCGAGTCCGCCGCCAGCTTCAACCCCTCATCGCGCGTCAGCCCCTTCCACGAGCCGGGATGCAGCACCAGGTACTCGGCCCCCAGCGCCAGAGCCCGCTCAATCTCGCCGCGAAAGGCCACCACGCTCTTCTCGCGAATCTCCTCCGTCTGGCTGCACACGTTGACCAGGTAGCTCGTATGAATCACCAGCGGACCCACATCGAACTTGGCGCGCAGTTCTTTCATCCGCGCCGCCTGCTTCGGATCGATCTTCGGCGCGCGCCACATGCGCGGACTCGAAGAAAAAATCTGAAAAGTGTTTGCGCCAATCTCCACGGCGCGCTCCACAGCGTTCGATTGGCCGCCCGCCGTCCCCAGATGAATGCCGATGCGCTTTGTCATGCTCATAGCTTAATAGATGATGAGATGTCGATTGAGGTGCATGGAATTCCTATGCCTCAGAGGGCAGGTGCCGCACACACCAAACCCATCCATTCCTCTGTTCCGCATGAGAAAGTAAATCTGTGCCCCATTCATCGCGGCTTTATCGCGATGAGTGGGCCGCGAAGTCTCGCCGTCCACTCCGACTCGATTTCAACCACTCCCCGAATTCCGGTCGCATAGTGGTTGAAACTGCTCCATCGGTACTGCCCAGCCGATGCGACAAGTCCCCTCTTTACCGGATTACGGTGGATATATCGAATCACTTCGGACCGGGCTGTCTCCCCACGAATGTTCGAGTCATAATAGCGGGGTTGCCAGAACTGCCGGTGATCGCCTCTCAGCTTGCGAGAAGTGATCTGCTTAAGCGCCTTCAGAAACTGCGCCACGAGGATGAAGGGCGGCTCGTTGATCAGCAGGTGAATATGTTCGGGCATGAGCACGTAAGCGTAAACCCTGGCCTGATGACGTGCCCGGGTCTGTTCCAAAATGGCTTCGATCGTTTCCTTGGGGCCTGGCGCTTCAAGGAACGGAAACCGGTGAAAACAGCTGAATGTGATGAAGTGAAGAGCCTCCGCTCTCTGGAACCTCTTCAGGCCTTCGGGCATACTGTCATCGTAATCCCTTTGCGACCTTGTCCGAAAACCCGCTCATCGCGATAAGGCCGCGATGAACGGGGCACAGTCCCTGATACTTGATGAGTGGGCCACCTGCCGCAGAGTCTTGCGAATCGAAGGATACTTCAAACTATTGAACTGCTTTGTAATGCAAATCAGGTAGTACAAGAGTTGTCTCTCGGCGAAATCGAAACACTTTCTGGTCTCCTTCAGTCAGAGCGAGTACCTGAGTATATCCGAACGGAGGTAGAGAAATACTTTAACAACAAGGGAACGAGAGGCTGGGACACGGATGATCGCCGTGTTATTCCGCAGGCCTGGAGGGAAGCCAGCGAGAATGTAAACATAGCTTCTCCGCGCTAGTTGATCGCCTGAACTTGCGAAAAGACTAGACTGAGGAACCTGCGTCAGGTTTGCACATAATTGATTCCCTTCGGCGCACAATGGTTTATAGAAGGCCAAAGAAAGCGAAGCAAAGCCGAAAAAAGCCCGGGAAAAACGCCGACCCCCACCCCCCCTACCTCAAAACCCAGGTTTTTTAGAGGCAAACTTCAATTCAAGTACAAAAGAATCAATAGTTTAAGCAAAACTACCTATATACTTATCAGTAAACTCGAACCCCGGAAAAACCCCGTTTTTGACCCAAAAAAGACCGCCTTTTGCCTCAATTTTGAGCAAAAAGAGGCCTTTTTTCGCGCTCCGCTAAACCGCGACTCTTTCAGAGTCCAACTCGAACAACTCCGGAAAATTCCGTCCTAATCGTCGTCGTCCTTGGTGTCTTTCTTGTGTCGCTCCTTCAGCATCGCCGGAACCGGTTTCGAGCCCATCGCATCCTTCCACAAAATCACATTCAGCTTATCGGTGGGCGCGCGGTCGGCATGGCTGAAGTCCATCTTCATGCTTTCCCTGGCTCCCGCGGCCGTTTTGGGATTGGCCGTGTAAATCAGTCCGTTGTCGCGGTTGGAGTAGTCGGCATCAAACGCGGGCTGATCGCCGGGACCAGTGAACAGCGTCGAAATCAGCGAACTGAAGGCGTCGTTGTTGTTCATCGGCGGCAATCCGAGCAGCGACTCCATGGTGCGAATCACGCTCACCGTAGAGTAAAACCGGCTGTCGACAAACGGCGCGCCGTTGGCTCCATGCGGCGCATATTTGCTGATGACCAGAGCCGTGCTGCGGTGTGCGTCTACGTGGTCGCCGCCGTTCTGCGCGTCGTCTTCCAGAATGAAAAACGCCGTATCGTCCCAGAATGGCGAATGGGAAATGGCTTCCACCGCGCGGCCAACGGCCAGGTCGTTATCGGCTACGGAAGATTTCGGCGAGGGTCCGCCGGGCCGCGTGCCTGCCGTATGGTCGTTGGGCAGCCGCAGCAGAATGAAGTTGGGCATGGTGTCGTTGCCCTTCTCCTTGTCGGCAAGCCATGTTTTCAAATGCCGAAAAAAGATTTCCACTCTCACCTGGTCGGGGATATTCAAATTGAAGTCCGGCGCTTCAACGGCGAAGTGGCCCACCAGCTCCGGCTTGGTGGCGATGTTAGACGCCAGCAGCGGAACAGCCCACGGCCATTTGTTCACGCCGCCGCCCCACTCCGCCGGAAATGCCTCCCCCGGCTCAACAGCATTGCGCGGGCAAGTACCGCCGGCAAGCATCGCGCCTTGCGTCGGGTCAGTAACTTTGGCCGCATTGCAAAATGTCGAGGAGATGTACTCGGCAAAGTGGTAATAGCTTTTGCCGTGTGCTGCTAGATTTCCCCACAGATAGCCACTAGCCGGCTCATTCACATCGGGAATCTTTTCGAGCATCGGGTAGCCATTAGCCACCATACCTTCGTAGTCGTAGGTTCTTTGACTGCCGCGATAGCCCTGCTGCCAGGTCTTTTCCAGGTAGTCCGTGCCGATGGCAGCGTTCGACCAGACATGTCCGTCGCCGGAGATCTCGGCCGAATCGAAGAAGTTATCCAATACGCCGAATTGCAGCGCCAGCTTATGCTGGTTGGGCGTAATCGCTTCGCCGTACATGGTCAGGCTGGGGTCGCCATTGCCCACCGGCTTGCCGTCCTTTTTCAGATCGCCGAAGATCTGGTCGTAACTGCGATTCTCCTTGATGATGTAAATCACGTGCTGGATGCGGTCGTGCGCACCCCCGGCAAAGGCAATCTTCTCCTCGGCCCCCTTCATGCGGTTGGAGTCAAGCACCGCTTCGGTCCACTGCGGCAATTTCTTATCAATTCCAGCTGCATCCAGGGTAGCGACGGAACCATAGAGCAGCGTGCCAATGTAGGTGAACGACCGGGCAATCCGGTTTACCCTGGTCCCCTCCGTCTGACGTTGCGCAAAGTTGTTTGGCCCGGTTCCTTTGCCTTTATCGGTGGCCACATACAGTTTGCCGCCTGTGGGGGAGGGAAGAAATGCCATGGAGATGGGCATCCATTCAGTGGGAATAAAGCCCATGGACTCGATCATGCCCTTGTGCTCGGTCTTGGCAGTCAGTCTCCCGGTGTCGAAAACAGCCACGGCATCGCTGGCCATGTTTGCCACGTAAAGGCGGCTGCCATCTGCGTTCAGAGCCAGCGCCACCGGCTCGGCGCCAAAGTAGCTTTGTCGCGGCAGGCGGGTATCGAAGTAGCCCTTCACAGAGAACTGGCCGGCATTCACGTTTACGGCAGCAACGGCGTCTCGGTTGGCCAGCGCAACGTACAGCGTCCGCCCATCGAGCGAAAGCTCCAAAGTGCAAGGGTGCGTGCCCGCAGCCACCGGGTTGGAAGGCTTGAGCAGGGAGAGTTTGCGTCCTACTGTTCCCTTGGCCAGGTCGAGCTCCACAATCTCCGATGCGTTCCACAAGGCGACAAAGGCGCGCCCCCCGTCTTTGGAGACCGCCAGGGCAATTGGGAATGTCGAAGGGACAGCATCGCTTTCCGCCAGATCAAATCGCTTCTCGATCTGTCCACCGGCGGCATCGATTATCAGAACGTCGTCGGATAGGTTTTCGGCGACCAGCAACTTTTCTGCACCAGCCGGGCCAACCACCGAGATTGCCGCCGGGTAGGGAACTCCCTTGTCGCCGTCCGCTCCGCCGAGCAGCTTTGTCTTCCTGCCCGGAGCAAGTTGCTGAAGCGGCAGGGAAATCATGTGCTCTGGCGCAATCTTGCCCGCGTTGAAGCTGTACACAAGGATGCCGCTGCCGGTTGCATCCTTGCCTTTGCCGAGCGGGTCTGTCAGAGAGGCCATGCTGGCGTACAGGTGTTTTCCGTCGCGGCTGAAGGCGAGGCCGGAGTAGAGCGTTTGCTTGGCAAAAACCAGCGTGCGGGAGTCGGGAAAATCCGCTACTGTTCCCGTTTGCGTATCGAGCACCGCCAGCGACTGCTGATACTGCGACTCGAAGGTGCCGAAGCCGGCATTTACCGTAACAATGTAACGCCCGTCCGGAGAGACCGCCATTGTTATTGGCAAGCTGTTCAACCGCTGAGGGTGTCCCGGAATCTCTCCCATCAACTGTTTACTGGTGGGCAGATCGACTGTCTGCGCCGCAAGAACTCCGGTCCCTAGAAAGAGGACCGTACAAGAAACCGCCAACCGTACCGCAATATGCATGTCCAAACTTTAGCAAATGCGGGCTCACTCGCGCCGCTCAGCCGTCTGCGCTTGCCTGTGTCGCCGCCAGAACATAAAAACCTGTCGCGCATTACCAATGCTCGCCCAGCCGTAATCAGGCGCATTTTTCAAATCGATCTTAAAATCTCCTCATGAACGATCCCTTTGCATCCACAATCAGGCTCTTGATTGACGTCGTCCTGCCCAATCTCAAGACCGTGCAAGTGAGCCAGGCCGAGCAGATCGCCGCCAATGACCGGCTGGAAAACGCCATTGAAGAACTGCGCCTCCATCTGGAGTCGCAGTTTGCGCATCTCTCCGCGCAATTGACCGGCTGCCGTGCGGAGCTGGCTGCCGCGCAAGCCGTATTCAAAGCGGTGCATACACAGTCCGGCGCGCTCGGACCGGAGCACAGCTCTCTGATCCACTAGGCTGCAACCATCGAGGAGCATTTGATCAGAACTCCGCGGCGCCTGCAATAATCAACATATGCGTACTGTGCTTACAGCAGAGCGGCTTTGGGATGGAACCCGGCTGCATGACCACCCGATAGTGGTATTAGAAGACGGCCAGATTGCCTCCATCTCCACGCGCGCGGCCGGCGAATTGCCTGGCGACTCCCGCCTTCTCGACTTCCCCGGCGCAACGCTGGCGCCCGCATTTTTCGATGTGCACATTCATGGAGCCAAAGGCCACGACGTTATGGAGGCCACGCCCGCCTCGCTCGACGCGATGAGTAGTTTTCTGGCCTCGCGCGGCACGGGCAGCTACCTGGCCACCACAGTCACCGCTCCGCTCGACGCGACTCTGCAATCGCTCTCCCTTCTAGCAAAGTTGCTCGCGCGGCCACCCGTTGCCGAGAAGGCACAGCCCATTGGCATTCATCTGGAAGGCCCGTTTCTTTCCCACTCCAAGCGCGGCGTACAGCCTGAGGAGTACCTGCTTGCCCCCGATATTGCCACCTTTGACCGTCTCTACGAAGCCGCTGAGGGCCGCATCCGTCTGATGACGCTGGCTCCCGAGTTGCCCGGCGCCATTGCGCTGGCCGCGCACGCCACGGCACGCGGCGTCCGCATCTCCATGGGCCACTCCAACGCTCTCGCCGCAGAAACCCGCGCCGTTATCAACGCCGGAGCCATAAGCGCCACGCACACTTTCAACGCCATGCGCCCGCTCGATCATCGCGAGCCGGGAATTCTGGGCACGGCGCTCACCTGCGATGCGCTCTTTGCCGAGATGATTTGCGACGGCATCCACACCGCCCCGGAGATGGTGAAGCTGTGGTGGAGAGCAAAGGGACCGGAGCGCGCCATTCTGGTCACCGACGCTATGAGCGCCACCGGCATGCCCGACGGCGAGTATCAGCTAGGCGGTTTCGCCGTGCAGGTTGCCAATGGCAGAGCCATGGCTCGCGGCGTATTGGCCGGCAGCGTACTCACGCTCGACCGTGCCCTCACGAATTTTATGGAGTTCACAGGCGCGCCATTGGAGCAGGCTCTGCGTCTGCTCACCGTCAACCCGGCAGCCATGACCGGCCTGGGCAAGCTCGCGGGTTCCGTCGCCGTAGGCCTTCCGGCCAGCCTTGTTGCACTAGATCATTCAGGAAAGTTGGTTGGCTCCGTTGTGAATGGAGCGTCGGCCAGCTAACCAGCCGTTTCCGCCAGCCTTTTAGCTCGCCACAGTGCTCCTTCAAGCGAGACAACTTCATCCTGTTTCACCGGCATCTCCGGCGCGGCGGCTTTCAATCCTGCAAAAAATGCCTCGCGCACCAGGGTCATATGCTCAATGACGCCGCCGGTCCATGCCACCGGCACCTCGCCGGCAATTCCGTGCTTGCGGCGCAGCTTGGCCCGTACCAGCAGCACAAACTCCATCAGGTCGGCCGCGGCCTGCGCAAGAACCGCCCGAGCAACCGTGTCGCCTGCCTCCGCCAGAGCATTGATAACCGGCGCCAGTGCTGCAAAATCCGGCCCCGGCGTGCTGTCGCCCAGGTTGATCAGAGCTTTCAGGTTGGGTGTTCCCCAGATTTCGCCGACCTTGTCCAGAATCTGCGTCGGCTCCTCGCGGTCGTAGGCGTGCAGTGCCCAGCGAATGCTGTTGACCCCGATCCAGTAGCCGGAGCCCTCATCGCCCAGCCGCGAACTCCAGCCGCCGGCGCTCTCCCGGGTGCCGTCGGGCGCGCGCCCCACAGTGTTCGAACCCGTGCCGGCAATCTGCAAAATTCCCGGGCCGCCGTGGAAGGCCGCGTCCAGCGCGATTACCTCGTCACCGACAACCTCCGTACGCTCGGCCCCAAAATTTTGTAAAACAATGGTGATCCATTCCTTAACGCCGGGCATGGAAGCTGAGGCCACGCCCACTGACGCCGCGCGCACGCCCTTCACTCCGGCCTTGGCATATACCTCTTTGAGCAGCGTGCGCAAGTTGGCTTCCGCCGCCTCCGCGCCCACCCGCAACCGCTTGATGGAACCGCTCTCTCCGTGGGCCAAAACCCGCTCATCTGCAACGATGGAGGCACGGGTTCGCGTTCCTCCGCCGTCAATTCCCAAAACCACATTCATCGTCATCTTGCTCCTTGCTGGTAGGCAAACTCCAGCTTATCGCACAAGGCGCACGCGCGGCTGAGGCGGAAAAAGCCTCCAAGAACTTGGAATCGTGCGGAAGTACCGAAATTTCCTTGCTCCAAAACGGCATTGCAATTTTCAAATTGGACCTGTCGCAACATCGTGCCTCGTCTGGTGTCGATTTTTCGTCCTTGCCCGGCGTACCCGGTCTTATGTTGGGGAGATAGCTCTTCATTTGACGAAACTGTACGCATCTTCGCGGAGACCAGAAATTCGATGACCGAGATTGCAACTTTAACGCCGCAGCAAGCCGGATCGCAGAAGGGCCAGAGAACCGCTCTGACCGTCGAAGCGCTGGCCCAGTCGTTTTTGGACAACCTGTTTTTTGTGCAGGGAAGATCAATTGAGCGGGCGACGGTGAACGACCTGTATATGGCTCTGGCGCATACCGTGCGCGATCGGCTGGTGGAGCGGTGGATTCAGACGGTGAAAAACTACCAGGCGCAGGATGTGCGCGTGGTTTGCTATCTTTCGGCTGAGTTTTTGACCGGGCCGCACCTGGCCAACAACCTCATCAACCTGGGCATTTACGGCGAGACCGAGCAGGCGATGAGGTTGTTGGCCAGGTGCGGCC